>Ga0114918_10003857_pt1 | contig 13107 bp, 8 predicted proteins | sample LantaG_FD_87015 | JGI IMG/M metagenome (GOLD analysis project Ga0114918, IMG submission 87015) | Deep subsurface microbial communities from Baltic Sea to uncover new lineages of life (NeLLi) - Landsort_02402 metaG | ecosystem: Environmental > Aquatic > Marine > Oceanic > Sediment | place: Baltic...
GTCAGGTGAGAGGGGAGGGGGGGGCGCTGGCGGCGCACGTTTGCTCTCTTTCTCTCCCTGCGGCAACGGACGCTCCCTTTCTTTCTCTTTCTTTCGCTCGCAGGTACACACCGCCCGCTCACCATCGGTGTGCGTCAGAAGTCACGGGGCTCAGTGAGGAAAGGGGCAGCGGCGCGCGCGCACCTCACAAATGCGAGCAAGCGGCGGCCAGCGTGGCACGCGTGTTGTGTGTGTTTTGGACGGGGCAGCGACGCCCACGACGCCACTTGTCCCCGCGTGCGACGGTGTGCGTGCGCAGGTGAGGCTGAGTGGCCCAGCGGTCACGGCCCAGAAGGTGTGCGCGTGCGGTGCGAGAGGTGAGGCTAGGACGGCTGCGACGCCGATTTCTGGTGTGGGAAAACGCTCTCGCTAGGCCGCTCGCTTCACTCTCTTTTTCCCTTCGCGGGCGCGCACAGGCGGTCATAACGGGGGCACCGCCGCCCACAGGCATCACTAACGACTGGTGGCCACGCCCTTGATCGACTGGCTTGTGAGCCAGGCGTAGGCGGGCCTTGGTGAGAGAGACAGACACACACGCGCGTCCTTCTCTCTCTCCCTCCTCCCAATCCGCCGCTCGCTCGGGCCTCAACCCTGGGGGTCTCTTCTTTCTTGCTCGTCATGAAGATCCGCCCCTTCACCCCGGACGACCTGCTGGCCTTCGCCGCCGTCAACCTGGACCGGTACACGGAGACGGTAAGCGAGAGATAGGGAGAGCCCATTCCACACTCTTCCAAACCACGCTCCCCCATCCTCTCTCTCTCCAGCCTGTCCCTCTCATCACCCTTCTCGCCCCTTTTCCCCTCTCCTCTCTCAATCATTCTCTACAGTACAACCTGGGCTTCTACCTGAACTACCTGGCCCGCTGGCCGGAGTGCTGCCTGACTGCCGAAGCGCCGGGAGGGGTGGTGGCGGGCTATGTGTTGGGGAAAGTGGAGGGTCAAGGCAAGGACTGGCATGGGCACGTCACTGCGCTCGCAGTCGCGCCCGCCTACCGGCGGCGCGGCCTGGCGGGCGCCCTGATGGACGCGCTGGAAGGCGTGTCCGCCCGGGAGCATAACGCATTTTATGTGGACCTGTTTGTGCGGGCTTCCAATGCGGCGGCGATCAGCATGTATGAAAAGGTAAAGGGAGTGAGAAGAGAGAGGAAATGGAGAGAGGTTGAGGTTGAGAGGGACGGAGAGCGCTTGTTGCTTCTCACTCACTCCTTTCCCCCTTTCCCACAACACCACAGCTCGGTTACGTGACCTACCGCCGGGTGAAGGGCTACTACTCGGGCGAGGAGGACGCGCTGGACATGCGCAAGGTGAGAACGCGCGCGTGCATGATGAGAGAAAAGGGGTAACGAGAAAAGCAAACCCGGGCGCAGGTCCACCTCTCTCACCAACCCTCCCTCCCCCAAAACACAGTCCCTCCCGCGCGACGCGGCCCGGGCCGCCATGGTCCCGCTCGGCCGCGACATCCTGCCCTCCGAGTTGGAGTTTGAATGAGAAAGAGAGACGTGTGTTGTTAGAGAAAAATCAGGGAAAAGCAACAAAAAGCCCACGGCCATCTGTCTCAACCCGCCCTCTCGACTCTCCATTTTTTCATCCCTCCCTCCCCTCGCTCCGTTCCCATTCTCTCACCCCCCACCCGGCGCCGCCTTGCGCATGTTGGCGCCCGCCCGCAGGACCTCGTCCACCAGCAGCAGCTGGGCCGCCACGACGGGCGCGGACTGGAGGATCTGTCGCTTGACGCAGACGCAGTCCCACACGCCCGCCCCGCCCGTGTCTGCCGCGCCGCCCGTGGCCAGGTCCACCCCGACCCCCTCCGCCCCGCCCTCCAGCTCCGCGTCCAGGGCCAGGACCGCGTCCTGGCCGGCGTGGCCCGCGTTCTCGGCCAGGGTCTTAGGGATGGCCAGCAGGGCCTCCGCAAAGGCGCCCACGCCCAGCTTGGCCCGCCCGACCGCGGTCGCGTACGCCCCGCCCGGCGCCCGCAGGTGGCGCGCGGCGGCCGCCTCGAACGCGCCCCCGCCGGGGACGACGCCGCCGTCGTCGATCGCGTTCTTCACCGCGCGCAGCCCGTCCCGCACTGCGTCCTTGATCTGGGCCAGCGTGTGGTCGTCCGGGCCCTTGATGAGGATGGTGCAGGACTTGGGGGACGGCACCTCCTCAATGAAAGTGTACTTCTCGTCTCCCAGCGTGTGCTCCCACACCAAGCCCGCCTTGCCCAACACGCCCGGGTCGGCCAGCTCCTCCGTCGAGTTGACGGCCAGCCCGCCGCACGCCAGGACCAGGCGCTCCATGTTGCGCCGCTTGGCCCGGCGCAGGGCCAGGATGCCCGCCCTGGCCAGGGCGTCCAGGGCGGGCGGGTCGATGCCCTTCTGGTTGACCAGGACGAAGCCCTGGCCGGGCTGCGTGCAGACCCTGTTCTTGAGGTCGATCACCGCCTGGACCCGCGCGTCCGTGACGCCCCGCTCCGCCGCGACCAGTTTCTCCCGCTGGTCCGCCGACGAGTAGAAGAAGCCGGCGTTCACTTCCGACCGCTCGTACTCCAGGCCGATGTTGGCGGTCAGGATGAAGACCTCGCCCTCCAGGCGGCGCGGCATGTCTGGGTGGCGGGCGCCGTGGTCCAGGACCAGGCCGCGGACGAGGCGGGAGTCCCGGGCCAGCTTGTGGCGCATGTGCATGATCTCCACCATGTGCAGGTCGATGGGCGGGGGCGGGGCGGGGGAGGCCGTGGCGGCGCCGCCGGTGGCGGCAGGCAGGGGCGGCCGCACGGTCAGCACCGCGTCCACGACCGCGCCCGTCACCTGGTCCGCCAGGGACTTCTCCAGCTTGGTGCGCAGGGCGGTGCGGGCGACACAGGCTAGGGCCTCCCGGTCCTCGGACCCCGGGACGGCCGTGGAGATGGGGCGGGCGTAGGAGGTGAGGAACTCGAGCGTGGCCAGGCGGGCCGCGTCAAACCCATCCACCAGCAGGCGCGGGTGCGTGCCGTCCGCGATCAGGCGCTCCGCCTGCTTCATCAGCTCCCCGATCAGCAGGACGATGGTGGTGGTGCCGTCGCTGCGTGGGAGGAGAGGGGAAGGGTAGGAGGAGGGGGTGAGGGTTGGAGAGCGAAGGAGAGGGTTGGAGGGAGAGAGAGAGAGGGAGGGCGGCCCCCGCCCCATGCAAGCGTGCCTCCTCGCCTTCCCTCTCTTCTCCCGTCCGTTCTGCTCTCCGTCCGGCCTTACCCGGTGATGTCGTCCTGGGCGACCGCCGCGCGTGCGATCATGACGGCCGTCGGGTTCTGGATCTGCATCTCCCGCAGGAGGACGTTGCCGTCCTTGGTGAGCTTGATGCCTATGGTGAGGGGGGGAGAGGTTGAGGAAGGGGGGGAGCGAGCGTGCGCGCGCCCATGGCCAGCGAGCGAAGAAAAAAAGGGGGAGGGAGCACGCCCGCGCGAGCCCTGTTCCCAGGCCCGCCCTGCCCTACCCAGCCCATCAGTCGGCCGGTGGTCCCGCTGGCTTCCACCCGGGCGCACGACCAGGCGGCGGGCTCACAGAGGGAGACACCAGACACAGGCCGCTTCGCAGATCGCTCGCTCGCTCGCTCTCGCTTTTTTCTCTCCCCCCTCTCTCCGCCCTCGTCGATCGGCGCTCTCCCTGCTACTCACCCCCGGACCCATCCACCAGCATCTTGATGGTCCCCGCCGGGCCCAGATTGGTGGCCATCACGTCCCGCAACCCTTTGGCGGCGTTGATGGTCATGAACAGGGCGGCGACGCGGGACATGACCTCCGCTTTCGGGTTGAGCGTCTTTATGGACGACATGGCTTAGGGATGTGTGTGTGTGTGTGTGTGTGTGTGCGCGGGTGCGGGTGTGTGCGCGTGTGTGGTTGCGCGTGATGTGTGTGTGTGTGTGTGTGTGTGCACTGTGCGTGAGCCCTGGGGTAGTGTTTGGTGCGTGCAGAAGGGAGCTCGCGTGCCGGCACGGGGCGGCAAGAATGAGAAGTGAGAAAGCAGCGCGCTCGCTCGCATCTCTCCCTCCCCATTTGCTCCATTTTTTTCACGCTCTTCTCTCGCCGCAAAAACTCTACAGAAATGCCCAGCGTCGACGACCTGGCGGCCAAGCTGGCGGCCGCCGAGGCCCGCGTGGCCGCCTTGGAATCCCGCGTGGGCGGTGGCGGTGGCGAGGCGGAGGTAAGAAGAGAGGAGCGAACGCACCCGCACTCCGCTCCTCAACCTTCCCTCGCTCCCTCTCTCTCTCACGCCCGCCCCTTCTCTCCACGCAACTCCCACCGCAGAAACTCCAGAAGCTGGAGTACCAGGTCCTCCACCTGACGCGCGCCCTGAAGGCCGCGGACGCGACCCTGGACGCGGCCCTGGCGCCGGGCGCGGACCTGGCCGCGCTGCGGGAGAAGCGGTGGGACGCGGCGCCAGTCGGGGGATGAGATGGATGGATGGGATGGGATGGATGGATGGGATTGATTGAAGGATGGATGGATGGATGGATGGATGAGATGGAGAGAGGGGCGAGAGCGAACATGAATTGAGACAAGGCAGTTTTCTACAAAATGAGGCACAGTGATGCACGGTGGGGAAGGCAGGGAAGGGGAAGGGGCGCGCACACGGGGGGGCGCGCGCGCGCAGTTCATACACGGGGAGGAGAGGGGACAGAACAAGTCATGAAAAATGAAGGGGGAACGAGGGGAGAAAAAAGAAGAAGGCACACGGGGGACACGCACGCGCTCTCCCACACCATCACTGCCAGAATCCCATGTATGACCCCCGCAGCCCGGTTGCCAGGGGGCCGCCCACCGCAAACAACCCGCCACCCGGCCCCGAGGGGGCCCAGGCGTGAGCATATATGGCTGGCGGGACGGGCGGCGCCCCCGGCCCCGAGAAGTGGTCTAGGTAGACGGGGTTGGCCTGGTCCAGCCAGCCGGGCCCCGCGGCCAGGGCGGTGCGGGGGCGCGGGGGTGGGGCGGGCAGGGCGGGTGGAGTCAGGGCCAGCGCCAGGCCGGGGTGGAGCGGGGAGGTGGAAGGTGGCGGGGCGGGGCGCGCGCGCGACGGCGGCTTGGGCTGGGGGTGGCCCAGGCACGCCCACTTGCCGGCCCGCAGGTCGAAGAAGACCAGGCGCCCCGCCCCTGTCCCTGCGGACAGGAGGTGGCCTGCCAGGGCCAGGGACCGCACGCCGACGGGCCCGTCCGGGGAGGCCAGGTCGGCGACGACACCCGCGCCCGGCGCGCCCGCGGGCGAGGGCGGGTGGCCCGTCAGGTCCTCCTCCGGCCCGGCGGAGGGGGACAGGCCCGCCGCGTTGCCCAGGCGGGTGCCGCCAAAGGCCAGGGCCGGGCCGGCGCGGGAGGAGGGGGACGGGACGGCGGACGCGCCGCCGCTCCCGGCGATGCGGGGGTCGATCAGGCTCACATGCCCCTGCGTCCCCGCGGCCACCAGGCCCGGCGCGACGGCCAGGCACACCGCCTCCCGGTCGTGCGCCAGGCGGACGGCGGTGAGCGGGTTGAGGCACGCATCCCAGGTGCGGACGACGCCGCCGCCCGTGAGGGAGGCCAGGGTGCCGCTGGCGGGCTCCCACCGCACGTCGCGCACGCGGTCGCGCTTCTCAGAGCGCGAGGCGACGCATGCGGGGGGCAGCGTGGGGGTGGGGGCCGCGCGGCCCGCGCAGGCGGTGGTGGAGGGGGCGCCGGTCGTGGCAGCCGCCGCGGCGAGCGGGGCGCCGCCGCCGCCGCCCCAGCCCGACCCGGCCCGCACCAGGCGGCGCGGCGTCGTGGGCGGGCTGGAGACGGGGCGCGTGTTTTCCTGGCCCTCCTCCCCGGCCTCCTCCTCCTCCGCTTCCTCCTCGCCGTCGCCGCCGCCGCCGTCATCATCATCATCGTGACCCTCCGGCAGGGCCCACAGGGCCAGAGACCGGTCCCGGGAGGCGGACACCAGGTGGCGGGGCGTCAGCCAGGCCAGGCCAAAAACCCAGTCAGCGTGGCCGGCGAGGGTGGGGCCCTGGGACAGGGACAGGCCCGGCCCGCGCCCGGCCCCGCACCCGCGCCCGCGCCGCACCTTCATGATCTGGACGTCCGCCGCGTCGGAGCCGCCGGTGGCCAGGGCCCCGCCGGAGGGGGACAGGGCCAGGGCGTGGATGCCCGCGCCCGCGGGGCCGTCCTCGCCAAAGGCTGCCGCGGCCGCCATGGCGCCCGGAGTCATGTCGGCCGGCACGGGGCGGGGCCCGGCGCCCCGGCCCGGGGCGGGCGGGGCGGGGGGCAGGGGGATGGGAGTGGACGTGCCTTGCAGGACGTCCACCACCAGGAGGCGGTTGCACTTGGTGCCGACGGCGGCGTGGGAGCCGTCCAGCCAGACCTAGAGAGGGAGTGAGGGAGAAAAAGAGTGTGAGAAAGAGGGGCGGGCCAGCAGGCGGGCGTCGCAACCGCCGGGGCGGGGCCGGGCGGCGCCGCTCTCGCTCGCTCGCTCGCTTGCCAGCCGCCCACCCGCCGCCCCCGTGCGCGCTCCTGGCCCCTCATGCGCCCCTACGATTCATCTCCAGGAACGCCCCAGGCCTTCCCCTGCCCCCAGGCATTGCCCAAGCCCGCTCCGAGAGGCCACGCGGCGCGGGCCGCGCCGCAGGCACCCCCCCAGAAAAAACCTCCCTCCCATTCCCCTCTCACCGTGGCAAAGGCTTTGTCGTACGCGTCCCAGGAGCGGACCGGCATCTCGGTCTCCTCCATCAGGGAGGGCAGGGAGTCCAGGATGCGGGCTGTGACGGCGGGCGAGGCGTGGCGGCTGTGTGGGTGTGTGGGTGTGTGGGTGTACGGCGGCGGGGAGAGAGAGGCGAAAGGTCAAGGTCAGGGTTGGGGAGTCGGGCCACGCAGCGTCGTTTTCGGAGACACACTTGCTGACGTTGGCACGCGCGGAGGGGGGCGCGGCGTGAGTGGGTGTACCTGGCCACCCCCTCAACGGGTACACCGACTCATGGCCAAGGGTCCTCGGGGAAGGCAGGCGCCTTCCGACACGACCCCGCCCGGGCGTGGGCGGCATTTCGGCGGCGTACCAGCGCGGCGCGGCGCGGCGCGCGGCGCGCGCCCCCGCTTCCCTCTCTCTCTTCACACGCACCGCCGCAGGCCCAGCACGTCCGCCCGCATGTCCGCCACCAGCGGCGTCGGCGGCCCAGCTGCTTCGCCCAGGGGCCAGGGGCCGGCGGGCACGGGTGGGCCGCCCTCCAGCGAGCGGCGGCGCCGGAACATGACGACGACACACACACGGGGAAGGGGGGGACAGGAATGGAGCGAGAGCAAGAATGAGAGCGGCGAGCCCATTTTCCATTCAATGTTTTTTACCTATTGCCACCCCCAACCACCCGCGGGCGCGCCACACGAGCACCACGCCCACCCTCATCCCTCACCACAAGGCTGGCTATTCAGGGCGTGCGGCACCTTTTCACAGCTTGGGGTTTGGTCATGTGAGGGCAGCGCGCACACAGACGCACACGCCACACGTGCAAGGGGGAGGTTCTCGTGCGCTCTCTCTCCGCCCCCGACCTCTCTCCACACAATCAAATTCACCGGCCACCCGCCCAACGCACACAACAGGGTCAGAAACACACACACCCACGCACACAGGCTCAAACCTCACACTCCCAGCCGAGCACCGGCAAAAAAGGGGGGAGGGGCGCACCGTGCGCGCTTTAAAAAGAAAATCAACCTCACTCACTCATCACTCATCTCTCAATCACTCCTTCCCCCCCTTTTCATCACCGCCGCGCCCGCCGGGCGGGCGCCATCTGCTCCATGTCCGCCAGCAGCGCGGACGCCCGGTCGATGGCGGTCTGCCCCTCCGCCGAGTCCGGGCGGGGCGGCAGGGACCCGGCCCAGTTGCCCGACCCGCCGGCCGAGGCCAGGCCGCCCGCAGCCGACCCAGGCCGGCGGCCCGCCGCGGCCGCGGCCTCAAAGGCGGCCGGCACGCCGCCCAGGCCAAGGTCCCGCTCCAGGGACGCCAGGACGACGTCCCGGGTCTGGGCGCGGGCCAGGCCGTCCCGGGAGCCCGTCCGGGCGATGGCCCGGATGGCGGTCGCCTCGTCGACGGAGCGGGCGTGGGCCAGCCCCCCCCGCGCGGCCGCGGGGCCTGACAGGCCCGCCGCCTCGAGCGCCTTGAGCTCGCGCATCATGGCCGCCATGCCCTCCCCGCCCGACGCCGTCCGCCCCGGGCCGCCGCCGCCGCCGCCGCCCGCGGAGCCGCCGGACGTGGTGCGCTGCAGGACGCCGCCGCCACCCGCCGGCGCCTGGCGGATGGCCGCCTCCGTCGCGTGCATCTCCCGGGCCAGGGCGGCCAGAGGGCCGCCGGCGAGGGACGCGAGCGGGTTGGCCCCGGCACCACCACCCCCAGTCGTCATCGCCAGCGACCGGGCCGAGTTGTTGCGGCGCAGGCTGCCGGGCGGGGGGCCGCCCATGCCCAGCCCACCCGCGGAGGCGGGCCGGCCAACACCCGGCACGATCTGGCCGGGCACGCGCGGCCGGCCGTCCGCGGTCGTCAGCATGCGCCCGAGCGCGCCAGACCCGTCAGACGAGCGGGTGCGCGCGAGGGAGCCGGGCTCGCCCGGCCCCGGCGGGCCGCGCCGCAGGGGCGGGCGCGCCGATTGGGGCCGGTCCGGCAGGCCGGAGCCCGCGGACTCGGAGGAGCCGGCCGTGGAGCCGGCGGGCGTGGTAGAGGGCGCCGACCCCGGGCGGGGCGGGGCCGCCCCGCTCACCCGGCGCGCGGCCGCGGCCGCCGCGGCCGCGCTGCCCAGGGCGCCCAGGGACGCCGCCGAGTCGGTGCGCGCGCCCGCCACGCGCGCCACCGCCGCGTCCAGCAGGTCCTTGCCCGGGCCCGTCTTGGTCAGGGGCGGCACGTCCGGGACGGAGGAGGGCAGGCGGCCGGGCAGGCCACCGGCGCCACCACCATTCCCCTCATCCCCCGCCTCGGCGTCGGCCGACAGCGTCTTGGGGGACGCGTCCACCGCGCCCGCGCCGGCCGCCCGGCGATGGCGCACCACGAAGAAGGCGGCCAAGCCGCCCGCGGTGGCCAGGGCCAGGAGGACACCGATGGCGGCCCCCGCCTTGCGGCCGCTCGCCGCCCGGGCGGCCGCCTTGTCCGCGCTGGCTGCGGCCGCAAGCGCGGCCGGGGAGGGTGGCGGGGGCGTCGGCTTTTTGAGCAGCGGCGCCGGCACGACCGCGCCGTCGGGGGCGACCGCCCCGCTCAGCGTCAGGGCGGCTTTCACGTTGCGGATGCCCACCCGGGCCAGCTCGCGGCGGATGGCCAGCGTGGCGGCCGTGTCGTTGAAGCGGGCGGCCGCCGCGGCCACGTCGTTGGGGATGGTCGTCAGCAGGAAGGTCGCCTGGACCGTGTTGCGGACGGGGCCGGGCGTGCCGGTGGAGCCGATGCCCAGGGGGTCGTCCGCGGAGGGGGTGGGGGCGGGGACAGCCGCGGCAGGCCCCTGCACCGCCTGGCCGGTGGCCGCCGCCACCGCCTCCGCCGCCGCGCGTGCTTGCGCCTGAGCCGGCGTGGGCGGGGCAACCTTCTTGGCGGGGGCGGGCGTCTCGACCGGGATGGCCGTGTTCTCCACGCCCGCCGCGCCCGCGCCTGCGCCGCGCACCCGGCCCGCGCCGGGGCCGTCCTCGGTCGGCTCCTCGGGGTCGGCATCCGCGCCCGCGCCGGCACCCGGCGTGCGGCGGCGGCGAGCACCCGCGCCCGCGCCCGCGCCCGCGCCCGCGCCCGCGCCCGCGCCCGCACCCGGCTCCTCCTCCTCCTCCTCCTCCTCCTCCTCCTCCTCGGGTGTCGCCTCGGCGTCCGCCTCCTCCGCGTCCGCCTCCTCCGCGTCACCCGCCTTGGTGGCTTCAGGGGCTTGCAGCAGGCGGCGGCGGGCGCCCGGCTCGGACTCCGAGTCAATCTCCTCATCCATCGCCTTCTTCCTCTTGGGCGACCCGTCCTCCTCCTCCTCGGCCGGGCCGCCCGCCGCGTCCTCGGCCTCGCGCGCGACTTTCACCCTCAGCGCCTTCTCCGCCAGCGCCAGGGCCGGGTCGATGGCCGCCAGGTCCGCCGACTCGGCCGGGTCGGGCGCCGCCGCCAGCAGGGGCTGCGTGTCGTCCACCGTGCCGTCCGCGTACACGTCCCGCAGGGCCAGCAGGCTGACGTTGGCCTCCTTGCCCAGGTGGCGGTGGATGCCCCTGTCGAGCGCGCGCTGGAAGGTCAGGTTGGCCGTGTCCAGGCCCGGGCCCGTCAGGGTGTAGGTGGCCAGAACGTAGGAGGTCTTGGGGGTGGCGGCGGCGGCGGTCGGGGCGTCGGGCCCGTCGACGCCGGGCACGGCCGCAGGCGTGGGCGGGACGAAGAGGGGCCGGCCGCCCGCCGACCCTGCGGCAGGGACCTCTATGTCAAAGTCGCCGACCCGCAGCTTCTGCATGGGCACGGCGGGCGCGGGCGGGGCGGCCTCCGTCGCGTTGGTCGTGGCGTTCAGCGCGGCGCCGTCCGGACCGACGGCGGCCGCCGTGCCGTTGGCGTCCGTGGCGTTGGCGGCCGCGTCGGCCAGGCCCGCCGCGGCCGCGGCCGCCTCGGCCTCCGCCTCGGCCGCCTTGGACCCGACCGGCAGGCCGTCCTCGGTGTAAGCCCACGCGTAGGGATCCCAGGGCCCCGTCTCTCCTCCTCCGGCTCTGGCGTGGGCGGCGCCTCCGTGGGCGGCGGCGCCAGCTGGGCCAGCACGTCCGCCGGGTCGGTCCCGTTGGACAGGGCCACGCCGGACAGGTCCGGCTCGCCCGTCGCCGGGTCGATCGGCACAACAACGCTGTTGCCGGCCGCGTCCTCCGCGATGGGGAAGCCGGTGGCCGGGTCCAGGGGAAGGCCGTTGAAGGGCTCCGTCGTCTCCGCAGGCGGCGCGGTGGGCGGCGGGGTCGGCACGGGGCGCTCCCGCGGCTCCGGGCAGGGGCCGAGCGGGGCGGGGCCCAGCGCCGCCGCGCGCGCGTCGACCGCGGCCGACCGCAGCTGGGGAGGGACCTTGCCGCACAGGCCCGGGTTGCCCGGGCGCAGGGACAGGACGGTGAGGCGGGAGACGCCTCCACCTTTCAGCCCCCACGAGGACGGGATGGGGCCGAACAGGCCGTTGCCGTACAGGTCCAGCCAGGTCAGGCGGGGCAGCGTGTCCGGGGCACCCCACTCCTCGGGCACGCGCCCGACCAGGCGGTTCAGCTGCAGGTGGAGCTCCGTCAGCTGGGCCAGGCCGCCGCTTGTGCCCCAGGCGGTCGGCAGGGGGCCGGCCAGCAGGTTGCGCCCCAGGTCCAGGGTGGTGAGGGCCGGGAAGGTCGCGCTGGAGGCGCCCCACGAGTCGGGCAGGGGGCCGCCGATCGAGTTGTCGGCCAGGTTGAGGACGCGGAGCTTCTTGAAGGCGCCCTCGGTGTCCGCCCACGCTTCGGGCAGCGGCCCCTTGACCGCATTGCCCGACACGTCCAGGACGGCCAGCGACTTGAGGGCGGACGGGGTCGCCCACTCGTCGGGGAGCGGGCCCGCCAGGCCGGCGTTGCGCAGGGCCAGGATGGCCAGGGAGGGGAGGGCGCCCTTTTTCGCCCAGCCCGCCGGCAGGTCGGCCGCCAGGCGGGGGTTGTCCGACAGGTCCAGGGTCTGGAGCTTGGGGAAGGCCGCCCAGGCGGGGGGCAGGCCGCCCGTCAGGTCGCAGGAGGAGAGGTTGAGCGTCTTCAGCTCGTCCATGGCCGCGAGCTCCGGGGCGAGCCTGCCCTTGACGGACCAGCCGGACAGGTCGAGCGCGACGACGCGCTTGGAGGCGGAGCAGGTCACGCCCGTCCAGCTGACGCAGGGGGAGGAGTTGTCGGTCCACCCTTTCAACCCCCACGACACCAGGTCCTCCCAGTTGGTTGTCCCGTCCTTGAAGGTGAGGAGCGCGTCAGAGTCGCCCTGGGTCAGGATGGACATGCCGTCGGGCAAGGGCGCCCCGTTGGCGCCGGTGGCGACGCGTTTGGGGGCCTCCCGCGCCGCGCTCGCGCCGACGACTGTGCCCGGGGCGGCCATGCCGTCGCCCGTCGCGGCGGCGGGCGAGGCCGGGGCGGCCGGGTTGGCAAAGGCGGCCGCCGCCTCGTTGGCCAGGGCAAGCGCGGCCGCGCGCGGGTCGGACGGCGGGCCGCCGCCCAGGCCCGACGCCCGGCGGGCGGCGGCCAGCGCGTCGGGGGACAGGCGGGACGCACCCGCGCCGGTGGGGGAGGTGTCCAGGGCGGGCGCCGCGGGGACGGCAGGCGCGCCCGGCACGCGGGGCGTCGCCTCCTCTGCCGTCGCAAAGCGGACAGAGGAGGCAGCAGGGGTGGAGGAGGCCGCCGCCGGTCCAGCGTCCTCCTTGGGGGCCGCCGCCCGCGCCCGCACGGGGGCGGGCCCATCCTCCTGGTCCGCCGCCGTGGGCGAGGTCGCAACCTGGCCGACCAGGTCCGCGTACGTCAGGGGCTGGGCCCGGGCGGCCGTCGCGCAGAAGAGCAGGACGACCGCCAGGAGGGCGAGCAGCAGGGGAGGGGTGGTGCGGCCGCGGCCGGGCGTTGCCCGCGCGCGCGCCGTCATTTTTGGAGTCTTGTGGGAAAGAAAAAACGGTTCCGGAGGGAGGGGGCTGTGAGGGGGAGGAGGGGAGAAACCGGGTTTAAAAGTGAGTTCGGGTGCCTGGGCGTCGTTTGGGAAGGTCGGGGACGGACACGGGGCGGCCGGACGCCCGCATCGGCGGCCCGGCACGCAGGCCCCCAAACCAAAGCCCGCCGGGCGCCGGGGGGCGAGAAGCGTCGGCAACGCACGCGCGTCCTCTCTCTTGCTTCTTTCGCTCCTCTTTCGGGCCCTGAGGGGCCCCAATCTCCACCCCACGCCCCCCGCCCGTCCCGCATTGGAATGAGCGACGCCCGTCCCAGTGTCGGCGGGGGCAGGCGGGGTGTAGAGCGGAGGGAGGGAGAGAGGGGGCGGCGCCCGCGCCTCGTGTCCCCCCCCCCCCCCCCCCAATTGTGAAAGGGGGGGGCGCCCCCCGGAAAACCGGCACCCCGCCCCCCCCCCCCACGCGCCCTCGCGGGGGGGGCCCACCCCCATTGGGGCAGCCCACCCCCGCGCCA
>Ga0114918_10003858_pt1 | contig 13104 bp, 18 predicted proteins | sample LantaG_FD_87015 | JGI IMG/M metagenome (GOLD analysis project Ga0114918, IMG submission 87015) | Deep subsurface microbial communities from Baltic Sea to uncover new lineages of life (NeLLi) - Landsort_02402 metaG | ecosystem: Environmental > Aquatic > Marine > Oceanic > Sediment | place...
AAGAATCTGAAGAGCACGAATCTGAAGACGATGAAGAAGACGAAGACGAAGCCGTAACAGAGAGTTTCTCTACAGGTAGCTATTTACCAAGTTGGTAAGTAATGAAAAGAACATCACCATATAAACAAGGCTTGTATAGTCCAGAGAATCCAAATAAATATAGAGGTACACACCCAATTGTTTATCGATCTGGACTAGAGCTTTCCTTTTTTCGTTGGTGTGATAGAAATGAGACGATTTTAGAGTGGGGTTCAGAATCTGTTGTGCTTCCTTATATAAGCCCGAAAGATGGAAAAACTCATAGGTATTTTGTTGATGGGGTTATTAAAATGCAAACACCTAGTGGTGTTAAAAAATATCTAATCGAAGTTAAACCAAGTACTCAAGCAGTACCACCAACCGCTAGCAAAAATAAAAAACGATCTACTATTTTATATGAACAAATACAATGGGCTGTAAATACCCAGAAGTGGGAATCTGCAAAAGCTTGGTGCAAGAAAAATGGATATCACTTTGCGGTAATAACAGAGAAGGATTTAAGATGAAACAATTCGATCAATATTTTACCGAAATGTATGTTGTACCTCCAGGTGAAAAAAGAATAAACTTCTACTTTATTGTTGCAACAAACAAAAAAACTGGAGAGAAATTTTTACTGTCAAAAAAGTACAATCCAAAAGCTAAAAGATATGCACCAATTTTTACTCCTTTCTCAGGACGCTTTTTGAAGAAAGACGCTACAAGTGAAAACGATTTGGATTTAGTATCACCCTGGCAAAAGCAATACACAACTTTTAATATCGAAATCATTAAAAAAGAGCTACCATACCATAAGCGTAAACCATCAGATGATTTCAGATCTTTTTTAGTAAAAGCATATCAAATGCTCTTACCTCAGATACCACACCAATGGGTATATGCAGCAGGTATTACAATTCCTCCTGCATTGAATAAACTCTACCGACATCATTATAGAAATATGAAAGGGATGTCAATGTATGGACCAGCAAGAGGAGTGCATAATGATATCGATAGCTATGGTGATCGAAAGTTACGTTTATTACGGTCTTTAACTCGTCTAAAGGCTGTTGAGATGAAAAAAGATGACAAAGGTCGATGGGTAATTAGAACTATAGATCATGAAAAATTACTAAGATCACAAAAACCAGACGAACAAGAAACCGGATATGATGTAGCATCGATGGTTTTTTAGGACATAAAGAGATAAATAATTCAAAGGAGATACCAGTGGCTAAGCGGTTGACATATATGCAATTTACTACACGGTGTCATACTATTCATAATTTTAAGTATGATTATTCACAAACTACTTATGTTAATATGCACACAAAAATCAACATTACCTGTCCAGTTCATGGTGAATTCGTGCAAACACCAGACAATCATATACACGGTCATGGCTGCCCATTGTGCGGAGTTGATACGGTAAGTAAGCAGAAGTTTAAGACAACAGAAGAGTTTATCAGTAGAGTTATGGGTATTCATAAAAGTAAATACGATTATAGTTGTGTTTTATATGAAAGAAGCAATAAAAAAGTAAAAATTATTTGTCCGAAGCATGGAATATTTCTACAGAAACCAGATGCGCATATTAACGGTGACGGTTGTCCATCCTGTAAGAGATCAAAAGGTGAGGAAGCTATTGCAAAACTATTATCGCTAAATGGTATCATATTTGAAGAACAGAAAAAATTTGAAAAATGTAAAAGCAATAAAGGACACCTATTAAAGTTTGATTTTTATATACCGCTTATGGATATATGTATCGAATACGACGGTAAGCAACATTTTCATCCAATTGAATATTTTGGAGGACAAACAACTTTATCCATAATTAAGGAGCGAGATTATATTAAAAATAAATTTTGTCAGGAAAATAAAATAGATTTAATTCGAATCAAATCTATTAGAAATATTCAAAAAGAATTACAACAAAGGAGAATAATATGAATAACAATTTAAAGTTGTTAATCGAGGAGCCGATGTATGAGTATGATGTACTACTCGATGAAAAGAACTCAAAAGAAGCAAGCACAATGTACATTCGTGGGCCTTACTTAATGGCTGAGGCAAAGAATAAAAATGGCCGCATTTACACACTAAATGAAATGGTTCCAGAGGTACATAGATATATTTCAGAAATGGTTACCGAAAACAGATCACTAGGTGAACTCAATCATCCTGCTTCAGTTGAAGTAAATCCAGAGCGAGCATGTCATATGGTCACTGAACTTAAACAAGAAAATAATATATTTTTAGGAAAATCGAAAATACTATCTAATCCAATTGGACAAGTGGTTCGTAGTTTAATTATGGACGGCGTAAAGCTCGGAATTTCATCTAGAGCATTAGGTAAACTAAATCCAATGGGTGATGGTACTCACCAGGTAAACGGTTTTCATTTAATTTGTTGCGATGTTGTACATGATCCTTCGGTTAATACCGGACCGAATGGTGCACAAGCTTTTGTTAATGGTATTATGGAAGCAAAGGAATGGATTTTAAACTATGATGGAGCAATTGTTGAATCATATAATAAATTCCAAACAAGTTTAGGCTCTCTACCAAGACATTCTGATGCAAGAGAAGAAAAAGTAAAAAATGCTGTTCTTGATATACTCAAAGCTCTTAAGAACGCATAAAAATATCTCTTAAGAACCATAAGTATTTAAAAATATAGGAGTATTCTATGTCCAAAAAAATTATTAAAGAGTCCGCAGATGAGCGCTGTATTCGCGAGTTTATAAACCATGTTTGTAACGGTGAATTGGCCAGTGCTAATGCATGTCTTGACGAAGCTATTAAAGAGAAAGTCAAGAACCAAATTAGAAGAAATTTACCAAAGGAGAAATAAACAATGAAGATTACAGATGTTCTTGACCAGATTGGTACTGATGTTTTATCTGAAGATACTAAAACACTACTTATCGATGCTTTTAACGAAGCTGTCGAGCAGAGTGCTACAGATCGACTTGAGATAGAAGTAAAGTCTGCACTTGAAATGCTCGATGAAGAGCATACAACGCAACTTTCTCAACTACTCGAAGCGATCGATAGAGATCATACACATAAACTTACTGAAGTACTACAAAAGTTAGATGAGGACCATACAGAGAAGTTACAGTATTTAATTAAGAAGAATCAAAATCTTATTAAAGAAGATGCTGGCAGCTTTAAGAAGCAACTAGTAAAACAGTTGTCCAATTACCTAGACCTTTATCTCGAGGATGCAATTCCGAAGCGCGAAATTGCAGAGGCTGTTTCAAATAGACAGGCTCAGAGAACACTCGACGAAATTAAGAGTCTAGTTGCAATTGATGAAGAGTATGTAAATGATACAATTCGTGAAGCAGTTGCAGACGGTAAGAAGACGATTGATGCTCTCAAGACTGAACTTAATGAAGCTGTAAAACAGAACATTAAGCTAAACCAGGAAGTAAAGACTACCAAGTCGAGCTTAATTCTTGAAGGTGTTACAAAGAATTTCGAAAAGACGAAGAAAAACTATGTTATGAGGGTATTATCCGGAAAAGACCCTGATTATATTACAGAGAACTTTGATTATGTAGTTAAGATGTTCGAAAAGGACGAGAACGAAAATCAACACATCTTAGCAGAGGATGCTAAGAAAAAGACTAAGGTCATGACCAACAAGGTCGATATGCCTAAGAAAGATGTTGAACTTATCCAGGAAAGTGCAGACCAAAACGAAGGAGCTGTTTCCGAATATCTACAAAGCCTAAAACAACAGGATAGATCACACAGAGGTTAAACCTCTTTAAGCATGGAGAAAATTATTATGAGACAAAAAGACATAAATCCAGGTGCAGCTTATATCGATTCTAGTAAGGCGCAAACACTCCTTGAAAAATGGGACCCAGTTTTGAATTATGAATCCAAAACCGTTGCGCCAATCGAAAACGAGCACACAAGAATGAATACAGCAATCCTCTTGGAAAACCAAGAGCGTTACTGTTTAAGAGAAACCACAGCAGCAGGTGGCGCAGGATCCGTATTCGGGTATGGCGCTTCCCCAGCAACGGTTGGAAATCAAGGCGGTAACGTCGGTAACCAAGACTTTTACGCAACGGGTGATGCTCGTCTGCCAAAAGTACTTATTCCGATGATTCGTCGTACTTTCCCAGAATTAATCACCAACGAAATCGTCGGTGTACAGCCAATGAGCGGCCCAGTCGGACTTGCGTTCGCACTCCGCTATCGTTATGATGGTGCTAGCCTTGACTGGCAGGACCCATCGCGTCGTACTTACGATGCAACGAACCCAGATGAGTACCGTAGCGCAGCGCAGGCTGCAGCAGATGGTAAAGAAGTTGGTTACAACTTCCTTGATACTCGTTATACTGGTACTTCATCCGCATACCTTTCAGGTCTAGGCACAGCTTCAGACTTTGAATTTATGCCAGAAGACGGTGGTGTTGCAGAGTGGCTATCGAATTATGAAATGACTGGTCAGATCCCACAGATGACCATTGAGTTCGAAAAGACAGCTGTTGAAGCTGGTACTCGTCGTTTAGCAGCGAAGTGGTCTGTTGAGCTCGAGCAAGACCTTAAGAACATGAACGGTATTGATATTGATAACGAGCTTACCAATGCAATGTCGTATGAAATTCAGGCCGAAATTGACCGTGAAATGATCATGAGAATGATTCAGATCGCTCTTAATGCAGGTTCTGGTTATGGATATTCCACATGGACACCGATCTCCGCCGACGCACGTTGGTTGGGTGAGCGTAACCGTGATTTCTATCAGAAGGTTCTAATCGAAGCTAATCGTATTGCTGTTCGTAACCGTCGTGGTGCTGCTAACTTCATCGTTGCAACCCCAACTGTTTGCACAATTATGGAAATGCTTCCTGAATTCAAGTTTATGCCGGTAAATAGCACAGTTTCAACCCAACAGGTTGGTGTGTCTAAGGTTGGTGTACTCGCCGGACGCTTCACGGTTTACCGTGATACACGTACCGAAGCTCAGCAGCCATGGATGCGTAATCCAGGCTACAAGACCCAGCGCACAACCCGTCTAGAGTATTGCTTACTCGGTTACAAGGGTTCTGAATACTACGATACCGGTATCGTATACTGCCCATACATCCCAGTTATGGTTCAGCGTACAATCGGACCGAACGATATGAGCCCACGTGTTGGTCTTATGACTCGTTATGGTGTTGTTGATCACATCTTTGGTGCTGATCTATACTATCATGTAATCGTTGTTAAGGATCTAGGCGATGGCTTCGTTCCTGGCGCAGCTCATCAGTATCTATAATCGGTAAAGGGAGGGGGCAACCCCTCCCTCGATTTTCACTGATAGTATCAACAGTATAAAGGAGAAATTATGACAAATAAAAATTCAGGTGAAGCTTATACAGCAAATGATATTGCTAACATCAGCAAGATTGCGGCACAGCTCGCAGCAGATGGTGGCGTTTCGATGACTGATAGAGCAACAGATGCAGCATCGTTCTCAGGCGTAAAGGTAGAAATCTACTTGTCTGGCGGACAAATCTGCTTTGCAAATACTACAACTGGACAGGTTTCGGCCGGTCTGGCGTTTGCAACAGTTGTCTAATAAGCAACTATTTATAGAACCCGGTTCTTTATAGAGCCGGGTTTTTTCTTGTCGAAATAACTAAATATTTAAAACCTATAGGAGGAATTTAAAATGGCTGATAACAATTATTCAATAGCAACAATTTTTGACTTACAAAGAACTCGCGTATAATGATACACTAGTTGTACTAGCTTCAGTATACCCGCATACCTTTTCACCGGCATTCGGTATTACCGCGCTTAACATTGATAGTATTTCTATATCTGGAAATCAATCAATACCTGCTTTTAGTATCGGATTATCAGGTGGAGTAACACTACCCTTTGAGTTTAAATGGGACGGAGCAACAGCAACCCCTGAGGCTCTATGGTTCTACATTACGGCAGATAATACTGCATTACATGCTGATGATTTTATAACAAACATGGTTGTAGGTGTATCATCAACAGGTACAGCATTGTCGGCTGGTCTATCCGGATCTGAAACAATGATCGATGGAACATGGACAAGTAGCATTGGAACTATTACAGCTCTCGGTGATGCCGGTGCCCCTAGTGGTGTATCTGGATTTACAATTACTACACAAGATCAATCACTATTACTCTCATGGACGAATAGTATCGTAGGTGATGTGTCTGGAACAATAGTTAAGAGATCATTAACAGGTGTACCTAGTGCTTATAGCGAAGGAACAACTGTTTATAATGGTGCTCTAGCAACCTACACTGATGGTGCAGCAAACGATTCAAATCAAAATTATTTTTATGCAGCCTTTGCATATGATAATGTTGGAAGCTATGCAACACTTTCAGATGGTGCGACTGGTTCTGCTAGCCCACAATTTGGTATTTTTAAATCACTGGCAGAGCATTCACGACTATACGAGCAAGGTATAATATAAGTGATAATACTCGGCTTACAAGATTGTAAAAGTTGTAAGGACCTAAAAGAGAGACATCCTGATCTTCCTTATTTAGAGTTACCTCGAAAAGGTAAAAAAGCTTTAGGTATAATCCTACAAGTTAAAAAGCTCTTAGGGAAGAATAGGGTGTCTCTTTTCCCTGTTCTATTGGACGATGAACTGGAGAGTATACTCTCAATTAAGGAAACTGATCCAGAGTACTGGAAGGATCATCAGTCACTTATATGATCTTCCACATCTTCGTAAGTCGCGTCGATGTCTACTTCTAGTGCATCATTAAAGAGTTTATTCATTATTTCTTCTCTTGGTGCAACTAGAACGTTTATATTGCCGTTATTAGTTAGCTGACCTTGTTTCATTTCCATGTCTAGCTTCTTTAATTCTCTCGAAGCGGCAGCTTTCTTATTCTGGATATTGATCTTATTGAGTGTATCTACAGTAGACGTTACGGCTGTAATAAGCTTTGAGTACGATTCTACCTCTTCAGGATTACCACTACCTTTTACAGCATTTTTAATTCCCTCCAGGGTATCTACACCTTGTTGAATAAGCAAGGACGCTTTCTTCATTATAAAATCGTTTATGGTTTCATCGTTTATATCTGGCTGTACAGTCGGTAAAGGTGATTCAACCATTATCATTCCACCAAGCTTTTTGGTATCTTTCAGCTCATTCAATAAATCATCGATATCATTGTTTGTATTATTCATTTTAAATATTTATACGAGGCTTCTGGAGATCCCGTTGATTTTCTTTCGATGTATGTTATTCTTAAATTATATACAGAAGGAGAAGATATGGAATTAGGTAAAGAAAGAAAAGAAACTATCTATAAATTTGATTTGGATGTAACCCCAAATGAAGCAAAAATGCTAAGAGATTTAGGATTACATAGAATTCAAAAAGATGATAGTGCGCTTATTGAATACGCTGTAGTCTCTTTATTGGAAGAAAAAATTAAGAATACACCAATTGAAGAGCCCTCCGATGAAGATCTCGATAATGAGTTTGATGCAATGAACGATATAGGAGAATAATATGAATGAAACAATAGTTATACACGGAAAGCAATGGATTATACCGAGTAACAAAGTAATGTCGCTAATCTCTTGGCTACAGGCAAATGCAGTCGATGCATCACGTCCACAGCCGATGCAGGAATCGATTTCACATGGTAAGGAGTTGTTAACAGAAAATGGTTGAGATAAAATTTGTAAAAACGGACGATAGAGCAAAACTACCAAAACGAAACCACGATAATATTGATCCGATAGATTGCGTCAGTCGATGGGTATTTCAGAATACAACTTGTGATACTTGCTACGATATATACGGTATTGAGGAGGTGATAATACCGGCAAAAGGATCAGCTATTGTTCCTACTGGAATTAAGGTAGGATATATTACACCAGGTTTCTGGTTTAAGATTGAATCGCGTAGTGGTTTATCTTTTAAGCATGGTATTCTAGCACATCCAGGTGTTATAGATAACCAATATCGAGGCGACACCGGTGTAAAAATGTACAATATGTCTGATAAAGACTATGTAGTTGAACCAGGAGAGCGTATTGCACAGATTGCAGTCTATCCATTAATCGATTTTGATGTCGATTGGATTGATTCAGCAGTGGAATCAGAGCGTGGGGACAAAGGGTTTGGATCAAGCGGAAAGATCTAACGTAATCTTATTGTAGTATATTAATCAAACAACGGAAGCATAGAGATACATAAGCTCCAAGAGGGATAATACATGTTAAATGATATATGGGTAGAAAAGTTTAGGCCGGGGACTATGGATGAAATAGTTCTTGATAGTGCAACATTAGAATACTTTAGAGAGAAGATTAAAGACGGAAAGATTCCGCATGTACTTTTTGTAAGTGCACCAGGATCTGGTAAAACGTCATTAGCGAAGATTCTTGTAAAAGAGTTAGGTTGCTCATATCGTTATATTAATGCATCAGACGAGCGAGGTATTGATACTATACGAGAAAAGGTAATCGGATTTGCACAAACTAAATCGTTTGATGGTGGAATTAAGATTATTATTCTCGATGAGATGGATGGACTTACACCTGATGCACAACGAGCACTCCGTAATACTATGGAAGAGTTCTCTGAGAACGCTGGATTCATTTTAACTGCAAACTATAAAAACAGAATCATTGAAGCTATTCGTTCACGCGCGCAAATTTTTGAAATTGTACCTCCGTTTGACGGATGTGTAAAGCGTGTAGTTGAGATTATAAAAACCGAAGGTATAAAGGTGTCAACAGAACAAAAAGAGCGGTTAATGAGTTTAATTAAGCTTATGTATCCCGATCTCCGTAGTATTATAAAATGTGTACAACAGTATACAATCAACGGATCGTTAAAGATTCCAGAAAAGCTATCACAGGTTGTATTTCCGAGTAAGGTTTACAATCTAATATCTGAGAATAAGAGTGCGAATGAGATTCGTAAATATGTGATAGAGAACGAATTAGAGTTTAATAGTGATTACTTACTTCTACTAAAAGGACTCTTTGAGCATATATTCGATCAAGATATACCAGAAGATAAAAAGAGAAACTCCATGTTAACTGTAGGTCGTTACATGGAGTCTCATCAGCAAGTTATGGATTTTGAAATTAATGCATTCTGTTGTATTATACAACTACTGCAAATAATCAATTAGCTCATATAACTGCCGGTATCGGTCACTGGTTGTTCTAAATCTTGGCTACTCTGGGAATCACCTAGATCTGCATTACCATGCCAATCGTCTGGTTGATCTCCCATAGCTTGATCTATATCCTGTTGAAACCCAGCAGCAGCTGCGACTTGTTCACCGTATCCTTGTTCAAGTAACTTCTTAATCGTTACTTTTAGTTTTTCTGGATCTTGTTGCTTGAGTTGCGAAAATGCGTGTGCTAGTTTTTCTGGGCTATTGAGAGCTGCACGAATATCAATACCTTGGGAAATATTATTACCTACCTGTTTAGCTTTATCTGCTGCCCAATCAATGATGCCTTCACCTAGTGAGTTAGTGTATGACTCGAAAATCGCCTCATTTTCGTGAAACATCGTAACAGATTCACGTAATTTAGTACTCTTGTCACCAGGGGTTGGATTTTTAGTATTTGCTAATTTTGTATTTTTAGTAGATAATTTTCTATTAGAATCATCACCCTTTGTCTGATCTACTGGTTTTGCACCGCTAGTGCTGTAATCATTTTCTCTTTTAATTTCAGATGAATATTGTGGATATCCGTCCATCTCTCCTTCGAGTTCAACTTTTTTGAGTACTTCGACAGGTAGAGTCATTGGGTCCTTCCACATACCTGGTGCATATTCAACTACAACATCTGCCCAAAGTGTGCCTGTTGCAATATTCGGAGCATCTACCGGACCACTCGGTGCCTCTGAGTTACCAGATTTGATATAACTAATCCGGAACATAGTTTTCTTTTTGATGGCATCAGTTATTATTGCTTTCATCGGATCCGATATCTGTTTAAGTGCTTCATTTTTTAGTGCGTCTGGCTTTATGATTACATAATTACCACGCAAAAACCCACCTTGACTGTAGGCATTTAGTGTTTCTTCACAAATTTGTGTGAAATTGCTGTTAAAATTTTTCATATATACTCCTATTACTATTTATAGAAAAGTCTGTACTAAACAAGCAAAAAAACATTCATATCAAAAACGTTCATTTTGTGTCCTTTCAAAAACAGTGTATTGTATAAATATTTATGTTACTTAAGGAATAAAAATGAGCTCTATCAACTTTAACACACTACAAGATACAAGTACTAACGAGGATAATTACAGCTATGTTGATTTTTATCTGGATTTCTCCGAAGACCCAACAGGATCTGCAGCAAACTTTCGAAGTACTATTGGAAACGGTCGGGATATTAGAGTTGCATATGATTTAAATGCAATCAGAAACTCAATAAGAAATTTGTTTAATACTATACCAGGGGAACGATTTCTGCTACCTGAGTATGGTTCCGATTTAAGACGGTATATTTTTGAGCCTGTAACAGAAACTGTGTCAAGGCAAATCGGTCGAGAGGTTAGTGATGCAATAAGAAAGTGGGAACCACGAATTCGTTTATTAAATATCGATATAGCCGGGTATGAAGATCGAAATGAATACGTGATTACACTAAACGTGGCGATACCATTATTAAACGAGCCGGTTGGTCTAGAAGGACTACTAACAAAAGATGGCTACATATTTTAAGGAGCAAGGTAGATAATGTCAACAGAATTTAATATACCAAAAGATGGATATCTATCTTTTGATGCTTTAACGCTAAAACAATACATCAAAGATCGTTTGAATGAGACAAATATTTTTACAGATCAGAACTATGAAGGATCTTATATTTCGACTATAAACGAAATAATTGCATACGCGTTCAACACGTTAATGTATTATTTAAACCAAACAGCTACGAACTCAGAGTTCTCCGAAACTACACTATACGATGCAATGAACCGTATAGTAAAGTTGCTCGATTACAAACCAATAGGTCGTCAAACTTCGACACTCACTTTTGGTATGACTGCAGGAACAACATTTGGTGAAGGTTTATATACTATTCCACGTTACTCATATATTGAGAACGGAACAAAAACATACACATTTAACGAAGATATAGTTTTTGCAAAAACACAGCCTTTAGGTGCAACTGAAAACCTGATAAACATTACAAAACAAAAACTACTATACCAAGGTAGATATCGTGAATATCCAATCTATTCCGCTGCAGGTAATGATAATGAGATTATATTCTTCACCCCCGGAGATAACATTATCGTAGATCATTTTAATATTGATGTCTATGTATACAACAACGGTAACTGGACACAATGGTCAAGAGTGCAGTCTTTGTACAATGAAGACGCATTTAGTAATGGATATGAGATACGGTTTAATGAAAACAAGCAATATGAGATTAAGTTTGGTAATGGTATTAATGGTAGAAAACTAGATACGGCAGACAGAGTTGCGATCTATTATCTACAATCGAATGGAGGTGACGGCGAAGTAGGTGTTGGAGCAATAAGGGGTCGATCAGTTATTCCATTTTCAACAACAACATTTAATCAAATTATAGATAGTATTAACCGTCAATCATCATCTAATATTATTTTTATTGACACCCAACAAGCAAAGGATATATATATTGATAACACAAATATTTCAACTTATTATCAAGCAGAGGAATCTATTGAATCCATTAGACAGAATGCTCCAGGTGGTTTCCGATCACAATATAGATTAATAACAGAACAAGATTATGTAAATTATATTCGTACAAACTTTGCAAACCTCATTCATGACGTTGCAGTTGTAAATAACTGGACTTATCTACAGGAGCATGTAAAATACTATTATAACGATATCGGATTAAAAGATCCAAATAATGTATCGAATCTTCTCTACAATCAAGTATTGTTTGCAGACGGTTGTAATTTCAATAACGTTTACTTCGTTATTGTCCCAAAGACTATTTCACAAACAAAGAACCCAACTACAAACCTAACACCTGCACAGAAAGAGCTAATTATATCCGGTCTAAGATCACTAAAAACTCTTACATCTGAATCTATCGTTCTTGATCCAGTATATATTGCGTCTAGTGTTTGTTTGACATTAGATGGATCTGCAAACGGCACATTGGAGGACATTACAAATACAGAATTGTACATAGTAAAGAATCCAAATTCAAGACGAGATACTAACTCAATTGCTGTCGATATTGCAGAAGTGTTTACAAATTACTTTTCTAGAGATAATATCTTACTTGGTCAAGAACTTGACTTAAATACAATAACAAATAATATACTAGGAGTAGACGGTGTGAAAACATTCTATACGCGGCGTAAAGATAATCCAAATGTTAGATATAATGGACTATCAATGCTATTATGGAATCCGATTTATCCAACTGATAGAGTTTTAACTACAAAAAATGTTTCACTTGAATATTTTAAGTTTCCTTACTTAGACAATAAGGAACATTTTTCTGAGAAAATATTAGTTAAAGCTGAGACAACAATTTATGAAGCGATTGAGTATTAATGATAACGAATTTTGTGTTACAGAGTGCCGTAAGTTTTCCTGTTGCTCTTTGGGCAGACATCCCACTAACTCCAGGAATTATAGGGTGTAATGGTAATCAACCATTCACACTCTTTCTAAGTGCAGAGGATCTTAATCCACATACGATTCATCTGTATGCGCAGAACTCTCGTTCAGCTCCATATCAGCAACCGCAAAATAAATGGTCACATCTTCTTGCACAATGGAGATTTACAGACTTAGATGGAAATTATATTGAGTCGATAATACCGTCTGTTACATCATTAGTTACAGATGCATCTGGCAACACTCTAGGAGTACTGGCAACCGCTCAATTTTACTATATTGATGATAGACAATCTGAAGGATGTAGTCCAGTAATACTGTGGGCTATTGTTGATTTTAATGATTATCCGGTTTATCTAGATACTCGTGAAAATCTGGAAAATGTACCAGGATATTCAAACAGTAAAGTAGGTATCGTTATGCCATACTTTATAAACGGTA
>Ga0114918_10003859_pt1 | contig 13104 bp, 22 predicted proteins | sample LantaG_FD_87015 | JGI IMG/M metagenome (GOLD analysis project Ga0114918, IMG submission 87015) | Deep subsurface microbial communities from Baltic Sea to uncover new lineages of life (NeLLi) - Landsort_02402 metaG | ecosystem: Environmental > Aquatic > Marine > Oceanic > Sediment | place...
ACACCCAGGATCCATCGCTTGTGCAGCTATATCTCCACGTAGAACACTTTCAGTTCTAGTATAATATAAAGTTTTAACACCATTCTTCCAGGCTTCAAAGTGAACCTTATTAAGCCACTTAGGTGTAGCTTCAGAAGGAAATGCTAGGTTTAAACTAACTGATTGATCTATATATTGTTGTCTTATTCCAGCCTGATTAACTAACTCTAATTGGTTAATCTCTTTGAAAGTTCTAAAAACTTCTTTAGCGGGTATAGAATGAACACCCATAGTAATATTATCAAGCTCCACAATATCCTGTACAGAGCCACCATCAGCCAATATCTGACCCCAGATTTTTTCATTATTTATTTTATGTTTTCTTAACAGCTTGACTAACGTAGGATTTTTCCTAATTAATGTTCCATTTGCTCCTTGTTCTGTGAAAACATTCGCAGCCCAAGGTTCTATTCCTGGCGAAACATTCCCACTAAGCTTACTATTAGATACAGTGGGAGCAACAGCACGAAGATGAGTATTACGCATACCAGTACCAACACACCACAAAGGCTCGCCATAAACTTCCGCAAGATTTCTGGAAGCTCTCTCGCTCTCGATTTTGATTTGCGAAAATATCTTCCTAGTTTCAAACTGAGAAAGTAAACCTTCGAAAGGAATACCCTTGTCTTGTAAGTACGTGTGCCATCCAAGTACTCCCAAGCCCAATGCACGCCCCTTTTGCGCAGAGCGAACAGAGTTCTCGAATCCTCTAAGCCCCTTTGATTTCTGAATAAATTCTTCCATAACTCCGTCAAGAAACCAGATGGAGTCATATATAAGGTTAGTGTCTTTCCATTCTTCATATTTAGCTAAATTTAATGATGACAAACAACATACAAAACTGTGGTTTTCATCTGTGTGTAATGTAATCTCGGAACATATATTAGTCATATGGACTTTTAGTCCGTTGTGCTTATATGCTTCCGGATTTGCTTTATTAACATTTCCTTTAAACATAATATACGGTTCTCCAGTTGCTTTTCGCTTTCTAAGTAGTTTACTCCATCTATTCCTAGCATCAGCATCTCCTTGTTCAAGCTTTCGCATAAATTTATCACCAACAACTGCGCACTGATGTAAGTTAAGCGATTGTCTGTTAACATCTCCCTTTGGCTCTCTAATTTCCAACCACTGTTCGAAATCTCCATGTTCAATGTTGATATTAACTGAAGCAGCACCTCGTCGTACAGATCCTTGGTTTGTTGCGAGAATAGTTGAATCATATATTTTGCAAAAAGGGACGACTCCATCTGATGTTCCATTACCTGTTATTCTTGCCCCTGCGGGTCTTATTTGATTAATACCAATACCAACTCCACCTCCGTGTTTAGCTAGCATCATCATTTCTAAATTTTTCATGCCAATATCCTGGATACTGTCTGCTACATCCATACCAAAGCAACTAATAGGTAAACCACGGTCAGTCCCAGTATTGCTAAGTACAGGAGATGCCAAACATAACCAACCATTCCATATATAGTCAAAAAAGGTTTCAGCCATTTCTGGCTTATATAATCTACGAGCAACCGTTTTAGCGACCCTCTGGTATGCTTCACGAGGCGTTTCTCCGTCAAATAGATATCCCCCGGATATTGTTTTTTTGTATACGTTTGTATCACCCCACGTAGGGTAATCTTCTCCTTTAATCCAGTCTTCATTCCAACCTTTTATTTTATCACTCATTTATAACTCTAGTTTTTTCTTTTGGTTACTTTCAGATTCTTCTGTAAGTTTTGATTTTAGTTTATCTATAGCGTCATCATATCCACTCATTAATTTAACAGTCTCTAATGTTCCAACTGCTAAATCTTTTAAATAAGCATTTTCATCTAACAAACGTTGTACAACTTGAATTAACGCTGTAATCTTTTTTTCTTGTAAATCTGCTCTACTGCTTTTTTGTGCACTCATATTTTTTTGTTTTATAAATTATGTAAATCTTTATATATATCTTCGTCTGTTATATCAAACTTACCAAATGTTATCGTAGTCTTCTTTTTCACCAGCTTTCGAGTAATCTGTCGGCCTAATTGCGAAAAAATCAGTATGAGTGACCCCGCCGGTAAGATGATAGAACCAATCAAGATTAGCTGCTGCTTTAACGTCATACGCAAAATACGTTCCCAGGTCGACATAACCAAGTTCCACAAGTTTTTCATTTGTTCTCTTTTTTATGAAGTGTTTTAAATCATTTGATGATATACCATCTACATCACCTAATTCAAACATTTTGTTAATATAATTAATCTCCAATTGTATCATTGTTTCAGCAGATTTTATAACATCTTCTCTGCATAATTCTAGCAATTGACCATCTTCATTACACATTTCTCTAAATAATTGACAACCCATTTTACTATGTAATGATTCGTCTCTAACCGACCATTTCATTTGTTGCCCTATGCCTTTTAACATATTTCTCATTTGGAAACTATACAACACTGCAAAAGCAGAATAAAGACTAACTCCTTCAGCGAAAGCACTAAACAAAGCAAGAGATTTTCCAATACCAGTTTTTGAAGTTCCTTTATATGACATAAGATTATTAAATCTTTCTGCTGTTGCTGGTTCATGTAAAAATGCTTCATAATCCTCTAGCCCTAGTGTTTCGTTTAGATAACTGTAAGCTACAGCGTGTATTGTTTCTTGCGAACCAAACATCATAGCCATTTGTTGTATTTCGTGCTTTGGAAACCAACTAACAACCTTTTGTGTCCAATAATCTGATACTGCGCATTCTGTTTGAGCAAAACCTAGTAGGATATTCCCCACTAGATTCTTCTCTTTGTCATTCATGTTTTCATTCCAGTCTTTAATGTCGCCTTGCATTGATATCTCTGTATGTAACCAAAAAGCCTGAGCTTGTTTTAACCAGCCCTCTGTATAGTACTCTGGGTACTCAAAGGGTTTGTAGGCAATTCTCTCGTCAAATAATCCCATTATATATCTATTATAAATTTAATTGTTTCTAATGTGTTCCGCCATGCGTCAATATGAGCTAGCATATCCAGTTTCGTTGTTGATTTTGATACGTTTCTCATATCATCTAGTATGTCTCTGACAAACAAGTCTATAGTGTGAAATTGTGTTTCTACATCTTCTTTCATTATATTTCTATATCTAAAGCTATATCTATAAATGGTATATAAAATACATGTGTTCTTATAGGTCCTTGATTGTAAGTTCTAAAACCAAAAAGTATTCCAGGATAAAACCCTATAGAGATTTCCCAGCCTTTATTATATTCTTCTTCTTCCATTATTGTCTATTATATGTATAGCATATTATGCCATAACGTTCGTGTAAATGTTCTATTTCTGATGTTTTTACTTTCCCTTTAGCTTCCCAGCTCCATTTGATAAACTTATCAATCTGTCTATGAGCATACTCCTGTCTTGCTAGTTTTTTAGTTTCGAAAGGATTAATCGCACTGTCTCTTCGCATTCTGCTTTGTTTTGAGGTTTATAAATAGTATAACCAGGGAACTGATTTGCAACTAACTGCTTAAATAATTTCCAACGCATTGGAAATGATTCATTAGCTCTACCTTTTGTTTCAATTATGAAATCAACACCAATGAAGTCAGGGGTATATTTAATCGGTAGTATTCTTTTACCGCCTCTATTAATGTATTCTCCCTTACCATTAGCTTGTCTCTCATATACTTCGTTTTCAAAATGAAAACCATTAAGTAAAACAAAAGTCTCTCCCTCGTATTTAGTTTTTATACCTTGTTGTTTTAATGCTAAATACATATTCTTCTCTAATCCTGAAGCAAAATCTATAGAGTCGTAAGTAACTTTTTTCGATCTAACAGGCCCTTTTTTATTGCTGCTTTTTTTAAATGTTCTTCTCATATTTAAATTGTTTAATACCTTTGTTCCAAGGAATACACCCTTTAGATCTACCTCCAACCCCAGGTCTTTTTACTCCTTTGTGTTTGCTGGGTCTACCTTTATTAGCTTTAGACACTCTATCTTTTTGTTCTTGCGTCCAAACTCTTTCAGTGTTGCGGATTTTTAAATTGTCTATCCATACATTATATGCTTTTCCTGTTAACGTTATTCCTCCTCTACCTCCTTTAGCTAAGTTATAACAAGTTTCGCTATTTATAAGCTTCTCGTCTAAAATTAACTCTTCTATATCATAGCAATCTTTTTCTGTGCCATTAAATACAATGGTCTTTATAAAATTATTTTTTCCGTGTTTTTGTATAGCTTTTTTTATAAGCAAACCACTTCCATAATAATAGTTTTGACCTCTTGAGTGAACTCCATAGTAAAATTTACCATTAATATTGTTTACTATTTTATATACGTAACTCATAATTATAAATGCCTGTGAACAGCTTGCCTACTTATCTTTAAAATGTCAGCAACATACTGTACAGTTTCTTGAGGCATTAACTCTCTGATTAATCTAATTTTAACTTTTGTTTTTAACTTCTTGTCATTCCCTATAGACATAACTTCCTTAGTTCTTTCTAAGTTTTGTTTCATCTGATAAAAATAACTTGATGCTGATTTTACTTTACGATCAGTTAATTCTGTAGACCATTTATATAGATTAGCTTGTAGCCAACTATAGGGTTTTTTCCAGTCTTTAAAACCGTTGATGTAATGTAAGTCCCATTTGTTTCCGTGTATTTTATGATACCACCAATATTCATAACCGTCAAAAGTTATCTTATGGTTTTCAGGAAGACATAGAGATTCAAGGTCTTGATCTGACCAACTCGTTATATTCATATCTATTTCCATTTTGTTTCTTATTATTATAATTACACGTTTACAGGTAAACTTAGCTAATTTGTAAACATTTATTTTTAATTGTACTGATTATCAGAGAGTTGCAGGTGAAAATAATTTTACTTAAAGCAAGTATGATACTCTTTTTGAAACCACTGGTCCACGTTTTCCACCTTTCTTATAATTTTTACTCATTTTCAATTTCTTTATCATGACAACCACATGGACGTGGCTTGTAATGGTTCCCATCATTCCCGTTCTGACCAATAATATTCATACGGTTCATACGATCAAGTTCTTCGTCAATTATATCTCGTTGGGCATTAAAAGTTGCGTCCATATATTGTTCTGTATATTCTTCTTTAGCTGCTTGAAGATATAGAATAGCATCCATTAATTCTTCTTGAACATCATTAAGATAACCAAACAAGTCTTTGTAACCACCAGATCTTTCGCTATCTAAAGTTCTACCATACTTCTCAAAACCAACGTCAGATCTTTCAACAAACTTATTTACAACACGTTTAACTACAGGGTCTCTAAATTCTATTTCTTGTTTCATTATTATAATGTATTTGTAGCTCTATTATGGAAATTATTAGTCAACCTCGTATTGTACTTAAGATTTAGTATACCGTCTTCAGGTATAACTTCCTCTTTAACAAATGTCCCATTAACCATTTTGCCTTGTCTAGATTTAATTACATCGTAAGCAGATGTAACACAGTCTTCTATTCTTAAATCCTCTAATGCAGCTAAGTTAGTTAACACTACGACCATATCGCCAATAGCGTCTATAATTTCTGGTCTATCATTCTTTAATAATGCCTCAGCTAGTTCACCAGCTTCTTCCATTAGTTTCAAGTACTGAGTCTTTGAGTCGCCTTTAGCATATATACCCTTATCTTTAGCCCATGATCTTATTAAGTCATAAACGTTCTCTTCGTTTTCTGCGTAAAAAGATTTATCAGGTCTTCTAGCAACCTCTTCTACAAGACCTAAAATTTCTTCTCTACCTCGTTCTGGGTTAAAGAAAGCTTCATAAAATGCTTTATTATAAATGTAAGACCTATTTGTGTTAAACATTGATATTTTGGAGTTAGCCATTATCCAAGGTATCATACTAGCGCTTAATGTAAATTCACCGTGTGATGTGTCCCAACTTAAGTCTAAGTTATCTAGTAACTGACCTTTCAGTTTATTTAATGGACATGGGAATGTTGTTGTTTGTTCTGTAACGTTAACTTTCATTTTCTTGTTTTTATTGATTAAATTCTTATATGATTGTCGGTCTACTTTATAGCCATAAGACTTTTGAAGCTCTATTTCCATGTTTGATATCTCGTTAATATCGTCGCTAGTAAGTAGAACTTCGTATTCGCCTGGAGCATAACCTTGTTGCTCCGTAACCCTACTAGTAAGATCACGTGTTACCCCAATCTTTTTACCGGGTATATGATAAATTTTGTACATTTTCTATAGTTTATTATTGTATAAATGTAAATTATGTGCATGGTGATAATATGTACCTACATCGATACAGACCCTCTCTGCAACTAACTGCTGCAACATTGAGAATTGATACTGATCATTACAGAAACCGTACCAGAGATCGTTAGATCGCATATAGACAGACATATTTAGTCTATTATTTAATATCGTAAACTGAACTGCATAAGTACAAGGCGTATCTGTATTATATTTATCATGCTCTTTTGCATCATATATAGAGATAGCTGCTTGCCTAGTATCCTTATTGTTTTTTAATAAATTTACAACATAATCTAATTGATTATTTCTTTGCCATTGGTAACCATAATTTGAATTAACATTACCGTTTTCATCAGCCATACGTTTCCAAATGGGTGGAAGCTTACCGTGTATAGCACTTAGCTTATATATACTAGGGTCTCCAGATAAGTACCATTCCCATTCAGATTTAGCGTAATCTAAGCTCCAAGACCTTTGTTTATCAGTTATAATATTATCAGTTGGATTTTCCAATAAAATACCGACATTGAATAAAGCCTTTGTGTCCCCGAATTTAACTCCTTCTAAAATTATTTTATCTAAAAAATAATCATAAGCTTCATTTGCATTATTAAAGCGTTCGTTTATCATAATAATATGTACAGTATTTGTAGATCTCCATCCATATAGTTGTCTTTGTAAAAACGTTTGGAGTTCTGTTTGTTTTATTATTGTTTTTAATTTCTATCCACCAAGCTCCTTCAGATTTAGATACTGGTGATATTTCTATACCATTCCTAATACACCAACGCCAAGCTTTTTGTTCTTGCATTGTAGCTAAGTATTCCCCCATATCCCAAGGGCTTTTTTTAACGGTCGCCATTACATTTCCCAAGGCATTAATTGACCATCTAAATTAACTGGTTGATGAGGTATAAAACATCCTGACTTTGGTTCCCAATTAAAATGAGCTTCAGCACCATTCTCTCCAAGGTTTTGGAATTTAACTTTTAATACCTTACATTTTACAGTCTTTTTTATATAATCTCTATGAACCAATAAGCCATGATAAGATGCGTCATACCATTCTCCACCACCTTTTATGTTATACATAGTTGGTTCTTCTATTTTACCATCTTTATCTTTATACATTTTAGTCGGGTGAGCAACAATAAACACTAACACATCATACTTCTTAGCAAATGTTTCGATTTTACTTAAGTATTCCATAGTATACCTGTTAACATCCTCTGATTTACACTCTGTATCTCTGACTTTATTAAAAGGATCAATAACTAAACACTTAATACCTTTACGTTTAACCAACTCAGCACCTTTTTTAAGTACGAAGTCTAGAGTATAACGCTCCATATCAATATGAAAGAAATTACTATTACAATGATCAGCCATTTGATTCCACTTATCAGTGCCAATATCCTCTCTCGTTGGCATACCTTGCCATATCTTGCGCATCAATTTGTGAGCATGTAAATATGTCGGTGCATTCTCAGGAGAAGCAAACGCTGTTTTCCAACCATAGTTTTGATTATAACCGATAACCATTTGGTCTACAAAATCACTTTTACCAGAACTAGGTATACCAGTAACAGTAATAAACTGACCAGTGTAAGTTGAAAAAATATTATCAAAGTTTTCAAGACCAACTTGATAGCCTTTTTTAAATCCATTTCTAACAAAATCTGTAATTTCATCTTCGATATCTCTAAATGTTGTTACATTTTCAAGTGGTACTGGTTTTGATCTTAGTATTCTCTCTGATGTTTTTTCTTTTCCATGCTTTACTAAATACTCATTAGCATCTTTACAATCATCCCAAGTAGCTATATAACAAACTTCAGAACCTAATCTTCTAATAAGTTCTGTTTGTAAAGCTTGCCCAGCGTCATCTGAATCTACTGCTAATATGATCTTAGTCTTGTCTTCGAAATAATCGATACAAGCATCAAGATATTCTAAGTTATTACTATTTAATGTAGCTCCGTTTGGAACTGATATAGCGTTTATAATACCGGCTTCGTGTAGAGCTAATACATCCATTTCGCCTTCAACAATAACACAATAATCAAAACCTACTATACTATCTATATTATAAAATACTTTTTCAGCACCTTTATATAGTTTAAAGTTCTTACGACCATCGCGATATTTAATATTGATCAACTCTCCACCCATCATATAATTAAACTTAATTACATTCTCTGATTTTTGAGTTTGAGGCATCCATTCAGGACCTTCTGATACACCTATGCTTTTAAGAGTACTTTCTGATATACCTCTAGAGGCAAACCAATCAACAACTTTACTACTCGGAGTTACGTGAGTTTTTGTTGAGAAATCAGGTTTAACATAAACCCTATCTGATTTACCTTTACGTTTGTAAGTATGTAATTGAAATGACTGATTACAATTGTGACAAGTACCTAAACCTCTTTCCCAATCGTACGAAGCACATTGTGATTTTTGATTCTTAGGTTTTCTATCAGTAGAACACAGGGGACATATCCCCTGCTTCTTACCTTCTTCAAGTTTATGTTGATTGAATTCATCAACCTGGAAACCATTAATTTCCGAATGTTCTACTGTCATTTAATTTGATTTAGTTATTACTCTTCTTCTTCTAAGCACTCAGGACATATATCATAAGAATCGTGATAACGTCTAGTCATGAGCTCCCCACATATTTCACAGAAAGCGTGAATATTAGAATGGTAAATCATCTGGTTGCGAAGTAAATGATTGAGCTTGCTGCTGCTGACCTTGCTGATCGTCTCTCGGTGCCGCAGCTACGTTCGTACCATTAGTCCAAACTACTTTTACATTACCTAAGTAAGTCTTTGGAGCTTTAGCCTCTCTCTCTTCTTTTGATTGAGAATTAGTAATAGGTCCTTGATTTCCATAAGGATCACATTCGTCGTTTAATACAATTGTAATAGGTAAATATTTACCTTTCTTACCGTCGATGATCTTTGATTTATCAATATTATTTAGATTGATACTTGCTTGAATAATACTTGCCATAATTTAATTTAATTTAAAGTGTTGTTTGTGTAAAAAATTGTTTAGGGTCAAAACCCTCTTGTTGAAAAAATAACTGGTATTGCTCAACTGCTTTAGCAACTTTGTCAGCGCCTCGCTTAATAAAAGTTGATGAACAGTCGAATATACCAATCTGATGAGTTTGTTTGTCTATAGCTATGAAAATCATCTCATACCCAAATAACTCTTGGTAAATATAAGCTTGACTGTCATAGTTATACTTGTTTGCTGAATATTTAAAACCTTGAATATCTGATGTTGTTTTTAAATCTATTATCAACTTCTCATCGTGGTTTAGTATATCCGCTTTACCTTTCCATAACTCATTTTCAATCTCACCAATACCTGGAACTTCGTAAGTGCAATTACCTCTAATTAGATCATGACAAACTTTGTTTGATAGTATTCTATCAGTCATTTTGTCAACTAAATCTACTTCAGACTGTAAGATACACATGTCTTCACCAGACATCTCTTTATACAGTTTGGTATTTCTATTGCTGGCATCTACAACCTTAAAGTTTTTAAGCTTTTCAGGTTCAAGAATAGCAGTATGAAAATAACCTCCAACCAAGAAAGCTGGTATCTTAGGTTGAGGTTTACCAAGCGCTAAAGGATTACTTAATAACGTTGAAATATCTGAATTACTTAAGTATTGTTTTCCAAATGCACCATAGTAGTCTTCGTCATTTCTTAGTCTTTCAATAATTTCTTTTTTATTCATTATTTTAATTTAATAAGATCTGCTTCCACCTCTTTAGATAGAGCATACTTAGCTTTAATAGCATCTAAACTACCACCAGCCTTAATATAGTCCACAGCTTTTTTATATGCTGGATCTTTTGTAGAGGTCAATGTTGATTTAGATTTTACTGCATCGGTTTTTCCGTGGCTATTAGCAGCATCACTGTCTTGTGTATCGTCAATTAGAAATAAATTTCCAAGAGCGTACTTTTTTCCATAGCTGGAAGCGCTACCAAATTTTTGTGGCATTTGCATACCTTTCTGATCAAGATCAATACCAACCACAGCTGTAGCGTGTATAGCATCTTTACCATCCGTTATTGTAGCTTTAGACTCTAGAATAGGGAAAGGGTCAGTTGATATTAAGCTCTCGCTTATTACCACTGAGACGTTATACTTCGTTAAATAAGGCTTTACAGCCTCTAACAAATCTTCTGCTGATCTAAAATTGTATTTTCCAAAGCTGTTAAACCTACTTTTTTTAGCCTTCATTTCAACTTGAATAAACGCTAATTTCTCATTCAACGTTAACTCGTTTTTTTTATCCATATTTACTTGTTTTTTACTTTTAAATAATTAGTTAATTTATATAACATATCTTTTGTTTTCTCTAAATGACCTAATGTGGTATTACATGGATCACACAATATACCTCTTATGTGTTTATTTTTGTGGCAATGATCTATAACTTTTCTATTTGTTGTAAATTCATTTTCGCATATTTCACAATGAGTTATATTTTTTAGCATTATATTCATGTCATCAGTAGTTATGTTATAACGCCATGCTCTAGCTAACTCTTGTTGGCATTTTTTGCAATTACCATATTGATTAATATTTCTTATTACAGACTTATGAAAGTAAATTTCTTTATTACCAGTAAATCCACATTTGTTACAAGTTTTATCTTCTAATGATTTTTTTATGTTTAGAGCTTGTTTTTCTTCTAAAGATAGTTTTTTTGATGTTCCCATAAGTGTTATTGTATATACTATATAATTACATAAAAAGATATTCTTTTACTAAACTATATAAAATATTTTTACATATAACTTACAGGTAGTCAATCACTTGCGAGTGATCTACATTGTCTATAAGTTTCTGTACAGCTTGCTGTTTTAACTCGCTTACACGTACATAATTGCTAACTCCTTCTATATTTAGGATATCAGCTATTTCCTTTGCTGAATGTTTTTCACAATCAAGACCATAAGATAACCTTAATGCTTGATATTCTTTTTCGTTTAAATGTTTTTGTAATAAACTTTTCAAATAAGCGTTAAGAAAACCTATATTATAAGGCTCTGATTGATCTGGTATTTGGTACATTACATTCTCTTCATCATCTTCGTTATTAAAGTTGTGATCAATACTTAAGAATATACTATTAAAAAACATTTGCACCATAGCTACGTCTTTGGGGTTTTTACGTATCTCGGTAAGTTTATGTTCTGGAATCCGGATGTTGCCTCTAACCATATCTATTCTTCTTCTGATAGCTCCTTTTATCCTCTTACTAAAGAAAGACTTTAATGTCTTTTCGATGTCTTCAGACTCGTTAACTATTTCCCAATTAAGTTTATCAACTGCTCTAACTAAGGCTTCGCTACCTATTTGAATTATATCATTAATAGTTAAAACACCTGAAGCTTGTTGTGATGTTGGAAATTTCCTACCTAAATTTTCTACTAGAGGTAAGAACTTGATAATTAATTCATCTCTTGTGTAATCAGAGTAATTTTTATAAACTGGCATGGATTTTTTTAGATCTTCTTTGTACCTTATATAATTCTGTATATTGTAATTTTTCAAAATTTATATTTTTTTATATTTGTATATTATTTCAAATGCTCTAGCCATACTTTCGTTGTCAGAGTAATATATATTACCTATACTAGCCATCCATTCGTTAAAATCTTGCGCGGAGTTTTTAGTCATAATTGTTGATTTAATAGTTCTTTTTCTTTCTTAAGATCATAACCCATATTCCTATGTATAGTTCTTGTAGAACATTTTAATGATGTTGCTATTTTAATTATAGTTATTTTATCACCCATATCATTTATATCAAGCATACATTGGTATATATCATCTTCAGCAATCATCTTTGATTTACCTATCATACTACCTACAATAGACATTTTCTGCTCAGGCGTTAAGTGGCAATTGTCACTAAAAATTATCTTACGTAACTTATTCTTAGGTGGTCTTTCTAGATCACACATACTAACTTCATATATGATACTCTTAAGAGCATGTTCACTAATATTAAACGTAACAAATCCATTAGATTCTTTACATATATGTTTAGCTAAGTTCTCAAGATTGTCTTGATCTAATTTAGGATTCAGATACCATAGTACTAATAAATGCCACTTTAAGCTTTTGTAAGTTGTTATTTTACCTTTATTTCTGAATAATGTATAGCATTCATATGTACCTTGTTGGTAGAATTCTCCCCAATCGTAAGACTCTGTAGGGTTGTCATTAATAGGATCCCTCCTGTATATGATTCTTCTATTTATAAAGTATTTAAGATTTCTTTCGTATGACATTAGCCCCTTACTAGTTATATATTAGGGCTATTGTCACAGTCCTGTTCGTTGTATAATGTGTAATACATTACATGTTCATCAACATTATCTTCGGTTTCTTGCTCTCTGAGCTTTATAAACCATTCACTTGATTTCCCCATAAATTTTTTATTTAAAAAATGTTATTAAGTATTTCGCACTTTAGATTCCATATTCTTTTCTGTGGGTGCTTTAAATGAACTCGCTTTTTTCTGAAAGCTTTTAACTTTTGTGTTAATATCTGCATAATTTACTGCTTTCAAATGCATTGCTAATTTTCTACTCATATTGTTTATCTAATAATATTATCGCTACTTCCATACTAATCATATTGTCGTTATATAATTTCCATATTAATTTACTCATTGTAGAATTCATTTATAGTTTCTTCGTGATAACCCATTGCTCTTACTAAATCTATCCATAGGTCATGCAATTCTTCCAATTTAACGTCTGAATGGTCTACCTCTGTA
>Ga0114918_10003860_pt1 | contig 13103 bp, 12 predicted proteins | sample LantaG_FD_87015 | JGI IMG/M metagenome (GOLD analysis project Ga0114918, IMG submission 87015) | Deep subsurface microbial communities from Baltic Sea to uncover new lineages of life (NeLLi) - Landsort_02402 metaG | ecosystem: Environmental > Aquatic > Marine > Oceanic > Sediment | place...
ACTAGATAATCCATTACTTAAGAAATGGCAAGAAACTACAATTAAAAGATGATTAAAAGAAGCTGTAGACACTAATGCTGAATACTTTAGTTGGACTACTGGTAGTCAACAAAAAGCTAGATATGATTTAAGTAAGCAGGTAGATAGTATTGAATGGAAAAAATGAGTAAAATCTTGAGAAAGTAAAAGAATAATAATAACTCCTAAATCTTGAGAAAGTTTTTGATTTTGAATTAATGCTAAATGAGTTGTTACAGATAGTTCTAAACAAGCTGGTTGGATATGAAAAAATATGGAAGATGTTATTTGAAAATGAGTATCTGAAAAGATAATGAAATGATGAATAGATTGAGAAATGTCTTGAAAATGACTAGACATAGGTTGAGAATGGGCTGATAATCTTTATGACAAACAAGTAAAGAATATAGTTGAAGATGTAACATGAGGTAAGGTACAATATAAGAATTTATGATTAACTGAATGATGAGAAATACCTAAATTCACTATAGCTAGATGAACTCATACGGGGGAAGGATTAACTCAATCAAATTTAAAAGAATGATTAAAAATGTATGACAATAAGAAATCGATGTATGAAGTGATAAGCGTATGAAAAGATTGAAAATTTGAAGTATTATGGATAAAACCTTGGATGGATAATCCTAGAGATTTATCTAATACAGTCACTTATAGTATGAAACAAGAACTACAGCCTATATTGGAATTAACTCCAGAAATAAAAAGAATAATTAAATGAGAAGCTCCTATATTAAAGAAGCCTAGTTGAATATCTCCTATAACTAAACCTCAAACAATTACATTATATAGATGAACAAATATAACTGAAAAAAATACATATACTTGAAAATGAAGTACTAGACAATTTATGTGAGAATGAGTTTATTTTTCAAATAATAAGAAAATTGCTTCTGAATATTGATTAGAAAATCAAAAATTATATAGCAAACAACCTATACTTAAAGAATTAAAAATATCAGAAAATAATTTAGCTATATTTACTAGAAATAAAATAGATAAAAAATTAAAAGATTATTATATATCTAAATTAAGTAAATTAGATCTAGAATACTTAAAAACCTCTTATTCTTGAGATTTATTTGAATTTCATAGAAATATGACTCAAGCTTCCTGAAAATATTCAAAAATATTAGATAATTATTTGAAAAAAGAATGATTAGATTGAATTAAATACAGTTGATTTATAGATAAAGATATAATTAATTATAAAATAAATCCAGATGCTATTGCTAAATATAGTAAAAACATAAAGATGTCTAGTATTAAAAAGCCTGAAATCATTAAAAAACCTGAAATAAATTTTACAGCTCAGACTAATGATAGAATTAAAGAAGTTAAAGCTGCTTTAGTTAGACTTGAATCTAAATGATTTAAAACAACAACTGTAAAAAATGCTATAAAAAGTTTAAAAAAAGAATTAAAAGAATTAGAAATAAAACCTATTACTAAACCTCAAACAATCAAGCCATATTCAAATAAAGCTTGATTTATAAACCCTTCACAAATATCACAAAGCTTTAAACTAGCAGTACCATGATTAGCAGCATGAGTAGCATGAGTTAAAATATATAATAGCTTACAAGAGAATCCTATATTTAATAAAATTACTAATGAGATTAAATATACATATAATGATATTAAAGATATGTATAGTTTTGTTTATGACACTATAAAAGGTTGAAGAAAATGATATAAAGAAGATTATAAAAATGTATTTTCTAAAGAAGATTATAATAAATTATCTCCATATTTAGATAATCTTAAATTAAATATTGTAAATGATAAAGATTATAGAAGTCAGTATAGACCTTGATTACAATCTATTAATTTAAAGAAATGAGCTGATACAGAAGTAAAAATACATGAAATAGCACATCATCTTGAACAATATTTACCTTTAACAGAAAGAACTAAATTATTAAATCTATACAAGAATTATAGGGCTTCTAATGATTATGCTATACTTAATAAAGAAAAGTATACATATATATCTAATCCAGATAAGTTATGAAAGTTAGAACAAAGTTTGCCAGATATAAATCCTAAAACACTTAAAGAATTACAAGATTATATAAAAGATAATAAATGAACTACTTTAAAAAATAGACTTGAATGAGAAGAAACTACTAAACCTTTTATATGATTAAATAAGAGTAAATCTGAAGGAAAAGAAAGGGATAAACTAAGTTGAGATTTTATAGTACCGTATAAATTTGTTAATATGGCTGAATTCTTTGCCGTTAATATTGCAAGAGTTTATGAACTAAGAGAAGCATGAAGTAAACCAAGAACAGATTTGGACAAATATTTTGATTGAGTATTAGAAAACTTTTTAAATAATGAATATGATCTAAAGAACTTTAAAGACAAGAAACCTGAAAAGATAATACCTTGATATGTTAAGGCAAAGATTAAAAAACCTAGTATTATAGCTTAATTATATAATAGTGAATCATTTAATTAAATTAGAAAAAAACATAAAAGAACGTTGTATGATTCTTGCTAAAGCAGATAATGATCCAAAAGTACAACAAATACTTAAATCTATTTGCAAGAAAGATATTATTTATTTTTTCGATAATTTTGTTACTACAGATAGAAACCCTTGATTAATACCAGAAAAATATTGAAACATCATACCTTTTATGTTATTTGATTTTCAAAAAGAATATCTAATAGATGCAATTGATGCTATATTTATGTGACAATTACCTTTAGAAGAAAGAACTAAACCTACTAATATATTCTCAGAGAAGTCCCGTCAAATGTGATTTTCATGGTTATATGCTTGATTACAATTGTATTGTTATATGTTTCATGATATGAAAAGCTTGTATATAAGTATGAAACAAGATGAAGTAGATAAAAATTGAGATATAAAAAGTCATTTTGAAAAGATAAGATTTATGATACGTAATTTACCAAGTTGGATGTTACCTGAATGATTATCTAAAGAAATGAGTACTACTCATAATAAAGCAATGACAATATCAAGATGAGATTGAACTTGAGTTATTAAATGAGAATCGGCAAATCCTAATGCTTGAAGATGATGAACTGTTTCATTTACTATATTCGATGAAATGGCTTTTATGCAATATGCACAAGCTATTAATATGTCTATAGCTTCAAGTACACCTTGTAGATTCTTTAATAGTACTCCTAATTGAGAATGAAATGAATATTATAGGATGAGAAAATTAGCTTTGGGATGAGAAATTAGATACCATAGATGCCATTGGTCGGAAAATGTTTTTTATACTCAAGAATGGTATAATTGGAGAATTAAAGGTATGACACCTCAACAAATAGCTCAGGAGCTGGAGATTGAATACTGTACTGCAATAATATGAAGAGTATACCCTGAATATAGAGCTTGAAAATATAATAATGAATATAATGAAAGTTTACCATTACAAATATGGATAGATCATAGTCACGGAGGGTTTGATGTTCATGCAATAGTAATAGTACAAATTGATAAACATTATTACAATATACTGGATGCTTGTGAATTTAATTGTAGTGTTACAAATATGGCTAAAATATTGTCTAGACAAGCTAGTATGCAATTAAGTGATATACAACTAAAGTTTTATAATAAATATTTACAATACAAGCCTGCTACATTTATATGAGACCCTTATGATCACAACGCTACACTAAATGAAAGTACTATTAATGAAGTATATCAAAAAGAATGAATCTTTTTAAATATTCCACAAAATAGAAAAAAACAAGAACAAATAAGAGTGACTCAATCTAATTTACATAGATTAAGAGTTAATGAATGAATTGATTGCTTTGATTATGCTATGAGTAATTGTAAATATCCAGAAGTAAAGGAATGACATAGTAGAACTACTCCAAACTCACTACCTATTCATGATAATACTTCACATATTCGTACTGCTGTTGAATATTGAATGACATATAATAAAGAAAATGAAGAACATATTAACGGGCCAGAAGAAAGAATTGCTTATGAAAAACAAAATCCTTTAACTGGCGAAATATCTGTACAATATTATTAATTTACAATATTTAAAAAAAAGATATAATAGTTTATATTACTAATAAAAATATTATGATAGAAAATGAATCTAAAAATACTGATTTACAAGTAACAAGTATAAAAGAACTAACTGAAATTAAAACTAAAGGAATCACACAAAGCAAAGAAGATAAAGAAATACTGTGATATGTTTTGAGTAGAAAAAGAACTATGGCAAAGAAACGTACTGCATTGGATAAAAAATGGCAACAGTTTGTAAAACAATATGAAGCTGAATATGTACCATATACTGATTGAAGAAGTGCTAGTAATGTACCACTAGAAAGGGCAATAATAGATTTATTTGTAGCTGAGGCTATTAAAAGACCTACTACATTTAATTTTAATTGAGAATTAGATTATAAGTTTCAAGAACAAGTATTAGAAAAAGTATGGGATTATGATTGGGAAGTAAATAATAGGGAATCTGAAATAATGAATAATGAGTATTTAACAGCTATATTTTGAACATCTATTATTTATACATGATATAATAAAAGTTATAGAATTATAAGTGATTTTGAATGAGAAGATGAAGACGGTAAAATAAAATTTCAAAGAAGATTACAGACAAAAGCAGATATAATAATGAAGAATATAGATATAAGAGATTTTTGGGTAGATGAAAAGGCTAGAAATATAAATGAAGCAGTAGATTGTATATTTGAAACATATATCTCATATGAAGAATTCTTAAACTTATATTTGGATAACAATTATGATGATAATGTATTAGAATCTATAGCTCCTAGTAAACTTAAACATGATGAATATAAACCATTCACTTTAAAAGAAGAAAGATGAGATTGAGAAACTAAGTTTGTTAAAATTACTAGATATTGGAATACTAAACTAGATACATACATTGAGATAGCAAATGAATCTGTAGTAATTAAAAAACATCCTATATTAAATGCTACACATGATTTACCTTTCACTGTTAGACAATATGAGAAAAATATATTTTCAATTTATTGAACTTGATTATGTGATTTATTAGTAACCTTTAAATCCGATATAAATACATTAAGGGAAATGTTAATGGATAGTATAAAAAAATCAAATCAAGAAACTATAGCTATTTGAAGTAATCTTTCTTTTAATTGAAATCAATTTGCATATGGGAATCAATTAATGAAATTCAAATGAAACTTACAATGAAATTTACAACAATTAACATGAACTCCTCCAAATCAAGCTATATTTAATAGATTACAAGATTTATTCAAAGAAGTAGCTGTATTTACTGGTATTGATATAATGAATATATTATGAGAGCCTCAACAAACAGCGTACCAAACAGCGGTACAAAAAGAAAGTAGTTCACAAAGAATAAATGTAATATTAAAAAATAGGGATGAAGCCTTTGAGAGATTAGCTAATTTAATGAAAGATAATTACCAATTATTTTATCCGTTAAAGATAGTTAGACAATTAGTTAATATTAATGAAGATAATGAGCCTATAGAAGATATAGAAGCTACTTATCCTACTATAGAAACTAATACAATTAAGAATAATAAATTTAGTAATTGAACTGAAAAACAAATATTTGAAGTAACTCCTGAAGTTATAAGATGACAAATTAAGTTAGATGTAAGTACTGATTTAAATGTAAATACAATTAATGAAGTAGAAAAAGCCCAGAAAATTGAATTCTTTACCAGCATTGCTTGATTATCTCAATCATACGCACAAGATCCAGATCTAGATAAAATAATTCCTAAAAAGAAAGCTATAAGAGATTTAGCTAAACTATTCCATATAGATATACAAGAAAGTGCTAATCAAGAAATTAAAGAAGAAAAAGAAGCATTATACAAAGAATTACAAACAATGATGCAATGAGTGAACAAACCAGCTGTTAATCCTAATCAAGAATCGGCATTAGCTGAATGATGATGAGCAGAATTAGCTCCTGAAACAGAAGCTTGATGAATAGTCCCAAGTACACCTAATATTTCTTAATAAAAAGATTATGGAAACAGAATATATAATAATACCTAAGAATACAATAGAATCTTATAAGATTTCTTCTGAACATACATTAACACAAGAAGAAGTGGCTAAACTAGTAGTTAATTCTAAATTAATAGCTAAATTCATCCAACAAAAAGCAATATCTATTCAATTTGATATTTGAATGGGATTAGTTGAAAATATAGATGTTGAGTTAAAAGTAGTAAAAAGATTATGAGAAATATCTAAGGAGATATTAAATATAAAACAAGTTTATGAAGAATACGTAAAAGAGTTAAATGAAAATAAAGAATAAAATCTATTTATTTATTTGAAAAAAAGATTATAATACAAATAAGTTCATTAACATTTTTTAATAATTTGATATGTAGTTAGAAGAAATTCTAGCTATTCATCAGCTTATTAAAGAGCTGAATATTTTATTTGTTAATAGACCTCATAATGGACAACGAAAATCTTGATGAAGATCAAGAAGAAATTATCAATGATGACAACTCTATCAACACAGATAAAGACAAGACCGAGTCTGATGACTCCAACTCTTTAGAAAGTGATGATAATGATAACTATAAAAAACGTTATTCTGATTCATCTCGCGAAGCAAAAAGGCTTTCAAATATTCATACTTCGTATAGAAATGTACTTAAAGATAATGATTATTTGCTGTGATTAGATAAGGAAACGGGTAAAGCTGTTACAAAACAGTTATTTGAAGATTGATACTCAACTACTGATGATTATAATGAGTTAATCAATATAATTAAAGGTTGAGATGATATTGATGATAATTGAAACGAATCTAATAGTATTGATAGGGATGCTATAGTTAAAGAAGTAAGAAGTAAAATACTTCAAGAACAAGAAGAAGAACAAGCTCAAAATATATTAGACAAAGCTCTTGAAAAGTATTCACCTGAAGTGAAGGATAAATTCTTAAGTGAGTTCAAGGACTTATTATGAAAAAGAAACCTCACCAAAGCATTTGCTGAGAAAGAGATTAAAAAAATTATTCTTTATTATAGTAATACTAAGAATAAAACTAATAGAAATGATGAGGCGTTAAGTAAATTAGCTTCTTCAAATATTTGAGGTTCTAAATCTAAATCTATTACTTCAATGACTATAGAAAAAATGAATATGATGGGAATACCTAGTGATAGGCAAAAACTATTATATCCTGAATTATTTCCTAACAATAAAAAATAACAATGGCAAAAATTATTAATCCTAAGGATTTAAAACAATCTACAACAGAAGTTATAAAAGATGTTAATCCTACAGTACAATCTACAGATAATAGTGAAGTAAACGTTAACGCATTACTTACTAGATTAAATGAATTAGAAAATTTAGTTAAGACTACTTGAAATCAAAATAAAATAAAAGATTACGAGAATGCTAAAACAAAGATGAAATGATTCAGTTTTTCATTAAAGTTATTTCCTACAGACAATTGAGACTTCCCAGTGATAAGTTGGAAAACAGTTTACAATTATGTAGCAAGAAACGATGATGATAAAACAGTCCAGCAAATAGAAATAATATATCTAAAAGACTGAAAAGAAAACAAGAAAAAAATAGATTTAGTAGATTTTGTTAGGGTATTGAAAAGAACAGACCTTATTATGGCTACTTCTATAACAAATCTTGATTGAAGTGAAGTTTATATAGATGAAAAAATAAATGCAGAAGAGGATACAGCTTTTTATATTATAAAACCTAAAGGTGATATATTCAATGCAACTATTAATTATGAATGAGCTGAAATAACTATTTTATCTACTTACTTAAACGCTTAATATGTATATTTGAGACAAGAAAATCAAATCAAATAATAATTGATTAATAAAATATGAAGATTGAACTGAAGAATTTTATTCAGAAGTATATGCTGATTATTTTATAACTAAAGATGAAAAGGCTTTAGATGAATTTGTAACACTTAAAAGACATAAAATTATATCTGATATTATGAACTTATTAATAGATTCAAATTCAACAATGGGAGATATACATTCAATATACGATTGATTAGTTTCTAGTATTGAAAAGGCTAAAGATGATTCTATATCAAAAACATTTAATGTAGATAATCCTGCAAACATTACTTTTAAATCTATAAATGATATAGTTTTAAACAAGTAAACAAATAATATTTTTTAATTTACAAACAAATGGCAAATCCAACAGATAATGTTAATAACGTTCAAAATTTTGTTAGAGTAAAAGGTAAAACTGAGATTATACAAGTTTTATTTTCTGCTACTGTTGCAACTGCTGAATGAGCTTTTGTTTATCCAAACCCATCTGCTGCTGGACAATATACAATAGCTGATGCTACTGCATGAGGAAATTTTGGTGTTATTAGACAAACAATTGCTACTACAGACAGTGATTATGATTCAACTAAATTAGTTAGTGTTGAAGTACCTACAGAAAATAATGTAGAATGGTTATGAACTGCTACAGCTTTAGCACAAACTGATGAATGAACTTATGTTGATATATCTGATTCAGTTACAGTTAATGATGCAGCTTCTTCAAAAAAAGTTATATTCGTAAAAAAATACATTTCAGCTACTAGATGAAAATTCATACTAGCTTGAAATGTTGGTTCTGGACTTGCTTTAGCAGCTACAACTTAATCGAATATATAACTAAACTTTTAACATTTAATTTAAACAACAATGGCAATTTTATCCACATTTAGCTATGAAGATTCGGTTGATTTAATTAATAGAGAATTTGACGCAGGTCGTTTAAATCCTTTAGATAATTCAATGAAATCTTCATGAATAGTTAAGGTTAATACTGTACCTCAAAACAGTGGTTGAACTAGAAGACATAAAGAAGTACCAGTTGGAGAACTATATGCAGATGATAAAGCAGAAGGAGCTTTAACAACTAAAACTAGAGTACAACAAGGGTATTATAAAGATACTACTGCGAGAACTTTCTCAAAAGGTATTGATATAACATACGAAATGAGAACTCTTAATAAAGTTCAAGAAATATACAACGCTGCTAATTTTATAGGTTGAGTATGTACAAGAAGGGAAGATCTAAACTTAAGTTTATTTTTATCATTCGGTACAGCTACTTCTTATACAAATAGAGATGGTAGAACAGTTGATATTTCAACATGAGCTTCACAAAGTATATGGAATACAGCACATACATTAACTGGGTCTGCTACAACTTACAGAAATAGAGTTGCTAACAATCCAGCTTTCTCAGAATGAGCTTTAGAATTAGCTGAAGATTTATTTGTAACTAATATTTATACAAATTTAGGTGAACAGGTTGGTTGTTCTCCAGATACTATAATTACTACAGATAATCCTACATTAGTTAATTCTGTTAGAAGATTATTACAATCATCTGCACAAATATCTGCACCTAATGCTGGTATAGTTAATGTTTATGAAGGTAAATACAAACATGTAATCCTAAATAAACTTGATATGAACGCAAGTGGTGTTAAAGATGCAACTAAAAAGAATTACTATATATTAGCTGATTCTAAAATCACATCTTTCTTCCACGATATTTATGCTACAGAAGAAATGCATAATCCTGCTAAAGGAAATAACTGAGAAGATATTGAAACTCTTGATTGGAGCTTTACAGCTACTTCAATGAATGATTCATGTGTCGTTTCTCCACGTGGATTAATTTTTAGTTCATGAGATTGAGAAGCATAGAAAATGGCTTTAAATAGCCAAAAAACAATGGTTAAATAAATTTTGATATTTTAATTTAAAATATAGGCTGGTGGTGGACTTTTATTTAATAATTATAAGATTATGTCATATAATATTAATTCTAATTATGGACAAATAGTTGCAACAAATTCTACGCCTAAATGAATAGGAAAGACTTTTTATGTAACTGCTGTTACTTGAGCGAATGCTTGAAAATTACAAGATTTATTTAAAATAGATAATGATTGATTAACAAGAGTATACGCTACTATTACTTTAGCATTAGCTGCATGTGTAGCTGATAGAGGTGATTCAATAGTAATAGCTCCTGATTATACAACAGCTCCTACGGATGCTGAATTAACATCTGCTTGAACAAAATGAGTAAGAATTGTATATGCAAATGATCCTGAAACTGGAGAACAATTAGCTATGACAGAAAGTAAGGCACTTCCTGCTACAACAACAGGAACTATATTTACTATTACTGGATTAGTTGAAATCATATCTATAGTTTGAATAGTTACAACTGTTATTGAAACACAAGCTTGTAATTTGAAACTATCAACTGTTTCAAATTCTGCTACAACTGATATATGTGCTGATTTAAATATTAGTGCAGATGCTGAACAATCAAGAATGTCAATTACTTGAACTTTCGCAAATGCTATGATTAATACTGCAAAATGAGTACCAGTTGCTAGACAAGCAACATCTATAATATCTCAAGAATGAACTATTATAGCTACTACAAGTGCTACAAATACATGAGAAATTAGATGGATGGTTAGATATAAACCATTACAAGAATGATCAAGAATAGTATAATAGTAGATTTATAGAGATTCTAACTTAGGTTAGGGTTTCTCTTAATTTTATTATTTAATTTAAAACTATGTGAAGATGAAATACTGAATATCAGCTGTTAACTAATGCAACAGCTAATTCTACAAGTACAAAAACTGTATTTACACAAGATTTTAGACATATTTGATTAACTGTTAGTTCTTCAAATACTGCTTTTACTGGTACGATTAGGGTTAAAGGTTCTAGGGTTAAGGATTGAGATGATGTAGCTTTTGCTACAGCTAGTTCTCAAACTAATAAATGGTCTTATTTACAAATTACTAAAAATGACACATGAGCTAATTTAGATTGAGCTACATGATTAGCTTTAACTGCTTCTAGTGATGAAGTTTATGATTTTGCTGTTAATGTAGATTGATTTAATTGGATGGCTGTTGAATTAAGCTCATATTCATGAAGTTGAAATGTTACAGTAGATATAGTAACTTATAATAATCAATAATATGAAAATAGTCGAATGATTTAATCTTTGAAGATATTATGAAGAAAAAGCTGAAAAAAATAGATTAGAAATGATTCAATCTATAAAGCAAAAAGATATAATATCTTCTGAAATACAAGAACAAGTAATTTGATTAAATAGTATTAAAAATGATATAATTATTAAAACAAAAGAAAAAAACAAAATTTCATGTAGTTTAGAATGATTAAAAGCTAATCTAATAGATGAAAAACATAGATATACTGAGGTTGTAACTAAGTTAAAATCAAATATTGATACATACAACCAAAACCTAGATAAACTACAATTAGAAACCGAGGATATAAAAAAAGAAATAGATATTAATAAAATTAATTTAAAAGAGATAAAAAAGAATCAAAAGTTAATAAAAGATTTAAAAAACGAAATTTCTAAATTAGAGAATCATAAGACTATATTTGAGATAGAATTTAATGAGAAAGAAAAAGCTTTAATATTAGAAACTGAAAAATTAACAGAAGAATGGAAAGAATTTAAAGATTATGTAAAAGAACAAAACGAAAGAGAAAGAAAATTATTGATTAAAGAACAAAGATTAAAAAAATTAGAACAAAGTTTATTTTCTAAGAAAAAATAATTATGTGAAGATGAGCAGATACATGAAATACTAATTCTAATTGAGTATTAGAAGTAGTACCTTGAGCATGAGGGAACTTATTAGAAACAGATATATGAAGTACTGTTTGGTGAATACAAAAATCAGCAGAGGATTTAAGTTTATTTCATTGAATATGGACTTATAATATACCTCAAGCATATTGGAGAGTAGCTGAAAATGGAACTGACTTAGTTGATACTGATACTTCAACTAAATGTATTTCAAACCTTTGACAAATGGAAATAAGTAGTTGAGCTACTATTTGAAATACTACGTATTTACATAGTAGAAGACACCCAAGATACCAACCTAATAGATGACATTATTATGCTACAGCTTGATATTTACCAAATCCAACTGCTACTTGAATAAGAGAATGGGGATTAAAAAGCAATTGAAGTTCAGTAATATTCAAATTAATAGATTGAGTATTAAAATGACAAATGAATAATAGTGTTTGAACATCAAAAGAGGTTGTTTTAGATTTACCTGCTTGAGCTGATTTAAGTGCTTGAAATTTATATGATATTCAATATCAATGGAGATGAGTTTGAAACTACTATTTTTATTTCAACTTAAAACTTGTTTGAGTTATAACTAATTTAGGTTGATGAACACAAGTTTCTACAGCAAATCCTGCAATGGCAGTTTATTATTATTGTGAAAATACTGATTGAACAGATGTTACAATAAAGTTTGGTTGTGTAGATGTTACAAGTGAATGAGGTAAGAAATGAGGTAATAGTTATGTAGCCTGTACAAATGAAATTGGAGCTACACAAGGTAGAGCTATTAGTTGATATAATCAACCTTTAATTATAATGAGAGTTAAAGAAACATTATATTGAATAAGTAATACAAGAGATAGTATATTAAATAGAATATCAGCTAGTTCAGACCAAAAATCAACAATGAGTATTTGGAGAACTAGAGATGAAACAGCTTTAGGTTGAACTTCTTATTGAGCTTGAATATATCAAGATGCTGAATTATGAAGTTCTATTGAATATATAGATTGTGTACCTTATAATGCTACTGAAATAACCTTTGATACAGCTAAAGCAAGTAAAATATTATGAACCAGAGTGCCACAAGATGAAACAACTGTAATTTGAAATCCTAGTGAAGATATAGAATTTTTTGTAGAACAATGAGATTATTTAATACTATGTTGAGCTAGAGAACAAGGTTGAGTTTGTAATATGTTTTGAAACATGGAACTTTGAGAAGAAATTTAGTCTTTAATTTAAATACCAATGGCTAGAGTATATTGAGAATTAACTCCAGAAGAAATATGAGCAATCTGACAATTAGATTGAGTTGCTGACAATTCTATGATTTATAAAGATAATTCATGAGTTTATCAAGCAATTGTTTTAT
>Ga0114918_10003862_pt1 | contig 13097 bp, 3 predicted proteins | sample LantaG_FD_87015 | JGI IMG/M metagenome (GOLD analysis project Ga0114918, IMG submission 87015) | Deep subsurface microbial communities from Baltic Sea to uncover new lineages of life (NeLLi) - Landsort_02402 metaG | ecosystem: Environmental > Aquatic > Marine > Oceanic > Sediment | place: Baltic...
CCTCCCCCTTCCTCACCCTCTCCCCCCTCAACGCTCGCGGCAATCAAGCCGCCCCGGCGTCCTGAACGTGCACCTCGTCCCCCACACCCACGACGACGCGGGATGGCTCAAAACGGTTGACCAGTACTACTTTGGCTCGGCTCAGGGCCACCAGGTGGCGGGGGTCCAGTTCATTTTGGATTCGGTCATCGCTGCGTTGGCCGCCAACCCGGACCGGACCTTCTCGTATGGCGAGGTCGCCTTCTTCGCCCGCTGGTGGGCGGAGCAGGGGGAGGCCACACGCGCCGCCGTGCGCTCCTTGGTCTCCTCCGGCCGCCTGACCTTCGTCAATGGGGGCTGGGTCCAGCACGACGAGGCGGCGGCCCATTGGGAGGACATGGTCGCCCAGACGGGGCGGGGGCACGCCTGGCTGGCCGAGACCCTTGGCCCGGCCTCCCTGCCGTCCGTCGGCTGGCAGATCGACCCGTTCGGCCACTCGGCCACGCAGGCATCGCTCCTCACCGGTGCCCTGGGGTTTGACGCCCTCTTCTTCGGGCGGGCGGATTATCAGGACATGGCGGCGCGGACCCAGGCCCGCCGCCTGGAGCACGTGTGGCGGGGGGAAGCGTCTTTTGGTGACGCCGCCGACATTCTGGCCTCCAACTTCAAGTCCGGAAACTACGGTCCCCTGCCCGGCTTCAACTTTGACTGGGCCCAGCCCGACGACCCCCTCATTGACAACGCCTGCGCCTTTGACGGGAGGAACGTGGAGGCCAAAGTGGAGGCCTTTGTGGCGGGCGCGCGCGACTTGGCGGCCGCGACGGACGGGGTCGACGCGGACGGCACGCTGGACGTCATCATTCCCCAGGGATCCGACTTCCAGTACGCGGCGGCCGCCGTCGCCTTCAAGTCCCTGGACCGGCTGGTCCACTACGTCAACGCGGACGGCCGGGTGAACGTGTTTTATTCGTCCCCAGCAGCATACGTGGCTGCCCGCCATTCCGCCGACGTCGCCTGGCCGCTCAAAACGGACGACTTCTTCCCTTACTCCGACTGCCCCACCTGCGCGTGGACGGGCTTTTACACCTCCCGCCCCGCCCTGAAACGCAACATCCGGCTGGCGGGCGGGCAGCTGGCGGCCGTGAAGAGCCTGGCGGCCAAAGCTGTCGCGGCCGGCCCGTCCGCGGCGGCCGCTGCCTGGGCGGGGCCCCTGGACGACTTCGACGAGGCGGTGGCCCTGGGCCAGCACCATGACGCGGTGACGGGCACCTCCCAGCAGCACGTGGCCAATGACTATGCGGCCCGGCTGGAGGCCGGGCGGGAGGGCGTGGCCGGGCTGGTCGGAGGTGCGCTCCTGGCCGAGGCGGGCGGCGGCGGTGGACAAGGCGCGGCCCTGGCCTGGTGCCCCGCCCTCAACGCGTCCGTCTGCGCCGCGTCCGCAGCCGCCTCCCGGGCGGGCACGCCCTTCGCGGTGCTGACGTACAACTCCCTGGCCCGGCCGCGGCGGCAGGGCCTGCGCATTCCGGTGGCCGTGGCCGAGGATGGCGGGCCGCCGGGGTCCTGGCGCGTCACCGGCCCGGGCGGCCACCCCATCCCGTCCCAACTCCAGCCCGTCTCGGCGGGCGCGGCCCGGGCGGCGGCCTCCCTCATCGCCGCGGGCGGGGCGGCCATGGGCGACGCGCCCTCCCACGAGCTGGCCTTTGTCGTGACCGTGCCGCCCCTGGGTACGGCTGCGTGGGTGGTGAAGCCCGTGGCGGAGGGCGCGCCCGGCGCGGCGGTGGTCGCGGCCCCGCCCACAACCACCCCGCTCCTCCTCCGCCCGACGGGGGAGGCACCCCCGGCCGCCACCCTGCACCTGGACCGGGCGAGCGGCGCGGTCACCGCCCTCTCCACCGGCGGGCCCGACCACGCCACGGCCGCGTCCGAAGCCGGCACGCCAACCCCGCTGACCGACATGCGCCTGTCCATCGCCGTCGCCTGGTACAACGCCTCCGACGGCTCTCCCGCCGCCCACGCCGCCCCGGGCACGCCCGACGGGGAGGCCGGCTCCCCCTCCGGCGCCTACATCTTCCGCCCGCACTCTCGGCACGAGCTGCCTGCGGGAGGAGGAGGGAAAGGAGGGCCGGCGCCCTCCACCCACGCCCTCACCGGCCCCGTCCTGGCAGTCTCCCATCAGGACTTCGGCCCCTGGGCGGCCACCACCATTCGCACCTGGGCGGGTCTAGGCTTTGAGGAGGGCGGCCTGGAGGTGGAGTGGACTGCGGGGCCCTTGCCCGCCGACGGGACGGGGCGGGAGGTGATGGTGGCGTACGAGACTGACCTCGACACTCGCGGCGCGCTGATCACTGACTCCAACGGCCGGTCGGCCCTGACCCGCCTGCGGGACGCCCGGCCGACGTGGGAGCTAAACGTGACCGCGCCCGTCGCGGGCAACTTCTACCCCATCACCGCGGGCGCAGTGCTGGAGGACGTGGACGGTGGCGGGAGCGGCGGCGGCGGCGCGCGCGCGTTCGCGCTGGTCCCGGACCGGGGCCAGGGCGCGGCCTCGCTCGTGGACGGCGGGGTGGAGGTCATGGTCCACCGCCGCCTAGCGCACGACGACGCGCGCGGCGTGAGCGAGCCGCTGAACGAGACCGCGTGCGGGTGCCCGCCCAGCCCCGGGTGCGGCTGCGGGGGGCTGGTCGTGTCAGGCACGCACACGCTCGTCGCCGCGACGGCGGGGCCGGAGGTCGCGGCCGCCTGGCGGACGGCCGCCCTGCCCGTCTCCCGCCCGCTCCTCGTCGGCTTTGTCACCCAGGTGGATGCGGTGGCCAGGCTGGAGGGCGAAGGATGGCGGCCGGGCAGGAAGCCCAAGGCCAAGCGCGCCTTGCCGCCCAACGTGCACCTTCTCACGCTGGCGCCTGCGGGCGGGCTGGGCGGCGGGGAGGGGGCCTCCCCCTCCTCCCCGGCCCTCCTCGTCCGCCTGGCCCATCTCTTCGCGGCGGGCGAGCACCCGACCCTGTCCCGGCCGGCGAGCGTGGACCTGCACGACGCCCTGCCGCCCGGCATGCGGGCGGGCGCGGTGACGGAGATGGGCCTGTCGGGCGCGGTGCGGCTGGCCGACGCTCGGCCCCGCCTGGCGTGGCGGGTCGGGCGGCCGATGGGTGGGGCGGCGGCGGCGGCGGAGGTGTCGCACGGTGCGGCGGCAGTGGCGCGGCCGGCCAGTCCGCTGGAGTGCCAGGGGCCGGCCTGCGCGGCGGGCTCGTTGGAGGTGGAGCTGGGGCCGCTGGGGGTGCGCACCTTCCTGGTGACGCCGGTGGTGGAGGCGGAGGCGGAGGCGGCGGGGGGAGGGGTTGAGGTCGAGTGAAAAGAAGAGAAAACACAAGCCAATTGCCTCGCTAGCCTGTCGCACGGCGCGGAGCAGGACGGGACCTGCTCACCCCGTCGCTGCCGTAGGGCGTGCGGCCCAGCACACACACACACACACCGCCCCCTCCCCTGCGAGCGCGCGTGCGCGTGGAGACCTCTTAACAATGCCGGCCGACCCGAGCGAAGAGGCTGCGCCGTCCGCCAGCGCCGGCGCCGGCGGCGACGCCGCGGCGACGCCGCCCACCTCCACCGGCGGGGCCGACCGCCCACCGCCGATGGGACGGGAGGTGAGTGTGGGTAGAGAGCGGGCAGGGCGGGTGGGCGGGGCGGCTGGATCGCCCGGCCTGCGGGACGCGCCTAGGCGGCAGAGAGAGTTGGGGACGCACGCCGGCGTTGCTGCCGCAACGCCCAACCGATCTTTGTTCCTCACACACACACGCACACTCCCTCTCACCTCCAGGCCCTCATCGACGACATGGCGGGCGAGTCGGATGAGGAGCCCGTCCGCCGGACCACCAAGGTGAGTAGGGAGGGAGTAGGGGGTGTGCGGTGGGCGGAGAGAAAGGCGGCGGCGGCGGGCGCGCTCACGATGGTGCTGCCACGAATGCTCCCTCTCACGCGCACACGCCCTCCCCCACACGCTGCCCAAGACGCCCGCCTCCGATTCTGACGAGGACGAGGACGAAGACGAGGATGAAGAGGACGAGGATGGCGGCAAGGACGACAGCTTCCTGGCGGACGACGATGGCGAGGTCGAGGAGGGCGCCGGCGGCGGCGCCGACGGCGCCCCTTCCCCCGACTCGGCTGCCGCCAAGGAGAAGCGGCGTCGCAAGCGGCGCCGGGCCGCCCTCCGCCTAGACGACGAGGACTATGACCTGTTGGAGGAGAACCAGGTCCCTGGCGTGCGGCGGCCGGCGCCCGAAGCCCGGCGTCGCATCCGCAAAAAGGGCGAGGTTGAGGCAGGGGGCGCGGCTGGAGGGAGCGGGGCGCCCGCTGCTGCCCCCGCCGTCGCGCCCGCCCGGGCCGGTGGCGCCGTGCTGACGGACGAGGAGGACGACGAGGAGGAGCCTGCGCCGGCGCCTGCCCCTGCCCCTGTGGCGGCGGAGAAGGAGGCCGCGGCCGCGGCCGCGGCCGCGCCCGCTCGGGCGGCCTCCCCGCCTCCTCACGCAGAGGCGCCCGCGCCCGCGCCCGCGCCCGCGCCAGCGCCAGCGCCCGAGCCCGCGCCCGCGCCAGCGCCCGAGCCCGAGCCCGAGCCCGAGGCCCCGCCTGCCGCCCCCGCCGACTCGGACATCTTCAAGTCGGACACATCCTCCTCGGAGGACGAGATGGCCGACTTCATCGCGTCGGAGGACGAGCTGGACGAGGACGCGCTGGCGGCCATGGCCCCAGAGGAGCGAGACGCGTACCGCCGCTCCAAGCGCGCTGCGCGCAAGGCCCGCCGCGCGGCGGGCGGGGCGGGGGGCGGGGCCATGGGCGCCGTCGCCGCCGACCTGGCCGACATCTTCGGCGACGAGGACGAGCTGGAGAGCCTGCTGGCCCAGTACGGTGCGGCCGCGGCCGCGGCGACGGGCGGTGGCGAGGGTGGGGCCGCGGAAGGTGGCGAGGACGACGCCGACGACGCTGACCACGCCCTCCGCGCGGCCGAGTTTGAGGGCGACGCGGAGGCCTACGAGGCGTACCTGGCGGACCGGGCGTCCCGGGCCCGGGCCCGCGTCGCCGCCCGGGTGGCCGCCACCGTAGAGCCGGGCGCGCTGGAACGCCACATGTTGCGCCCCGAGGATGACGCGGCCCGGGCGGCCGACGTGCCCGAACGGCTGCAGGCGCCCAGCGCGGCGCCGCCGCCGGGGGGCGTGGACGACGGCGTCCTGGACACCGCGGCGTCCTGGGTCGTGGCCCGCCTGTTTGGCGGGTCCGCCTCTGACTCGCTCGTCCGCGACCTGGTCGTGGACGGCCTGCGGGAGGTGGACGGCCCGCCCCCGGACGGCCGCCCGGCCTGGGAGGAGGGCGAGCTGGTCGGCGGCGCGTCCGGCCCCCTGGCCCTGGGCCGGCGGGCGGTCACGGCCCGCCGCGAGGGCGACGCCCGCCGGGCGTGGCGCAAGTCGGAGGGCGACCGGGCCCGCCTACTGGCGGGCGTGCGGGCCGCCCTGGCCGGGCTGTGGGTGGACCGGACCGAGGTCCCCTGCCTGGCCGCGCACGCGAAGGGCGCGCTGGCCGACCTGCTGGCGCACCGGGAGGCGGACCTCCCCGCCCTGACGTCGCCCCGGGAGGCGGCCGCCCGGGAGGCGACGCGGCGGCCTCCCTTCCCAGCCGGCACCGTCCAGGCCGCAGGGCGCCGCCTGCGGCGCCTGGACGTGCTGTGGGCGGTGGCGGACGCGGCGGATGAGTGGGCCGGCCTTGCCCGGCGCAAGGCCGCCCGCGCGGGTGCGTACGGCCGCGCCCTGGCCGACCCAGCCTCGACCGCCGCCGAGCGGGACGCGGCCGCACAGGCGGCCGTCGCCCTGGAGGCGGCCGAGACGGCGGACGAGATCGCGGATGTGGACGCCCGGTTCGAGCTGGCCCGGGCGGCGGCCGCGCTGGCGGGCGTGGCTGCGCTGCGCCTGGGCGGCGGCGAGGAGGCGGCGGAGGCCGCTGCGGCCGCTGCCACCGAGCCGGCCGCTGAGGGCGTGGAGGAGGGCGCCGCTCCTGCCGCCCCTCCTCCTTCCTCTCCTCCTCCCGCCGCGGCGGCGACCGGCTTGTCGCCCCCGCCCGGCGAGGGCGACAAGGACGGCGCGGAGCCCGCTGCCGCCGCCCCCGTGGAGGCGGTGGAGGAGGAGGCCCCGCCAGCCGCCCCGACCCCGGCCCCTCCCACCCAGACCCGCCGCCGCCGCCCCGCCTCCGCGGGCGGCGGCCTGCGCCGCCCCACCCGGGTCACCGCGTACGCTACCTGCAAGCGGGCGGGCCTGGACGCCCTGGTGGCCGCCCTGGGCCTGGCCGCGCCCGACATGGCTGAGAACGCGGTGCGTGGTTACCCTGTGACCCAGCCCGCCCCGGCCGAGGCCTCCCCGGACGACCTGGCGGCGACCGTCGCGGCCTCCTTGCCCCCGCCATTCTCCAACCCGGAAGCCGCCCTGCGCGGAGCGCGCGCCACCCTGGCCGCCGAGTTGGCGGCCGAGCCGTCCCTGCGCCGGGCGGTGCGCAAGGAGTTTGACCGGCGCGCGACCGTGTCGACCACGCCAACGCCCCGGGGCGACCTGTCGGAGCGGCTGGACCCGTTCCACCCGTACGGCAGGGTGCGGCGCCTGGGGGGCAAGCCCCTGCGCGACTGCGAGGGGTCGGACCTGTTTCTGCGCATCGACGCGGCGGCGCGGGCGGGGTTGGTGACCGTGTCCGTCGCCCTGCCGCCCGACGAGCACGCGGCGCTGGTGGCCGAGTTTTCTGCCGCCAACTCGGCGGGCGGGGAGGGTGGCCCTTCAGCGTCCGCCTGGGACGAGCAGCGGGCTGCCGTCGTCTCCGAAGCCGTGTCCACCATCCTGAAAGCCGTCGCAGACGCCGCCTCCCGGGCCGCCCTGGCCGCGGCCCGGGGCGTGGCGGCCCGGGAGTATGGCGACGCGCTGTGGCGCCTCGCCACGCGCGGCCCAGTCGAGGTGCGCCGGGCGGACGAGGAGGAGGGGGGCGGGGCGGCCCCCATCCGCCCCCGCTTCATCGCGGGCTCGCACGGCCCCGGCGCGCCCGCCACCGCTTTTGTGGCTCTAGACGAGCGGGGCGGCCTGGCGGACATCTTGTACTGCGCCCACCTGTCGGGGCGGGTGCGCCCGCCGCCCCGCCCCCGCACGGGCCCCGACGGCCTGCCCGCCCCCACCTCCTACTCCCCCCTCACCGACGGCCGGGCCGCGCCCGACGCGCGCGCGCTGCGGGCCTTCATCATGGCCCACGCCCCGCACGCCGTCCTGGTGGGCTGTTCCGGCCCGGACGGCCGGGCCCTGCGCGATGTGGTGGGCGGCCTGCGCGACCACATCCTGGAGCACGACCCCCAGTTCCTGACCCGCCACGAGACGGGCGACGTGGGCGTGCGCCTGGTGGACGAGCGGGTGGCGGACCTGTGGGCCGGGTCGGCAGATGCGGCGGCCGAGCTGCCGGACGCGCCGGCCTCCGTGCGGCGGGCGGTCGCGGTCGGGCGGCTCGGGCTGGACCCGCTGGCCGTGTTTGCGAGCCTGGCAGGCCCGGGCCGGGAGCTGGCCGCCCTGACGCTGACGGAGCTGCAGGGCGACCTCGGCCCGGACGCCGTCCTCGCCGCCGCCCGCCGCGTCCTGGTGACGGCCATCAACCAGGTGGGCGTCGACCTCAACGCGGCGGCGGCCTGCCCCTGGCGGGCGGCGCCCCTGGCCTTCGTGGCGGGCCTGGGCCCGCGCAAGGCGGGCGCCCTGCTCAAGGGCGTGGCCGGCATGGGCGGGCGGGCGCCCTCCCGGGCCGCCCTGCTGCGGGGCGGGGCCGCGGGCCTGGGGCCGACCGTGTGGCGCAACGCGGCCTCCTTCCTGCGCGTGCGCCGCCCCCTGGGCGAGGGGCCTGGCGGCGGCGACGAGTACGAGTCGGACGAGGAGGACGGCGGCGGCGGCGGGTTCAACCCTCTGGACGACTCGCGCGTCCACCCGGATGGGTACAGGGCGGCGACGGCGATCGCGGTCGCCGCCCTGCGGGGGTCCCGACACCTGCCCGCTCGCCGCCGCCGCCGCCGCCGCCGCCGGGGCGGTCGGCGCGGGTCGGAGTCGGAGGAGGTGACGGGCTCAGACTCCGGCACGGACGAGGAGTGGGAGGCGGCCGTGCTGGCCACGGTCGTCAGGGGCCGCCCCGCGGGCGACGTGGAGGCGGTCGACCTGGCCCGCGTGGCCGCCCGCCTGGCCCTGGGCCGGGGCGGCAGGAAAGGGGGTGTGGACGGTGGTGGCGCCGCGGACGCACCTCCCCCCCTCCCCCCGCCCCCGCTCCGCATCTCCACGGACTCCCAGCCGGGCGGCGGCGGGGAGGCGGAGGAGGGCGAGGCGGGCGGCCCGCCGGCCTTTGAGGCGTCCCTTGGCTTTCAGGGTCCACGCGAGGGGTGCGTGTTTGGGAGTGGGCCGGCCGGCGTGGGCTACTACCGCGATCTGGCGCCCTCCGCCCCCGATACCGCGGCCACGGCCGACGGCGAGGACGGCGGACGCGACGGCGACGGCGACGGCGACGGCGACGGCGACGGCGACGGCGGCGGCCCGCCCCCGCCCCCGCTCCCCCCCACCGCCCTGGCCGCGGCCCTGCCCCCCCTCGTCGACGCGGCGTTCGAGCTGATCGCCCCCTCCGGCGAGGCCCGCCTGGACGTGCCGCCCAGTGCGGCCGACGAGTTCTGGCTGGCCACGGGCCAGCGCCCGGACACGCTCAAGCCCGGCCTGCCCGTGGACGTCGTCATCCGGTGGGCGGGCGCGGCGGAGGCGCGCGGCACCATCCCGGCCGCGGGCGGGGTGGAGGCCGTCATCCCTGCTGACGCCATATCCTCCTCCGCCGGCCACGGCGCGGCCGTCGACCCGCGCGACTACTTCCGCCCGGGCGACGTCGTGTCCGCCCGCATCCTGGACCTGCTCCCCGAGGCGTGCGAGGTGCGCGTCGCCACCGCGTCCGCCGTCCTCAACGACGCGGACACGTGGGAGGAGCAGTACTGCCGCCTGGAGGAGGCGGCGTATGTGCCTCTCACCCCGGGCGAGCGGGCGGCCATCGCGCAGCGGGCGGCGGGCGGGGGCGCCGCCCGCAGGCGGGCCGCCCTGGTCAAGCGCCCCATCGCGCACCCGCACTACGACAACGTGACGGAGGAGGAGGCGGCCGCCCGCCTGGCCGCGCCCGAGGCGGGCGTGGGGGAGGCCCTCGTGCGCCCGCACCCTGGGGGGGCCCACAAGCTGCGCCTGTCGGTCAAGCTCCACCACGGGTCGCACGGGCCCATCATCCTGCACCGGGACGTGGTGGAGGCGGGGAAGAGCCGGTCCGCCAGCGGGCCCGGTCACCTGGCCCTGGGCCTGCCCCTGACCGTTGGCCTGGGCGCGGCCGGGTTGAAGGAGCGGTACGACGACCTGGACGAGCTGCTGGCGCGCCACGCGGAGCCCCTGGCGGCCGCGGCGGCCGGCCTGGCGGCCCACCGCAAGTTTGTCGACGACGCTGACTGGGACCGGGTCAAGGCCTCCCTGTCCGCCGACTTTGAGCGGGCGGGGCGCCGGTCGGCCGCCTACTGCATCTGCCCGGTCTATGACCGCCCGGGCACCTACTTCCTCGGCTTTGTCCTGCCCACCGCGCGCGCGACGCCGCACCGGGAATACTTTGCGCTCGTCCCCGACGGCGTCTACTACCGGTCCAAGGTCCATGCGAACATCGAAAAGGCGCTGTCGGCCTTCAAAGCCGACCCCACCAACCGGCGGGGCGAGGCGGCGGCGGCGGCGGCCGCCGGCACGGTCGCCACGGTGGCGGGGGACTACTGGACTTCAGCCGCCGGGGCAGGCGGTGGCGCGGGCGGCGGGTACGGCGCGGGCTACGGCCCCGGCGGCGCGACGCCCGCCCAGGACGGCGGCGGCGGCGGTGGCGGCATGTACGGCGGATGGGGCGCGCAACCGCCGCCGCCGCCGCCGCCACCGCCGGCGGCGGCGTACGGGCAGGGGTACGGCTACTGAAGAAACAAAAACGGAGCAGAGAGAGAAGAAGAGAGAGAAAGAAAGAGGCAAGAGGTGTGGGGGAGAGAGAGAGAGAGAGAGAGAGAGAGGGAATGGAGAGGGAATGGGAATGGGTGGGGTGGGGTGTGCTGTTTTGCGTTGCGCGTGTGTGCGTGCGAGTGTTGTGAGCTTTTTGTGTGTGTCCCTTCCATCCGCCCTGTCTACACGCACGCAACCGGCGGCGCGCCCGCCCCAGTCCCAGGCGGCGCCGCCTCAGCACCACCGCCCTCGCGGCCGCCCGCCGCGACTTTCGCCGCGGGCACGACCAGGCGCAACTCGGCCGGCAGGTCGCCCTCCACGTAGTCCGCCTCCGCAAAGTAGACGGTCCGCACCCGGGCGCCCGCGCCCAGGCGCAAGCGGACCACCTCCGCCAGGGGCGGGTCGGCCGGGTACGCCCGCGACAGCAGGGCCGCAAGGTCCAGGCGCACGCGGCACCAGCCGGCGGAGGTGGGGGCCGGCGCCAGGCGCAGGGGCAGGGCCGCCAGGGCGGGCGTGACGCGGGGCGTGGACACGGCGGTGGAAGCCCGCAGGCGGCGCGTGCCTCCCTCCGCGTCCCGCACCGTCACCTCGACGGAGACGGGCTGCTGAGAGGAGGCCGAGGAGGAGGGCGCACCGACTGGCCCCGGCCCCGGACTCTTGACCAGGAGGTGCAGGTGGGGCAAGCGGACGCCCAGCTCCCCCGCCCGCACGTCGGGCGGGCAGGCGATGAAGGTGGAGGAGGGGGAGGTGCCAGTGATGTCGATGCAGGCCAGGCCGGTGGGGTGGTCGGTGGCGCGGGTGGCGGCGCCGTCCTTGCCGGCTGGGAAAGGGAGAGGGAGGGGAAGATGAACAGGCCCATGTGACCCGCGGAGAGCCCCACCGCCTCTCTCTCTGTCTCTCAGTTTCTTCTCACCTTCCACGCTCCATAGCTGGAGCGGGGCGCTGCCATTGGCGTGGAGTACGGCCAGCAGGCCGGCCTGGAAGGAGTGCTTGAACATGGGACGCGCGCGCGCGGGGTTGAGAGTTGGTGGTTCTAAAAAAAGAGAGCGTGGGTGAGGGGTGGGGGTGGGGGTGGGGGGGAGAGGTCGAGACCCCCCCTCCTTGCTTCAGTTACAGTTACCCTTTTTTTTTTTTCACGGGCCCGCGCGCACCTCTTCTCTCCTCACGCTCGCCCCTCTCCGCACCCTCCCACCTTTCTGCACCCGCGAATACGCACGCCTCCACAAGATGACCACCATCACCGCCCACCCTTCATCGTCGGAGGGCGCGCCCGCGCCGCAAACCACGCTCGCCCTGAAAGCGGCCGGCAACGCGGCCCTGGCAGCCGGCGACCACGCCGCCGCCCGGGCGGCGTACGAGGCCGCCCTGGCGGGGCTGAGCGGCGCCCAAGAGGACACTAGTACACCTGCCACTCCTTACACCCCCTCCCTGGCCGCCGTCCTGCAGGCGAACCGGTCGGCCGCGGCGGCGGCGGGCGGGGACGTGGGCGCCGCGCTGGCGTCAGCCCGGGCTGCCACGGCCGCGGCGCCCGGCTGGCCCAAGGCCTGGCTGCGCCTGGTGCGGGCGGCGGGGGCGGCGGGGGAGGTCCGGACCGCCGCGGCCGCTGCCCGAGCGGGCATGGCGGCGGCGGCCCGGGCGCGGGCGGCGGGCGGCGAGGCGGGCACTGCCGCGGCCGCGGCCGCGGCCGCCCTGCGGGGCGCGATGGACGGCCTCGCCCTGGCTGCGGCGGCCCGGGGCGACTTTTCGGGCTTTGACGGCGCGGTGCTGGAGGTGCGGCCCGCCGGGGTGGGCGAGGAATGGTTGGGCCTGCCCGCACCACCGGTGCCCGGCGAGGAGGAGGAGGAGGGGGGGGGAGGTGGAGGAGGCGCCCCCCGCGCCCTGCCTGGGCCCAGCCCATCTGCCTCCTCCTGCTCCTCCCCTCGCCGCTCCTTCCGCTCTCTGGCGGCCGCCGTCGCCGCCGCGGCCGATGGCGACATCATCGCCCTTCTGCCGGGCACGCACAACGGGATGGGGTCGTCCATCACCGTCGCCAAGCGTGTCCTCATCACCGGCGGCGGCCTGATCAGCGGCGGCGCGCCCGCCCGGTCCGCGAACCTGGACGCGCGCGCCAACGCGCCCGCCCTGCGCCTGCGCGGGGCGTGCGTCCTGCACGGCCTGGCGGTGGAGGCGACGGGGTTTCGGGAGGCCATCCGCCTGGAGCCGGCGGGGGCCGGCGTGGCGGAGGGCGGGCGGGCGGGCGGCGTCGGCGGCGAGGCCGCCGCGCCCCTGCTGGTGGCGTGCGCCTTCAGGTCTGCCGGGGACGAGGCGGTGGCGGCCCTGGCGCCGCCGCCGATGCGGACCGCCGGCCGCCGGTGGACGGCAACGCTCCAGGCCTGCACCATCGGCCCGGCCAAGCGGGCTGGCCTGCACGTGCGCGGCGGGGCGGGCGTGGTCCTGGATCGGTGCGTGGTGGAGCGGACGGGCGGGCCTGGCGTGGCCGTGCGCCAGGGCGGGGCTGTGAGGTTGAGGGGCGGGTGCGCGCTCCGCGGCTGCGGCGGGGAAGGGGTGGTGGTGAGTGGGGCCAGGTCGGAGGCGTGGCTGGCGCACACGCAGGTGTCGGCCTGCGGCGGGCCGTGCGTGGACGCGTCGGGCGGGGCGGCGGTGGCCGTCGGCCCTGGCGTCCAACTGGAGAGCGGGGAGGAGGGTGGCGGCGGGGCGTGGGCGTGGGGCAGCGGGACGGCCCTGTCCGTGACGGGGCCCGGCACCCGCGTGTCCGCCGCCTCCACCTACGCCCTGCTGAGCGATGGCGGGGCGGAGGTGACCGTGGGCGACGGCGGCGCGATTGTCCAGGGCGGGCTGCGCGGGGCGGTGGCTGTCGAGGAGGGCGGACTGGTGTGCCCACCCCCGCCCGGCCGCTGGGTCGGCCCCCCGCCGGCGACCGGTTGCTTTGTGTGGTCTGGCCCCGACCCGCTCCTCGCCGCGTGAGAGGTCCGCTTTGAAAACACACACATTACCACCACTCTCAGAGTAACAAGAAAAGGACAAGGGGGGGGGGAAAACCCCGCGACACAAGGGGGCACGCGCGCGCCCCCCCCCCCCCCCCCCCCCGCTCCCCCG
>Ga0114918_10003863_pt1 | contig 13096 bp, 10 predicted proteins | sample LantaG_FD_87015 | JGI IMG/M metagenome (GOLD analysis project Ga0114918, IMG submission 87015) | Deep subsurface microbial communities from Baltic Sea to uncover new lineages of life (NeLLi) - Landsort_02402 metaG | ecosystem: Environmental > Aquatic > Marine > Oceanic > Sediment | place...
AACAACTACAATTACCCTTTTTAATCTTGATTATGATTCAACCTATTATTTTGGTATTCGAGCTTTTGATGGAGAAAATTATTCTTCTTTATCAACAAGTACTTCATATAATACTCCTTTACCAGTGATCACTGATTTAAATGCTGGGACTTCAGCCATTAGGAAAGCAGTTGACCTTTTTTGGACTTCCAATGGAGCAAAAGATTACATTATTAAACGAGTAGAGAAAGAGATTGTAGAAAACACAACAAGCACTGATGAAATAAGTTGGGAACAGGCAGATTTTGTTTCTACCTCTTCTGCCACAACCACGGGAGAAATCGAAAGTTTTGTGGTCAATGATTTAGACCCAGAAAAAACATATTATTTCGCAATTAGATCTATAAATACAGCAAATGCTATCTCTAAAATTTCAAATCTCTCAAAAAGTAAAGCGATCTCTGGATTTACTGATAACAATAATGGCACAATAACAGATTTATATACTGGGCTAATGTGGGTTAAAGATGGCAATGGTTTAGCAAGCAATAATGGGACGACTAGCACCTGGAATGAAACAGTTTATTTTATTGATGATTTGAATTCCACAACAACAGAATTGTTTGCAGGATATGATGATTGGCGGTTGCCAAACTTTGAAGAGTTAGCAAGTATTATTGATTATAGTAAAAACTCTCCAATAATTGATGAAAATTATTTCCCCGATACTAAATCCGCAAAATATTGGACATCAGACAAGATTAATCTAAATGTAAACTATCCTACAGATAACCCATATAGAATATATAGTGTAGATTTCAATAATGGCTATATCGATTATCATGATTGGGGTGGCGGATATAGCGATAATCAACCTGAAACACCTTATTATTATGTTAAATTAGTTCGTGACTTAAGTACTACCAGTGACAACATCTTATCGTCTACTGGGTTACAAGGAGATCCTTCTACAGCATGTAGCTCTGGTTGCTCTGATAATAACAATGGAACAATTACTGATAATTGCACTAATCTTATGTGGATAGAAAATGGAACTGAAACTTTAATAGGAGTTTTAAATACTATATCTTGGAAAAATGCATTTAATCTTTGTAATAATTTGACTATCGCAGGATATAATGATTGGCGAGTACCGAATATTATGGAAATTATTAATGCAAGCAACAAAAATGGGTCAGCCATTTTATCTTGGAAAAGTGGGAAGAGTGGCTATTATTTATCATCCACTTTAATAGGTGATGGAGTGTGGAAAACAGGAAATGGTTATTATGTTGGAAAAGTTCAGATCTTGCCAAAAAGTAGTAGCCATTACATCCAATGTGTCCGTGAATAAAAAAACAAAGAATGAATTTTTGTTATTTTTGGCCAAATGCCAGTTGGAATTTGAGTAAGTCGCTGATCAAATCACTTATTTTTTGTCATAAATTAATTGGACATATCAATTATATCTAATTATAGTCAATTAAGAAAAAATTTTAAGGAAAAAACAGGGTTATTCGCCCTGCTTTCACTGCTCCGCTCTATATTTTAGGCAGAATCCGAACTTTTTTTTCAAAAAAGGGATTTCAATGCTTTATTTTTCTTCATTATCCAGCATCAACTTAAGTAAAAACACTGTGTTTTTTTTGAGTTCGGACTCAACTAAATCCTTTTGTTTCTCCTTTATCAATTCACCCATACCAGACAAAATCCCACGATTAGGAATATTCTCCACAAATTCAATACATTTCTTGAGATAGTCAGCAAATTTCATTTCTGTTCTTTTTTCTACAATTTCTTTGTTGATTTCCCAGTTATTCTTAAGAAAAAAATGAACATCATAAATATCGCGATTGGCTATCTTATTGCGTTCAACCATAGCTACTAATTTGTGAGCAAACATATCTTCATGTTTCATCACTAACATAGAAATACCAAGATAATTTTTAACTTCATATTGCGAACCAAAACTTCTTTTGTTAATTTCAATCTTAATGTTTTGAGCTTCATCAGAATAAGAAAGCAGGATAAATAAAGTATGTTTTTTATCCCTCTTCTCTTTAATTGTGCCGTATTTTTTGACAATCTTTTCTACCTTATCAAAAACTTCTTGCCCCTTAGTTTCATCTAGCAAATCAAAATCGAGATCAATTGAAAAACGATCTAAGTTATAAAAAAGATACATAGCCGTACCACCTTTAAAACCTAAAAGAGGCCCAAGAGAAGTATCTGTGTAAATATCCTTTAAAATTTTAAGTAGTATATTTTTGTGGGTAGCTATATTTAATGTCATATATTTTTTTGATAACTTTTAACTGCTTTTTCCATTCTTTTGTTCGAGTAAATAGGTAAAATTTCAAAAACCTTATCCCAGTCAAGGCCTGATAAATTATCAAAGTGATAATCCTTGTTCAAATAAACCATATCCAAAAAAGCTCTTTCATGAGTAGCAATGGAATAATTTCCTTCATGTTCTATACCAGCATTGTTAGTCAAAACCGAATCCTTTATTTTTCTGTAAGTATAAGTTTGCTTGTCAACAGTTATTTCTCTGGTTAAATACGAAGCAATAAAAATCTGACCGTAATACTGAAAGATAACTCCTGCTTTACCCAGAACCGTCTCAAAACTAATATATGATGGCGTATAAATCTTTATGGCTAATTCAGACTTATCATAATTTTTATCTTTAGCATATAACCCTCTGCGAATCGGATATAATTCACCTTTCTTTATGTAATAATTTATTTTTCTTCTAAGTAGGGCTGAGGTTTCTTTAGGAGAAACTAAAAGAATATCCTTAAAAGAAAATATTGTTTTGTTAGAACGTAATATGTTTAAGATACTAGCTTTCTCCATAAATTTGATAGTTTATGAACTAAATGTTACATGTAGTGTTACCTTTAGTTTAAATTACATTAGATATAGTGTCAACCCCCTTTTAAAATTCTAAACAAAAGACAGAGATCATTACAACCTCTGTCTTTATAAAAGGGATATTTTATAAATATTCTTTTAATGGTTTTCCATTGATCTGGGCCCTTTTAAGCCGCAAAACTAGAAAACCTATACCTATTTGTCTAGAGCGTAAAACTTCAATCCCGCTAATATGTGCCTCTTTAAGTCCTATTGTCTCCAGAAGATAAGCATAAGCAACTTTTTCTGTTACAATTAAAAAATTAACTTGATCTTTCTCTTCTTTAGGAAGATCAAAAATCGTTGCTATAAAGAATTCATTACTCTGCTCTGAAGAAAGAGTAAAGAAGTAACACATCCATTCTCTTCCTATTTTTCCACTTTCTATTATAGATACACGCTTGTAGGGAATAGAAAATGCTTTTGACAATTTATAAGGGATTACTTCCTTTATAATTGTCTCTTGAACAACATTTCCTATTCTCAAATTTTGCGTCAAGAAAAAAGAAATAATTAACACTACAATTACTGATAAAACAATATATCTTTTCATTTTTTTTCCTTTCAAATATTTTTTTATATCCCTTTTTTATTTTTAGAGAACTAATTATGCTTGCATCATAACATAAACTTATTTCAAAGAAATATAGTAGATACCTAGGTAGATATCTATAAAATAGAAAAAAATAATTAGCAGAAGTATAATGGTAAGATTCAACGATAAAGGTTTTTGAGTTACATCGATTTTCTCGTATAAATCATGCTTTCTTTCAATTGCTATCATCATAAGAACTGACAGTCCGAAAAACGATAATAAAAATCTGATTAGGATTATATATGTCACTCTGCCTTCTATTTGGTAAGCCATTATCCACCCATCTGCTTTTTCATTGTTATCTCCCTTTGTTCTAACCATTAAAGTTGGATCCTTTATTATGTCTATGACTCTATGAACAATTGATCCTCTTCCAGTTTTAAAGGAAATTATGTCTCCAATTTCTATGTCTTCTATATTATCTCTTATAAATAACAGATCCCCAGTTCTTAGGGTGGGTATCATACTTGATCCTATTGAAATACCAATCTCTAAAAAAGGACAAAAATTAAAAATCATCGGTGAAAATAATATCAATATTATTACTATTAACATTACATTCAGAATCGAAATTAATCTTTCCCTCTCTCTCATTATTGTTACCTCCTTTTATTTAATTTATATATTCTTCGAAATATTTTTATCCCTTTATATGTTTTGAAAGAACATCTATGTTATAGCATAATAACATAATTATGTCAAAGATATAAAAATCTCCCGAAGTTCAATTTTGGGAGACTTATAAAATACTAAACAGAATATCTCTTTATTCTTCGTTCAGTAGAGTTGTAAAGAAATATTTACTTGAAGTAATAATATATTAGTTTGTCGGTATTAAATATTAACAGACTTTTTTAAAAACCAGCGAATTTGCGAATGTTATCAATAGGAATTGTAGATACCTTACCTTGATCATCAATTATGTTTAATCCCAATACTTCGCCCCAAACATTAAACAAAGGACTTCCATTAAGAACTTTATCTTCTAGAATATTCGTGCGAATAATATCATCATTAAACATCTTAATACTTCCTTGGTTGGTTATGCTTTTAGGAATTTCATTTTCAATAATAACTCCAAGAAGAAAAACTTTCTGCCCCATTTTAATATCTGATAAGTCAGCAAACTTACAAGCCAAGATATTTCTTTGGTCTATTTTTATTAATGCTAAATTCTGTTCTGAATCTTTCCTTATAACTTCAAAATTAACTTTCTCCCCTTCTAAAAAAAGATATTTTTCTGTTTTGGGAAGTAAATCAGCTAAAGTGACTATCAAACCATCTGATGTAATAACAACCCCAGAGCCATTTTCAAATCCTATTACTACATCTTCAACTCCTTTAATTGCTTCTTCCAAAGCAGTATCTTGTCCAATGGTTATCCTTTCAACTGGATTAACAATTACTTGATTCTTTAATCTTTTAATCATCTCCAGATTACCAAAATAAGGATGATTTATAAGACCAGGTAAAAGAAAAATTTGAAAAAGCGATCCCCCAATAGCTCCTATAATTAGAATAATAATTATTTTAAATATATTTTTCATCTTTTATTTAATTAAGACTTCTTTTTTCTTTTTAGGAGACTTTTTAAAAAGTCGAGACGTTTTGAAAACAACTTCTTTTTTATTAAAATCCACAAAAACTTTATCCCCTTGTTCAATTTCAGAACAGATAACTTTTAATGATAATGGGTCAAGAATTAGTTTTTGGATAACTCTTTTTAATGGTCTAGCCCCTAAATCAGAGTCAAATCCTTTTTCTACTAAAGTTTCTTTTAATTTTTCAGTAAACTTAACTTTTATTTGTTTCGTCTTTTCTAATCTTTTAGCAACTTTTACTAGTTCTAAATTAACAATTTTCTTAATTTCTTTTTTGCCCAGATAATCAAAAATAATAACTTCATCAATTCTGTTTAAAAATTCTGGCCTAAATGTTTCCTTTAACGATTCGGTAATTTTATTTTTAAGACCTTCTCTTTGAGAGAGCTTTTCTGTCTTTACTTCAAACCCTATGGGCTTTAACTGGGCTATAAATTCAGAACCAACATTAGAAGTCATAATTATAATAGAATTTTTAAAAGAAACTACTCTGCCTTTAGCATCTGTTAATCGTCCATCTTCAAAAATTTGAAGTAAAATGTTAAAAACATCTGGATGAGCTTTTTCAACCTCATCTAATAAGATTACGGAGTAAGGTCTTCTTCTAATTTTTTCTGTAATCTGACCTCCTTCTTCAAAACCAACATAGCCAGGAGGAGAACCAATAATTTTTGAAACACTATGTCGTTCCATATATTCTGACATATCCAATCTAACCATTGCTTTTTCATCATTAAACAAAAACTCGGCCAATGCTTTTGTCGTTTCGGTTTTTCCAACGCCAGTTGGCCCTAAAAATAGAAAAACACCTAAGGGCCTATCTTCTTCTTGAAGCCCGGCCCTGCTTCTTCTTATAGCCCTAGCAACAGCAGAAATAGCTTTCTTCTGACCGATTATCCTTTTCTCCAAAATATTTTCTATTTCTCCTAACTTCTCTGCCTCTTTCTCTATTAGCCTTGTAACTGGGATTCCAGTCCAACGAGAAACAACTTGAGCAATATCTTCTTCATCAATTTCTTCTTTCAGAAGTTGTTTATTTTTTTGAAGATTTTTTAATTTCTTTTCAACTAAGCTTAATCCTTTTTTTATTTCTGGGATTTCCCCATATTTTATTTCCGCTACTCTTTGTAAATCTGCTTTTCTTTGAGCCGTTTCCATTTCCCAAGATTTTTGATCAATTTGTTTTTTTAAATCTTTAATTTCATATATTAATTCTTTTTCAGCAGACCATTTAGCCTGTAATGCTTTTGATTTATCTTTAAGGTCTGCCAATGTTCTTTCTATAGCTTTAAGCCGTTTGGCATTTTCTTTTGCTTTTTCTTTTTTCAGAGATGCTTTTTCAATTTCAAGTTTAAAAATTTCTTCGTGAAGATGGTCTAATTCAGTTGGTTCTGATTCAATTTCTAATCTCAAGGCAGAAGCTGCTTCGTCCATTAAATCAACTGCTTTATCTGGAAGAAATCTATCTGAAATATAGCGGCTACTCAATTCCGCAGATGCTTTAAGAGCTGAATCCTTAATTTTTACTCCATGATGTAACTCATATTTTTCTTTCAATCCACGTAAAATAGCAATTGTATCTTCTATATTGGGCTCTTTAACATAAATTGGTTGAAATCTTCTTTCTAAAGCAGGATCTTTCTCAATATATCTTTGATATTCTTTTAAAGTAGTAGCCCCTATTGCTTTAAGTTCTCCCCGAGCTAATGCCGGTTTTAAAAGATTTGAAGCATCAATTGATCCTTCGGACGCACCTGCTCCCACAAGAGTATGAAGTTCATCAATAAATAAGATATAATGCCCATTTGCTTTTCTGACTTCTTTTAATAAGGCTTTTATTCTATTCTCAAACTCACCACGATATTTAGTCCCCGCAATCAAAGAACCTAAGTCCAAAGAAATAATTTCTTTGGTAGATAAACTTTCCGGAACTTCTTTATTTACAATCTTCTTAGCCAGACCATCAACAATAGCTGTTTTACCTACTCCGGCTTCACCGATAAGAACTGGATTATTTTTGGTTCTTCGAGAAAGCACTTGCATTAATCTCCTAATTTCATCTTCCCTGCCAATTACCGGATCTAAATTTCCTTTCTTTGCTTCTTCGGTCAAATTCCGAGCATATTTTTCAATAACATCATATTTTGATTCTGGATTTGGGTCAGTAATTTTTTCATTTCCTCTAACATCAGTTAAATTTTTCAAAAATGAGTTAGCTTCTAATTTAAAATCTTGTAAAATACTTTGAGCCCGAGTTTGACAGATAAGTAATGACAAAAAAAGATGCTCTATAGAAATAAATTCGTCTCCCATCTTCATTGCTTCTTGTTTTGCCTTTTCTAGGACCTGAGCTAAATCCTGAGTGAGGTAAAAACTGCCTAATGTCTGTTCAGTATTTATGGGAGAGATTTTATCAATCTCTTTTTCAGTTTTTCTTTTGAGAGATTCTATATCTATTTGACCTCTCTTTAAAATAGTAATAATAATACTCTCCCCTTGAGACAATAAAGCCAAAAGCAGATGCAAAGCATCTACTTGCTGTTGTTTTTTCTCTCTAGAAATTGATTGGGCTTGAATTATTACTTCTTGTGATTTATGGGTGAAATCACCCCCTTGCATAAATTGCATATAAATTGATTATAAACGGGGAAATCAGAAAAGTAAAGAAGAGGACCAAGTCCTCTTCTTACCTATTAATCTTCTATTCATATCTTATTCCTTATATTCTCCCAAAATTACATCTATAATTTTTTCTTCTTCGTCTCTTAATATTTTCAGAGATATCTTATCTTCCGGATTATATTTTTTAATAATTTTGGCTAAAGAATTTTGAGAAGTAATTTTTTCTTGGTTTATTTCTAAAATTATGTCGCCTTCTTGCAAACCTGCTTTTTCAGCAGAAGAATTTGGAACAACAGCAACCTCTCCTGTATTTTCTCCTTTGACGATTAAAGCTCCATGATCAACACTTAGCCCTTCTTCTTTTTGCATTTCCGGAGTTATTAAAATATATCTCACTCCTAAGAATGGATAAACTATTTTGCCAATTGTTTTAATTTGCTCAATATCTCTTTTGGCTTTATTAATAGGTATACTAAAGCCAATACTTTGAGCTTCTTCAGCCATAGCCACATTAATTCCAATTACTTCCCCTTCAATATTTAATAAAGGTCCTCCTGAATTACCTTTATTTATGGCCGCATCTGTCTGAATCACATCTTCTAACGTTTCCACTATTCCCTCACCAGAAGCAGTGATGGTTCTGCCTAATCCAGAAATAACCCCAACAGAAATAGTATTTCTGAATTCTCCCAAGGCATTGCCAATAGTAATTACTGTTTGACCAATTTGTAAATCAGAAGAATCGCCGATTTTAATCATGGAAAAAGGTTGTTTATCAAAATCACCTTGTTCGGTAATCATTTTTTCTTGGTCAATTTTGAGGATAGCCAAATCTTCAATTGGATCACGAGCTAAAACTTTTGCGGGATATTTTTTCCCATCATTAGTCAGAATTGTGTAATCAGCTTCTTCATCCTGAACAACATGTTTATTAGTCAATATCATCCCGTCTTCCGAAATAATAAAACCCGTGCCCCCGCCAATCTCCCGCTCTTCTGTCCCTTTTTGCCTATATTGCGGAACTTTAATATCAAAAAATGGTTGATTAAAGAAATTGTCAGAATCATTAAATGGATCAATATAATACTCTTCAAAAATCGGCATATCCTTAGTAATGATGATACTCACTACTGAAGGAGATGCTTTTTCAACAGCATTTATTATGGCATCTTCTCGAGAGAGTTGAGGGATGACATCTTTTTCATTATTAAAAAAATCAGAAATCCAAGTACCTGACTCTGATAGATAATTTGTCAATTTTGGATAATAAAACACTGAAAAAGTTCCGGCTATAAATCCAAAAAAAGAAGAAACAAAAATAATCAGAATTAAAAAAATAAAAAATCTAAAACAATGTAAATTAATTTTAGGCAATTTAATTTCTTGTAAAAAAAACTCTTCTAATTTTATTTTATTTTTTTTACTTATTTTATTCTTTTTAATATTATCAATATTTTTTTTCTTCATATAATTGTTTAGTGTTTAGTTAATGTCCTTTCATTCTTAATATTCGCTTTCGCTAATTTAAGTTTTATTTTATTTTTTAAGTACTGAAACACTCCGACAAAAAATAAAGGAAGCATCATTAACATCCAAAATATCGCAAATGGAATAATTATAATAATCTCCGAGATTCGAAGACTCTTTTTTAACTTTTTATTTTCTTGATAAGGATCAAAATGATATGTAAAAATATCTGTTTTGACTGGGCCAAAAAAAGTGATATGGAGTTCACATAAAAGAAACTTTAAGCTGGTTTTCAGCTATCCGTTTTGCTCGAACCTTCGAGGAGAGACAAAGGTAGTAATCGATCTTAGAATACCAAATTTTCCTAATTTGCCTGCCTCCCGAACGTAGCAATGATCTTCAGCCAACTTAATTTTCTCATTAAATCCCTTTATCTTTTGATGTAAATCTTTTTTGATTAAAATAAAACCTGAAGCGTGAGGAATAACTTGCTCAAGAAATAAAATTGGCCAGTTATAGATAAAATGATAAAAAAATCTTACAATTTTATTTTTACTCTGAGATTGCAAAAAACAACCAGCAACTTTTAAATTTCTATCTTCAAATTCTCTTAGTAATTTCTCTAAAGAATTTTCAGGTAAAATAATATCAGCGTCTAAGAATAAAAGTAAATTGCCTTGAGCAAATTTTGCTCCCTGATTTCTCCCCTTAGCCGGCAGACCTCCAAAAACAACCTTGTATCCAAAGTTTTTAGCAATCTCTCTTGTTTTATCTTTGGATCCAGCATCAGCAACAATTATTTCATAATCTTTAAAGTTTTGTTTTTTTATACAATTAAGAAGCCGAGGCAAATAATTTTCTTCGTTTAAAGTTGGTATAACTATGGAAAGCATAAATTAGTAGGTAATTGATGATAAGTAATTAGTATAATAATTATATATTATATTTACAAGATTCTCAAAAATTTTGAATATTTCTTTTTTTTAATTTCCAGATAAAATAAACTAATAATGAATAAAAAACCATAAAATAAAACCATGAAATTTTAAGCTCTAAAGATACAAATGGAATTTTATAGAGTAAATCAATTATTTTTATGGCATAAATCAACAGAAACCAAGCAGGGAAAGAAAAAATCCATCCCAAAAATTGCCAAAATATCCCCACAAAACTAAAAATAAAACCAGATATCATAATAAAGGGCAAAATTGGAACAATTAAAATATTAGTTAACGGAGAAATCAAAGAGATATAACCAAAATTATATATTAAAATCGGCAAAGTAAATATTTGGGCTGAAAAAGTCATACTTAAAATATCTTTTATTCCAAAATATTTATTTTCCGGAATAAACTTTAGCCAATTCTGAAAAATTGGTAAAGCATAACTTATACCCAGAACAGCTAAAAAAGATAATTGAAAACCAACATCATTTTTCAAAAGAAAAGGATTCTGAAAAAGCATTATGGTTGCTGCAAAAATAATACCTCTTTGACTTTGAGACATTCTTCCTATTTTTTGAGCTAAAAGAAGAAGCCCTGCCATTATACCTGCTCTTACAGCTGATGGAGGGAATCCAATAAGCATAATATATAGAAAAATAAATCCTATTGTAAAATAAAAAGCTTTCCCTCTAGAAAAACCAATCCCAATTAAAAAACTCATTAGGATTGACGTTAAAATAACAATATGCATACCTGAAACAGCAGTAATATGACGCACTCCGGTTTTATTTAATTTTTCTTTCCATTCATCTGAAATATTTTTTTTATCTCCTAATATCACTGCAGAAAGAATTGAACTTTGAGGAGGAGATAAATTCTGCTTTATAACTTTCCTCATTTGATTTTTGAAATCCAGAATTTTTTTATAAAAAATAGGCGATGATAAGTTATCTTCTATTATTGAAATATCTGGATAGTAAATTACAGCTGAAATATTATCTTTTCTCAAATAATTTTTATAATTAAAATCTTCAAAAATATGAGGTTCTTTTAATAATCCAATAATATTTAATTTGTCTCCATATTGATATTCAGGATAACGATTTGCGGTTACTAATATGTTTCCTGACATTGATATGTCTATTTTGTTTATTGTTATTTTTTCAACATTTATCAAAAGATTAATATTGTCTTGTCTAATATCTGACTCTTTTACTACTTTACCCACAAATTCTATTTCTTCTGAAAAATTAATAAAATCGTTTATTTCTTGGGTTTCAAAATTTTCAAGAACTGCTTGGTAACGTAAAATACCGAAACTCAAAAATATTAAACAAAGCCCAAAAGCTAAGATCGGCTTCTTTTTAGAAAATAACAGACTATAAAAAACTCCTAAAATAAAAAGTTCCCCAATTATAAAAGAGGGAACACTAAAAAAAGAACTAATAAAAATCCCTCCTATAAAAGAGAGACAAAGACAAAGCACGATTTTAGAAAGAGTCATATTGTGTTTTATCTCACCTCGCAAATTTCAAAAAAAGGAGAAATTATCTTTTGGATATTAAGAAGATATTCTTTTAAACAAGGATTTATTCCTTTAAATTCAGGATTGACTGTATCCCTTTCTTTTTGAAAATTTTGCAAACAATATTTTTTAGCTGGCCCAATCCAACGAGCAATCTCTATGATATCTTCCTTGCCCAATAATTTAGGTATCATCGTGCTTCTGAATTCATAACTCACTTCTCCTTTTTTCAAAATATCAATGCTTTTTTGGATTTGTTTAATATCAATTTTTGCTCCAGTGGCTTCTTTATATTTTTCTTTCGGCGCTTTTATGTCCATTGCTATATAATCAATTAATTTTTCATCAATCAAATTGCTTATCATTTCTGGATTAGAACCATTAGTATCAAGTTTTATTGCATAGCCCATTTTTTTTATCTTTTTGCAAAAAATAGGCAAATCTTTATTTAAAGTCGGTTCTCCTCCACAAATAACTACTCCATCTAATAAATTTATTCTATATTTCAAAAAATCAAAAAAATCTTTTTTAGTAATTTGAGAGTTATCTTTAATTTTTTCCGGCAGAACAAGCTCCGGATTATAACACCAGGGACAACGAAAATTACATCCTGCTAAAAATACTGTACAAGCCAATTTTTCAGGATAATCAATTAATGTTAATTTTTGTAATCCAGCAATGATCATTATGTCTTTATCTTAAATGTTTTACGTTCTTTAAATTCTTGTTTCTTTCCTTCATTAAATTGTTTGATAGGACGGTAATATCCCATAACTCTGGAATAAACTTCACATGGTTGCTCAATTGTACATTTTGGACAAGTCCAATGTTTACCTGATAAATAACCGTGTATCGGGCAGATAGAAAAAGTCGGGGTTAAACTAATGTATGGCAAATTAAATTTTTCAAAAATCTTTTTAATTAACTTTTTAGATAATTGGATATCAGAAATTTCTTCTCCTAAAAACACATGGCTGACCGTGCCACCCGTATATTTACATTGTAATTCGTCTTGAAGTTTTAATGCTTCAAAAATATCATCAGTATAGTTAACAGGTAATTGAGTTGAATTAGTATAATAAGGAGTTTTCTTTGTGCCAGCAGTAATTATATCCGGGTATTTTTCTCTATCTTTCAATGCCAGACGATAGGTTGTTCCTTCAGCTGGTGATGCTTCTAAATTATACAAATTTCCTGTTTCTTCCTGATATTTTACTAATTTTTCTCTCATAAAATCCATTACTTCTGAGGCAAGTTTGATACCTTTTTTTGTCCCCATATTTTCACCTGTAAAATTTAATAAACACTCATTCATTCCTAACAAGCCAATGGTTGAAAAATGGTTATTATAATATCCCCCTCTAGCTTTTTTGATTCCTTGTAAATAAAACTTTGAATATGGATAGAGCCCTTTGTCCGCAAAGTTTTCTATAGTTTTTCTTTTAAT
>Ga0114918_10003864_pt1 | contig 13096 bp, 16 predicted proteins | sample LantaG_FD_87015 | JGI IMG/M metagenome (GOLD analysis project Ga0114918, IMG submission 87015) | Deep subsurface microbial communities from Baltic Sea to uncover new lineages of life (NeLLi) - Landsort_02402 metaG | ecosystem: Environmental > Aquatic > Marine > Oceanic > Sediment | place...
CACACCTAAACACGGTTTACCTAGGAGGATATAACCATGCCTAAAACTATTTATTACGGTTACCGAGTACGATTTTTACTTACAGACCAAAGTTATGTTGGTATCCAATATGCTGTTGGTTGTTCTCCGGAAAATTTATGGCAGTCTTATTTTACAATTTCCAAGGTTGTCAAAACTCTAATAGAAGAACATGGTAAGGACGCCTTTACCTTTGAAATCCGAAAAATATTTAAGAACGCAGAAGATACACGGAGATGGGAATACCGCATATTAACCCGCCTAGATGTAGTAAATAATCCTAAATGGTTAAATTGTGGCAATTGGAAAGTCCACGGTGTTGGAGGAATGAAAGGTAAAAAACATAACGACGAAACTAAAAATAAAATATCCAAAGAACTTACAGGGCGGAAATTATCTGAAGAAACAAAACAAAAAATTGCCAAAGCGAGCCAGGATTGTACTAAAGAGACTCGGGCAAAATTGTCTATTGCTGGAAAAAATCGAATCCTATCACTAACACATAAACAACGGATCTCGGATGCTCATAAAAAGAGATACCGAGATGGTAATACAAATCCTAATAAAGGAAAACCTATGAGCCAACTACAGAAAGATAAAATTTCTAAATCGATAAAGGATTGGCACGCGGCTAATAGGCCCGCTTCTTAAACACAAATATAGGTTCATACTTAAAGAATGAGCCATTGACCTTGCAGAAGTTCTTACATTTAGGCAATCCGGTGTCCGGATCCAATCGGTTCCCTCCGGGCATTTGACTCAAGCACATTTTAAGAGTCTCGATATATTCCATTCCTAAGGATTCTAGAATATCATAACTATCTTGTTCTATGGGCAGCATTTGGTTACCTATTTTTACGTCGGCGACGTTCCAACATAAGAACCGGTTTGGTTTTAGCCATTCAAAGCAGGTTTCCAATGTTGGTCGAAGGAAACCATCCCGCCATGCTTCATAACTACTCCCAAATTTGTGACAGGATTGGGTTTCGTCATCGGAATAAACTTCTTTTCCAACGTACGGTGGAGATGTAAAAATCATATCAACCTGTCCCTTATATGCCTGAAACTTTTCCGAGTCTCGAATGACTTCCGACCCTAATTGGAATATCTCATAGGTATTTGTCTCTCCGAAGAATGGATTCCCACGATAGGTTTTGGTGTTAAAGAAGTCGGCTAGATATTCATATTTGGTAATTCCTAACTCTGGGATGTTATGGTCTGTATTTGGATCAGTACCTACATAGTGTATAGGTCTGTCGTCCTTGACAGCCATTGCACCGAGGATGCGTCCTCCCCAGCCAGCAGAGGGATCGTACACAATGATCCGGTCCTGGCCTTTTAATTGGTCGGTATATCTTTCCCAAATATATTTTGATATTAAAGGATTCAGCCCGACCGCATATTGACACCAGGAAATACGGAATGCCTTGAGGCCGGCTGGGAATATCCGCTGTCCTTTTTTGAAGAATCGGATTTGGTATACCTTATCATCGGATAACTCAGAGACATCCAACCTCTTTGTCTCATCATTAAACCCCGGAAGGTTAGTTACTGATTCCCACATGATAACATCTTGATTCCAGAAGGTTACTAATTCCTCTTTTGATAATGCCAGGAAATTCATGTCCTTAATGGCTTCATTGTACCCAGTATATCCTTTTGTTGCTGATACTTCCTGGATCCAGTAATCAAATTCGCCACCATAGTAGTCTAGTTTTTCCTCGAATCTCTCAATCCATTCTTTGACTGTTTTGACATTGAATAGAAATTCATCCGGGCTATTTGGTTTGATTGGGCGCGAATATTCGTAGAAGCTATCCCTCTTAAAATGGCGCCGTGCATACGTTACGACCTTTTCGTATAGTTCCGGTTTGGCAAAATGGTCATAGATAGACAATGGTTCCAAGGTGTTACTATAGGATATTTTGGTGGACATCATAGTTGGGAAAAATTGTCCGCAGGCGTTCCCTACATTAGAGGTATTCCGTATTAAGTCATTCCTACCTGTATGCTCATCCGTTATCTCAAAATTCTTAACAGGGAATTCCGACATACGGTTAAAGTGTTTGATGATTTCCTCTTCAGTGTAACCCATGCGAGGTGGGACACCGTGATTATCCCATGCGTCCAAAACGGTGGCTCGCATATCCACAACCCATGCCCGGAATTCCTTAGTGGTCATTACCAATAAATCCTCGAACGGTAGATTCATAGGACTGTCATTGATATATTCATTTTTTTCATAGAAATATTTTTTGCTCACAGGAACTCCATTGTCGAAAAATTCTTCTGTTTGGAAAACCGGATGGCACGATCAAACTTGTCTAGTAGTTGATCCGCTTTATGGGTGATGATAAAGCAATTAGTAGTTTTACCTAAGGAATGGATCAGAGCCAAAAAATCTTCTGTGCCCGATGAATCCAAACTCGAATCAAATACCTCATCCAATAGCAGTAAATTGGTATGTACACTGTTTTTCAATCGTGCAACTTCCCTCCATGCCAATAACAACGCAATATCAATTCGGAATCTCTCTCCTTCGGAAAATGAACCATATGTAAACTCATCCCGGTACCTACTTTTGATTCGCTCGATGAAATTATCATCCAATTCAAAGCTAACAAAAAAGTCTAATGCTGTCAAGTATTTACTGATAAGTTTATTCATGATAGGTAGATACTTTTGGATAACCATTGACTTAATTCCGGTATCCTTCAAGTAATCCGCGCTAATTTCTTGGTATTTCTTTTCATCCTCAAATTGATCCGCGGTTTCCTCTAACTGAACCAAATCCTTATGGAAACCAAGCAATTTTTCTTCGCCATGTGAGCGATTTTCCTTTTTGGTATCAACTGCATCGATTTCCGCCTGTAGTTTCCCAATATATTCTCTCTTTGCCTTTTTGCTGCTGTCTTTATCGACAATAACCGAACGGTGAACGTTTATTGCAGCTTCGGTTTGTTGCATTGCCGTTATTGAAGTGGAAATAGCGACCAATTTCGGTTCCAATTTTTGGATTCCAAGTGTTAACCGTGCAATTAAGTCTTCCTTTTCCTTTTGTTTTGTTTTTTGTAGTTCCGGCGTGATTTCCTGAGAACATGTTGGGCAATCATCGTTTTCCTCGAAGAATTTTACGTCTTTTTTTGCTTTTCGGCAACGTTTTTCAATTTGGTCTTTATACAATTCCAAAATGACCAATTGTCGCTGAGTATCACCTAATGTCGCAATGGAATCTACCATTTTGGCAATTTCGGTTTCGGTTTTTTGGATATCAACCTCTATAGTAGCTATCTCAGATTCCACTTCGGCAATAGTAGTTTGCGAGCCTTTCAATCTCTCTTCCAAGTGGCTTTCTGTTTCCGCTATGTAATCCATTTGCAATTGGATACGTTCATCCGCCATGAGGCATTCGGCTTTGTTTTTTGACAATTTTTTGTTAAGTAGAGACATTTTCCCTTTTAATACAATGTTCATCTGGGAAAATATCTGTATATCAAGCAAATCCTCGATGATTTCCCGCCTATCTTTGGGAACCAAACGCATGAATGGCACAAATGAGGAACTGCCTAAAATGACTACTTGAGTAAACGTCTTATAGTTCATTTTCAGGATAGTAGTTTCCAACATGTTTTGATAATCAAACTGCCGGGAACTCTGGTCTATTAATACACCATCACAGAATATCTCAAAAATGCGAGGTTTTAGTCCTCGGACTACTTTATATACCTTTTTTCGGATTTTGAACGTGATTTCTACATAGAGGTCTTTTTGATTGATACTGTTGACAAGTTGCGGAACATTTATCCCGCGATAGGATTTTCCAAATAGTACGAAACATAGCGCGTCTAAAATGGTAGAATTATGAGACAAAATCCTATTTGTATAAAACCGGTGATTAGGCGATTGGATAGATAAATCAAACATGTTTTCTTTTGTCTGTAATGTTTGTATATCTGTGACTGTTTTTAAGCCATCTTGGGTGACAATTTGTGTCTTTCCGGGGATAATATCTTTAACAAAAATTTCATTGAAATTCTCAGTGAATAGTATATGTGTATCAGCACAAGAAAGCTGTAAGCCGTTTTCTGTTGTTATATTCCATTTTTGGTATGGAATAGTCTTGTGGATATGAGAGACCTTTTCCCATCCTGTATCCGTTTCAATTTCCCAATCATTAACATCAATTGAGGATATGAATTTTTTGTCTATTGGGCTAGAAAGGTTAGGCATTGTGATATTGTCTGTTCTTTGTTTTGGCAATAAAAGGTTTCGTTGATATGAATAACATCATACCTGTGTTTCTTTAGGATTTCATTTCTTTTTATTTCGCGTGATTTATTTCCATGTCCGGTTCTTCCGTGCCAATATGTTCCATCAAATTCAATAATCTTTTTTTGTTGTGTATCAATAAAATCGGGGAGCACAACGGAATCTAATTTTAATCGAATTTCATTGTTTTTTCCTGATAAATCCGGTTCTTTCTCTGGAGATAATTCAGCAAAATGAATGAAAGTTAAATCTGTTAAATGGTTTACGATATTCCAAAATAATTCTTGCGATACTTTTGAAAAATTAGATTTTTTGAAATTTTTCTGCCATTGCGCTTGTCTTTCCAGCCATCTTTCTTGTCCCTTTTTCTTGCCGTATTTTTCTATACAAATATCTAATGAAAAGGTCGCTTGTTGCATAGAAACTTGTTCTTTGGCTTCAATATCTGAATAACCTTGGGATATCCAAAATTCAAGACATCGTTTTGACGTAATTTTTCGGATTTCGGGATCTATATTTCCGGCGGCTAAAGCGCCTTTATTGTTGTTGTTTGTTTTTGTTTGTGTCGCTTTTTGGATAGCTTCTTCTTCGGAATATCCTTTTTTCAACCAATACTCTTTACGGATAGGCCGCATTGAGTTTCGTTCATAATCAGCTTCTTCAATCGTGTATTGTTTGTTGGTTAATGGGTTGATTTTTTCTAACCAGAATCCTCTTGAGAATGGACTCTTTCCTTTTCTTGGACGATCTTGTTTTGTTTTTTTGGCGTTTACATATGACATTTCCGGCGACCAACCTCTGGCTTGCCAATATAGACTTGTTTTGGGGCCCATTTCAGGAAGGCTTAATTTTTTAGAAACAAACCTTATACATTTACCGACATTAATATTGATGTCCGGGATTTTTAATAATTCTTGGAATAATTGTTCACGAATTTCAGGATGTAAATTCCGTACTTTGGTATCAAGGGCATCAGCGATCTTTTCTTCTGGGGTCCTGGATCTTTTGTGCTGCATAAAAATCTCCTATAGTTGTTTCAAGGATTTCACCAGTTTTGGTGTTCCTTAAACGTATAGGTGTATTTATACAAAAACATTTTCCCGATCCGTTAATTCCATAAACCAAAGTATTGGCCACGGTATCCAAGTCAATATCCTGGAATTGATTCCCAGTAGCCAAGAAATTCTTATATCGTAATGTCTGGAAACCAATAAACATAGATTAATCTGTCTCATCTTTTAAGGACACGGCTTCAACATACAATTCATGTAGTAAACGTTTCAGTCTTGGTTTGTCAACTCCTTTTAATGCGGATTGGTCAACATATTTCTTTAGGAGAGTTGGTGTATCTTCAGCTAGGAAATCAATATCCGAATCTGCTATTGATGGTCCGGTCAAATCCTCGATAATCATTACATCGGCTGGGTTTACTGCATAGATACTATCCAAAAATGAATCAAAAAGAAATGGATCCTGCTTATTAGCAACGATGATTTTAACATAGGTGTTTGTTAGTGTATTAATTTCCGCGTCCGGAACAGGAATATCTTCATCGTATGTCACCTTATTGAAAAGATTGTATGGATTCTCAATAAACTCTAAATCATGCGTTTCGGTGTCGAAAATATGGAATCCACATGTTTCACCATAATCCGCCCAAGTCATCTGATATGGAGCACCAAGATAAAAAATGGTTCCATCATCGGATTTCTTGTGGTAGTGACCTGTTAGTACTTTTTCAAATTTGTTGAATATCTTTTTGTCTAAACCGTGGTAGTTTACAGAGCCGGCGTGCATTTCAAAACCAGCTAATTCCAAATGAGCGACTAAAATCGTGGATTTCGTGTTGGCGATGAATTCCATTGATTCCTCGCTGTTTTCCGTTGTTATCCACGGTAATAACCCGATCAGACAACTTCCAAACTGTATTTCCTTAGGAGTCGAGTAAATCCATGGTTCAAATTTACCATCAAAGGAAGTAAATAGTTCCTGCGGTGAATTAATATCAGCCGTGTTTTTGTAAAAACAACAATGGTTTCCTAATATAATGTGTGTATCAATATTCTCTGTACCTAAACGATTGATAAATTCTTCCCGTAAAACCCGTAAGGTTTTGTAGTTAATGTATTTTCGGCGATCAAGCAGGTCACCCATGATGATACATGTTTTTATGTCGTGTTCCTGCAAATACGGAAAAAATACATCCTGCATGAATTTGGTTGTGTAATCCAGCAGGATAAGCGAATCTTGTCGTGCCCCTAAATGTAAGTCGCCAATGAGGGCTATTTTCATACATTATCTACCTTATTTTCTGGTGCTTCTTTCTGTGCCTGGTTGTTTTCTCTTGGAATTTCATTCCAGGCTACAATTTTCCTTGTGCAATGATCCGTGTATTCGGTGAGTAATTTTTGTGGGTCTTGTGGGTAATTTGGTCCCTTTAACCCACATTTTTTACAACGGATAAACATACTCCGTTTTTCTTGGACCATATGAGCCTGCTCTGAGCAAGCCGGGCAGGGTTTTAATAGGTGTACGGAAAATATATCCAACATATCTTGGTGTTGGGATTGTAAATCGGATACTACACGTAAGATTTCCCAGTACTTTGTCTGTAGCTCAGCAAGTTTCATAGTTTCTTCCTTTTCTTGGATTTCTTCCTAGGTTTTGGCTTGAACTTTTCCAAATCCGCATTAGTGAGACCTAGTTCCTTTTGTTTCTCTGTCAGTTGTTTTTCAAATTTTGTTCTATCTAAGTCCTGAAATAATCCAAAAATACCTTTCTGTTCAAATGCAACCAGTTTGATATACTGTTGTCGTTTCTCTTTGTATATTCTCCGTAGGAATGCAAAGTAGATAATTTGAGTTAAGTAGGCAAATGCGTTATTAGATTTGTTCGGATCAAAATTGGTAATGTATAGTAGACAGTTTTCCACGCCGTCGGAAACCATCTCGTCCCTGTAAGTGTATCCTCGGAAATTGGGGGATAATGAAAGCCTCGTTGCAATCCTAAGTATTTTTTCCCCTAATGCATCTCCCATTTGTGGTTTGGGATTACCATTTGCTTCCGAAAATAGGACATTGGCTTTATAGGACAATATATCGATGACTAATTCGTCGTTATTGACATAGTGTTCCGCATTTGGATTACCTGTTTTCTTTTTTTTACTCATGATTTACTATAACACGTAAATGCTTTGGTGTCAAGCATTTAATGGTGGGAAATAAAAATATCAATTATTCTCAAAGATTATCCTTGACAGATCCTGGACCATAGGTATAATAGATCCTGTTCCAGCAGATAAGGGGTTATGGTTGGTTCTTATTATCTAATACCTAATAAAATCCAATAAGAAATACCACCAAAAAATGTCCTTGGAATTATCCAATGGTAGCCAATAAGGACCAGAAATGGATACCAATAGGGACCACTAATTGTTACCCTTAAGGAAGTCCCACCTGTCACCAAATGGGCCACTTGTTTTATCCCAAGGACCTTGAACCTTTGCAGGTTGGACCTCTTTAGATTCGGGCCATTCAATTGATCCTTTATAGTCAACAAAAGGGTCGTAAGTCGTATCTTCCTCGTCATCATCTTCATATTCTGAATCCGGATAAACACCATCACGCTGGTTATCAAATTCCATAACTGCATTGGTGTAATATTCAATACCGGAATCATCTAATAAACCAAAAAGTAGGACCTTGTTTTTTGGCAATGGGATAACTTGATTGCGCTGATTTTTTCCTAAACCGCCTAATTCGGTTGCTTCAATTGAATCATCTGTATCCCTGACGCGAATTGGCCGGAAAATCCTATAGATGTTTTCCAGTTGTTCCATGTGCTGGCGAATGTATGGATTGGTATGTACAAATCGGATGTCGTAGAAAGTGACTCCGTTTTCCAAAACAAACCATGATGGCTCCATAATCATTTGATGGAGAGGATTGTTTGGATCACCGGAATTTATAGGGTGTTTTTCAGGTTCTTTGGAATTATGTGTAGGCATAATAATCTCCTGTATCTTTATTTATGTCTCACGGAAATTGATTTGTCTGGATCTAACTTTGAATCTTTCGGAAATATAAAGTTTCAGGCGGACGAGGAAATGCTTTACTGCCCAATTACTCTTTTTCCCGTGTTTCAAGTTGTCTACTATATCATATAGGTTTGCGGTTGTCTTTTCTTCTCCAATACGCAATGATCGGCCAATACTTTGTAGGACTCGGATTGTGGATTTACTCGGTGCAGCAAAGACAATGTTGTTTAGGTTACGGATATTGACTCCTAATTGGAACGTACCGTAAGTCGCCAGAATTATACTAGTAGCTTCTTTCTCTACTATTTTCCTGACTTTTTCCCGTATCAATGTATCAACATCACCATAGACATAAAATACAGGTTTTCCTGTTTCCTTTGCGGCATCCTGGAGTAATTTCCATAAATCATGCCCATGTTTATGTGTGTATGAAACCAATATCAATGTGTTTCCTGGAAGTGCCATTCCTAGATCGGCAATGAATTGGTTCCTTTTATGGTTTCCGAATAGCCAGGAGATTTCTTCCTGGTACTTCATTTTCTTTACCGTCTTACAATCTTTCTCCCCGTAGTTGAGGGATAGACAGTTTATGGATAATGAAGCTAATTCTTGGCGATCCATTAATTCTTTTGTGGAAGCAATTCGTTGGACTTGCCCTAGAAGCCCTTGCAGAATCAGTTTATGTGTTTCCGAGTCGTCAATGGTTCCGGTAGTTCCGAAACGGTATGGACACCGTGTCATACTCTCAAGTATGTTTTTTATGGAGGCTGCCTTTGCTTGGTGCGCCTCATCGACAATGATGGCCTTGAATTGGTTCAGGTAGTCTATGTTTTGTTTATACATTGATTGCCATGTAGAAATGACAACCTGTTTTTTGGTATCCTTTGTGTGCCCGGAGTAAACTCGATGGCAATATCTCTCAACATCCCATGAGTTTTTGGTACTGTATTCCTTGAAATCCGTATACATCTGTTCAACTAGGCTGGTTGTAGGAACCAATAGCAAGATTTTTTCATTGCCACTTTCCAGTTTGTTCTGTTGCAGCCATTGGATTATAGCATAGATGATTAGACTTTTACCGGATCCTGTTGGTGATAGGAATAGTTGCCTTTTATTATTCACGGCATACTGGAGTGCTTTAACCTGGAAATCTCTTGCGGTAATAGGAACAGGTTTTTGTGTTTTACTGTCTATGATGTGCGGATCCAATTTACCAAAAAACTTTTCCGCATCTTCAATACTGTAAACATCTGGGTCCGGATCTTGCAATCCTGGACCTAGGGCCATTGTGTACCCATTGGATTCCGCAAAGTAGTTAATATGGCTTAGGAGCCCGGTGTATATTTTTCTGTTCATTGGATTAAATAACCTTATGTACCCATCCCATTGTTTGTTTCTATAGGAAGGAGTAAATTGGTATCCGGGGACTCGGAATTTGAAATAATCTGTTAATTCTGTGGCGATTCCCATATCACAAACAATCTGGATATATACGTCGTTTAGTTTATTGATTGTGATATCAGGCATATCATATTTCGCCTTGGGTGAACTTCAGAAAATCTATTGCGTTTTTTATATTCCAATTCCTCTGGGAAATACTATGAAGTACCGCTTCTATAAAGTCAACCTTTTCTTTTTGGATTTCTAGTTTGGCATTTATTTGGGCAAGTTTTGCGTCTGATCCTAGGTAAATATGGACATCACCTTTTAGGACCTTGAGTCCAAAAGGTTCGGCTTTGTAAACTTCGGCATCTGCTCTGCCGAGGTAATACTCCCATCGTTCATGGTATACCTTATTTTTCTTTAGTTGGAGACTACGTAGTGCAATTTTTTCGTCCGTGAATTTGTTGAGCCATCGACTATGTAGAGCCGGTATATCCAACGCTTCGGATGCCAGGTTTACGCGGTTGATTTTAGAATCCTCTGCGGCTTCCTGTTTCAAAGTTTCTATATCTGATAGGAGTTGGTCTATGCTCATGGAATATCCTTCGTATATAAAACAAAACCACAGAATAGTATTATACACTAATCAGTGGTTAGGATCAAGGATTTAGTTGGCTTGTGGCGATAGAGATAGAATGGTTTTGGTTGTGTGTTCTAACAATATAATGGCGGCATCGGCTTTCTTATGGTCTTTTGCCAGTCTGGGAGCCATGAATGGAGTTTTGTCCAATTTCTTATAGTCGCTTTGTAGAAGGTGTAGCCGAGTCTTTTGGAGTAGTTCAGTCCATTTATCTATGTCTAGAATCACTTGATTATATAGGATTTCATTCTCATTCATTATTTGATTCCGATATCGGCTCCTGTTAGGATGTGTGGTTCACCATTGTATACTTTTGGATTGTCTCTCTTTGGTTTGAACCCGTCAGGGACACCATCGGAATCTAAGACGGTATTTTTTGTTATAAGAGGTCTGGTCCAGGATAGATTTGCTATTTTTTTTAGTGCTTTTTCCACATGTTCTATTGTACCGCCGAAACCCATGGAGCTAAGGATGATGCTATTGATTTTTCTACCGTCTTTTGAGAAGTCAATATAACCAGGTTCCGCCATGCCTGAAATTCCATATTTTCGGAGGCTACCGCGTATATCATCATGGAGCATTTCTTGGCCTGCCCATACCACTACATCCTTTTTCCCAAAGAAACCTCTTGCCTGACTGGAAGCAAATTGTGATTTTGGGATCTGAGCTAAGATATCCTTGATTTCTTTACTGGTGGGATTGACAAATATTTCCTCAGTGGATGGGCCATAGGTAGCCTTTTGTGAATCAACCCATTTTTCCTGGATGTGGTCAACCGTACTATTGTCTTGTATCCATGGATTATTTAGTACGGTTTGTTGTGGGGTTCCTGCCTGCGATGGTGTTTGTCTACTGATACGTATACTGTCGATTTTATGTTTGTGGTATCCTTTGTATATAAGTACGCATGGGACAGCATCGGTCGTTAAGCCGTATTTGTTTAGGTTTTTCTGGAGAGTAGTATGTAAAATAAGCCGGCCTGCCCAAACTATAGCAGATTTGGAATCAATCCAACATCGTAGGTTTGGTGGTAAATTATCTTTCCTTAAATTGTCTAACAATCGCATGACTTCTCTTTTGGTTGGATCGACAAAAATATCTTCCGCATCTTGTCCGGATAATGCTGATAAGTGGAATGGATTCCTTATACGGTCAGCGAAGGCCTCGTTTATTTCCTGGAGTGTTTTCATTGTTATCTGGATCTGCTGAGATGGGCCGATACTTAACTGAAGGCCATTTCCCATTCTTTTACATTAAATTTTGATTGTTTGATTTTTGTTTGTTTCTCTACTTCAGAGATACCAAAATTTAATGCTTCGTTGCCACTAGCAGGACTACCGGCAAGTTTAGCAAGGGAAGCCTTTTTGCTAGCCAGCCATGGTTTCATATCGGTGTCGTTTTTTGGTGTGTATAACCCAGGACGAGATTTCTTGTCAGAGTCTCTCATTTTATCCATTGTAGCTTGGCGGTCCGGAGAGAGTTTGTTTGGATCATATTGAGCCTCATTCCTAATGGCTGTTTCCAACACATTCAGAAAATCGGCTTCCATATCTTCTTTTGTAGGATAAACGATTGTGTTTCCGGCAGCAATTTTGAGACCAGTGATATTGAAGGCCTTTTCCGTTTTACGGCGTTTCTCAGCTTGAAACATCTTTGGAGGAAGATTGTCATAGTAATCCTGGATTTGATTGCGTGTCGGGATATTTGAACTTTTTTCGTCCAAGTCCTCTTGAGGCACTTCTAGAGAGTAAACCTCCAAATTGGCCTTTTCTGGCGTGCTTGGAGAGTTTTGGAGCTTGGTTAAAGTATCGAGAGATTCTTTGATTATATCGGTCATGATTGTTCCTTAATATCTTGCTGACCCAGGTAATCCACGTGTTTTTACTTTTCTTGCAATATCATGTCGTTTACTTGAAAAGGCAGGGATTGCTTCATTTCCTTTTTTTGCTGTTCGTTCACCTGTGGGAGACCTTGTGCCATGAGGTGCCTTTTTTGGATCCGGTGTTCCGCCACCTGCTCTACCGCCTTGTGATTGGTCGAAGGCTTTTCGTGCGGTTTTATTGGCTTTGTTGGCCTCCCCTATAGAGTCTCCATCATCGTCCGCGTCACCTTCCTCTTCATCCTTTTCTAGGATTACTGCGGCAATTTCTTCCTTCTTCTGTGTTAAGGCAGCAGAAATTTTGCCTGCAATGGCGGAATTAAAGCTTGCTTCAAATTCGGTAGGAGATTCATCCGCGATTGCGCGTACCATTTTTTCAGTTGATTCGGACATAGTGTTCCTTTCTATCCTCGCATCATCTGGATTTTGAGTCGTTTGATGATGGATTCAGTAATGTTATTGGTGATGATCGCTTGCCATTCTGATTCGTTTAGGGTCATGGATTTAGGACCTGCAACATCGGAAACGCCTGGATTGTTTCCCGGACGTTCTCCTACTTTAACGGATTCCAAAACCGATTTTTTCCCAGTTCGTGCTTGTTTGTATGCTTCTAGGAAATTTGCCATGAATAACTCCTGTTGTGAACGGTTAACAAGGTTATTTATGGATTTTAGGACCTCAAGGGACTCACGATATACACCCTAATATAGCTGATTGGATAGAAGGATAACCCTTGGATTCCCAATTACATTTAGTGCAAGCTGCACAGAATGCCAAATCGGGATTTGATGATGTGAGATTTTCTAGGATAACCGCTTTAAACCTACATTCAGGACAATAGATTTTACTGTCTGTAGGATGTAACAACCAA
>Ga0114918_10003865_pt1 | contig 13096 bp, 16 predicted proteins | sample LantaG_FD_87015 | JGI IMG/M metagenome (GOLD analysis project Ga0114918, IMG submission 87015) | Deep subsurface microbial communities from Baltic Sea to uncover new lineages of life (NeLLi) - Landsort_02402 metaG | ecosystem: Environmental > Aquatic > Marine > Oceanic > Sediment | place...
TAACGGCTCAGTGGATGCCGGCGACCTTTCGCAGTTTGTCGATTATTGGCTCCGAGACGAAATTGCCGATGCCGACTATAATCAGGACGGCATAGTCAACGGCTTCGAATTCGCAATCTTCGCCGGCAACTGGCTGCAAACCATTGCGTATTAATCCGGCAGCTTATCGCCAATACCGGAAATTCCCGACTCGGATACAGACAAACGAAAAACCCCAGCTTTCCACGAAGCTCAAATCGTAAAGCATGGATTCTGTAAAACTGGAAATGTTCGATTCCTAGTTCGTTTCCAAACGTAAATTCTGATAATACTCCAATACTTATATTGCCTTACGTCTTCGCAGCCAGCTCACAACACCGACGCCGATACTACCCAGCAGAATCGCACCCGGAGCGGGAATTGCTTGCAGCTCGAACTCGGCCTGCCATCCATTTGGGTAGGTCCTTGGACCGAAAATATCGTAGCCTGGATAGCTGAGATTAATCTGGTCACCGCTATTTTCCAGCGACCATGTGAGTCCGGGAATCGTGCTGCCTACGAGTGAGATACCCGTAATATCTGTATCAAATCCGCTGATGTAGATGTTCCAAGAGGCGGCACTACCTTCGCCACTCAAGGGGAACTGGTGCACTAACAGTGATGTTGCATCGATGTCCACGTTGAGCCCTGAGAAGCCGTTAAGGAACATGAACTCCACGAAAGCTCCATCTGGGTCTGACACGACAGCATTGGGCTGAATTCCTGACGATCCGGCCGGCACTAACCCGTTCACTGGATCGAAGTAGTTAGTTGGAATGCCGCTGAAGTTCAAGACACCGGTTACTGTGTCACCTGTCCAGTTGGCGAGGGCTGGTGAGCCCAAGACTGCCAGCAGTAAACTAATTATAGTAAATTTTTTCATGTATTTTATCCTCTGCACTCAAGTAAATAATTTCATCTCATATAGAGAGCCTTGCGCACTGACCCTCCACATGTTACTCAGGTAAGCTTGAGCGGATCAAAAAATATGAGGACACAGAAATGAGGATGATAAACAACCACTATGCCTGGCTTATGGATCCAGGCAATTAATTGCCTAACGCCACTCCTCCATTTTCTGCCGCATTACCTTACTCCATCTTTGTTCCAAACCTGATAACGCATCAGGCCTTTGCCCAGGAACCGCGGATACGTAATACGGTATAAAGCCAGAGGGAATACACGTCCTCGTGACTCTACAAATTAAATGTTAACATGGACCCGGTGGCCTTGTCAAGAAGAAAGTTGCTAATTTCTGCATATTTCCCATTTTATCACTTCTGTATAGGTTTTCTCCGTTTTTGGGTCTTTCCTGGCTGGATGAGATGAGTGGGGCGGACCGGCGACAATCATCCAGTCACCCGAACCGAAAACGAAGAATCCCCGCTTTCCGCTTAGCTCAAATCGTAAAGCAGGGACCCTGTAAAACTGGAAATGTTCGATTCCCAGTTTATTAAAACGTAAATTTCTACAATATTCTTATAGTGCTCTGCGTCTTCGCAGCCAGCTGACGATACTTACGCCGATGCTGCCCAGCAGAATCGCACCCGGAGCGGGAACTGTGCTCACTGGCGAGAATTCCACCATTGCACCGCCCTCAATCGCGTCGAGGGCGAGCGCCGTCACATGCAGCGTAATGGAATGCGTTCCCGCCGACAGAAGCAAGTTGTTATACTCGCCGTGATAGTAACCGCTAAGATCGTTATATTCCGTGGTCCATGGTGTCAAAGCACCATCCACGTAGAGGGCGAACTCATCGCCGACAATATACCCGTCATAAGCTGTAACGAACGTCATGTACCCTGAGTTTGGCAGGGTGATCGACCAGTCCGTCTCTGTCCAGTCAAAAGAAGCTTCAACCAGAGAGATATCGTCAATCTGGCCAAGACCGTCGTTCCAGGCAAAATATCCAGTCCATCTCGCAGCCGGATCAATCACAACCGAAGCAGTTGCATCGGATGGAGTGATTGCCAGCAATAGCGGGGCCATTGCACAAATCATTATTAATTTCTTCATCTTGTTACTCCCTTTAATAGTCATACAAATCTCCAATATGAAAGGCCTTGCGCATTGACCCTTCAAGTTGTGCACAGATAAGACCGAACTGACCACATACTTCGTGGCTAAAGAGAAATGCAGATAAAAAGCAAGTACTATACCATGCCTGGCTCATAGAACCAGGCAGTTAATTGCCTAACACCACTCCTCAATTTCCTACCGCATCAACTTGCTCCAACTTTGTTCAAAACCTGATCACACATCAGGTCTTTGCCCAGGAACCGTGGGCACGCAATACGAAACAAGACTATTAAAACAGTAGGTTTAATAGCCGTGCTTGTCTATTTTTGCTATATACCCCATTATGCCACCAAGGGGTATTTGTCGAGTTTGTGACATTTTTCACTTATTTGTAAAAAACAATGCCAATAACAACGCTGATTAACGTTTAATCAGAGAAATCGTGTCTCGCTGTGCAATGTGTGCAAATCTCCTGTTGGGGGACTAAGATCGAGGGCACAAGATCTTCCCGTCAAAAAGTCGCTCGCAGGAAAAGGGTCAGGCCTGCTGCCTGACAGTAAGGCAGAAAGTCGGCCCGAAGGGACATTTTCTCGCGGTCTCGCCTGGTTCGGTCGGTGCCGGCGGCTTTCTCCGCCCGGTTCGCAGCTCCTCGCACATCGATTTGATTTTTGCCGAGCGTCGTTTTCTGACCATTCGTATGGCCAGAACTCTCATCACCACCGGCATAAGCTCCGCGAGCTCTTTCGATCCTGAATGCAAAGTCTCGCCGTCGTCACATCCATCATCCGCCGTATCCCCGATGCACTCAACGATCAGGTAATCCCGCGATAACCGGTCCGCGTCCAAAAAATTGTTCTCTGTCCTCTGTGACATGATACCCCTCCTGTTATTCACCTGTTTCATCTTAGATTCAGGCAAATTAAGTGTTATAAATTATGTAGCGATATGCAATCTATCTCATATAATCCTATCAAAGGAGTAAAGCGTATGAAAAATATTTACAATATTTATTGTGATGAATCTTGTCATCTTGAACATGATCGTATCCCGGTCATGTTGCTTGGTGCGGTTTGGTGTCCATACGACATGAGAAGAAGCATCTCAAAAGAAATAAGGCAGCTCAAGGCAAAACATAATGCAAAAGGCGAACTCAAATGGACAAAAGTTTCTGAGAGTCGGCTCCCGTTTTATAAAGAACTTCTGAATTACTTCTTTGCCAAAGACGAACTAAATTTTCGATGTTTACTTGTCGCCCGGAAGGAAAATCTTGATAACAGCTATTTCAATCAGGGCAGTCATGATTCTTTTTACTACAAAATGTATTATCAGTTACTGTTAAACATTGTTTGCAGGGCAGATAGTCAATTCAATATTTACCTTGATATTAAAGACACTCACGGGAGCCGAAGGATCAGAGAACTGCGACAAATACTCCATATAAAAATAGCTGATCATGAGCGATTAACGATTCCCCATATACAGCTTGTCCGTTCACACGAATCTGAGCTTATCCAACTAACGGATTTTCTTATAGGTGCAGTAGCATACTGCAACAGAGACGATGTCCCTAAAAAAAATCGGGCAAAGGTCAGTGTCATCGAAAAAGTAAGAGAATGTTCTGGAATTGATTTAGTGCACAACACACCTCCCTGGGAGGAAAAGTTTAATCTATTCGTCTTTCAACCACGGAGGCCGGACAATGATTGATCAGTCTGACTTTCTCCCTCCTATGATCAATCTGGATGGATCGTACGAAGAATTCATAGAGCGATTGTATGAAGTTTTTCGTAATGATTTCATTGAAAATAGAGCAAAGCATCTTGGACGCGATGTAGCCTATAATGGGGTAATCAACGAGTTCAGCCAGGGAAAAGTTGAAGGCTTCTGGCATGTGATAACCCGAGAGGATTCTGTAAGATCAGAGCGATTAATTGATAATCGTAGAGCCGAGAGACTTCCATGGTCCAAACCTCTGATGGAGAATCCCCATCACAAAGATATCAAATTCTTTTCCTATGATGAGGGCAGTACTCGTAAAGGCATTCGTCACTACATCTGGTTTGAGAATGGCAGCTATTTAGTGATTCTAAAGAAGAGGAAATACGATTATTATTGGATAACAGCATTCTATATAGATGAGAGCAAACGTTCGTATTTTCGGAAAAAATATGAAAAGCGTATTAGTCCATAAAAAAACTGCGGCCTGACTTGATAAGCCGACCGCTCAGCACCTTCTACTCTTGGTAGATGTACAATTACATTATCGGATAAAAATCCTTTTAAGTCAAATCTTTTTTTGAGCCCTATCTTTAACATTTTGTGAATAAGGCACTTATGGGCGAAGATTTATGCTTTCATCGCTGCGACGAGTTGGCGGGTTTGGGGGGATTGGTTCTGGTGGGCCTGCTTGAAGGCGGGGCTCTGGGTCTGGTTGAGCTTTTTGAATTGCTCGTTTCCGGCGATGATTTCTTTCAGGGCGTTGGATTTTCCCCTGGCTTGTCTTAAGAAACCAACGGCTCGCGTGCCGTAAACACCGCCTAGCAGCCCGCAGATTCCGATACCCATCTCGAGCATCGAATCGGCAACCTGCCACGGGTTCGGCCGCTCGGTACTTTCCTGCAACGCTGTGCCGGCAAGCTGGAAGTTCGACTCGGCGAGAATATCCTCGGTGGTCTCGGCCGGCGGAAATTCTTTCGGCAGCCCACAGTAAGAACTGAACGCCCGGCTCTGCACTTCGCCGAGCTGCGTCAGGGCTTGCAGGCTCGCTGAAGTCTCTTCGGTCCTGGCCGTCTCGGCGGTGACAATTGCCGTGCGGTTATGCAGCCAGGCGTTCTGTTTCTGAGCCTCGCTCGGTGCGAACCGTAGGCTGTCGCATCCTGCCAATAAAAGGCACATACACGCTGAGATGAAGACTGTGGTTTTGGGTGATGTTGCTGTCTTGCATTTTTCTTTCATTGTTTCTCTCCTTTGTTTGTGGTTGACTTTAAGGATTTTCGCTATAATACTGAGTACGAGACGTTGCGACTTCTAAGACCAGAGAAAATATTCAATTATGGACACAGCCAGAACATTCGCACCGAAAACAATACTGTTGTGGCGGCAGGCGGCAGAGGACCCCGAAGCCCGGCGAATATTGAAACTGTTCCCTTCCGCTCAGGTCCGGCTGATAGAGCGGCAACGTATGGCTTTTTCGCCGGATATGTCACCGTCCCAGGCGCTGCTCGCCGGCAAGAGGACTTTGATGATCGGCCGGACATCGTCTTTTGTGGGGCATTTCGAAGGCCGGCTCGGCCTGAACGTCCGCTGCTGTCCCTATTACAAGCTCGTTCCGCTCTCAAATGGATGTCCATACTTTTGCACATATTGCTACCTGGCGTTTGTCTATCGCAACTATAGTCCATTCATCAAAATCAACATCAACTACGACACGATGTTCAGGCAGATTCGAAAGGCTCTGACTGTTGCCGGCGGCAATGTCAGCTTCAATATGGGCGAGATGCTCGACAGCCTTGCGCTCGACCACATCACGAATCTCACCACAATGCTGGTTCCGTTTTTTGCCGGACTGTCACGCGGCTTTCTGATGCTGCTGACCAAGAGCAGCAATATCGACAATTTGCTTACCGTCGAGCCTGAAAACCGTACCGTCGTATCCTGGAGCCTGAACAGCCGTCGGATGATCGAACAGCATGAGCCTGGTACAGCCGGCCTTTCCGAGCGTATCGAAGCGGCCGGGAAGTGCCGGCAGCACGGCTATCGAATCCGGTTTCGCATCGATCCGGGCATTCTCCATCCGAACTGGCAGGCGGACTATGCCGACTTGATTGAGAAAACATTAACCATAGTAAAGCCTGAAAACATTACGCTCGGCATGCTGCGGCTGCTGCCCGGCCATTTCCAACTGGCCGCCGGTGCGTATGGCACTCGCGCTCGAATGCTCCTTAGTCACAACTTTGTCCGAGGTGCCTCAGACCACAAACTCCGCTATCCGCCGAAACAACGCATCGAATTCTACAACCATCTAATCGATACCATTCGCAGCTTCGACAAAGAGGTCTCTATCAGCCTGTGCAGAGAAACACCTGAAATCTGGAGCATCTTCAAAGACCGCTGTAAAGCAGGAAAATGCAACTGCGTAAACTGGTAGCATGTGAAGATCAAAGTGCCTCCTCGCTTTTTGCCGCCCGTTTCTCAACGGCCTGCAGGCGGTATTCGTGGGAGATGCTTTTGGTCCAGAGCGATTCGAGTTTTTGCTCGATGCTGTTTTGCGATTGCAGCAGCATGCTCACGTCCCGCTGTAACAGATCGAGCTGACGTTGCAGATTGACCCAGCTTCCGACAATCAGCGAGGCCAGCAGTACGAGCTGGACGATCACCGAGAGATTTATCTGCCGGTTCAATCGCCATGATTTGGAATTTCCTGGAGTCATGATTTACCTCGGTCTCGATAGCATGTGCCTTTAGATACAAGTTACGGTTTTACATGGAACACGTTTTTGTCGCCGACCCTGGCCATCACGGCGTATGTCCCGGCGGGCAGAGTTCCGGTCTGGGTGAAGGATTCGGCAAGGTTTACCGCCTGCATCTGCTGGCCGATCTCGGTCGGCACCGACCCGGCATTGTTAATCACCACGGCCGTGACGTTATAGACGTTGCAGGATGAATTGCTCTTGACCTTCACGGCCCATGCCGCGGCTCGTGCTCCGGGTGAAGTGACAATAGCGATCTCGCCTGTTCCCTGCGGGTCCGCCCGGCACAGCCGATCCAGAACCTGTCGACGATTGACAATGTTTGCCGCGTTGCTCATATGCGTCAGCTCCTTTGTCGAACGATTTTCATGTTTGTGCACTGCTTTTCAAAATCCATCTGCACTCTTGCAATCTGGCTTGTGCTGCGGTTGTCGCATCGGCAGGCCAAAAGGTCCCGGCTTTCGGGACTTGCGCTCACAATGTCACCGAGACCGTAATCGAACATAAGGCTCGGCGTCTGGATATCGAAAGTCTCAATGACCTCTGGCGACGTCGCTGCCATGTGACGGACGAATTCATACAAGGCGCCGGAATCATCCACCTCGTTGGGCTTGCCGAGCGTCTGGCCGGTCGATTCTGAGAAGATGCTCTGGTCCGAAACTTTGCGATACTTGAACTGCCTTGGCAGCGTTATGACATGCTCGACGGCCGGGGCGGTCGAATTGACCGGGCCATTGACGGTTGCAGCGGTCAGCCGCTCATCGCTTACGACCGCAGCGGTGATTCTGAATCTCAGAGAGTCTTGCAGTGCCGCGACCCAGGTATCCATATCGAGTTTCTCACTGCTGAGCCACACCCCGCATTCGTCGAGCAGGATATTGACCGCGTGAAGGTACTGCCACCAGCTCTGGCCGCTGTCGTATGAGACCTGCAGAAAATAACCGAGCGATCTTCCCTGCTCATCGGTGGTCAGGGCCGGCCGGAAACGCCTGCGGTGGTGTACGAAATTGCTGCTTTGGAAGATTTGCGAAAAGTCAAACACTTGTCCCTGATTGTACGGAGGACCGCTGTATTGGCCCGCCTCGTTCAGGCACCATTTGCGGTAGACGTCTTTGGCCAGGCAGAAGTCGGGATTCGTCGAGGGCGAGAGATTGTCATAGTTGTTCTGTTCGAGGCTTGCGTCCCATGCCTTTATAAGCTCGAAGGTCGCTTCATATATTTTGAAGTCACCCTGGCCGATGTATCTGTGCGTGACCGGCCAGAACTTTTTCCTGCTGCGTATCTCTGCGATATTGCTCTTCGAAGTGCTGAGCTGCTGACCGGCCGGCTGACAATTCAACTCCACGACTCTGCCTGTGCCGGCCCTGTAGAAAACAATCGCCTGGCCCGGCCCGTTGTCTGACATTCGCGGGACGAACTTAAACTTCAGGCCGATCCGCTCGCAGCAGCGATTCAGGGCCTCGGCGAGATTCAGTCCCGTGACATCGAGGTCGCGAACGATTTGATTTTCCGTCAGGGCTTGCAGCCGACTGAAGCTCGGCGTTTTTAGTTGCCCTGCCTGCAGGTATTCGCAGAGCAGATAATCAATCACTTCCGCACAGGTCCAGAACCTGCCTTGTGAGGATTCGCCGCAAAAGACTGTGTAGCTTTTACCGTCGAGATCGATCGCTGTCTGATTGGCGTTGCCTTTGCCGTCGGGATTAAATACTGTGTCGAGACCGGCCAGGAATATACTGGAGCCGTCTGCTGTTGCCAGGTGCTGGCCATATACTGAAAGGCGTTTGAAGTTCACACTGAAGTCTCTGGCGATGATTTCCAGCTTCTCGCCACCGGCTGTTCGTTTTGTCTCGATGCTTTCTATCTGCCCGCTGAAGATCGGCAGGCCAAAAACCGATGTGCCGCACAAATCGGCATTATAATATTGCCGGATGTAGACTGTCTTTCCCGCTGCGAATTCATCTACAAAATCTTCGGCGGTTTGTGCGGCGGGATTGCAGGCTAATTTAGCCCAGCCGAACTCCGGCCGCCCGCTGCGAACAACCTCAATCACTTCGAGGCTCGGGCACAGCGTGCCGTCGAGAAGGATCGAGACGTACGCTGCCGGAAGCGACAGTCGCTTTTGCTCTGATTGGAAAAAGTCAATTGTGTTGGACATGGATCGTCTCTCGTTTCTGAATCAATGTTAAACAGTTTCCGCCTGCAGGATATCGATTGCATCCGGTCCGGTACCGTCAAGCTCAATGGCCAGGCGGGCCGACGAGCTGTTCTCGATGCCATCGGCATTTCTCGCCCTGATAGCGAACAGGTATCTACCCGGTTCGAGCTGGTCACTTTCATAGCTGTAAAACTTCCGGCCCTTGTAGCTAATCTCAGCCAGAAGATTTTCATAGTCGATTTGCCCGGTCCGGCTGTCGCAGTAGATATTAAAACACGCCGGCTGCGAGCCTTGTTCGAGCGGGCAATAGAACCAGGTCAGCCGGACCTTGCCGGCATCCACATGCTCGGCCCTGGCAGCGTAAAATTTATTTGGCTGCGGCTTATCAAGCTTGCCTTCCGCATCGAGTGACAGCTTCGCGACGGCAGCTAATGTGCGATCCTGATAGCCGCAGTGATTGTATCGACGAACGACGTAGAAGTATGTTGAACTGCTGGAGTGTGGAAGGTAGCCGGGCGGTGAGATATCACAAGCATTCTGTTCAGCAACGGTCAGGATGGTCTCAAAGTCTATTTGTTCAATGGAGGCCCCTCGATAGAGAGCCGAGCAGCCGGCAACGCGAACCCAGAACCGGCCCAGAGTTAAGGCCGTCCCCAGCTTCAAAGCGTTGGCGGTCATTCCATTGAAAAGGGCGTCTCTGAGCCAATTCAGCTCAATCTGCGATGAGCTGCCCGTTAAGGTCAATGCTGCGGATCCCGCCGATGTCTCGCTGACAGATCCGGCGAGAGCAATTGTCGCCGCCGGGATGTGAATCGATGCCGGGCTGATCGGCCTTGCGAACAGTGCAAACGGCTCTCGGTAGAGCCATCTGACTTGCTCGGCGCTCAAAGCACGATTGTAGACAAAGACGTATTCTATCTTTCCATTAAAGCAGGGGTAATAACTGCCGCCTTCGTATGTTCCGCCAATGCTTACGGGTTGCGATTCGTTGATGAAATTCAGGTTGCCGGAGCTTGAAGATTCGGATACTTCCTGGACGCCATTGATGTAGAGCCTGCCGTCACCACAACGCCAGATGCCTGAGACGTGCACGTATTCACTTCCATCTATTGCATGGTGAGACGTTGAATTGATAGAGCAGTCTGTTCCATCGGTATAGACCAGCCATTTGAACCTTCCAGCGATGTAGCTGGAAAGTTTGCAAGGTCTTACGTAAGCGCTGCGAGCAAAGATAATATTTGTCTGGTATGCACTTTGATTGACAGATGCTACGACACTAATTTCGTTGGTGATGTCCCATCCTAATTTGCCGGTTCCGCAATCGATCAATCGCTCGGTGCCGAACTCCAGGCATGAGCCGTGCTTAGACGGTTTCCATGACGGTGCGGCTGTGCTGTAATGGAAGCTGCCGTTATTGCGGCGGGGACCGCAATCCGCGACTATTTCGCCGGTCCCTTCGTTCAGCAGCCAGCATCCCGCTAATCCCCTTGCGAGCGGATGACTCCAGTTTATCTGTATCGCCCTGATCGGCTTAAGCAGTGGCATCTAATGTCACTCCATAGAACTTGTAGACAAAATTGTATTTGTCGTTGTAGTATGCCCTGGAGTTTTGCCAGTCGGCTCGAATCGCATCGGCTATCTGGGCCTGCGTTTGACCGGCGAGCACCACGATATTTCGTGATACTTCCACTAATGAGCCGGCGGCCAGGGCGTCAATCTCAGTCTGCTGAAGTTGTGCCGTGATTGCGCTCTCGGGCGTAGGTACAATCCCGCCGACCGGTGTATCGATGGGTATGTGATAGAACAGCTCGGCTCTGCCCTTGCCGGATTCGGTCCTTTTGATCTTTCCTATGTGTATATCGGCCATGTTCGCCTCCTTATGTTGACTGGTAGTTCCAGCACTGAACGTATGCTCTGACGTTGTGACTGTCGGTCGAACCGGTCTGCTGGACGCCGATCCTGAAATGTGCCAGATCTCGAACGACGAAACTCAACTGCTGCGGATCGACGCTTTTGTCGCCCTGCATTTCCCAGATCGGTGTGTCATCGTAATTTGAGCCGTCCAGCGATCCATACAATTTGATCTTAACCTCATCGGCCGGTGTAGCATCGTAGTCGATCTCCACGGTGACATGGGCACCCTCGTATCCGTTTGTTTCCATATCGACGTCGGAAGAATAAGATTCCGTCGTACCGGACAGCGTGACGTAGCCGTCGCCGGTCCCGATTATCTGAGACTGCGAGGCCCAGTTTCTGTTTATCGTTACCATTCTATACTCCTGCAATTTGCACTGGTTAATCTAAGCTTATATCCAGGTCACCCGCTTCGAATCCGGCCGTATCCGTTTCGCCGATCGCTTTGGGCTGACTCAATGCGCCGTGGGCCAGCATGTTGCCTGCCGTTGCTGCGTCGAACAAGGCGAAGTGAGTTATTGTTCCCCAGCTCCCGGTCGCCTGGTCGAATGTAATCTCGCCGGCATTGTCCAGCGAACCGTTCGATGCGGTATTCCAATCGGAAGCGGATGTTTGTGCCCGTGCGTAGGCGTTGCCGCTCGGCTCGGCTAATCCTGAACCGTCATCGGTCGGATCTGCCGTCGAGAGTCCTACGTAGATTGTCGGCGGCATATAACTGCTTTTGCCAAAAATGTGATCCAGAATCTTGTTTTCCCAATAATCTGAAAATCCGCCCATATCAAGCCTCCTGAGTTCTCAAGTGTTCTTAACCTGGTGTTCTTGTGATCGCTTCGGCAGCGTCTGTCGGTGTGTGCGTCAACAACACCGTCTGTCCATCGTCATCGTAATATTTGATTTGGCCGCTGGGTTTGCTCTGGACCGCCTTGTTGGCCAGCAGTTTGTCTGTGGTTACTGCGCCTGTCCCCGACCATACTATTTCTTCGCCGGCTGCGAACGTGTCACCGTCGGCGGGATTTGCCCCGGCCTGCAAAAAGACCTGAACGGAATATCTGCCAGCCTGAATATTCGTGTCAAAGCTGCCGATGTACAGGCTGCCGCTCTTATCCGTCAGGCTGATGTCGTAATCGGCCGCGGTCCGGCCGCCCGTCCCCCATGCCTCGAATACCTGCCCAGCGAGATGCCAGACGTCCCCGGCGGCGTTGCGCATGATGGCATAAAGCGTATTGCCTGATGCGTAGTTTACATGAAATTCGTTTGCCATATCTGATTCCTCCGCTGCGGATGCGTTTTAAGCTTCTTCGCTCCAGGTTCCGTTTTTGGCGATGGTGGCCCAGTTGCCCGCTGAATCTGCGATAACCGTTAGTGATTCGCCGATTGTGCCGGCCGATTTGTATTTGTCCGCCGTCTGGCCGGAGTCGTCACGGATTGCCGCCGTGCCCGGATCGATATGCAATTGCTGGGCAGCCTGCACGGCGAAACTGAACAGCGTTCCCGCAGGTGCCGAAGCTGGCAGGCTCAGCGTTACCGTCGCGGAAGCGCCAAGGTTGGTATGCACGCTGCCTGATTCGGCCGCCGTCAATGTGTCGTCGGCGGTATGGGCCTCGATGGTTTTCTTTATCCCGCCGGCTGCGTAAGGAATTGCGATGTTGTGGCCGGTCCGGCAGTCGATGATCGAGTCGATGTCACCACCTGAAGTGCAAACCTGGGCCAGTCGAATGTGCGGTGTCGCAGCCATATCGGGGAAGCTGCTGTATTCATCAGTGACGAGTGTCCCGGACGCATCCAGGTAGATGTAAATATTCGCTTTATCGTCGGCCAGCGTATTGCCCGTCGAGCCCGCGTAGCTGATCAGTTCGATGCCGAGCCAGAACTTGCCGGGCTTGACTCCCACATCCAGGCTCCCTTCGTCGTAGACTCTCAGGTCGTTCGCACGCCGGGCCGCCAGCAGCAGCCGGTACAGCAGCTTTCTAAAGTGCAGGTAATACGGTGCCGTTCCGGTCGGGATGTACTCGATGCCGGTCTCGCTTTCGGACTGCATGTTGAGCAGCTCGTTGTCGGATGGATAAACTTCAGCCATAACTTTCTCCTTTTCCTTTGAAAATCACGCGTTGTTCTCTATGTTGAGCACCAGTTGATTCGTCTGTTTATCGAACGAAGAAACGCTCAGTCCCTCAGCAGGTCTTGCCGCCGGTATCACTGTTATCGGCCCGGTTTCGCTGCCGGTGCTTTGCCTGCCCGATGCGTCTCTGACCTTTACGCCGAATTTGTAAGTGCCGCTCGGCAAAGGCGGGCTCGTCCAGAAGATCGTATCTGCGTCGAGGCCAAACTGGCCGTAGCCGAAACTGCCCTTGCCCAGGCCGACCGCTGCGGCCGAATCCCACCCGAAATCGCCAAGGCCGAATCGACTCATGCCGAACCCTGCTTTGTACTGACGGGCAGGCCAGATTCGGATCGGCGTATTGGTCATTGGGTTGTCGTAATCGATTTGGCCTGTGCCGTTGTCGTAGTAAATATCCGCAGA
>Ga0114918_10003866_pt1 | contig 13094 bp, 7 predicted proteins | sample LantaG_FD_87015 | JGI IMG/M metagenome (GOLD analysis project Ga0114918, IMG submission 87015) | Deep subsurface microbial communities from Baltic Sea to uncover new lineages of life (NeLLi) - Landsort_02402 metaG | ecosystem: Environmental > Aquatic > Marine > Oceanic > Sediment | place: Baltic...
ATAATGTATTAATAGATTTTACAATGAATATGAGCGCTTATCTTTGCGGCACTCCCCAAAATTATTGGTGGTGTTGGACAGCTACAAGTAGGACTGCTTATGGTAGTTGGGTTACTGATATTGGGGACCCACAAACTCAAACAGGTGGCACTGCCTCGAATAATATTCCATATTTACAAATAACATACGTTGTAGCACCAGACGCTCCAACTCTTTACAACACCGATCCCACAGAAACAGACCAGCTTTGTTTCAATAACACACGTATCCATGATGATACTCCCACTTTCAGAGCGTCCGCTACACATACAGCAAGCTTTAATAGGTTTCAAATCGAGATAGACACCGACACACTTTTTGCACCTGCGGCATTCAGCGAGGATTTTCCCGGCACATATACATCGGGAACTCCAGAGAATCTGACATTCAGCGCACTTGGATTAGCGGATGTCACAACCTACTATGTTCGTGCTCGCGCCTCGGCGGATGCCGGCTCAAACTGGGGCGACTGGTCATCTCAAAAATGGAGCTTCACATATAAGGATGCTGTTACCGACCCGGAATGGTTTCAGACACTGGATGAACAATTCGAAACGGGTGCTTTGAGCTATGTGGAAACATACGAAGCCGACCAGGTGCGGATGATAATAGATAGCCCTACAACAGACCCATTTACCACAAGCGGAACATGGACTTGCCCTGCGGGAGTTACCTCTGTTACCGTAGAATGCTGGGGTGGAGGTGGTGGTGGAGCGGGTTCAATTAATGCTACTGATGCCGGTGGCGGCGGCGGTGGTGGTGGTGCATATGCTATAAGAACGACTGTTTCTGTGACACCTTCAACACCGTATACAATAACTGTTGGTTCAGCAGGTAGTGCAGGTGGTTCAGAAACAAGCGGTGGTAATGGTGGAAATTCAACCTGCACTTTCGATGTTGTTACAATAACTGCTGCAGGTGGTAGCGGTAGTATCACGGGAGGATCAGGAGCTGGTGGAACGGGAGGCACAATTGGCGGAAGCTCCGGTGATGTAGTATATGCAGGTGGGAATGGTGCAGCAGGATTAATTCTTAATTATGGTGGTGGTGGTGGTGGTGGTGCAGGTTCAACAGGTACAGGGAATAATGGAAGTGGCGGAATCGGAGGTGCTGCTACAGCAGTTAATGGTGGTGCAGGTGGTGATGATGGTGGAGATCCCGGAGGTGACGGCTCAACTTATGGTGGCGGTGGTGGCGGTGGCTACGGAAGAAAAGCAGATGGTGGTGCCGGTGCTGGTGGGTATGTTACAATAACTTATACTCCAACACCACCCCCTAGCACCATCACCTCATCCGCGATTAACTTTGGCTCATTCGATGGCGCTACCGGCTGGAGTGAACTTACATGGACACAGACCGCCGACCCGCCAGGCGATTTCACGGTTACGGTGCAGAAAGTCGTTACGGGTGTCTGGACAGATGTCGCAGGATTAATCGACCTCGACGGTTCCGGTTGCCCGCATGACCTTTCAACTCTGAATGGTCCGCCTGTCGAGGATTCCATTCGTCTTGTTGGCACATTTACCGATGGAACCGGCTCGCCGGAACTGCTGGATTGGACTGTATCCATTCTTGCAGTCCCGCTGGTTGACGATGCAGGAATAACAACCATTCACGAGCCCATTTGCGTGGGATTGGACGATGTTCTGGTTACCCTGAAGAACTTTGGAACATCTACATTGACATCATGTGTCATCAAATGGGAGGTGGATGATGGCGGAGGTTATGACCCTCAACCGGACTTCAACTGGAGCGGCAGCTTGGCTCCAGAGGCATCTGTAACTTATCTCGATATCGGCGATTATACTTTCGCGGGTGGAATTGCATACAAAATCAAAGCATGGACAACCAATGCCAATGGGAACGGAGACCCGGACAACAACCCGGCTAACGACCAATATGAGGTAACCGACCTCTATGCCGGCATGGGGGGAACATATACAATCGGCGGAGTAACGCCCGATTTCACCAATTTCGAAACTGCCGTGGATGCTGTCGTGAACTGCGGTGTTCGAGCGGCGGTCATATTCAATGTCCGGGACGGCACATATAACGAACAGATAGTGATAACTGAAATCGGTGGCGCCTCGGCAGTCAATACGATTACTTTCCAATCCGAAAGCGGCGACAGCACAGATGTTGTGCTTACTCAAAATATCGCAGTTTTCCTTGATAACTATACGATAAAACTCAACGGTGTGGACTATGTTACTTTCAAGAAGATGACAATATCAGCGACAAATGGATCTAACAATCGTGTAATCGAGTTTACCAATGGAGCATCTAACAACCAATTCTTGAATAATGAGTTGGAAACAATAAGTGGTTCCAATGGGGATGAAATTGTATATTCTGACGGTGCATTTAATGATGATAATAATACATTTGAGAACAATTGGTTCCAGAATGGAGTGCAAGGAATACATTTTGTTGGAACCTCTGTCACTCATAAAATAGGCATTACAATAAAGAATAATAAATTCGAATGTTATCGTTATGGAGCGTATTTACAATATATGGAAGATATTCTGATTGAGAGCAATACTGTAATTCACGCCACATCATATAATGCTCCTGAAAACCAAGGATTTCGCGTATTGAATTCCGAAAATGCCCTGAATATACTGAAAAATACAATCACCCTTGCAGATGCAACCAATAACTACGGCTTACACATACAGGCTTGCGACGGCAACGGCACTATGGGACTCATTGCCAATAACATGGTTTCTGTCGGTGGAACCGGCACAAACCGATGCGTCTATATTCAATTGACATACGATAAAAACTTCTATTTCAATAGTTTCCATACGACAGGCACAAATGAAACAAGCTCAAATGCCTTTTACTGGAATGGTCCCAGCGATGGCAATAATACCATCAAGAATAATATTTTCACGGCATCCATTGGCAGAGCGATATATGTTACCGCAGTTGGCGCTGGAAATGAAGGAGTAGCCGGTTCAGATTATAATGATTATTATACATCAGGTGCCAGATACGCATACTGGCAGGGCGAAGTAGCTAATATTACAGAATTGCGAACTGCCAGCGGCGACGATGTCAACTCAATTGAACTCGACCCGAATTATACCTCTGCTACCGACCTTCATATTACTGATTTCACAAATGTCGGCGATGAAGGCATTGCTATCGCTGGCATAACCGATGACATTGACGGGGATGAGCGTGCCAACCCACCGGATATCGGCGCGGATGAGCAGGGAAAACTCATTTACACTGTGGATGATGACCTGGTTGAGAATCCCGATGCAGATTTCCAGGTTATTCAGGATGCGCTCGACCAGGTTTTCACCGACCTTGGTTCCACTCCGTTCCCTGTCGAAGTCATTGTGCGCGTATGGAATGGCAATTATGACGAAACTCCTACTCCCGATGCAACGCTTAATCCTCAAGCCGATGCAAGGCTTGTTATCGAAGCTGCCGAGGGGCAATCGCCGATAGTGAATGGAACCGCTAATCCATACTGCTTTTATGTGAACGGCATATCTTACACTACGATACGGGGGTTCGATATCTGGAATGCAACAAGCAATGGGATATATTTCCTCAATAGTGATTATTGCAAGGCTTACAACAATGTTGTTTATGAGTGTGCCTTAACCTACTCAATGAATGTAGCTGCAGGTATTAGGTTCGATGCATCCACCTATGGAGAAGTGGTCAATAATACATTCTACCGCAGTAATGTAAATATTATGTTGTCGAATAACTCCAATAATTGCACAATAAGAAATAATATAATTTACATTATAGACACCGATGCCGGCTATCAAGAGTGGGGAATCCGTGAAGATAATACAGGGTCTGCAACAGGATTCAATAGCGATTATAACTGTTTTATAAACGGTATGGTTAACCTTAATGTCGCTCAATGGTTAGGAGCTAACTTGGTATCTCTCGGCGATTGGCAAGGCGCAACAGGGCAGGATGCGAATAGCATTTATAGCGATCCTCTGTTTGTAAATGCACCCACTGATTTCCACCCCGAATCAAAAGCGGGTTCCTATCATGGTGGTGCATGGACAGCGGATGCAAGCATGAGCCCTTGCATCGACGCAGGCGACCCATCTGACGACTGGGCTAATGAACCCGCCCCGAACGGCTCACACATCAACATTGGCGCCTACGGAAACACATGTCAGGCATCGAAATCTCAGACCAATATAATTATTGTTGATTTCTCAATCGGCGGTTCCGGCGCGGTCGGCACCGATGAAAGCAATATTCCATTAACTGTCTATATTCAGAATATTGGCGCCGGCGCCACAGGTGTTTCCGCTTTGCTTTCAGAATCGGAAGCTTCAATTACTGAAATCACCGGCACGAATCCATGGGCGGTTGGAGCGCTGAACACGGGCGAATTTGCTGACAACAGCGGCGATACATATTACTTCACTACATCGGGGGCTACCGTCGGCGAATGGCTTACTTTCACACTCACAATCACTGATGACGGCGGATATAATGTGGACAGGACATTTAAGGTCAGGGTCAGCGGAAACAAGAAAGAATGGACAATTATGGTCTATATCGGTGCGGATAACAACCTTTCTTCCGCTGTCAATCCCGATGTGGATGAAATGGAAACGGTCGGAAGCGGTACAAATGTGAATATAATTACACAGATTGATGCCATGGCTGCATACGGAGGTTATGATGATCATATTGGCAACAATCATTCCACTGTTCGAAGATATTATGTGCAAAGTCCCAACAGTGTCTCCGGTAGAATAGACCATGGCTTTATAGAGGATTTGGGAGACTTAAATTCCGCTGACACAGGCACTGTAATTGACTTCTACAAATGGGGAGTCAATAATTTTCCCGCGAATAGATATGTATGTATTCTCTGGAACCATGGCGGTTCATGGACACTTGCAAGAACATTGGCAGATGAATCTCCATTAAAAATGATAATTTCCGATAATACAAGTGGAACAGAACTTAGTTTCGCTGAGGGTGATGTTGAATATATTTCAAAGAAAACCTATAACAAGATTGGCCATCCAATAGACATCCTCGGTTTTGATGCTTGTGTTGTCGCCAACTATGAAAACGAATATGAAGCGTTGTTATTCACCGATCATATCGTTCATTCGGAGGCGAATATTCCAAACGATGGTTACGATTATACTTTCATCGATTCCTTCACTGCTCATTATTCCATGACGACCGATACACTTGCAACAATGATGGTTCAATCCTATGGAGCGTATTATCCTGCAACGCAGGTAACTCTCTCAAATGTGCGTTTGGACCGTTCAAACATCGACCTTCTACTCGCTATCGATAAATTCGCCGTCGAACTTATTCAAGCCGGAGGTAAAGCGCAAGCGGATATTGTCGCCGCAAGAACGGCTGCTCAGAAATTTAGCGCATCAATTTTTTACGTGGACATGATAGACTTATATGACTTCGCCGTAGAAATAGATGCTCGAGATATCGGCGGTATAGGTAGTAACCTTGATATTGCCGCACAGAACTTAATTGCAGCTCACGGATGGCTACCTCATACTACGGACCGTCCATTATGGTATTCATGGCAATTGAATTTCCCTGATGCTCATGGTATCATGATTTATTATCCAACAGGTTCTCCGGATGATTATGGAACATACAGCGACCTCGATTTCTGTCCCAATAATACGTGGAAAGAGTTTGTCTATGGCGAGGCTCAACCCGACAATAAAGTGTTTTACAATAACAAGGTATATAACACTTCGGATGTGGAAATTGACGATATTACTACCTCCCCGTTTTCGTTCAAGATAGGCGCCCGAAATTCCGGCGCTCTCGATGCGGCGGCGGGAATTATCGCAAAACTAATATGTCCCGATCCGCGAATCGGAATAACAGATAGTCTGGTTACTTTCCCGCTTATCGCATCGGAAGGTTCTGCGATTTCCACCGATTTCTTCACAATAACTGTCCCGGATGATTTTCCGGTAAATAATTATGTGCCTTTCTATGTCGCTTTTTCAACCGAGGATACGTCCAAGATGCTCCTAAATAGCACCGTGGGTTGCTCGCCGCCCGGTGATTTATCTAATGCAACCGCTAATGGCGTCAATCCCTATGAAGACTGTTGTGATCCACCTGAACATTGCCCTGTGGATATACATCTTGCGGTCACAGGTGGCGCCGGCGGAACGATTAAATGGTATACTGGGGGTTGGGGCGGAACTTTAAAGGGAACGGGGAATACTTGCACACCAGACACGTTAACTTCGTCAGGGAACGCTACTTATTATGTCCGGTCGGAAAGTGATAACTGCGGTTATTCCAATTATTTAACTGTAGATGTTTGGATTCCGGCAGGAGTTCCGACAGCCCCGACAGCCGCCAGCGCCAGTCCAACAACGGTAGGTTCGGGCGGTCTTGTTGTGCTTGAAGCAAGTGGTGGAACCGGTGGCACAATCACATGGTATTCGGGAGGTTGTGGAACCGAAGGTGGAGGAACGCCTGTAACTCCTGTGAATACAGGTTCGCCAGTATATGTCAATCCTACGGTAGCTACGACATATTATGTCCGCAGAGAAAATCCCTGTGGGGAATCCGAATGTTATGGAACACCGTTGTCAGTGACTATTGACAACGGCACAGGAACTGTATATAACTCGCAGATTGCAAGACTTTATACGACTATCCAGGCGGCTATCAATGTATTTGCAGCTCAATATAACAAGCAAGTGTTGAATGGAGACCAATTTATAGAGATTCGGGATGATGCCACTTATGATGAGCAAGCTACCATAAATCAAACTCCAGCCACAAATGGTGTGATTACAACTGCTACAAATACATTGACAATTCGAGCCAAGGCTGGCAATACGCCGGTTATTGACCCATCTGCTCCCAATAGCTATTGTGTTTGGATAGATGATGTATCCTATATTATTCTCAAAAATCTTCGTATGAGAAATCCTGCTTCTGCAGGTATTCATGGTATGGCAATTTCTGCCGGAGACGCTCCATGCGACAATATTACCATTGATGGTTGCCAAGTGTATGATTGCAGTTATTGCGGAATCAGGATTTCCGGCGCAAATGGCGCAGATAATCTAACAATCCGCAACTGCAAAATATATAACAATGGTGCGACGGGTATTACAACTGCTTTTGAAGGGAGTGCAGGAAGTAACAATTTAACCATAGAACACTGTCTGTTCTATGGCAATATCGGGAGCGATATTGCACTTTTTTCAGAAGCGAACAATAGCGGTGTTCTTATGCAGAACAATACTATTTATGGCTCTTCAAGTGATGGAGCAAATGTCATACTATCCTCAAGTGGCTATACGCTATCAAATGTAACGCTCAAAAACAACATAATCTGGCAAACGGGAAGTAGTCCAAACCGAAGTATTCGTGTTGATGCCAACGCCCAGACAAATTTTCAATCCAACTACAATGATCTTTATGCGCCATCCGGCAATGTAGGGCGCTGGGGAGCCACGGAGTGCCCGGCATTGGCAAGTGGTTCTCCAAACTGGCGAGGCACTTCCGGACAGGATGCAAATAGCATTTCTCGAAATCCAAATTTTGTAACCGATGGTTCCGATTTCCATCTTAAATCCGGCGACATTCTCGGCACTCTTTTTGGCGGTAGCTGGCCCCCCGATACAATCACTGCAGGAACATGGCAAAACTATGGATTCAACTTTCATAGCCCTTGCATAGATTCCGGCGCGCCTTGCACAGCGCCTACACCATGCGATGTGTCATGCGACTACCTGAATGAACCATACCCCCACGGTTGTAGAATTAATCAGGGCTGCTATGGCGGAACGAAGCAGGCGTCAAAATCATGGGGAACAGAGCTTGGCAAATATAGAGAGCCGCCCGCCCGCATGAGAAAGGGCAAATATTTCGATTGTTGCGGAGAACAGAGACCATATTATACGCCGCCGGAGTAGTATTAGCAGGGGCGGAGCCCCCATTACACAAGGACAAAAGCCAATGAAAACAACCGAAAACATAGCGCAGGAGACCCAAAGCGGCGTTCCAACAACCGCTTTCTTGTCGCAGACAACCGCTTTCGGCTCACCTACAACCGAAATCTCCTTACCGGCGACCGAAATCTCCTCACCTGCGACCGATTTCTTCTCGCCTACAACCGATTTCTTCTCGCAAGAGACACGAACCCGCTCACCTGCAACCGATTTCTTTTCACCGGCGACCCAATTTGATAAACCGACAACAAATTTTTTCAAAAAGGAGGCAAAATTATGCCGTGGACACCATTAGACGACCTGATTCAGCTGGGGTATCTCGTTCAGGATGCCGACAACAAATATGCGGGTGAAATCTGGACGCTGCCCGGCTGGTTGAGAACCGCTCACGATAATGCTTTCACTGCTTTGCGCGATGCCGCGCAGGTTGCGCAAAATGCTAATATCGCCAAGGAAGAAGCTGCCGCCAAGCGCGCCGATGAGGACACCGAAACATTCGCAATCGTTACTTCGCTCAAATATTTCATAGATTTCATAGCTGACGAGAAGAATGCGGTGAAGATGAAGCGCCGCCTTGGCATCGATGATGAGCTTCCCGCCGACGATGAGCAGGCGGTATCATTGCTTATGGGAACTACAATCCCGCACCTTTCAGACTGGGATGGAACGCCGACAGAATTCCCCGCTGCAATGAAGGCTGACATTACTGCGCAAGTGCATCAGTTCGCAATCGCCGTCAACAAAGCACAGCAAAAATTCGATGAATCTGTAACCGCCACCGCCGAGCGCGACACGAAGCGTCAGCTGTATGAGAAAACGCTGGCGCGCATACGAAGCTGGCTATATCTGAATCTCCCCGACGGGCGCTATGACGAGCGGCTCAACGAATATGGCTTCAATGCTTATGACCCGGCGACCTATCCGATTCCCGATGTCGTGAAGAAAATTGATGCTGAAATCGAGGATGGTAAAGTGCGTGTCGAATGGTCGGTTCCTAACGAGGCTACTCACTATGAACTTCAGCGTGCACTCGATGTCGAGAATCAGGCGCCGGAATTCGCAACTATCGCCGAGACCGAGCTTCTGCAATGGCTGGATGACAGCGTTGAGCACGGTAACACATACATCTATCGTGTCCGTGGCGTGAACCGCTGGGCAAAGGGCAAATGGTCGAAGGAAACGAGCATTACCATAAAGGAAAAACCGGCGGAACCCGTGCCACCTCCCGCATGAGAGAGGCAAGTATTTCGATTGCGGCGGAGAGAAAAGACCATATTGGACGCTGCCGGAGTAGTGATTGCACTCCGCTTTCATGTGATTATGCACAAATTTTGTGCGTTGCACCTTGCAAACCTGTCGTGGAGCGCTACGAACCTGTCACGGAGTTTTACTTTCGCGTCGTGGAGTTTATCAAACCTGTCATTGCACTTATAAAACCTGCAAATGCACTTGTAAAACCTACCAATGCACCTTACAAACCTATGAATGCACTTTACTTTCGCATGAATGCACTTGTGAAACCTGTGAATGCACTTTACAAACCTGTGAATGCACTTAACAAATCTGTCGTTGCACTTAGCAACCTATCAAACGCATGAATAGCAGAACCTTCGGTTCATTTCATCGGTTAAAAACCTGTGTGCTTTTAAGGGGATGAGTGTGGTGTCCAACCGCTAACCACCAACTACTAACCACCAACTGCCGGGAGCGGGATTTGAACCCGCACGAGCTAAGCCCAGAGGATTTTAAGTCCTCAGCGTCTGCCAATTCCGCCATCCCGGCATGATCGATTCGATGACTTATGAAAATCTAATCGTTATCTTTTTTACAATTTGATAAATCATCCCACATCGAAATTCTTCTTTGAAAATAAAATTATTCAATGAAATGTCAATAGATTAACAGCCATCTTATAAACTATGCTTTTACTTTTCGTCGATGGTCAACTTGACACGGATGAAATTTTTTATTCCATTATCGGCTGTGATAAAAATCAGCGCTTCGGACAAAGATTTCTCCTCAGCGATATTGAGCCAGCGAAGCGATATTTTCTTTCGTGAGTTGGGTTTAAGTTTAACCTTGGCGGGTGAGATATTGAACCTGGAAGTATCCAAAACTGTAGAAAAGCCGGGAGATAAATCGGGTAACTTTCGAGAATTCAACACTGGTGTGCGAACGATTATCTCATAGCTATGCGAAATTGAGTCATTATTAAAGATGATGAAACTGCCTGTTGAATTATTGAGATTCATTTCGATAACCGATGGCGCAATACCGAGTTCACCATCGGGAGGAACCGGTGGATTTGCAAGAGGAGGTGTCTCGATGAAATAATACGGCACTATCGCCGGCTGGAATATCCCGTTATCATCGGCAATTACGAAAACGCGAACTGAGAAATGCTGATTGTAAAGTTCGGGACGGTCGGGAATATTCGTGAACATCTTCGACCGGGCAATCCCCGATGAATCCACATAAAGTGTTTCGCCACTTTCCATAATGAACCAGCTTACATCCGGGATTGGACGATAACCATCACATTCAGGCATATCGACAAAAGCGAGCAATATGTGGGCAAAAACATAGTCCGTATTTTCCGCTGTGCAGACAAAAGATACGCCCATATCCTGCCGCTGCCCCAATGGGACATTCTGCATTGTGAATGAGCCTGGAGCAACTTTCAGCGCATATATAATGCCAACTGTAAGGATTATCACAATTGCAAGTAAAGTAATTATGTCTCGCTTAAAATTCATGTTAGCTTAAATAAAGGAAATTCAAAATCACTGCAATCTTTTTTTAAAGTAAATGCAGATTAAGGAATAATTAAGTAATTTGTGATGACAATAGAAAAAGCGATTGGATATAATCTCTATTTTTTCGATGGTTGTCCAAAAATCCTGATATATCTGATAACCTTCCCGCCATCGATTCGAACCAATGCCTGACAGCGTTTTTCAGGGAAATAACTTGAATTGACTGTTATCTCAACCTTTTCATCGGGAGGTATTTCAACTTTTTCAGGACTTACCGACAAGCCATTCTTGAATTCCTCATTGAAATGCCAATTCCCTGTGGCTTCAATTTCCGCACTGCCTTTTTCAAGGGCAGGTATATATGTAGAAATCGTGAGAATTAAAACCGAATCGGTAGTATTGTAGAGCATAACTGAGGCTTTCGTGGAATCATTCTGCAATGTAATCGCCGATGGAGCGATTCCCGGAATACCTGCCGGCGGAACTTTGGGATTAGCAAGTGAAGGAGTCTCAAGCATAAACAATGGCGCTACTGCGGCTGTGAACATACCCGTTTTTTCCGGTGTTACAAGCATATACACAGCCCACATCTGATTATAATATGCTTCAGAATCGGGAATATTAATCCGAATCATCGATTTTGCTTTACCATTTGGTGGAGCTACAAGTTCGCTGCCATCCTCGAGGTAAAGCCATGAAGTATCGGGAATTTCCTCGAATCCATCCCGCCAATGCTCTTTAACCTGTGATGGTTTCAGCGCCTGGATAGTGTAAGAAACCGTATCGTCGGTATCATTGAAACATATCAGCGGGAAATTCAGTGATGTATCCACGCCAACAGGTAACCCCCGAACAGTAATAACTCCGGGGGATACCCGTATGGCGAATACTGCCTGAATTGCCATAAAGATGAGGGCGCAGACAAACGCCTTCTGTTTTGTGAACTTACGGTATTGCAACAACTCTCACATGGACAAAATGTTCACAACCATCGGAAACACCAGACGGAACCTGGAACTTGAAATAAAGATGCGGGTCAACGCCAACAGCAATCGGTGCAGCAACTGTGATGATACGACCAGTTAACAGAGTCTGCCCATCACAGATGTTCGTATTATCAAAAACACAGGGAGATACATCGGTGCCCCAAAGGGAGTAAAAGTCATCTACCCCCACAGCCATTGTAGGTTGCCAGGCTGTAGGTACACCAAAAGCACATGCAGGAGCAGCATCTTCCAAGCTCCAAACTTTGAGGTCAATGGGCACATTACAGCCATTGAGAACCAGGATATGGTCCCCAGCATCAGTCATCTCAGTCTCTTGTTCCAGCGCTTGGGGACCAAGCGCCCATAAATCAAAGTCGTTAGCTGGCACAGCGGACTGCTTCAGTGAGATGTCCAGCACAGTCACCGTTACAGTGATGTTGAAATCGTCATCCGGATCTGGTTGTGCCCATGCAGCGCCCAGTAGCAGCAAAACCGCAAGTCCACAGATAAACACTCTCATAATAACCTCCTTTGTAGAGAGTTTTGGTTTCAATAATCTATTCGGGCACAAGCCCGATTATAGTCATTATTCTATGCTGTCGCTCACCGTAGTCGGTCGGGTCGGTCGGAGCGACAAAATAAATGTATCCATACCTATCATCACCGGGAATAAGTGGTGTCTCGAGTGTTTGCATGAGTTCATCGAGCCAGAGCACCGTTCCAATGTCCGGTGAACGAGAAGTCGAATAAAGTGAAATACCCACGCAACAGGTGTCATATCCCGGTAATAAATTAACATTCCAGATTGTTTCAGGAGCGCAGAAACCGGAATCATCGAAAGCCCATGCGATAATTCCAACAGGAACATTGCTTTGATTATCAATCCACACGCCATCGACAGAATCGCAGACGGTTGTATCGCCGGGGTCGAGAGTATCGGTCATATACATCGTATAAGGTATGCTATTCAGATGTTTCAGTTCGAGCGAAATGAACTCAACACTGACTTGAATGTTGAAACTTGCCTCTGACCCCTGTGCCGAGACTATCGCTGCCATTATCGCTATGTATATAAAAGTTCTACGCATTGTATCACCTATGGGACATGCACTACCGCCTTAATTGTAATTACTATATTTTGTTCACTTGGCTCGTTATTCGGGTCAGGGGACTGGAAATAGAAATACAGGTATTCACCGATACCCGATACTATATCAACGCCATCATTGGATGCTCCGGCAAAATTCCCGGCAGGTGAAACTCCGGCATCCTTCTCGGTTGTATTCACCATATGCTGTGAGGGAGCGAAATCAGTTCTATCGGCAGGAGTTCCACCA
>Ga0114918_10003867_pt1 | contig 13091 bp, 17 predicted proteins | sample LantaG_FD_87015 | JGI IMG/M metagenome (GOLD analysis project Ga0114918, IMG submission 87015) | Deep subsurface microbial communities from Baltic Sea to uncover new lineages of life (NeLLi) - Landsort_02402 metaG | ecosystem: Environmental > Aquatic > Marine > Oceanic > Sediment | place...
GTCCCCGAACCTAAGCAACCTGCCGGTAATACCGATGTGGCGAATGTTGATATTAATGCCGATGGATTGATCGGGGCAATAGCAAGATTGCGGACTATGGAGAGAGTAACCTAGTCGGCATTCGTTCAAGCGGTAAAGAACAAAGAACAAAGTGTTTCTGTTCGAGGAAAAGAAAAAATATATCTTGAAACCCATCAGGCATTGCGAAGAACTGAAGACGCTATGCCAATGATACTCAAGCGCAGAGGTGATATGTTGTCGCTCGAAACTGTACTTGAGGAACAGTCGAAAATAGACATGGCAATCAAGAATCAGTTTTTGACGTTGCCGAGAAAGATAGCAGTTACATTAGCGGCGGTGAGTGATCCTGCCGAAATAGAGGAAATTCTAAGCGATGAAATCGACGATTGTTTACGACACATCTCAAACGGAAAATGAATATAGAGAACGGAGACTGGAAAGTTATAAACCTCCCGACAGAGTTTTGGTCCCTGAATGGGGGGAGAGATCAATTGTTCTATCCGAAAAAGAAACTGATTTCCCTGGCAGTTATAGGGTAAGTGTTGCGCCATATTGTCGTGGACCGATGGACGCATTCACGGACAGAAGATGTAATATTATTGTTTTTTGCACCTGCACCCAAGCCGGAAAGACTCTCAATGTGATAATCGTCCCACTGTCTTATACGATCGATCAAGACCCTGGCTCAACTCTTTTAGTTTTTCCAACAGAGCCGAACGCAAGATCATTTAGCGAATCAAGACTGAGACCGGTGTTTGACGATTCTCCTGTAATTTCAAAACATAAACCAACAGATACCGATAGATATAAACTACTTGAGATGCACTTCAGTAGGTCGGATATCTTTCTTGTTGGCTCAAATTCTCCGGGAAATTTAGCGCAAAGACCAATCAGATATTTATTTGCCGATGAGATCGACAAGTTTCCGCCTGCATCAATCAGGGAAGCGGATGCGCTGGCACTGGCAATGAAGAGAACAAAAGCAAAGTACAAATCAAAGACCGTTCTGACTTCTACACCTACACTGATCGACGGTAATATATGGAAATTCTTTCTTCGAAGTGACCAAAGACACTTGCTAATTGAGTGCCCGTACTGTCATCATAAACAGAAGCCCATCATGGGAACGCACGAGGAATATGAATATTTTGACAAGATTTTACTGCCTAGAAAAAACGACAATCCAGAAGACAGGTATAGACTGAGATGGCCGAAAGATTGCAGGATATCAGAGTTGGATGATCGGGCGTGGTATGTATGCAAAAAATGCGACGGCAAGATTTATGATGCCCAGATGCACAATGCAATCAACAATGCAACATGGAAATCTACCACAGACACGGATGGTGTATTTGGTTTTCACCTTAATTCTTTCGGATTACCTTGGGTGAGATTAGGGACAATGGCTGCATCGTTTTTGCGGACAAAAAGATATCCAGACGAATTGAAAGATTTCTATAATTCAGAACTAGCACTACCATGGGATGAAGTTGCGAGAGGTGCGACTGTGGTTGATCTTGGCAAGATCACAGAATCAGACGAGAACAAAGATAAACCTGAAGGGTATTTAGTCAACACCTGTCCGGATGATGTTGTATTTTTGACTGGTGGCATTGATGTTCAGGGTCATGAAGTGTATTATGTTATCAGAGGATGGGGCGAAAACGGACTATCTGCGCTGATAAGTTTCGGCAAAGTTCCTGTTGAAGTTGATGACGTTGAGGCGTTCATTGTTGCAGTTGAAAGCATTGTTTCAAGACCATATCAAAAGCCGTTGATATTATGCGGGATAGATTCCGGCTGGGGATTGCGGACACCCGAAGTTTATGTTGTCGCAAGATCGGTGCCAAGATTAGTCTGCACGAAATGCCGCAGATCAAACATAACAAATGCCTCAGACGGGAAAGATGAGCCTATCCCTAGACCAAAAAGAATAGACAAAATGCCGGACGGGTCCGCGCTAAAGAATGGACCACTACTCTATTCTCCGTCAACTTCGTACTGGAAAAAATGGGTCTTTGCTCGTATGAACGCAACGCCTAAACGCTGGTTATGGCCAGATGGCATCACTATTTCTAAGGATGGAAAGACTTATCTTAGGCATATCGAATCTGAAAAAGAAGTCACAAAAACAAATATAAAGACTGGGCGAATAGAAAAGAGTTTCCAAGTTCGCCGCGGATTCAGCGCAAATCATTTATTAGATTGCGAAGTAATGGCGGCAGTGGCTCAGGAAATTGCGCTGACCGCAGCTAAACACAAAAAGCTGACAGTTGCAAATGTCAAAGAAGCTACAAGAAAAATTAAAGAATTGGCAGATAAAAAAGGTCGCCACGAAGTCAAAAAGAAAGCATCAAGGCGCCGAATGAAACATTATGAATTATGAAGTATTGCAAAATCCTACATAAATATGTTGACAAATTCGACACAAATTGATACCTTAGCCAAAACGTTAGGAATAATCTATGGCAATCAAGACAACAGTAGAACAATTAGAATCGGTTCAAACAGCGATTGCCGCTATAGAATCAGGGAGTCAGTCCTACATGATGGGAGATGTTAAGGTTACTAATGCAGACCTTGACGTATTGTACAAAAGAGAAAATGTGTTATTGTCACGGTACAACAGATCGAAAAGAAATGGTGGACGGATTAGATTGAATATGAATGGCGGAGTATAATGGCATCGAAAAAGAAATTGATAACCAAAAGCCAAGCCACCAGAATCAGAAAAATGGCAAACACAAATCCTGCTGAAGCGTTGAAAGAATTGAAAGCCACTGTTGCTGTAAGATCAGCCGTTGCAGTGGCGTCGAAATTTTCCATTGACGCTATTAAATCAACACCCAAACGCCGGCGCCCAACTTCGATTACCGGAACACTTGACCAAGAATTTAGAAGTGATCAAGAGCGCAATACTCTTATTTCGACATCAAGAGATTTGTTTTTGAACTTTTCGTTCAGTAAGGGGATTTTAAGACAGCATGTAAAAAACGTAATTGGAATAGGTCCTCGTCTCCAAGCCAATACTACAGATGATGAATTTAACGATCGAGCTGAGGCGTACTGGAATCGACGCAAAAACAATCTTGATGTTAGAGGACGATCATTTAACGCTAATCTTAGAATCGGCGAAGCGTGCGAAGTTGTTGATGGGGATTATGGCATAATTTTAAAAGGCAAAGGCAAAGAGCAATTCATCGAAGCTGATAGGATTAAAAACCCACCCGACAAGAAGATGGTAAAAGGTCATTCTTACGTTGCAGGTGTAGAGGCTGATAAGACAGGGATGCCTCTTGCGTATCATATTTGGAACCGGGGTAATAGAACCGGTAAAATGACTTACGCCGAGTCAATTCCAGCGGATGACTTTATTCACTGTTTCGATTCAGAACGATTTGATCAGTACAGAGGTCTTTGCAAAGCGACATCTGCGACAAATGATATGCAGGATCTGCGAGAGACTATTGAAGCGGCTAAAGGCAAATGGAAACTTGAGAATATGCTGGGTGTTGCAATAACTTCCGACATGCCTGATTCTGAAGAAATATCGTCTTTGTGGGGTGAATTAACGAACTATCAAATCGAAGACGAACAAGGCAATGATGAATCTAGGTATGAAGTAAAACTGGGGCAAGGGGTTCACAGCTTTGAATTAAAACCCGGAGAGAAGGTTTCAACCATCGAATCAAAAACTCCGAATAATACTTTTGAGCCAATGACGATGCTGTTGATTAGGTTCATAGCGTTGACGCTGAATATGCCGATTGAGATCGCATTGCAATACTTTACAAAAGGAAGTTATTCTTCGCATAGAGCATCATTCTTGCAGTATCATGACGCTGTCAAAATGCGCCGAGCAGAAATTGAAGAGACTCGCATTGATCGAGAATATAGATGGGTAATCAGTTCGGGAATATTGCATGGATATTTAGACGGACCGAAGGATTTAAAAATTGATCCAACTAGTCACGAATGGCAATGGCCGGGACTTAATATTCTTGATCCAGACAAACAGCGCAAGGGCGACAAAGAAGGATATAAACTTGCAGTTGAGTCCATTTCCGACATAACAGGAAGAGACGGAAATTACTGGCAGGACGTTGCAAGACAAAGGGTTAAAGAAATAAAATGGATTACTGAGTTAGCTAAGTCCGAGGGCATTGATCCTAATAGTGTTCTGCCAGCGGTAGCTATGCCGGGAGAAAAACCAGTGGGAGTTGTATAATGGAAAAAGAAAAAAGCATTTCTCGTTTTGATTCCAATAATTCTGTGGGATCAGTAGACAAAGAGAAAGGAATCATTTATGGAATCTCAATCATTACAGTCGGAGAAGCCGCGAAGCACGGAGTTTTTGTTGACGAAACGATGGTCAATCAAGTCGTCGAAAAAGGAAAAGCAAAAGAACCGCTCGGGCTTAAATCTAGATTTGACCACCCTGGTGCTTGCAGCCGGGCGATTGGTACGTTTACCGGCAGGTTCCACAACTTTAGACGGGACGGTCTCCAAGCGAGAGCTGACTTATTTCTAGCGGAATCAAGCGCGATTTCCCCGGATGGTAACTTGAGGGAATATATTCTTGAACTTGCCGAGGAAGATCCTGACGCATTTGCAACATCAATAGTTTTCACAAATGCAGAACCGTTTATTCCTGATCAGGAAACAATGGGACAAGACGGTTTGCCAGCAAAAGATGATCCCTACTGGTATCCTCACTCAAGAGTAGATTCGCTGTATCACTGTGATATTGTTGATGAGGGTGCTGCGAATAAAGGGTTATTTGGGCGACCCGATTATTGGGCCGAGCAAGCCGAAAAATGGAGCAATGAACATCCAGGAGTTATAGGAAAAATCATTGCAAATTATTACGAAAGTAAACAAAAGAAGGAGGACGAGAAGATGGCTGAGAAAGATATCAAAGAGATTGAGCAAGAGCTGAGTAGTGTTGTTGCGGATAGGGATATGAAGATTGAAGAGCTCGATGCTTCTGTAAAAACTATCGAGACTTTGACCGCCGAGACCGAGGTAAAGATAACCGAGGCACTGGCGAAGGGTTCGGCTGATGTATTTGCATCAATCAAGGATCGTGTTGAATTGTTTAAGAACGTTGATTTCGTACTTGATACAATTGACCTGTCCATTGAAGACGCAAAGACAAAATTCATCGAAACAAAAAAAGATGAATCAGACAAGAGAGAGTATAGTAAAGTTGAGGGTGGCGATGGTGGCAACGACGATGCAGAAACTTTCGAAAATAAAGTCGCAGATAAAATTGAGTTTGGATTAAGTAAAAAGGACGCAATAAGAAAATGTGCGTCGGAGTTTTCCGAACTGCATCAGGAATATATCAAGAGGATCAACGAAAGTCGATAGTAGCTTAACAAAAAAGGAGAATAGACATGCCTCAGAGTAATAATGGAAGAAAAGGTTTCGTGGCCGGTACTGCGTTAAGCAGAGGTGTACGGGTGAAAATATCAAGTGACACTGTAATTGTTTCAGGAGCTGGAGAAGAGGGAATCGGGACAACTACTGAATCAAGCGCAATATCTGATTTCGTGAACGTTAGACTTGACAGTCATTCCGTCGAAGCAACGGCTTCCGGAGCAATTACGCAGGGCGCGAATTGTTACGGTGCGGCTGCTGGCGCAGTGAGTGCAACGCTTAACGGTCGCCGCCAAGGCATAGCTCTTGAAGCGGCTGCGGATGGTGCGCTGTTTGAAATGATGCCTGTAGGCGTCAATTCGTAATTTAAAAAAGAAAAAGGAGGGTTAAAATGCAAAAAGGAAGTACAGTATTTAGACAGGAAATTGCAGATATCTTACAGGAGAACGCGCTAGGCGAAGGGCAGTTTGCAGGTGAAAAGATTATGCCGATAATGCCAGTTGGGGCAAAGGCAGGAGAGTTTGCTAAGTTATCATTCTCAACAGTCAAGACTGTTGCAGTAGATGACAAAAGGGCATCAAGTGGAAACTATAACGAAGTAACACATGAAGTCACAACAGATACATATACGTGTCTCAAGCGTGGTCTTGAAGAGCCTGTGGATGATGATGATGCTTTGATTCTTGGCAGTTATTTTGACGCGGAAGTTTCAGCAGCTGATCTTTGCCGTTACTATCTTCGGTTAAACAGAGAAGCTCGCATTGCTGCGATAGCGTTCTCAAGTTCTGTGATGGCGTCTTACACAGCAGATGCTTCTACTCCCTGGAGTACGATTGCATCAGCAACACCTGTAGATGATATCAGCAAGGCGAAGGAAAATATCTTGCTGAACATCAACGGAATGTACGGCGCAGGTGCAAAACTTGTCGGTGTTGGTAATCTCACAGCGAAGCGTTATTTGCTTAACTGTACTGATATCAAAGATCGTCATTTTTCTGGTGGCAATGTGAACCGAAAAGAAATGACAAACGACGAGTTGGCTGCTGTTCTTGGTCTCGACGAGATAGTATTCTCAGGGCTAAAACGCGGGGGATCAGACATTTGGGATGACACTAAATTTGGTATTTACGTCACTAGCCCATCGACGCAGTTGCGGTCTACCCCTGTCTTCGGAAAGACAATGCTATGGAGGGATTCTACTCCTACCGACATGATGGTTGAAACATATCGCGACGATTCTCGTGAGAGTGATATTGTGAAAGTTAAACACAACTCAGTTGAGAAATTGATTACGGCTAGAGCTGGATATTTGCTGACTACAGTAACAGCATAAAGAGGGTTAATCGTGGTAGATAATAGAATAGTTGAGGGGGCTCTTGAACTTACGAGCGTTGCCACGGACGTAGTGAGTGAAGGGGTCCCCTCTTTTTATGGTGATATATTATGAGTTATATTCAGTTCACGTATGACAGATTGACCGCGAATGCGTTACCTTTGAAAACTGTTAAATCAAAGCGATGTGATCAAGTTGCCATAGAATGTTGCCCAGATATAAATGGGTTGGTCCAGCAAAAAGAAAAAGGATGTGCGTTAAATGCCGAACTTGGTCTTGATTTCAACCGATACAACATAAGAGAGATTCGTGTTGAATCAAGAAAAGCGTATGAAATTTTAAACAATATTATCAAGAAGCATAGAGATATATTTATACGCATAAATCCACCGTTGCCAATTGCTAAAAATAAAGCAGAACTTGATATAATCACAATAGTTACAACAGGAACAATGATAGAAAATAATCTTGCTCTTGAGATAATCGACAAGCTTCATGATGCGCATGAGTTCAGTTTGTCAACAGCGTTTTTTTCACCTGAAATAACGAAATCAAAGATGGTCGTATACTGCAACAGATCAGGATGGAGTTTAGACCATTTGGCTGTTGCCGTAGGTTCTGGATGCAAGATTGTTTCCTCAGATGCTGGCGCAGCAGAAGAATATCTAGCGCGTTTCGCTGAGCCAAGACAATGGCATATTGCCAAGAGTTTTCAGTCTGACGAATGGTGTGAAAAAATAAAAGATTTACTCGGTGAAGAAAACAGTATAAAACAAACATCTCTTGTCGATCAATCTCCATACATGAAGAAAGGTGTCAAACATGCTTAAACCAAATATAACAATAGCCGTCTTGACGCATAACAGATCGTGGCACTTTGCTCAGATGCTTGCGTCGATAAGAGAATATACAACGATTCCGTACGTCTTGAAAGTTCTTGATACGTGTAGCAATTTAAATCATATAGAGCATGTCAATCAGTTTAGAGGTGAAGATTTTACTGATCATATTTTAGCTGATAAATTTTATTCTTGTGTCGAAGGTCGTAGGATTTTCTTAGATTACATCGACACAGAGTTCACTGTTTACCTTGATGATGATATCCGCGTTGGTCCGCTGTGGCTGAGTAGTCTCATGACTCCAATGATTAACGATGACAATACAGGAATAGTGGCTTCAAACATTGTGCAGGAAGGGAAAAGAGTCACATCTGGCGTCCGGAAGTTAAAGAACAACGGACGGTCTTTTTCCGTTAGCGAACATCTTCCAGAATATAGAGGTGAGGGTGATCTTTCTCTAGGCGGCGCGACACTTTACAGAACCGAAGCTTTGAGAAAAACAGAATATAGAAAAGAGTTTATCGGAGGATATGAAGACTGGGATCAGACGTTGCAAATTAAAAACGATTTAAACTTGAAAATACAAAGCAGTAATGCGACACTGTTTCATTATCACATGGCAGAATCTCAGGGTTATTTTTCTGATAGATGGCGATGGGTTGAATTGATGGATTCGGCGCTTGGGATATTTGATAGATGGAAAATAAGGACAGGCGTTGATAAGGTTTTAAAACATTTCATTGATAACGAAATAACCATTCCACGCGAACAGGTTGAAAGAATTACGGAAGTTCTAATATGAGGACAATCATAGTATCAGCAAATGGACCATCAGCGTATAGCAAAGAATCGCATGGCGTTATTAATTCTCTGGACATGATTAATAGCAAAGTTTTCAGGACTAACTATTTCTTTTTAAACGACGGTGATCCGTTAAAATATAAAGTAACCGACTGGTTTATTTGCGAAGATGTTTCTGACTGCAGAGCTGTAAGGGCGGCAATAAGATTCAGTTTGCCTATGAATAATTTAACTATTTGGATGCCGGGCATTGACATGAAGAAAATTACAGAGATAGATTCAAATCATTTAAAAGGTTTCAATTTGCGACTGCAATGTCTTTTCAAAAATCTACCGATAGATTGTCGGTGGGAACAAGATTTAAGGCCAGAGCGTCCGCTGATGGGTTCTCTAGCTATTGCCATAGCTGTTGGTATGAATCCAGATACAATCATCTTAACCGGTCATGATTTATTTCAACATCCATCAGGTACTACTCATGCCGGAACTGACAAACAGACGAGGGACTGGCAGGACGGATTCAATAAGGAATATTTGACCAATACGCACAGGAATCACAGACTTACGGGTGATTTGAAGTATATAGAAAATGCGTTAAAAGAATACAAAGGTAATGTTATTTCGTGCGGGACAGTTCTGAAGAGATACTTTGAATTTAAGTTCCCGCAATGGACATGGTTGGAAGGATGAAAGAAAGGTAGAATAGAATGACAACAACAGAGAAAATAGATTCACTTATTAGCGGAGAACTTTTTGAAGGGAAAGGATATATTGCATCAAAGGATATTAACCTTAGATTGGTGTGGTTGCGTGCTGTCCTGGATGATTATTCTATTCCCATAATGCCGCCACATTTGCAAGTATGTTCTTCTTACAAGTGCAATTATCAATGTAAATTCTGTGGCGGTCATGGTATTTCGGACGAGAGACACAAAAAACTAAACACGCAAAAAGACATGCCACACTCACGACTACTGGACATTTTGAACGAAGTCTTACCGTCGGCTTACACCTGGTCCGTTGCGTCTTCTGGTGAGTTCTTTTGCCAGCCCAATATCAAGGAATTATTGAATGCTGCGCGTCCATATGAAAGTCGTGCATCAGTAACTACCAATGGCTCGATAATGGACGTTGATACAATTTCTGCATACATCCCTAATGCGTGTTCAATCCGAGTATCAATGGCAAGTGCAGTTAAACCAGCGTATGAGTTTTTTCATCGGCACGGAAACTTTGAAAGAGTTGTAAATAATATCAGGACACTGACCAGAGCAATAGAAATAATGTCACCATCAAATAACATGTGCGTTGGAATGTATGGGCCAATCCTAGCAAGTACAATGAAAGAATTATCGCATAGAGTTAGAGCGGTCAAGGCTATGGGCATGCAGATGATTGGCAGCACGTCGTTTCTCCTGCAGGTCAATAGACTAGCAAAACATGATTCTAGATGGCTGAACGAGCAAGGTGAATTATATCAAGGCTTGTGGAATTATTGCAGAACAGAAGCGTCAAAAGTTGCAAAAGAATTGAACGTGACTAATTGCTTGCATCGGCCCTTTGCGGGCGTTGCGGAAGACCCTAACTGCATATTACCGGAAGATGATTTAATGTTTCCGAGAATACTTGAAGCGTTGAAAAAAGAACCACCTGTTGAGTCAGTTTTCGACACCAACAAGATAGAGAAGAATGCGCGAATCATCGCTAAAAACGTTCTGTCTTCCTATGAGAAATATCGGCAAACGCCCGAGGCAGATAAACATGCACAAGACAGTCTTGATGTATTGCGAGATGTTTTGTCAAGGCATAGGGAAGATATTATAAAGATAGCCGGTGATGATAAAGAAACGGTTCGAGCGTGTTGGAGATTCGACTTGAATGCAAATATTCTTCCAGCAGATGAATTTCGTCCTTGCTGTGTTTCGTCATACAGATTCAAGATAGACCGAAATGCTTCTATTTCAGAAATCTACAACGGCAAAACAATGCGGACATTCTCGAGAAATCTTGCTATGGGAGAGATTCCAGAAGACTGTTTGAAATGCAGAGAACTTGTAGGATTGAAAAAATCAAAGCTTTTGGCAGAGGCTTTAAAAGGCGAATTATTAGACAATGTCAGAAATGTATACGATGATACTGACGAATATAACAGCAACTAAAAAGGGCAAAAGATGGAAAATGTAAAACTAACTCAAGGCAGACTCGCAATGACTGAAAATGAATCAGAACTACTGGCGCAAATATGCAAGACACCAGGAGATCATGTCGAAGTTGGTGTTCTCTGGGGAGCGACATCCATCATTGCCGCTCTTAACAAACCAGAGGATGCAAGATTATATGCCATAGATATTATGGAGAGAGGTTTCTGGGTAGACGGAGATCCGGGCGCACCTAATAAAGCTATTCCAACGGCTAGAGCAATTCTTAATAACTTTGCGAAGGCGGGGGTCGCGCATAAAATGACTTTAATTTGTGCTAATTCCTTTCCGTTTCCAATTCCTAATATTGCGCCAAGTACAGCACTTATAGATGCTGGTCACGGCGTTGAAGCTATAGCTCATGACTGGGACAGTCTCAAAGACATTACCACGAAATATATAGCATTCCACGATTACGGAGTGAAACATCCGCAGGTTATGGAAGTAATTGATAATACCGTTTTGAAAGATCCTGAATGGTGTATATATGAACAGATCGACAGTCTTCTTGTTATGCGTAGATTATGAAAAAACAAATTGAAACTATTGCTATTCTTCCGATCAAGAAACATTCTGCTAGGGTCGAGAATAAGAATTTCAAAAGTTTTGCTGGTAGTCCGTTATGGGTGCATGCGATCAACGAATTAATTGCGTCCGAAATTGTTGACGAAATAATCATAAATACTGATGCGCCTGAAATATTTGACAACAACAAATTGATGAAACAAATAAAAAAGGAAACGAATAAAGAGCATTGCGTTATCACCATAGAACAGAGAGATGAATCCGTTTGCGGTGATGATGTGTCAATGGATAAGGTAATAGAATCAATATTAGATAATCATAAAAACGCAAGTAACTTTATTCAGATTCACGCAACTACTCCTTTTCTTGGGCATAACACTCTAGTTGATGCGTTTTCTTTTATCGACAGCAGTCAATACGACTCGGTTCATTCTGTCTCGAAATATCAGAGTAGATTCTGCGACGAATTCGGAAAACCGTTAAATCATGATCCCTACGAATTGATTAAAACTCAAGACTTATCAGCGATCTATAAAGAAAACTCAGCGTTTTATATGTTCACAAGAGAAGCGTTCGATCTAAGTAAAAAGCGGATATGTGGTAACTATTTTCAATATCAAACAAGCGAAATCGAAAGTATAGATATAGACACTGATCAAGATTGGTATATGGCCGAATGCGTTGCGCTGGGCATGATGCTAAAAAAATGCTTGAAATAATAACCTAATTTTGATACAGTTTCCGTGAAAGGTGTGGAATGCTCAATTCTGAAAAATTTAATATGTTGAAGAAATCAAAATACGTGCTATGTAAAAAGATTCCGCTTATGCCAGTGTTTGAACCTCGTGGATTTTGGGGAACTATTAAGGCGTTAAAGAAAATAAAAACTATTAACGCAGGTGTAGTTCTAGAGTTTCTAGAAGAGAGAAAAAAACAAAATCATATGTGGTACAAAGTGCGGATTCAAGGCACAGTGATAACAGGGTGGATCAACGGAATAAATCTTGAGGTAAACAATGCCATTAACTGATGCAATAATTCAAAATGATATTGCTGCAATCTTCACCGACTTGCGTGGGTCTTCAGTTGTTGAGACTGTTGGCAGAATCAGACCCGACGAAACCGAAGCGTCTGCAACTTTTGAAATTGTCCGTGCTAGACAGAGAACTGCAGAGGAACTGCAAGACACGGGGATGGAAACGCTTTACAGATTTAGCATTTACCCGCAACGCGCATATACTGATAATACCAACGAGGGAGATATTCTCGTAATGGCAAATGGCGAGAGATTGCGAGTTTTTAACATAACCGAAGAACCGTCAAGAGTATTGCAACGTTTTGATCTTGGCGATGAATTCGAAGACGGGAATAGTATTTAATGAACGAAGGAATAGATATAAAATTTTATGATGCTGAATTTAACGCAGCAATTACAGAACTTGCAAAAACAAGCAGGCGCGTTGATACAGATGTATTAACAGGTCAAGCTATTCAGTTGGTCAGAAGTCTCGTGAAATATACCAGGCTTACGACAAACAGCAGATTAGGAAAGAAAAGACATTTCAAGAGAGCAGGTCGCGCACGTGCGGGATGGTGGCCGGCATGGGTAGGACTTGGCGTATTTTCCATTCCAAGAGGAACAAGGGCAGGGGTTCTTTCTAACGCTGAAGGCGAATTCATCGATCACAGAAACAAAGTAAACACACCTTATGTTGAAATGAGTAATACCGTCAAATACATCGAGACACTTGATAATGAAGATAATATTTTGACCATGGCGGCGGGTGAAAGATTTGCGGACATGGAACGAACCATCAAGAGAAGATATCAACAAATGCTAAGGAGTAAATCCGGTAGATGAGTGACGCGAATACATATCCAGTAAATGGAAATATTGATTTCCGAATAGAGCAGGCTATTGTTGATGTGTTGAAATACAACGACACTATAACGGCTATATTTGGCTCACCCGACAGTATGGATATTCGAAGA
>Ga0114918_10003868_pt1 | contig 13087 bp, 10 predicted proteins | sample LantaG_FD_87015 | JGI IMG/M metagenome (GOLD analysis project Ga0114918, IMG submission 87015) | Deep subsurface microbial communities from Baltic Sea to uncover new lineages of life (NeLLi) - Landsort_02402 metaG | ecosystem: Environmental > Aquatic > Marine > Oceanic > Sediment | place...
AGCCTATCTTTCAGCGGAAGAAAGAAAGAAAATATTAGAGGAAAAAGTGCTTCCTCGCCTTACCGAGAATACCATCACTGATAAAAGAGAATTAGAAAAAGAACTCAGTAAAGTAAGAGAGCAAGGGTTTGCCTTAGATAGAGAAGAAAATGAAAAGGATGTTCGCTGTGTAGCTGCCCCTATTAGGAATTATCAAGGGGAAGTAATAGCTGCCATTAGTATTTCAAGCCCTATTTTTAGGTTAAATAAAAATAAACAAAATGATTTGGAAAAAGCTCTTATTAAGACAAGTAATAAAATATCTAAAAGATTGGGATATAATGAGAGATTTCAAAAGGAGACCACTTAGATGAATAAGACCCTTATAAAAATCGGTGAACTGGACATTGTCCCGGTAGTTAAAATTGAAAAAGCCGAAGATGCGCTTCCTCTTGGGAGAGCACTTATTGACGGCGATCTTCCTATTGCTGAGATTACCTTCAGAACTTCTGCTGCAGAGGAGTCAATTAAAATCCTGGCCGGAGAACTCCCTAATCTTTTAGTTGGAGCAGGTACCGTATTGACCGTTGAACAGGTAAAAGAGGCAGTTTCTGCCGGCGCTCAATTTATTGTTTCCCCAGGTTTTAATCCAAGAGTAGTAGATTATTGTATAGAAAACAGCATTCCGATAACTCCGGGCATCAATAACCCCACCCAGATTGAGATGGCTCTGGAGAGAGGAATTGAGGTAGTAAAGTTTTTTCCTGCTGAAGCATCGGGGGGATTGCCGCTTCTCGAATCTATGTCGGCACCTTATACCGGGATAAAGTTTATTCCCACCGGAGGGATTAACCTGAATAACTTATGTTCTTACTTATCCTATAATAAAGTACATGCTTGTGGTGGTAGTTGGATGGTAAAGGCCGACCTCATCTCTTCAGGTAATTTTTCCGAGATTACCAGACTTACCAAGGAAGCGGTTGCTATAATGCTCGGTTTTGAATTGGCCCACCTGGGGATAAATGAGGAAGATGAAGATAAAGCTCTTAATTCTGCTAACCTACTATCACACCTTTTTTATTTACCTATCAAGGAAGGTACAAGTTCTTTTTTTGCTGGTTCAGGTTTTGAGGTCACTAAAAATAAATATTTAGGAAAACATGGTCATATGGCTATAGTTACTAACGATATTCACCGGGCAATAGCCTACCTAAAAATGAAAAACATTTCCATTCTTCCCGAGACCGCAAAAGAAAAGGAAGGTAAATTAAAAGCAATTTACCTAGATCAAGAAGTATCAGGATTTGCCATTCATCTTTTGCAAAAATAATGGTTGAAAAGGAGGAGACAATGAAAAAATATATTACTTTTGGTGAAATAATGTTACGGCTTAAACCACCTAATTGGGAAAGATTTTTTCAGAGCCCTCTTTTAGAAGCTACCTTTGGAGGAGGGGAGGCAAATGTAGCGGTGGGTTTATCCCGATTTGGCTTGAATGTAGCTTATGTTTCTGTAATCCCCAATAACTCAATTGGAGATGCCTGTATCGGAGAATTAAGAAGGCAGGGTGTAGATACTTCGCTTATAGTAAGAAAAGGAAACAGATTGGGTATCTATTTTTTGGAAGCCGGAGCTAACCAGAGATCCTCCAAAGTTATTTATGATCGTTCTCATTCAGCTATTGCCGAGGCAAAAATTAGCGATATTAACTGGGACAAGATATTTGACGGAGTAAGTTGGTTTCATATTACCGGAATTACTCCGGCTATTTCTCTTTCGGCCTCAGAGCTTTCTTTAGAAGCAGTAAAAAAAGCGAGAGAAAAAGGTATTACCATTTCGTGTGATCTTAACTTTAGAAAAAATTTATGGAAATATGGAAAATCTGTCCCAGGGGTAATGGGTGAATTGGTTAAATATGCTGATATTGTTATGGGAAACGAAGAAGACTGCCAAAATTCTCTCGGAGTTAAAGTGGATGTGGATGTAGAGTCAGGAAGACTTCAAACAGAAAAGTATAGAGAATTAACTGATAGAGTTCTTATTTTATATCCCAATATCAAAAAAATTGCCATAACCTTAAGAGAAAGCCATTCTGCAAAATACAACAGATGGTCAGCAGTACTTAATAATCGGGAAGAATTTCTTATTTCGAAAAAGTATGAAATTCATAATATTGTAGATAGAGTAGGAGGAGGAGATACTTTTGCCTCAGGTTTAATTTATGGTTTTGATAATATAAACAGTGATAGAGAGACTCTTGAATTTGCAGTAGCAGCAGCTTGCCTTAAACATTCTATCCCTGGCGATCTACCCTTAATTTCAGTGAAGGAAGTAGAAAGCTTAGTGAAAGGAACAACATCAGGCAGGGTTCAAAGATAGTACTGTTACTAAAACCAAAAAGACAAAATATTTAGAATCAGGTATTAACCGACAATCAACTCAAAACCAGAAAAAATTGATATTCATGCATTAATACAATTATGCCAATTAAAATTTACTATGTGGATTTATTTAAAAATAATTTGACAGATGAAAGCTAATTGTGTATAATAAAAATTATAGAATGTTATTCTATATTGTAGAAACAGAATAAACAAAATAAAAAAACCAACAGAAAATTATACCATTAAGATATTAAATAAATCTCTTACTAGATATCTTAAAATATTAAAATAAGTGGAACAAGAACCCAAAGATTTAGGAGAAAATAAAAAAGTTGTTCTACATATAGTTTTCTCTACTGGAAATTTTTAAGGGGAAGGTAATAGTTGCTGTCAGTATTTCATATCCTGCTTTCAGGATAGATAGAAAAATAAAAAAAAATCTAAAAAGAGCTCTTATAGAAAAAAGAAAAATAGCATCTAAAAGATCAGGACACGATGGTAGATTGATGATAAATAATAAAAAGGAGAAATAATTTTGATAGAGAATTATTTAAAAAGAACTTTGAATGAAGGTAAAGTTGTATTTGGTCCTTTTATGAAATTTACTGATCCAGCAGCCGTGGAAATTATGGGGTTTGCTGGATTCGATTTTGTAATTATTGATGCAGAACATGGTCCTATATCTATAGAAACTGCCCAAAATATGATAAGGGCAGCAGAGGCTGTAAATATAACACCGATTATTAGAGTAGGCGATAATAATGAAACTTCAATCTTACGAGCACTTGATATTGGAGCTCAAGGAATCGAAATTCCTCAGATTAATAGTAAACCTGATGCTATGCGAGCAGTAAAATCTGTGAAATACTCCCCTCAGGGTGAGCGTGGAGTATGCAGGTACGTTCGAGCAGCAAATTATTCTTCTATGGACAAATTCAAATACTTTAAATATGCGAATGAAGAAACGATGATTATTATTCATATAGAAGGAGTTGAAGGTATAAATAATTTAGATGAAATACTATCGGTTCCTGGTATAGATGTTATTTTTATCGGACCATATGACCTTTCTCAATCTTTAGGTATTCCTGGAGAGGTTAGCCATCCTTTGGTAACGGAAAAGATGAAAGAAGTGGTTTCAAAGTGTAAGGAAAATAAAGTTGCTGTGGGAACTTTTGTAGATGATATAAAAACAGCTAAATCTTGGGTTTCATTAGGTGTGCAGTACATGTCTTTTTCAGTTGATGTGGGCATTCTTTATACAGCGAGCAAGCAAATTGTAGAGAAATTAAAAAAATAATAAGGAAGGAAGAAAAATTATATCTTATGATTATCTCCTAAAAAACTAAATTTTAAAAGTGATATTTTATTGGGAGCGGGGACAGTACTTGATGCTGAAACTGCTGGGAACGTAATTTTAGCTGGTGCCGAGTTTATAGTTAGCACTTGTTTTAGAGGATTTAATAAAAAATTGTAGGAATATATACAAAAATAATTATTCCTGGCGCTATGCCTCTAACCGAGATGCTAAAAGTTTGGGAAGGAGAAGCTGATATGGTGAAGGTTTTCCTAGCGGGCAGTTTTGGGAGGACCTGAATATATAAAAGCGATAAAAGCGCCCTTGCCTTAAATTTTACTTAATATCACAGGTGGAGTTAATTTAGAGAATGCTGCTGAATTTGTTAAAGCTGGTGGGTCTTCTGTCATTTCCGTAGGTATGCCTTAGTAGATAAAAAATCTGTAGCTGAAGGAAGGTTTGAAGTATTAACTAAAAAGGCAAGAGAATTTTTAGAAAAGGTAAAAAGAGCCCAAGTCTATTAGTTACTTATCTTGTAAGTGATAGCCATATTTTGAAGTGACGGTAAATAAAATTAAAAAATATGGATATTTGTTCATTTTCTATATTTTTTGTTTAGTATGAGATTTGCTAATATTAAATTTAAAAAGAATAAGTTGGGAGGAGGTGGTGGTAAATGATTTAATAAATTTAATTTAATATTATTTTGTTATCTGAAATCTAAGAATAAATTAAATTAGAAAGGAGAATTATTATGAGATTATTTGTTAAAGTATCACTTCTTGTTATTTTGCTTGGTATGTTTATGTTTGATGTTGGAATGGCAGCGAATCAGGATGGAGAATTAGTCGTAGCACTTTCAGAGGGCCCGGATAATTTAGACCCTCAATATAGTGGAGGTCCATCTATGAGAATTTGGACAAATATATACGAAGCACTTTTAGTAAAAGACGCTGATGGGAATTTAAAACCTGCTCTAGCCGAATCGTGGGAAACAATTGATAATAAACATTGGAGATTTAATATACGTAAAGGAGTAAAATTTCATTCAGGTCGTGATCTTAATGCTAAAGCAGTAAAAGATAGTTTTGATAGATACAACAACCCAGATGATCCACATTTTAATTATTCAGTGACAAATTGGATTAAGGATGTTAAGGTTATTGATGATTATACCATAATTATTGAAAGTTTTGTACCTTTTTCCCCGGCTCTTGATTGGTTATCTACAACTCAATCTTGTGTTGTAGTTGATGTAGAAGCTGTTAAAGAGTACGGTGATTTAAGAGAGAATCCTGTGGGAACTGGTCCTTTTGAGCTTGATAAATGGGAGGTAGGAAGATTTGTTAGATTAAGAAGGAATGAAAATTACTGGGGACAGAAACCTGATATAAAATACTTAACTTTTGAAATTATACCTGAAGAGTCTACTAGAATGGTTGCCTTTTTGGCAGGAGATGTGGATCTAGTATGGGATGTCACAGATAATTTTCTTCCGAAACTTAAAAGTGATCCAACTGTAGATATTACATCAATTGACAGTTTAAGAATAAATACTTTGGAATTAAATTTCCTTAAGCCAATTATTAAAAATAATCCATCTCTTAGAAAAGCAATTAGTTTAGCTATAGATACCGATACAATAGTTAAACAAATAATAGGGATGAGGGGGAGTACAGCAGATAGCGTTGTTTTAGATGTTTCCCATGGATATTTTCCACAAAATTTTATTGAATATGACCCAAAAAAAGCAGTAGAATTATTAAATAAAGCAGGATGGATAAAGGGAAGTGATGGATATTTACAAAGGGATGGAAAAAGGTTGGAGTTGGATTTTGTTGTTAATTGGGAGCGGGATTATCGCAACCGAGAAGTGGCAGAAGCAATTCAAGGATATTTGGAAGAAATAGGGATCAAAATTAATTTACAACTAGTACAATACGCTACTTATGTAGACATAGTAATAAGCAAGGGAGAACAGGATATGGACATAATGGGATGGGGTGTCCCTACAAATGAATTTTATTGGGCTGTTAAAGCCAGATTTCATAGTAATACTCAAGCACTGGGCGATTGGGGCACTACTAGAAACATGGATCCTAAACTTGATGAAATGATTGATTCTGGACTATCTGCTAAAACAGAAGAAGAATTATCTCAAATATTTAAGGATGTACAACTTTACATATATGAAAATACAATTTGTATTCCTCTCTATTATGTAAAAAATGTTTCTGCTAAGAGAAATTATGTGAAGGGTATTACATTCCATCCAAATGTTTGGCATCCGTACATTTATAATAATGTATCGATAGACAAATAAAAAATATAATAGAAGGCCCTTCTAGAAGGGCCTTCTATTCCTCTATGTGCGTCTACCCAGCATGGGCAATAGCCTTTGTGGGCAGTAAGTAGTAGCGCCCATTAACTTAAGACAAGGATGTCCATCGTGAAGTGGAATCTGAAGGAAGTTGGTGGAAAAGCTCTGGTCTGAGGAATACGAACTACATATAAGGCATATGCTTGTGGGTAAGTTTGCGTACCAAAACAAAGCCCAAAACTATCCGAAGCAGGCGGTGTAGATGTAGCAGATTATATCTGTATACCGTTGCCCTAAAATTAGTAAGGCTATTTTTGGATACCGGCTATTCCTTAAAGCGGGTAGTATGTAAGGCATATTGATATCTAATATTAAACATTAATGAATTAAGGGCTTCTTGATCTGAATAGTTAAACATATCCCTTAAAATTAGAAGTCCAAAATAGATATTTATTGGATTATTAGGCCTTATTGCATAGTTATCACTATATAATACTCTAAATCTGTTTTCATCTGTAGATATCCACGGGCAAGCCCGTGGTATTCTGCCCTTCGGGTTAATAAAGGGAATATCTTTTTACTGAATGTTTCTGCCCAGGAGTTCTTAAGATATTTTGTCTCTCTTTTGGTAAGTGATAATAGGGCATCATTAATGGCCATTTGTTGTTCGTTATTTAGCTGAAAGGACATTGGCAGCCTTCTTATTGGTTAGTATTTTTATGGCTTATTTTTTTATAACATAAAACACTAATAAAATAAAGGGGTTTATCTATTTTTGCTATTTACATACCTGTCTGCGTGCCTACCTGAGCGAGGACGCTCGCAGTCAGGCAACGCACAGGCAGAAATTTTCAAGGTGCATAGGGTAAATAATTAAATATGTTGATGAGTATTATTCAGTATTATCTGTATTATCTGTAAAGTATGGATCTTTTTGGGTAGTAATAACCATGGGATTTATTAAATAAAAAGCATACAAGGAGTAGTCATATATGTCTAAATTACTCTTATTTAGATTAGTTAGATTATTATTTACTTTGTTCTTATTAGTTACATTAGTTTTTATTGCTATACGATTTATACCTGGGGATCCAGCTACTATGATGCTAGGTGCTTCTTCTTCTAAAGAAGTACTTGAAAGTCTGAGAAAAGAATTTGGAGTAGATCAGCCCTTATACATCCAATACATTAATTTTATAAAAAATTTATTAAAAGGAGATTTAGGTTTTTCTTGGAGAAGCAGGAGAAATGTAATAAAAGAATTAGGAAATGCTGTGCCTTATACATTAGAGTTAAGTATAGTTTCAATGATTGTAGCTAGCATTATTGCAGTTTTTTTTGGGATAATAAGTGCTATTAACCAAAATACGTTTTCTGATAATATAATACGTTTGTTTGTTTTAATGGGTTTTTCTATTCCCGTGTTTATTTTAGGCATTTTTTTAATTTATTTATTTTCTTTTAAGTTTGGGTGGTTTCCAATATCAGGTGCAGGAGGCATAAAAAGTTTAATTTTGCCGGCAACTACTCTAGGATTATTTATGTCAGTATCTTTAACTCGTTTAGTTCGAGTATCAATGTTAGATGTCTTAAGACAAAATTACGTTATAGCATTAAAGGCTAAGGGTTTATCTGACTATGTTGTAATTTATTATCATGTTTTTAGAAATGCCTTAATTCCTATAGTTACTGCGTTAGGCATGCAGTTTGGTTTATCGTTGGGCGGTTCAGTTATCACAGAAACAGTTTTTGCTTGGCCGGGGATGGGTCGCCTTCTTATATGGTCTATTAATTCTCGTGATATTCCTTTAGTTCAAGGCTGTGTTCTATTATTTTCATGTGGATTTTTACTTGTAAACTTTATAGTAGATTTGATATATTTTTATGTTGATCCGCGCATCCGCGCATTAGAAAAATAAAATAAAATAAAAAAGGAAAGGGATGTAATGAAAATAAAAGTAAATGCTTTAAATAGCCCCCCTTACAAGAGTTTATTTTACTTAAATTTTTGTAGAATTTGTAAGAATAAAATTTCAGTCATTAGTTTAGCTATTATAGGAATGCTCGTGTTAATGGCAATATTTGGACCAATTTTCGCACCTAATAACCCTTTCAAAATTAGTTTAATTCATAGGTTGGAACCTCCGAGTTTTGGATATATATTTGGTACAGACAATTTAGGCAGATGTATTTTTTCTAGGATATTATATGGTTCCCGCTGGACATTATTAGCTGGAACAATAGCTGTTTTAATAGGCGTAGCATTTGGTACATTTTTGGGTTTATTGGCAGGTTATTTACAAGGATGGATAGAGAAAATAATTATGATATTTATTGATTTGCTTTTATCTTTACCATATCTTATTTTGGTAGTAGTATTAACTGCTATCTTAGGTCCTTCATTGCGTTCGGCAATGATAGCTATAGGTATTTGGACAATTCCTTACTATGCAAGGGTGATAAGGTCGCAAACTTTAACTCTTAAAAAAGCAGAATTTGTAGAGGCTGCTACAATGGCAGGAGAAAATAATATTAGCATATTACTTAGGTATATTCTTCCGAATTGTATTTCCCAAATAATTGTATTATCAACAAATAGTTTTGCTCAGGCAATTCTTATGACTGCTGCTCTTGGGTTCCTTGGGTTAGGTGCACAGCCCCCTTTACCTGAATGGGGGGCTATGACTGCAATAGGAAAAGAATATGTTTATATTGCACCACAAACTCTATTTTTCCCTGCATTTTTTATATGTTTAAATATTTTAGCTTTTAATTTTTTAGGAGATGGCTTACGTGACATTCTAGATCCTAGAATGAGAGGGATGTAGAAAGGTATAAAAATATGAAAAATATTCTTCAAATTAAAAATTTAAAATTAAGCTTTAATACAGATAACGGAATTTTAAAAGCATTAAATGGAATAAATTTGACCATACAAGAAGGAGATATTTTAGGATTAATAGGAGAGAGTGGCTCTGGGAAAACGGTTGTCGCATTATCAATTATGGGTTTAATATCTATTCCCCCAGCTCAAATCAATGATGGTCAAATTATTTTCAAAGGGAAGGATCTTTTAAGTCTTAAGAAGAAGGAGATGACAAATCTAAGGGGCAATGAAATATCAATAATCTTTCAAGAGCCATTTTCTTCATTGGATCCAGTTTTTCGTATTGGAGATCAAATAGCTGAAGCAATTAAATTGCATCAAAATGTAAATAAATTTGAAGCTAGAGAAAAAGCTATTGAAATGCTTAGAAAAATTAATATTCAAGATCCAGTTAGAGTAGCAGAAAGTTTACCTTATGAATTAAGTGGGGGGATGCAACAACGTGCAATGATTGCTATAGCAATGTCTTCCCCCAACTTATCATTATTAATAGCTGATGAGCCAACAAGTTCTTTGGATGTTACTGTACAAAAATCTATATTAAATTTAATTAAAGGCTTAAAAGAAAATAAAAGTGTAAATTCATGTTTGTTTATAACACATGATTTTAACGTAATCGCAGAGGTATGCACAAAGGTGGCAGTAATCTATGCTGGTAATATAGTTGAAACATGTCCAATGGAATCAATTTTTACAAATTGCAAACATCCTTATACAAAAGCTTTGCTAAAAGCAGTACCTAAAGTATCGGGTAATCAAGCAGAATTAGAATCTATTAAGGGGTTTTTTCCTGATCTTGTTAAACCTCCATTAGGATGTTATTTTCATCCAAGGTGTCTAGATCGTAAATATATATGCCAGAAGGAAATTCCCAAAATGATAAAAATAGATGAAGGTCATTATGTAGCTTGTCATTTGTTTAACTAAGTGAGACCTAACTTTGACACTTGTAAGTAATTTTTAAGCATTTATTCCCTTCAAACTATCGTAGGATATTAGTATAAAAGTATAAAAATTAATAGGATTGATTTGACAAAAGAAATAAACAACAGGAGCTAACAGAAGTGAATGACAAGAGAAAATATGTTATTATGATTTTGGGAAAGTTTGTAGTTGGGGTCAGGTTAATTTCCCCTGGAATAGTCATTATTTAGTGGCTAGTTCGTCATTAGGGTGGACTGTCCTTCCGTAAATTTAAATATTATCAGAAGTAAAGAAGGAAAACCAATTCATCTTGAGGTTGAGGCGCCACAAGGTTAACCATAGGTGAACTAACTCCCACCACTAGTTATATTTACAGAAAAATAAGACTTAAAAATAACCCGTAAAAAAGAAGAAAGGGGAATAGTGTAATGGGTATTAAAAGGGGACGATAAATAATAAGTGGTAAAAATGTCCTGGAATTAGGAAAAGAAAATAACATTTCTCCCATGCTACTAAATAAATAGAAGAGAGAGTATCTAAAAGGATACTTAAATAATCATAATAATCAAGAAGTAGATATCCACGGACAAGCCCGTGGTATTCTGCCCTTCGGGTTAATAAAAAAGTTAGAGATACAGATAGGAAAACTTGAACAGGTGATCGGTAAACCTTGCTTAGTAAGTATTCGCTTAGCAGAATAAACTAACTATAGAAAACTATATAATCGAGAATCTGCGTGAACCTTTAGGAAAACAGGTTTAACTCATTGATATATAAGGCTCACAAAGAATTCAACTTTTCACCCCAAAGGTGAAGCAAATATATACAAAAAGTGCCCTCAAAGTGGTTTAATTAGTGGTGTTGAGCCTACTAAAAACACAAAGAAAAGGAGCACTTAAGGGGGCATGATTTCCTAAAATTGAATTCACAGCAAAAAACCTTACCTCAAATACGGGAGTTTTGCTACTCCTTAATTATACAGAGGAACAAAGGATATTTCAAGAACTTGACGAAATTTTGGTCTTTGACAATTAAAGCACAGAAGAAACAAAGATGAACCACTTGAAAACTTTGATTTGTGGCGGTTTTGTAGGTGCAGATAAGCTGGATAGGTTTCTTTTATTAAAAGCAGATCCGTTAATGTTGAAGGAAATCAGGAAGGAGCCGTTAAAGGATACCATCCTCATCACCAGAGGAATAACTGTTACAATATTCTGATGGCATTTTGTGATGAATTAAAGGCTTTATGCGTTCTGGAAATACATACACCTCTAATGGTGGCTGCCGAAATGATAAAAGAAATCATTGCAAACCTCCGAGATGAAGTGGACAATATCGTTTTTTAGAATGGACAGCGGTTATGAAAGCGAAGAGATCGCAGAAGTTACTGAGGAAGCAGGATACCAGTATGTTGTAAAAGCCAAGGAATACTCTAAACCTGCTTGATAAAGCTTATGACAGGCCCCTTAAAATTTGGGAAGACTATGATTATCAAAAGCAAGCTATATTTGTCTTCATGAAGCCTGACCAATGGAGCAAGGCAAGGAAGTTTGCAGTGGTCAGGGAATTAAAACCGGAAGAAGACAGAAAACAACAAGCCTTTTAAAAAGTAGTGATTATACCCCTGCCATGTAGGTTACTAATACCAGATGGGAACTCGCTGACACCGTGAAATTCTATGAAAAACGTGGAAACTGCGAAAACTAGATCAAGGAAACCAAGTATGATATGAACATTGGCTCTTTGAAAATGAAATTCTTCTCTTGCAAAGGAAGCGTTTTTCCAGATCATGATGCTGGTGTACCAAATATTTCTGCTGTTCAAAATGGATAAAGTTTCAGCGAGTGAGTATAGGCAGTGGATACTGACCTTCAGATTAAAATATGTGTTTGTGGCGGGGAAGATTATAAGGACTGCCAGGCAAACTATATTGAAACTTCTGGAAGGGTATCCTTATAAAAAAGTGTTTCAGTAAAAAACTGTTAAAGAACAAGACCTGTGGATAAAGGAGGACTTTTAAAACAGACTATCTGTGGATAGTTTAAGAGTTTTGCCGTTTTTAACCGAGAAAAAATAAAAGTTTCCTTAAAAGGAGGTAAAGAAAATGGTAGAATTTGAATCTAGATTCGCAGATTCATCATGAAATTTATGAGGATTTTAGATGAATTTAGCAAAAAAATCTGCGTAAATATTTCATACGCAGATTTCGGGTAGACGTTATCTGTGACCTTACCTTGAAAGGAGAAAGATATAGAATATGAAATTAGAATATATATTTCCAAAAGATATAGAAAAAGCAAAAATGGAAAAATGGCCACTAGTAATTCCAGTTGGAACAATAGAGTATCACGGGCCTCATTGTTCTTTTGGATGTGATACGCTTATACCTTATGGAATTCTTGAAAGACTGGAAAAAGAAAAAGAGATGATTATTGCACCCCCTGTATGGTATAGTCCATCCAGTTATGCAGTTGCCGGACCTGAAAAGGGCACAATCCATGTTGAATCAGATGTATTTGAACAAAATATATATTGTATTTTGAAATCCCTTCTTTATGGAGGATGGCGTAATATATACCTTCTTATCCACCATCAATATAAGTTGGAAATTCTTTTGCCAATGACCTTGTGCTGTATGAAAGCAGCTAAAAAGCTTACCTATGAATTTCTTGAAGAAAATAGAGGCAATGGCTGGTGGGGCAGTAATAGCAACAAAGAGCTCTATGATCATTTTGATAATCAAGACTATCCCTGGAATTGGATCACAGTATTACCATGCATGAGCAAGGAAGTACAATCTTCGACAGGTTATGATCATGCTGGAAAGTGGGAATGTTCAATATTAAGTGCACTTTATCCTGAAACAGTAGTAAAAGAATATATAAAAGACAGTGATGAATGGTTTATTCAGGATGCTGTTGAATCGTCACCAGAAATTGGGGAGAAAATGGTTGCTCTCTGCCTCGAGGATTTAAGAAAAAAAATCAAATAAAATAAAGTAAAAAAAGGTAAAAGGAAGAAAAAAGTAAAATAAAGCAAAAAAGGAAATATAAGGGGGATGAATAGGAAGCAAAATGGACAGTTTTTCTGCTTCTCATCCGTCCCCTTTACTTCCAAAGTTTTTGCTTTTCAAGCCAACTATAATTAGACAATTTAACAAATGTGTTAATCTTTTTTATTTCACCTTAAAAAACCACCTTCTTTGAAGGTGGTAATGGTTAAAGGGTTTTACCATAAAAATCGGTATATATGTTAAGATAAGATATGACTAAATGGAAAAAATTATCTCATACCAT
>Ga0114918_10003869_pt1 | contig 13086 bp, 18 predicted proteins | sample LantaG_FD_87015 | JGI IMG/M metagenome (GOLD analysis project Ga0114918, IMG submission 87015) | Deep subsurface microbial communities from Baltic Sea to uncover new lineages of life (NeLLi) - Landsort_02402 metaG | ecosystem: Environmental > Aquatic > Marine > Oceanic > Sediment | place...
ATCCCAGGTCGTCGGCGTGACGACGTCGTCCACGGTGAACGCGTACTCCTGGAGCGAGAAGACGTACTCCGCGGAATGGTCGAGAATGGTGCGGGCGAAGACCATGCGACCTACTTGCGCGGCGATGGCCGGTTTGTAGATCACGCCTGCGGTATCCCAGGCAGGAGTGGCCGGACCTGTGATGCTCAGGCCGCGAATATCAGCGAAAGCCTGTTGAACCACTGTGCCTACAGGTTCCCACTTGGAAGTGTCGATGACTCCGCCAAGATGAGGATCAAGGGCGTTGGGCTTTGCCGCGACGATGGCCGGACGACCTTCTGCTCGCGGATCGATGTAGGACAGGATGTCAACGTCAGCGGACGCGACTTCCTTGAGATCGACGAGAGCGCTACGAATCAGTGACATAAAAATGCCTCCTTAGGTTAGGATCTTCAGGACATCAGACGATCATCGAGCCAACTCATTCGTCTTTGCTACCGCCGAGAAGTCCCCGACCGAGCCATCCTCCAGCGAATCCGCTCTTGCCTGGGTTCTTTTTGATCCACTCGATGATCTTCTTCACCATCCCGGATCCACTGGCCGCAGCCGCGGCTGCTGCCGGCGGTGCATTGGCGATCTTGTTCAACTCATCTGCGAAGGCTTCAAATAAGCCCATGAGGTTTCTCCTTTATAGTTCTAACAATTCAATTAAATTATGCTTGAGACACGCCGGCTATTCCAGCTCAAAGCTCAAAAACAAGGATTCTTATGTCATAAGAAGTTCGAATAGATATTGTTCATTTCTTTTTCATTGCACTAGAGGTACAGAATAATGGAGAACAACACGGATCAGAAACAGGCGGCTCTGGCTAATCTCGAAGTACTTAAAAAGATCGGTGAGATCTTGAGTGCTTACGAGCCTGTCGCAAATCTGTCCATGGGGAAAGCGATCGCAAAACTCGTGAACGAATTTCAAACATTCGCCGAGAACGAAGCGTGCGAAGAACTGAACGCGGCGCTCGAAGAGCACGAAGATCTTCTGGAAAACATTCCGGCATGCCAATGTCCGGAGTGCCTGAAAGAAGCCGGATTCGATGCGCTGACGCCGGGCCACACACAGTACCTCACGTTCCTTCGGGTGATCCAACTCATCATAAAAGAGGTGAACGAACGCGGTGTGGAGAACGTGCGCGGCGCAGTGGTCAGTATGGACATTCGCGATACTGACGAGCACGAGATCACCATCTCCATGTTGAGTGCCGTCAATCAGAACGTGACGGAACGCCTCATCGGAACAGCCACCGTAGACTACCTGATCGAGATGGAGGACTACGACTTTGACGACGAGACGAAGATGATGATTCTCGAAGTCGCGGTAGCCACTGCGAAAAAAGGCACCAAGTGGCGCAACTTCCAGGCCAAGAAACGGCTGGAGTCCATAATTCGCGGAGGTGGTAAAGGACTGCGCGCACCGAGCGATATCACGGAGATGCTGCGAAACCTGTCGAAAGCCGGCGGCGATCCGATGATCCCCGGTCTCTTCGAGATCAAAGGAAAGACGATCGACGAGGTTAAGGAAAACTTCATCAACGTACTCAATAGACTTAACCCTGAAAAGTCAGAGGACTAACTATGAACTTACTTCTTACGGATATTAAGACAATCTGTGAAAAGATCGTATGGGTGTGTTTAAGAGACGCCCTGGGAACTGTGATGATGGAGGACCTCGCTCCGGGGTCCGCGCCGCTTTACCAGGTCGTCGGCTCGTCTATCGTACTCATGCGCGCCGTTCAAAAACCACATCGCCGCGCCCTAGTCAACGACATGCTGCGAATCATCCATCGACGGAGAGACGAGGTCGAAGACGCATGGAATCCAGTGAGCGTGCGCGCGGTGAAAAACTTGGCGAGTATGAAGCACTTGCGGCAATGACATGGGCAGTTATGATCACCAATACGACGTCTCACGCATCTGACTACATGCCCGACCTTATTCTACGAGGTTGGGAGCTAGCAAATGGCGTCGGAGACAGCGATACGCTTGTCGCGCGTTTCTGCTTTCATCTATTAGCCGCCGCCGACGCTCCTATGATACTCAAACAACGTGACTATTGGGCTTTCCGAGCGTTCGAGCCCATAGCTTCTGTAGGATCCAAAGTAGCCACTCATCTTGGCTTAAACTTAGAGGACTAATCATATGAACATGGAACTTTCTCTGACCATCAAATTGTCGGGCGTCGGTGAAACCTTGGTTGCGCCTCCCATCGTACGAAAGAAAGGGAAGATCATCCAAGTGCGCGCCAAAGACGACAACGCGACAATCGCCATCTGCGCTCTGTGCAACGGCACAAGGAAGCGTGGGAACGAAACATGTAATAAATGCCGCGGAGAAGGGGAATTCCCGTCCGAGTACTTGCTCCGCATCAACGGCTTCGAGGAAGAGGAGATCATGGTGGAGGCTCGAGGATGGGCAACCAGTCGTGGTCTACGGATCACCTCAAAGCTGATCCTGAAAGAATCCGTGAACGGCGACAAGGTCACCTTGGTCTGCGGCGCTGACGGTACTCGACTCATGCCCAGCGATCGGACCGGAACGATCTACACCTTCAGGGCCTTCCTCGTCCATATCCTGGAAAGGCCTTCGCCGGACGAATCGGTCGGCAAGGTGGATCTCATCGAGGTCCGAGACCACAAGTCTCAAATGCTCCCGCTCTTCACGTTCAAGACGACGGACGGAGATATCGACCCGACCAGTCACGTGGAGATCTTGCCAGACGCCATCCGAACTTCCAAGTTCTTCCCAGTCGATTGCGTACGCGCCGCGCTCAAAGGCGAGAAGTGGTCTTCCTCTCGATAACAGTCACGCTATAATATTAGCGTTAAACCTTTTTCTGTTCTTATTTTCATTCTGGAGGTGCAAGTATGAGAACTATCTTTGGGGTCCTGGTGGTCCTGCTGATGGTGCTCGTAGCTCTGTTCGCAACCATTGCATTGATGGGCGAGCAGGCCCGGGCTCCCGACATGGTCATGGTGACCAACGACAATGTAAGCAATTTCGCCCAGATTCCCCTGACCACGCCGTGCTTTCAATTCGTCGCCATTACGAACGGCGCCGACCGCCTCACGGCCCAGATCACCCTGCGCTCCCGGCCCAACACCGAGCTACTTCTCGGCACGGGCGCCGCGCACCACGACAATGCTGTAAAAATCAACAACTACATTGCGATGAAAAACACGCCGTTTACTACGAGCGTTCTGTGCCTGGAGGTCACTACCACGCTGAAACATCCCTACGGTAGGACCCCAAACTATATGACAGGAATTCTCACCGGTCATCGCCACGACCTTCTACTGCTAACCGCGGAAAGACGGCGGACGACGTGGGAGATATAAGGGCGGCATAAGGCCGTCATCAGTGTTTCCACCCGGGGCCGGAGCAATCTGGTCCCGGGTTTTCTTTTGCCAGGAGAGTTCGATGGAGAAAGAATATCTAGGCGACGGTGTGTACGTCGCGATCGTGCAAGGAGACCTAAAACTCACGACTGACCCACGTCACTCAAACCCCGACAGTACGATCTATCTCGAGCCGAAGGTCTTCGATGCTCTTGTTCAGTACGCGAACAGATCTACCGTCAAGCTGGCAAAGGTAGAGAAATCTCTTGCCGAATTGAAGTTGGAAGGCATCATCTTCGACTACAGGGTTGAGCGAGATGGCGACGACATGAAGGTTTCGATAATGCCCTTCGTTCCTGTTAAGGACATCGAAGTCAAGATCGAGATATAATAAAACCTCGGGGCCGACATGGTATCGATTGGATGCGAAAGGAATTCTTGCGATCAGGTATTTTGGATCGGGCGGCCTTAGCGAAAGCTCAAACAGACCGATCCGCACTATTAAGTGCCACACCTCATACACTGGGAGCTATGGCTCCTGCGATGGCGGCTTAGCAGCCCCATTCCGTCTACTGTCTCCCCTTGTTCGGAGGGAGGCAGCCAGGCGCAACAAATCCGAACTGGGCTCGATAATCTGACAGCATCGAGTCGAGAACGTCTGACTTTGCGAGTGTGAAAGAAACTCGATAGGGTGCCGTTACTCGAAACCAAGCGGCTATGATCGTAGACGGAAAACTGGAAACATATCAAGACCTGGGTTCAATTCCCAGCGGCTCCACCATTCAACAATCTTATCGGATCTAAATCCACGTCTAAAGAAAGGCATCTATTATGGCTATCAGTCCAAGTAAAACGAAAAAGTGTCCCACATGTAAACGTAAACGCGGCGACATTTCGTACGGCGCGTGGTGGGCGCACCTGAACAGGTGTAGTGATAACCGGGAGAAATACAGGTACGGATGCAAATGCGGAAAACGTGAAAAAGATTTCAAAAGTTTGAAAGCATTTGCAACACACGCTTATCGATGCGGTTTACGCACGAGAAACGAAGCAATACAAGAGGCAGCAAAAGAACGCGCCGCCAAAGCAGCAGACACGAAGAAGAAGACAAAGAAGACAAAGAAGACAAAGAAGACATTCCCTTGCAAGAAGTGTACATCCGTTTTCGCTTCCCACGCAGCATTGATCACCCACACCTGGATACATCAGAACCCTTCGTTTGGCGGCGGAGAATGGGGCGACAAAGACGAGATTCGTTACGCTCTTCAGTTATGTGCTGCGCAACGACTGAAAAGACTCGATCGAGCAAAGCGTATCGCAATCTGTCTACCTGGACAGCGCCCAGACCACGAATCAGCGCTCCTATCCAATCCCGGATTCAAAAAGATACACATGGTAGAGCGTATTGAAAAAACGTGTATGGCTAATAGAGAAAAAGGATTCGACGTTTACCACGGGGATTTCCTCGTCGTTCTTAATGATCTAGTCAATAGCGGAACACGCTTGGCATTGATCGATTACGATCTCTGCGGAACCATCACATTTTCGGACGGCATCGAAATCGTTAACGCGATTCGTATGGGCGGTCTTGCTGACATCGCCGCGATTCGTATGACGTGCTGTCGACGAAATACTCGAAGAGACGGCGAAAAAGATATCCTGGCATTGAATAGGGAAATCGAACTGGCCGTCCCTCCGGGTCACAGCATTGTTGGTCGCGACAATCACCGATACGTTGGTAAAGACCGATCAGCAATGGTTACTTCTCAGTGGCTTATTGAAAAGGAATCGTAATGTTCAAATGTAATTTTGTGGGCGCGGACGGTAAACGGTGCGGTAAATCGTTTGAGTCCGCAAATTCATTGCGCAGTCATAGCGCTTGGCACGTAGGAAAACTGAAGAACTGGAAAACCGCCAAAGAGGTTCGAATCATAAATACGAAAACGGCATGGAACAAGCACGGCAAAGTACTGGTTGGCGGTTTCCTACGATCGTTTCTTAGTGAGCATTTTCCGGACCTTAAAGAACTCACAGAGGAAATCTTCCTTTCTGTAAAGGAACGCCTCTAGTTCTTTATTCCCAGCGGCTCCACCAACAAGTCAACCTTTCCCAGGCGCAGGAGTAGTTAATTGCTCCTACGTCTCTCTTATTTACACGGATCTTATCGGATCTATCACTATAACCAGATAAAGGAGTTTCCCTATGGCCAAGAAACCGTTTGCCAAAAAGATGGAAGTTACGCCGGCCTTGGCCATGCAATGGCTCGAAAAGAGTCCCCCCGCAGGGCCGTCGCTGAGTGAGGAAACGATACTATGCCTAGCCGATGTTATTGAGAAAGGAAAGTGGATTGAGGACACTGGCGAGGCGATCAAATTGGACGAGAACGAAAACGTCCTCGACGGTATACACCGCCTCTGGGCTATTTTCACCGCAGACGTGGCTGTCAACACGCTCGTGGTTTTCAACGTAAAGCCTGGATCCCTCATCAACCTTTCCCCGAGGCGCAGGAGAACGAATACACTCCTGTCTTATTGACTCTTATCGGATTTAAATCCCTATCACCAGAAAAAGGAGTTTCCCTATGGCTAAGAGAATGAAAAGCGAAAACAAAACAATGAGTGCTGGATTCAAGAGGTTCGAACTTATTCGTGCGAAGAAGATGGAACTCACATTGTCCTTTGCAGAGTGGTATCTATCTCTTCCGCAGATCGATGATGACAGGAAACTAGACGAAGATCACGCCTTTAATCTCGCCACGAAAATCGAAGCCGGCGTTTTTCTCGGAGAAGATGTCAACGTTGTAACCGTGTTCATCAAATCCGAAAACAAAGAGTTCAAATGCAACGGGCAGCACACGGCCAAGGCCCGGACATACTTCGATAGCGAACCCATCGAGATAAAGATCCAACATTCGAAATACGAAGTTGATACCGTCGAAGACGCAGCAGACCTATACGCTCAGTTCGACGACCCCAGCGGAAAAAGAACATTTGATCAGGTCGCCAAACCAAAATGGGCGGCGCAGGGAATGCTTGCTAAGCATCCTAAGTCAGTGCTGAAGTACGCCGCGACCGCTATCGCCTTTGATGCTGCTGGGAGAAAAGTGCGTGGCGCCAAAGCTATCAGTAAAAACGATAGGATTGCTTTTCCGAGCACAGAGGAAAAATTCATGCAGCTCCTTGACGACATCATCTGGAAAGGACAAGGTACCCATCTCAGAAAGAGTCCGGCGGTTTGCGCAATTTTTCAGTGCTGGAAGAAGTCACAATCCGCGACGGAATTGTTCTGGTCACGCGTCCGTGACGGCGAAAATCTCACGAGATATATGCCGGCAATGAAGTTGAGAGACTTCTTGGTCAAGATCACGTACAACAGAGGAAGAGGCGCGTTAGCGACCAGAAAAGCGTCGTTCGATGAGATCTACGTTAAGTGCATCTACGCATGGAACGCGTTCCGACGAGCCGAGAAAGAAAACAAGAAAGGCGACTTGAGAGTATTGAAATATATTCCCGGAGCCAAGACACCTCTCGCTATCTAGCGGAGGTGAAAGTTATTTTCTTGCAGTTTTTCTGACGTTCATTCGTATACTGAGGTTGAAGGAGGACCCAATGAAAGAGTTCACGTAGATCCCCAAGTACAACTACCTGTTCATCCGAACCGATCTTCTCCCCTACCAGCAGTTCGTCCAGAGCTGCCACGCCGGCATCGAAGCCGGCAAACACTTCTGCCGAGATCCTGACTCTCCGGTAGACCACCTCATTGTCCTCACCGTTCCTCATGAAGAAGCCTTGATGAAGGCCGCGGAACGCGCTGAGGCTCACGGTATCGACTTGGTCCTGTTTCGAGAACCGGATTTCGGTAACGTCGCCACATGCTTCTGCACGGAGGCCGTCAGCAGCGACTTGCGAAAAGTGTTTTCCAACTACCCACTCTGGAAGGAGAAAGAACTATGTCTGAACAGTTGACCACTACATGGAAAGAGGGTCTATCGGCTGAAGAGATCTCGAGACGAGAACGCTTCGGCGAGGGCTATAATAGGCTCCGTGCTCTCAACATCGCGCTGTCGAAAACGCAGGCGAATCTCGCACGGTTGAAAGCCGAGGAGAAAAAGAAACCTTGGGGCGAGCGCGACGTGACCGCCATGCAGGGTAAAAACCCTATGACCGCTGACCGCATTACATGTACACTCAACCTTATGTTGAGGATGCGAGGAAAGGCAACGACACGCTTGAAAGGTAAGGTATGCCGCGCGTGCGGCCAGGCGACAGAGAGAAGCACTGTAGTGCCTATTCATGCGGCGCCCGCCTACTCCCAGTACCTTACGGATGAACTGATCCAAAACTTCAAACTCCAGGAATTCTTGAGGTAAATTTTGTCGGCGGGGCCACGTACGGGTTGGCGGGTTCGCGTCCGTTGACTTAGGGTGGGTAACCCGCCGGTCCAATCTTGGCAGATAAATGGTGCTGAGCCGTGGGACGCCCTACCATAAATGTGCGGGGCTAAGCGGAACAACTCGGCGCCGCATGCGCCTGTAGCTCAGATGGCAGAGCACCGTGCTTGCTTCGGCGGCTCGGAGGTCGGTGGCTCGAAATCACCCAGGCGCACCAACCGTGAGAGTGGCGAAATTGGCAAACGCGGGGAGGCCCGTTATCGATCGTAGGGATACTCCCGGAAGTCATCTTCCTTGCAGGTTCGAATCCTGTCTCTCACTCTACGCGGGGTCCATTGGTCGTGCCGGTTCGCTACCGGTGGCCTGATGGGTTGCCCCGCGACCATTCGCGGGAGTAGCTCAGAGAAAGAGCACTGAAACGCGCAAGCGTCTTGGAGGTCGTTGGTTCAAGTCCAACCTCCCGCACCATAGGACTACTGGCGACTTCAGTCCTGTAAATAAACTTAGTCGTAGGCCAGCCGGAGGTCTTTAGATGCCTTCTTCGGAAGGTCCGATCGAAGGATCGGGGTAACGTCCCGGAGTTAGCGGCGGTAGCTCAGCCTGGCAGAGCACCAGTTCAATTCAGTCTTGTTCACGCTAATGAGTCTGGAGGCCCTTGGACTGGAGGTCGGTGGTTCGAATCCATCACGCCGCATTATGAGCCGGAGGATCTTGGCGCAGTGGTCTGGAAGGCGGTCCCCGGGGAGGGAGTCTCTGCGCGGACTCTATGCTCCTCGGGTTTCGTTAATTCATCCGCGCCTATAGCTCAGCGATCAGAGCGTACGGGCTCTAAACCCGTGTGTCGTGGGTTTGAATCCCACTGGGCGCACCACAAATTTATAATATAAATACAACCATTTTGACTATTGTCAGGGAGGTGACAGATGAACGGCCCCGGGAGAAAGACCCGGGTGGCACGGAGCTACAGAGGGCTTAGCAGCCTTGGCTGTGTTCTTGCGGCGCTTACGAATTGGCCATTCAGATAGAGGAGCGTTCAGCCTAGAAACTGAGCGCGGTGTCTCAGATGTGATTGCAACACGGAAGAGACCTGCAAGAAGTTGGGTTCGGTTCCCATGTGTTCCACCATTTACATCGTGCTACGCATCAACGTGGGGCCGGGGGAGTAATCTCCCGGCCTTTTTATGTTCCGCCATTTTATCACATTAAAACCATGGCTTAGTTCCTGACGGACCGGGAGCTTAGTTTTGGCCTCCTTGGAGGGTGAGATTGTTTCTCGCCCTCTCTTACAAACCACGGTCGGGTAGATTCGTCTGCCCGGCCTTCTTTTATACAGGAGATATTGTGGCTATTTGGATTGTCTTACATGAGTACCCTGAAGGCGCATCGCCGTACCTCGTACGAAGCGGCGGCAAGCCGACACAGGCGCAGGCTAAGAAGATCGTAAAGGACTATAAGCCGCGAGCCGATAGCGCTATCCGTGTTATTGGTCCGTACAACGAGAAGAATATCATCGATCTCACCAAGAAGAAAAGGGCGCGAAAAGAACCCGTCGTAGAAGATATAACGTGCGAAGGAGAAGAGGAAGACTTTGACCCATTTGAAGAGGAGGACGAATGAAAAAGGGGCTTGTAGAAATCATCGGTATCATCGAATGACCGGATCCATGTACAACCAAACTGCTGATACCATCGGCGGTTTCAACGCGTTCATCAAGGAACAAAAAGAAGTTCCTGGTGAGTGCCGCGTAAGCTGTACGTTCTTCAACAGCGAGAACACGAAGCGTTGGCTCGTGGACTTGCCGTTAGAAGAAGTGCCCGATCTCACGGACAAGATCTACCGAGCCGGCGGCAACACACCGTTGTACGACGCCATCGGCAACACCATCGAAGAAGTAGGTACGCGTCTTGCTGCTACCCCGGAAGAAGATCGACCGGAACGCGTACTCGTCATGATCATGACCGACGGCGAAGAGAACTGGAGCAAGGAGTACTCACTCGCCGAAATCATCGAGATGATCGCTCGTCAGCGCCAGGAGTTCTCCTGGGAATTCATTTTCCTCGGAGCAGATCTCGACAGTTTCGGTCAGGGCGCAAAGCTCGGCATACAACACGCCGTTGACTACGGCGGAAGCACGTCGCGTGCTTATTCCGTTATGAGCTGCGCGGCCAGGAGCGTCCGTACTTCAGGCAAAGTCGAAGACAAAGACCTTTAATTGTTTCCTTCGGGGGATGCCTTGTGCGACAGCAGACAGTACCCTCGTCGCACGCCCCCGGAGGTATTTTCAACCCAGAGAAAGGAAATCCCATGACGAACAAACTGAAAGGCGAGCTGATGATCCTGCCCGACATCAAAATGAATGTCGAGCTGACGGCTCAACACCTGATCGACATGCAGGTGTCCAACACGGAAGAAGGGCTCATCGCGGCAGAAGAAATGTTCATCGCCGAACTCGACGTTCTGGACAAGAAAGTCAGAGCAGAGACCAACAAGCGACGCGCCATCGTCGACGCTCTCGTTTCGATCCAGGAAAAGGCAGTGGATAAAGCTGTCACACCCGTACTGAGAAAGATCGGCGCCAAACACGTCGGAACCGACGCTTCTCACAGCGAGAGTCAGACGGGCAACTCGCTGAAAATCTCCATCGTAATCGGTCCAGAAGCGAAAAAGAATGTGGACGTTACGGGAAGCCTTACGATCCACAAACTGGTCCGGATCCCCAAGACCGTCAAGAAGATCGACGAGAAACTCGCAGCGCTGTCCAAAGAGCGCAATCAGACCATGAACAACCTCCAACGGATCAAGTTGGACCTGTCCAACATTCCGCGGATCGAGCGCAAGGCACGTGCGGCTCTCGCGCAGAAGACACTCGAGTCAACTGTGGCCGGCAAGAAGTTCGCGGCGCAGCTCAACAAACAGCCGCTGCTGGCCCCACCCTCTTAGGAGGCTCCATTGGATACGGATAAAAGAGCAATCGTCTTACTACCGGTTACGACGGACCCATTTATCGAGTACGAGGCGTACGGTTTATTCACTATGGAACGCGTTCTGACCATCCCCTCGACCCGACTTGTATGGATGGATGGAGGAGCCGGCGCTTTCGACGCGGTAATGAACGAGCGTTTCCCGTGCGACGATCAATCGTTTATCAGATACAAGACCGTTCGCTATCCAAGAAATGCGGGAGAGATCGAGCGGCGGAATCTTCCTCCTTGGACGATACACGGCTCGATAGCTGCCGTGGTCTTTCGCAACCCGGCTTGGTACCATCACACCGACGACAAGGCGGCGTTGGATGAGTTATACGCGATGGCAAAAAAATCTCCTGTCATACTCGCGCGTATGCCGTGCCTAAATAGACTGCGAGCGGGTTTCATTCGAGATTATCAACTAGACACGAGAGGTAACACGTGGAACGTCCTGCGATTCGACCGAACAAAATGGGAAGAACAACAAGCGTGCAAAAAGAAACGAACGAAGGAGAATAAACTCTTTCCTCCAGGAACCATAACCGTTCACGAACTCAAACAGCTTATCTTGTCGATGGAGCTGACATTGCGTGAAGGACTGGCATCCAAACTTCTCAAAGATTCTTACTTCCGAATCAACGTGAAGTACGCGAACAGACGCAAAAAAGAAATCTGCTCGTCTCTCATCAATATCTACGAGATAGGAAAGACAGCGTACGGTAAAAACTTCTGGATCAAGGCGAGAACCGGCATGACCCTTTGGAACGGCGGAGCATATAAAAACGTAAACGTTGCGAAAGTCATCGCCGACCGCTGGAAAAAAGAAAAGCCTGTCGCGCCTAAAGACAAACAGGCCAAGAAGGTCGTGGCCATCATCAAGGACATCGCAAAGGCAAAGTTATTCAAACAAGGTGTAGGCCGTCACACGTATCGCCTTCACCGTTAGTGGACCCATGAGGTTGGTCCATCACTCACCATTCATTACCGGAGGAAACATGAGCAAAGACACTCTCCTGTCCCTTGGTCAAGCGAGCATGGCCGAAAGGGCCAACGACCGCATCTCCAAACTCCGAGTGCGGACGTTCGACTCGAAGTACCGCAGCGAGATGGCGGCACTCGAGGCCGAGTTCGAAAAGAAATTCAAACTCGACGCGCTCACCAAGAAGGTGCGCGCCGCCAAGAAGAAACTGCGTGAAGCCGAACACGCGTTCGACGACGCCAAAGACGCCGCGAAGAAAGCGGCCAAGGCCGAGATGAGCAACATCGAAGCCAAGCGAACCGCTGCTCTCGAAGCCGAAAGCACGCGCACCCAGGTCGCGTCTCTCACCATCCTCGGCGCCACGCTGCCTGAGGATATCCGCAAGGCTCTGCAAATCGAGGAGACCAAGAATCTCCTGACAGTGGGGGCATAATGGGAAGCGCAATGACCCTCACGCGTCGAGAAGCTCTCATGGACGTTCTGCGGCGCGTGTGCCTTGAACCTATCATGGAGAAGGCATACGCCGAGGCCGAGGCCCGCCTGCGCAAGAACCCGGCGTTCGTCGATTACGAAAAGGCTCTGAAAATAATCGACAAGATTCGCGCGAAAGCTGAAGTCGTGGAAGAAAAACTTGAGCGAGAATTACAAGAAGCCGATTTCTTCTTCGAAGAACGGGGTAAAGGTACTCCCAGCATTAACATCAACATCAATCACGCGCTTAACGCCGTTGAGATTAAACGGGAGGATTGCGCGGTTTTCGTAGAACTATGGTCTTACTGGCGGCACCACGAAGGTAGAATCACAGAGCCCCTGGATATGGGATCGAGCGCCGCTCTCATTATGGCGCGCGAAGCACTCGACCTCGCGGAACTCTGTACTAAGGAACTCGAACTCATCAATCTCATCCGCGAAACAAAGGAAAGCATCGCGGCCCTCAAAACGGAACCTAAGACAAAGAAAAAGAAGAAGACCAAGTAATACCTTTTTTGGGAGTGCCGTAATGGCCGACTTTTTCGAAACAGGTTTCGTAGTACGAGATCAAGCGTGGCATGGACTCGCCACATTACTAACAGACGCTCCGTCGGTCGAAGAAGGCATCAAAGCCGCCGGCCTTGAGTGGGAAGTCGCCTGTTGTCCTATGACAGCTCTCGCCGAACAGGGCATGATCGACGTGAAAGGTTTCCGGGCCGTCGTTCGAAGCTCAGACGGTTCGGTGCTTGGCGTCGTCAGCGACAAGTACGTTCCGCTCCAGAACAAGGACGCGTTCGACTGGTTCCAGCCCTTCTTGGATAAGGGCCTCTGTGAACTTGAAACAGCCGGATCTCTGAAGAACGGTAAGCATGTCTGGGTGCTGGCGAAGATCAAAGACGCCGCACTCGA
>Ga0114918_10003870_pt1 | contig 13086 bp, 18 predicted proteins | sample LantaG_FD_87015 | JGI IMG/M metagenome (GOLD analysis project Ga0114918, IMG submission 87015) | Deep subsurface microbial communities from Baltic Sea to uncover new lineages of life (NeLLi) - Landsort_02402 metaG | ecosystem: Environmental > Aquatic > Marine > Oceanic > Sediment | place...
CAAAAGAAGGAATAGTGCTTGACCCATTCACAGGAAGTGGTAGCACAGGCAAGGCTTGTATGTTAGAAGGATTTAATTTCATAGGTATAGAGAGAGACGAAGAATATTGCAAGATAGCAGAAGAGAGAATAAGACTATACAATCAACAGTTAAGATTGTTTTAAGGAGAACACAATGAATAGACATATTTTTTTAGTACCGGTAATGTTATTAATAGTAGGTGGGTTATCCGCCTTTTTTAGTGCCACTTTATCTAATATGTGCTTAAAAGCAGCATGTGGGTTTAGTTTAATATTGACTGGTTTAGTTGGTTTAGAAATTATAAGATATGTAGATTAAAGGAAGGTAGGGTAATATGGCAAGAAAAGCGAAAGAAGAAAAAACGTTTAGTACCAAAGCAGAAAGAATGGCTTTGCTTAAACAAACAATAAAAGATATAAACAAGAAACACCCTGGAAGTGCTATTCAAATTGGTGGGTTAAAGGCTTGGGATAAGTTGGGTAGCGGTATACCTCAAGTTGATGAGTTACTAGGTGGAGGCATACCTTATGGTACCTTTACTACTTTGTGGGGCGGGAAAAGTGCGGGAAAGACTACCTTAGCATTAAATATGGTAAGAGAAGCCCAGAAACAAGGTAAGATAGTTTATTATATCGCTTTAGAACCTTTAGACTTAGAAAGGGCCCAACAACTAGGAGTTAATACAGATGAACTGATGGTAGGGTCTTTCCCAATAGCCGAGCATAGTTTAGATTCTATTATAGATGTGGCTAGACAAAAATTAGTAGATGTAATTATATTAGATAGTATTCATTCTCTGAGCCCTAAGAGTGAGCAACAAGAAAAGACAGGTAAAGAGAAAAGTATGGAAGATGATACTATGGCCTTACTCGCTCGTAAGTTAAGCCAATTCTTTAGAGTAGCTGTTCACCCTTTGAGAGAAGGTAATATAGCTTGCTTGCTTATTGGACAAACTAGAACTAGCGTAGGTTTTATAGCCATAGAGCAACTGTCCGGAGGTAATGCTTTAAAACATTATTCTAAATTAATACTGCACATGACTAGAGGACAGAAAGCAAACGCCCCTACAGCTACTATAGTAGATGAGGAAGGTATCAAACAAAAAGTTATAGTAGGGTTTGAAAGCAAACTTAAAATAGACACCACTCAAATATCTGGCACTAAACCAGAGCTTACTTTATTGAGTTTACCATATAAATTTGAAAATGGGTTTAACGATTTACTAGAGGAAGAAAAAGATGAATCTACTCAAGCTTGAAACATATTTTGGAGACCCACAAACGCTAAGTCTAATAGATGAAGAAATAAGAGAAGACTTAGAAAGAGTTAATTATTGGTTTAATATGTTAAAAAATAATAACATAGATAACTCAGTACTTATGGGCCAAGCTTTAGCAGAACTAACTGGAATAGGAGGTATATTATGCATAGTGGCTTCATTTGCAGAAACGGCTAGAGAATCAATTGAAGGGTTTACTTATGGAGATATTAAAGGTAAACATATTAAATTGTATGGCAGTGAAAAAGTAAAAGAAACCGCAGTAAGTAAAGAAGTAAAATCAGATAAACAGTTAACCGAATATAGAGGGTTATCAGACAAACTAACAGCATACGCCAAATCGTGTGAATATGTATGCTCAAAATTACAAAGTCTACTAGGATATTATAGAGAACTAGACATGAAAGGACTATAAAATGAAAACAGAAAAAGTATTAGAATATCAGCTTAGTGAATTGGTGAATGATTATTATACCAATACTAATAAGAGAGTAAAAGAACTTAGATTAATTACTTATTTAAGTTTAAGAAATGGTAAAGTTAAACGTTCTTATAGAGTAAAACCTGTATTTGGAAAAACAATATAAGGGGTAGATATGAGCGATAAAGAAAAATTTAGTTTAAAAAAATTAATTACTGGAGCATTTACTTTAGTAGATGGTAAGAAGTGGGGACAGACTATAGGTAAAATTATAGATATTAGAATGTGGGTATTGGTTGCATTAGTATGTACTGGTATTTATATTCACCTACTCAATAAAGCTTATACTAAAGCTCTAGGTGAAAAACCAGTAGTTGTATCTTGGAACTATGATAAAGAAGTGAGAATACAATTACTAGAAGATAGGTATTTAGTAAAGCCCGCAAATAGTCAAAAGCTATTTATTAAACAAGAACCTAGTGGAGAAATATTAAAAGAGATAGCGGTTCAAGATATAGCTACCATGAAAAAAGATTTAAGACCTTGGGCATTAGAATTAGAACCTATAGGTATTATAGGATATAATGCTTGGAATAGCAATGGTGATCCTACTGACTTTGAAGGTGGTGGTGGATTATCTTTTCTAAGATTCTATCAAATGAACGCAGATACATTTTTAACTAATAAAGGGATATATGCCGGAGTAAGTTATGACTTAGATAGCATAGGATGGAACAACTCAGCTTTAGGAGTTGGTTATGGTTTTGGTTATAAGAAGAAAGAAAAACGAGCTTTAGTATATTTTAGAGTGAGGTTTTAATTATGAAAATATTAGGTTGGTTTGAAGATGTTAGAGATTGGTATAGAGATGAATCTTTAATATGTCAACAAAACAAAATACTAATTTGGAGAATTTTTAATAGTGTCTTATTAATTTTAACAATATTACTTTTAATAAAGGAGTTATACAATGGATGATAATAACGCTATGAAAATCTGGGGTAAACGGTGGAGAGTGCTCTTGAGCCCTACTTCAGAAATTGACTGGTTACAAGTTAACCCTAAAACGTTCTGCTCTACTCATACTCACAAAGATAAGATCAACCGCTTCTTTGTGGTAGATGGTGAGATTACTATTGAAACTGAATATGGTAGTGTTAAATTAACTGCGGGCATGGAGTGGGAAGTTAGGCCTCCTCTTAAACATAGGTTTGTAAATTATGGTAAAGAAGTAGCTTATATGATTGAGTCTGCGTATGTAGAAGATAAAATGAAAAAACTAGATTTGCCCCATCATAAAATAGATGCCAACGATATAGATAGGGAAAGTCAAGGTGGTAAGATTATAGATGGTAAAGAGTATACTTTAGATAAACTTAAGAAAGATAAAAAATTGGAGTTATAATGAAAATATTTGATAGTAAAGAAGAATATGATAGCAAAGTTAATTTTGTAGACGAGAATAATGTATTTGTTGGATATGACCAATATCAAAATTGTTGTGAAAACGCTGGTTGGTACATTAGCGATAAAGAAGAAAATGTTGATAGAGATTGGGAAAATCCCAAAGAAGAAAAGTTCGACTTGGAAGATTACAGATTTGATTTAACCTATTTCGTTGAAGTTCCATTAGAAGGTGAGTATGCAGAAGGTGGGTTAGTTCGTTTTAAATTAGTTAGTGTAGCACAAGGGTGTAATTTATATTTGCATATATTTAACAGCCACAATGGCTATTATAGTCACGGTTTTGAAGTTAAAGATGGAGAGCAACAAATCAGATACGGAAGTATATAAAAGGAGAATAAATAAGTGAAGTTTAAATTATCAGATAACTTTATAGAGAAGTATAAGAAGAAGAAAGTTCCGTTTGGCTTTAATGGTCTCGGTGAGATAGTATTCTTAAGGACTTATAGTAGGATTAAAGAAAACGGTGAGAACGAACAATGGTATGAAACTGTTCGTAGAGTAGTTGAGGGTACTTATGGAATGCAAAAAGATTGGATAGACAGTCACAGCTTAGGGTGGAATGCGTGGAAAGCTCAATCTTCCGCCCAACATATGTATGATAGAATATTTAGTATGAAGTTTCTGCCCCCTGGAAGAGGCCTTGCTAATATGGGGACTGATGTAATTGAAAAAAAGAAATTAAATATGGCCTTGAACAATTGCGCATATATAGGAACTGAGAATCTAAAAGAAGACCCAACCAAACCATTTTGTTTTGTAATGGATGTAAGCATGTTAGGTACAGGTTGTGGATCTGATGTTAAAGGTGCTGGCAGTATTTTAGTAAAAGGCCCCAATGCTAATAGAAATACTGAAACTTTTCAAATACCTGATAGTCGGGAAGGTTGGGTAGAAAGTTTAAGATTGCTATTAGAAAGTTATTTCCACGGAACAGCCCCTATTATTTTTGATTATTCATTAATTAGACCTGCGGGGGAACCTATTAAAGGTTTTGGTGGAACTTCTAGTGGTTATAAACCTCTTGAAACTTTACATGAAAAAGTTAGGCTTACTTTAGAAAATAATGTTGGTAATTTAATAACAGAAACTTCAATAGCAGATATTATGAATTTAATAGGGGTTTGCGTAGTATCTGGCAATGTAAGACGTACCGCTATTGTTCTATTTGGTAAAGAAAATTCAGAAGAATATTTAGATTTAAAAAATTATGATAAAAATCCACATAGAGCTGATTATGGTTGGACTTCAAATAATAGTATTTTTGCTGAAATAGGAATGGACTATAAAGATTGCTGTGAACGTACTAAAGCTAATGGTGAACCCGGATATATTTGGCTTAATAATATGCAAGCTTATAGTAGAATGAAGAATGGTAAAGATTGGAAAGATCATAGAGCTAAGGGAGCAAATCCCTGTTGCTTCCATGGAGATACCCTTATTGCTGTTGCTGATGGGAGAGGTGCTGTTTCTATAAAGGAATTAACAGATATTGGAAATGATTTTCCAGTATATTCTTTAAACAAGGATAATAAAATAGAAATAAAAATGGCAAGAGTGCCTCATAAATCTAGGGAAAATGCAGAACTTATTAAAATAACTTTTGATAATGGTGAAGAATTAACAGTTACCCCAGATCATAAAATACCTTTATTAAATGGTGAGTATAAAGAGGCTAAAAACTTGAGGGAAGGAGACAGCTTACCAAGGCTTAATAAAAAAGTTTCTAAACTAGGAAAACAAAAATATTTACAAGTAAATTGCAATGTTTTGGATTCTAAAAAAGATAAAGTATATGAACATAAATTAATAGCTAAATTTAATAATAAAGAAAAATTTAATTCTATTTATAATGAGGAGAAAAAAAATGGATGGATTGATGGTGGAGTAGTTATTCACCATAAAGATTATAATGGTTTAAATAATTCTCCAGATAATTTAGAGATCATGTCTTTTAAAGAACATGCTAGATTTCATGCGTTAAGAGATAATAAAGGTGAAAATAATTCAATGTACGGAAGAAAGCATAATAAAGAAACAAAGGCTCTGATTGGTAGAAAATCTAAATTAAATTGGAAAAAACAACATACTAAGATGGCAAATTCAATTAAGGAAGGGATGAGTGAAGAGGTCAGGGCGGTTTTATCAGAAAAAAGAAAAGAAATAAACAAAAAATATTATATAGAGCAAGAAAAACAAACTGATCTACCAACAGTGTGGATTAATAATAGATTATATGCTATTAAAATTTGTGAAACTTGTGGGGAGCATATGATAGTTACTTGGAGAGATAGAAATACAGTTTTTTGTTCTATATCTTGTTCTAATCAATCTTATAAAGGTATGAAAGCAAGAAAAGAAGGGCAAATAGCTTATTTTACAAATAAACAACAGGAACTTAACCATAAAAGAATGGGTCTTTATAAGGGGCTAAGGGATAAACTAAGGAGAGAACCGTTATTATCTGAATTCAGCAATTTATTAAAGGTTAATAATATTTCTTTTAGATTAAATAAAAATTCAAACAACCCTTATATCTTTTCTAATTATAGAGAGTTTAAAGAGCATGCAGAAACATATAACCATAGAGTAAAGTCCACAGAGTACTTATCTAAAAAGGAGGATGTTTATAATGTTACGGTGGAAGACAACCATACTTTAGGAATCGTTCTAAGTATTGATGATGATTTACAATGTGATGGAGTGTTTGCTAGAAACTGCGAGCAAAGTTTAGAGGATGCGGAAATCTGCTGCTTGGTTGAAACTTTCCCAAATAACCATGAATCATTTGAAGATTATAAACAAACTTTAAAGTATGCTTACTTATATGCTAAAACAGTTACCCTAGGCAAAACTCATTGGCCAGATACTAATAGAGTTATGCTTAGAAATAGACGTATAGGGACGTCTATGAGCGGTATTGTTCAGTTCATCACTAAACACGGTATAGAAGTATTTAGAAAGTGGTGCGAAGAAGGATATAAATCCATACAAGCATATGATTTAGAGTACTCAGATTGGTTAGCAGTTCCTAAGAGTATAAAGACTACTAGTGTTAAACCTAGTGGAAGTGTTAGCTTATTAGCTGGAGCTACTCCAGGATTACACTACCCAGAGTCTAGGTATTATATTCGTAGGGTAAGGTTATCCAATAGTAGTCAATTAATACCAGCTTTAAAGAAAGCTAATTTTAAACTAGAACCAGCAGTAGGAAATGAAGAACATACTTCAGTAGTAGAAATACCAGTAGATTGTGGAGAAGGTATTAGGTCTGTTAAAGATGTTAGTATGTGGGAACAATTAGCTCTAGCTGCTTTTATGCAAAAGCATTGGGCGGATAATCAAGTAAGTTGTACTGTAACTTTTGACCCAGAAAAGGAAGGAGACCAAATTGAATATGCTTTGAATTATTATCAATATCTATTAAAAGGTATTTCTTTTCTACCTAGATTAGAAGGTGGTAGTTATAAACAAATGCCTTATGAAGCTATTGATGAAAAAACTTATACTGAATTAACTAAAAAATTAAAACCTTTAAATTTTAACAAAGTGAAAGGTGAAGAAGTAGAAGTAGAGAAATTTTGTGATTCGTCAAGTTGTCAATTATAAAAAAAGGAGAGTAACTTATGTATGTAACTATCAGTAAAATGTATGAAGGTACTAGAACAAGTAAGAAAGGCAATGAACTAACAGGGTTGTATGTAGAAGGTACTAAGCATGGGTATAAAGATGCACCAGATGAACCATATTCTAGATTCTTTACTGATTTCTATGATATGCTTCTGATTTCTAAGTTTAAGACGTTTAATGCTGGCGATAAGGTTAATATTGTAAATGAGCAACAAGGTGGTTATTGGCGTATAGTAGATGTTAAGTTACTAGGTGAAAATAGGCCCGTAGACGTGCCTCAGCCACCGTATGACGAACCTTTTTAACAAAGCGAGGCTTGAGTATGGGTAAGATATTTAAGGGGGCTTATATTGGCTTGTGTGACATAAAGGGTAATAAACTTTATGAAGGCAATACTATAAAAGCGGCTTCTCCCGCAGTACCTCACGAGAAATATAGAGAAGAGCTAATGGGGGTGATAACATGGGTACAAGAAGATTGTGCGTTCATGCTAGTTGAGAAGCTATATATGGTAGGTAATACACCAATAGAGCCTATGTATTATTTCTTTGAGATAGTTGATATAGAATTAATAAAATAACTCGATTTACTTGACTTTGGTGGCCAAAGGTGGTATAATAGAATTATACGAACGATAAACGATAAAGGTTAAAGATGCGATTAACGAATATTTATAGCTACGATAGAAAGTTATACTTGTTTATAAGAGATGAAGAAGGTAAACTTCATATTAAAGAAGATAAGTCTTTCTTTCCTTATTATTATATTAACCACCCAGAAGGTAACTATAAGAGTTATTTAGGTGAAGATGTATATAGAACTCTTATTTCTAGTCCAAAAGATTTATACAAACTAGATAAGGCAAATACTTACGAAGCGGATGTAAGATTTGAAAAAAGATATTTAATTGATAAAGTAGATGAAATAGAAGAAACTAACGTAAAGTACGCCTTTCTTGATATTGAGGTATTAACGAAAGAGCTACCAGATGTACACGAGACTAAGTATCCGGTCTCGTGTATTTCTATTTATAATAGCTATTCTAAATCAATTAAATGTTTTTATCTAGGCGACTATGCTAACGAAACCTCTATGCTAGACGCTTTTGTTAGTTATTTAAAGGTTGAGCAATTTGACTTAATCCTAGGCTGGAATATAGAGCAGTTTGATTACCCCTACTTAATGCACCGAATCCCAGACTTCGCTAAGAGAATAAGCCCTATAGGTAAACAACGATTTTATTCTAAAGGTATGATGTACCCCGCAGGCACTAGTATAGTTGATTATCTTTTATGGTACAAACGTATCTTTAAGGGGTTAGGCTCTTATGCTCTAGATAACGTACTCAACCATGAGTTTGGAGCAGGTAAGGAATATAACCCCGATTTTTCAGTATTAAGCGAAGAAGTTAAACTTAGAAACATAGATGACGTAAGAGGGCTAGAGAAAATAGAACGTAAACAAGGTATTATTAATCATTATGATTGGGTTAGACGTATAGCTAAGGTAGAGTGGGAAGATTTAATTTGGAACTCTCGTACTATTGACATGCTATTATTACAAGAAGCTAAGAACAATGGTATAGTATTACCTAGTAGAGTAAAAGATGAAGAGTCTAATGAAGAGTTTGAAGGCGCTTTCAGGGAAACCTTTGAAACTGGGGCTTTTTATAACCTCGGAAAATATGATCTTGCGGGAGCCTACCTTAATGCTATTATTGATTTGTGTTTAGATACTAGTAATTTAACTGATACACCTACTGATGACTCTTTAAGTGTTAGTATTACCGACCGAGTATCACAAGATATTCTAACAACTCATCATGTAAGACAACGTAAGGAAGCTATACTACCTACTGTATGTAGAAAACTATTATTAAAAAAGAGTGAGATTAAATCTGAGTTAGCAGGGTGTAAACCTACAGATCCTCAGTACCATAACATACAGCAGAAATACGATGCTTTTAAGGGAATTATACTTTCGAGCTGGGGAGTCATCGGGAATAAATATTTTAGGTTGTATGACCACCGAATTGCTTCTCTAATCACTGCTACTGTACGAGATTTATTACACTACATAAAGGCTTCTTTGGACGAACGTGGTGTAAAAGTTATATACATAGATACCGATTCAGTGTTTTGTGAAGATGGTGGGGTTAATATAGCTGAAATGTTAAATGAGTTAATACAAGAATGGTCTCAAACTAGATACAATAAACCAAGTAGCATTGTGTTTGAGTATGAAGGTCACTTTAAAAGTATTCTAATTATTGGGATGTGTAGATATATTGGCTATGTACAAACTAACAATGGTATAAAAGAAGAAGTGAAGGGTGTAGAAACTAAGAGAGTTGATTCTAGTGCGTTTATGAAAACGTTTCAGAAAGCGTTAATAAAAAAGATACTAGCTAAAGAGTCTAAGTCTATTATTGATATGTGGATAGAAGCCCAGCGCAAACTAATGCTAGACTTACCTATTTCAGAAGTAGCCTTTCCGTGTAGATTATCTAAGGCTGTTGAGAAGTATGAAAAGACTACGCCTATTCATGTAAGGGCTATGGAATATAGTGGGCTACATAAAGAAGTAGGGGACCGATTCTATTATATTTATATAGTACCTACTTCTTATCAAGTAGAGCATTGTGAATTATTAGATGGTAAAAGGTTAACTGATACTAGATTAAATAGAGAGTTTAAAAAGTATTATGGATATGATTTAGAAGCCGATTCTATATTTAACCCCACCAATGACTCTAGTAAATTAGTAAATGATTTAATAGCTAATTTAGCTTCTAGTGGTAGATTAGTGAATGGCGAACTTAAAATAAGTGGTAAACCTAATAACGTAATAGCATTTGATGAAGATAACTTAGATATATTAAGTAAGTATGAAATAGATTGGGATACTATGGTGCAACGCAATATTAATTCAAAAGCAGATAGAATATACGAAGCGATGGGGTGGAAATAATGAAAAAATTTGACTTCAATACTATTAATAATTTTGATAATCATATACTACAATCAATACCAAATTATGATTTATTGTTCAATAGCATTGTTAGATTGAGCGAATATTTTATCACTGATAATTATAAAATATACGATATAGGATGTTCAACTGGTAAATTGTTATATAAGTTACAAGAACAATTTTCTAATATAGAAATGATAGGAATAGACAATTCAAAAAACTTGTTACCAGATAATTGCCAGACTAACCTGAAGTTTATATGTGCTGATCTAAATAAGAAGTTTGTGTTAGAACCTGCTAGTTTAATATTTTCAATTTTTACTTTACAATTTCTACACAAAGAAACAAGACAGCTACTAATAAATAATATTTACAATTCTTTATGTAAGGGTGGGGCTTTTATTTTTTCTGAAAAGGTTTATTCCAAAAACTCAATGACGCAAGATATGTTTACCTTCACCTATTATGACTATAAAAAAACTTCATTTACTGAAGAAGAAATATTAACTAAAGAACAAGATTTAAGAAAAATACTTAGGCCGTATAGTACAGAAGAGAATATAGAAATGTTACACAAAGCAGGGTTTAAAACAATAGAATTGTTTTATAAATACTTTAATTTTGAGGGGTACTTATGTATAAAGTAAATTTAAAAGATTCCTTTCTATATGAACTACAGCAAATAGTGATAGGAGAAAACAAAGTAGGTATAGCTCTTTCTTCTGGTATAGATAGTAATTTAGTAATGATAGGTCTCAAGAAATTAAACATAGAGACAAAAGCATATTGTATGCATGTAGAAGGTATAGATAGCACCGATTTTATAAATGCGAAAAGAAATGCAGACATTTTTGGTGTTGAATTTAAAGAAATTATAATACCTAGAATTTTAGATATAAATATAGTAAATGATTTAATAGCAACGTATCAATGTAAAAAGAAAACTGATATTGAATGTTTATATCCTTTTTATTTTTTAGTAAAACTTTTTACTGAAAAGTTATTATTAACTGGATATGGTAGTGATAGGCATTTTTTATTATCAAAACACGCAGTACTAAATTATAAGGACAGGCCTCAAGAATTTAGAGATAAGTATTATGCATTGCCAAGACAAAACATGCATCATATTTTAAATGAAATTATGCAGAATATTAATAGTACTAGAACAGATTCCCCATATAGTAAACAATCTATTAAAGATTATTTTAAAGATAAAAGTTGGGAAGAATGTAATAAGCCGTTTGAAAAACATGTGTTATGGACAATGTTTGAAGAATGTAATCTTATAAAGAGAGTAAAACATATAAATATGCAGTGTGGAGATAGTGGCATACGAGAAATATTCTTACCATTACTGCAGAATAAAGAAATAAATAAAAGAAATAGAATTAGAGTAATGGATATATATAGAGACATATACAATGAGACACACCATGCTTAAATATGAACCACCAACAATGCAAGAAGTATATGATTCAGAAAATAAAGAATTGTTCACAGTAGTCTCTTTATTTGCTGGGGCTGGTGGCAGTTCTACTGGTTACCGACTAGCAGGTGGGAGAGTACTAGCGATCAACGAATTTGTACAAGAAGCTAGAGACACCTATAGAGCTAATTATAAAAATACCTATATATTCAATAATGATATACGAGAATTAACAGGTAAAAAAATATTAGATATCTGCCAGCTTAAAAAAGGCGAACTAGATATTCTAGATGGTTCACCACCATGTGCAGCGTTTTCATTTTCTGGCAAACGTAAAAGAAGTTTTGGTAAAATTAAATTATATTCAAATAAATCACAAAGAGTGGATGACCTTTTTTTTGAATATGCTAGGCTTGTAAAAGAACTGCAACCAAAAATATTCATAGCTGAAAATGTAAAAGGGTTGTCGCTTGGTAAAGTTAAAACCTTATTAGTGAACAATCAGTTGGATATGTTCAAAGATTCAGAACCTACTATAGTTGAAACTTTATCACAGTGTGGTTATAATGTAGATTACAAAGTATTAAATGCTGCAGACTATGGAGTACTACAAAGAAGAGAAAGATTGTTTATAATTGGAATAAGAAAAGATTTAAACTTGCAACCTTCATTTCCAAAAAGATTAGTTAATCAAGAAGTTACTTTAGAGGTAGCTTTTCAGAATATGGAAGAAGGGTTTAGACCATTATATGAAGAAGATACTAATGATATTACCAAATATTTTTCACAACTAAAAGAATGGCAATTAGTTTCAGCATTACACCCTAAAAAAATAGGACATTCTTATAGAAGATTAGCTAGAGCTAAGGCTTCTTCAACTATATGCCAAGCGTCTAATAGACATTATATTCATTATGATGGTGGTAAGTTCTTATCAATAGAAGAAGTAAAAAGAATATTTAGTTTTCCTGATGATTTCATATTAACAGGGTCTTATAATCAACAGTGGGAAAGGCTTGGGAGATCAGTACCACCTTTATTAATGAAGGCTGTGGCAGAACATTTATATAATACTATATTGAGGGTATCATGAAAAAAGTAACTTGGTTAGAAATATATCAAAAGATAAGAAAGAAATTTCCGCCTAGCACTAGGTGTAAGCCAGCAAGGTTGTTATATGATAGAAAAGAGTTAAAGAAACTATTAAGAAAGGATAGAGATAATGATTAGTTTAGTGCTTCAAGGTGTAGGCCTAGTTTTGTTAGTAATGCTTAGTTATGATTTAGGCAAAAGAAGAATGTATATGATGATTAAAACAGAAGTAATTGATGGATTATATGATGAACTAACTAAGTTGCAAGAAGAAAGAGAACTGCCAGATGACCTAGTTATCGGCATATAAACAATAAAGGAGAATTTGAATGATTGCAGGTCGTGATGTTAGAAAAGAATTACAACAAGTAGTGGCTGTTGATTCTGAAACGGGGGTTATGAAATTATTGTTAAGTAAGAAGGCCTCAGTAGAAGAATTGTTGGGAGCTCTTATTAAACTTAATGCAGTAGTGGTTAAATTATTGATGGATATTAGAACTAACCAATCAATAGATTTAAAGTCTAGGGGTTTAATGACTGAAGAGCACGAAACAAAGTAGTATCATGCTGGGAGGTAGTGGTCTCCCAGTCCACTAAGGAGGTTAATATGTCAAATAAGATTGATGAAAGAATTTTTATAGAGTTATATAAGACAGGTAAAAGTTCTATGGAGTTAGCTAAGATATTTGGTTATGCTCAACGTACTATTGAAAGGTATGAAGAGCAATTAAGAGTTAAAAATAAAATAGGGTATAGAAAAGCGTTGGCTTCTAAAAC
>Ga0114918_10003871_pt1 | contig 13084 bp, 9 predicted proteins | sample LantaG_FD_87015 | JGI IMG/M metagenome (GOLD analysis project Ga0114918, IMG submission 87015) | Deep subsurface microbial communities from Baltic Sea to uncover new lineages of life (NeLLi) - Landsort_02402 metaG | ecosystem: Environmental > Aquatic > Marine > Oceanic > Sediment | place: Baltic...
ACCCCGCCCCCCCCCTCCCCCCCCCCCCCCCCCCCCCGCACCTGTTCCGCGCGCTGCTGCGCACGCTTTGCTTTTTGCACCCCTCCGTGGATGACGACACCCAACAGAGTATCACACGACGGTCTTCAGAGCCCCCCTTAAACCAGGGGGCGGGGCTGAGCCTTACTCATTTACTTAACATAATCTAGCCTCTGACACACACACGGCGCAAAAAGCGGGCGCGGGCGGGGCGGGCGGAAGAGATGGGTTTTCCTTTTCCGTTTCCCCAGGCGGGCACGAGGTTTGGGCGCGCACCCCGCCTCACCCCCTCTTTCCCTTCGCACCACACACACATCCTTCCTCTCCCCCCCCCCCACACAGGTCGCCCAGGGCGCGTGCGCGCAAGCAGAGTGTCAGTGGGCGCGGACGTAGGCGCAGAGAGCGAGAGAGTAGAGTAGGAGCAGTGTAGAGGCAAGGTTGAGAAGAAAAAGTAAGTAGCCCAGACAGACCGACCAATCTCGCTCTCGACATGCATCGCTCCCGCTCGCCCGGCGACCGCCGGGGCGCGGCCTCCCCGCCCCGGCGCCGCCGGTCTCGCTCGCCTCGGCGCAGCGGCGACGACGAGCGGCGGCTGGGCGGCGGCGAGGACGGCCGCCGGCGCGACAGCGAGCGCCGTCGCCGGTCGCCGTCGCCGCCGTCGCGCCGGCGGGGCGACGACCACGACCGCCACCGCGCGCCCCGCTCCCGCTCGCCCGGCCGCCGCGACCGGCGGCACGAGGACGCCGGGTTCTCAGGACGGGACGACCGCCAGCGGGCGACCCTCCTCGGCCCGCCCGGGCAGGCCCTACCGCCCCCGCCGCCGTTGCCGCCGCCGTCTGCGCACGACCGCGGCAGCCGCATGCCGCCGCCGCCCAGCCGGCCGCCGCGAGGCGGAGGAGGCGGGTACGGCGGCGGCGGCGGCCGTGGATATGGAGGCGGCCCGCCGCCAGGGTGTGTGTGTGTGCGCGCGGAGAGAGGTGCATTGGGGACCGCGCTCGCCTGTCAACCCACCACCCTGCTCTCTCACCCCACTCTCTCTTCTCTCGTCTCAATTCTCAGGCACAGCCGCGGCGCGGCCGACGACATCTCCGACGACGACGTCCGGGACGCGGCGGGCAGCGACTTTGTGGAGTAGTGAGTAGGATGAAGAGTCCCCATTCGTGGCAGGCACCCTCCCTCCTCCCCTTGATCATTCTCTGACCTCCTCTCTCCTCCTCTCCCTCAACACACTCACAGCCGCCGCCTGCTCCGCCTGAAGCTGGCGGAGCGGGGCGCCCGCTGCATCTGGCACAACAGCCCGACCCCGCCTCCTGGGACGGAGGCGGAGTGGGAGGCAGAGGAGGCGGCCGCCGCGGCGGCAGCGGCGTCGGCGGCGGAAGCAGCGGCCGCGGCCGCGGAGGCGGCGGTGCTCGCGGCCGCCGAAAAGGTTGCCGGCAAGCGCGCCCTCCTGCCCGCGCCGCCGCCCCAGTCGGCCGCGGAGGCGGCCCTGCACGAGGAGGCGGCGGCCCTGTTCCGGGCCTGGCTGGCCGACCACCGGGCGGAGGCGGGCGCGGCCGCGGCCGCGGCCGCCGCCGCCGCCGCCGCTGCGGCCGAGGAGGACGCTTTTGTGGGGCCCGCCCCGCCGCCGCCGTCCTCCGGCGCGGGCGGCGCCGCCGCCTCCCGCGACTACGGCGGCGCCCTGCTTCCCGGCGAGGGCACCGCCATGGCCGCCTACGCCGCCTCGGGCAAGCGCATCCCCCGGCGGGGTGAGATCGGGCTGGGCGCGGACGCGATCGCGGCTTATGAGGACCTGGGCTATGTGATGTCCGGCAACCGCCACGCGCGCATGACGGCCGTCCGCGTCCGCAAAGAAAACCAGGTTTATACCGCGGAAGAAAAAGCCGCCCTGGCCCTGTTCAATGCGGAGGAGGCGGCCCGCAAGGAGGCGGCCATCCTGGAGGAGATGAAGCGCCTGGTGGACAAGACGCTGGCGCCGGAGTGAACAGAAAAAGAGAGAGGGACGAAGGGGGCGAGGGGCGCGAGAGGGAGGCGGGAAGGGATGGGGAGAGCGGGTTGAGACCATGCAAAACTTTTTGTTTTTTTTTTCCATTCTTCAAGCCGTCGCCGCGGCCCCGCTCTCTCCGCCACCACCTCCTCCTCCCCCTTCTTCACTAGCATCATACAGGGGCACAAACGGCTGGTCGGCCGGCCGCTGTAGCCAGTTGTCGGCCGCCCAGGCACAGCCCCGCGCGCCTTCCGCGAGGTGCAGGGTGAAGGCGTGGCGGGAGGTCGACCCCGCGTTGGGCGCGGACCAGTGGATGATAGCCCCGTGCAGCAGGACCAGGGTGCCGGCCTTGGCGGGCAGGGGGACGCCGGTGGAGAGATCGTAAGACGGCGCGGGCCGGTCAAAGCCGACCATGACCTCGTCCGGGCCCGCACCGGCGCCAGTGCCCTCGCCCCCGCCCGTCCCGCCGGCCTTGCCTTCCTCTTTCTCACCCAGCCCCCGCCCGAACCGGCGCAGGACGCCGCCCCGGTGCGACCCGGGCAGCCCCCACAGGCACCCGTTCTCCTCGTTCGCATCCTCCAGGGCGACCCACACCCCGAAGACGGTCGGGCTGGGGACGGTCGCCAGGAAGGTCGAGTCCTGGTGCGGGACGACCTCGCCGCCGATGGCGGGCTGCTTGCAAATGTACATGGATTGGACGGGGAGGGGGCGCTGGTAGCCCAGGGCAGACGCCAGGCCGGCGACGGCGGGCGAACGGGCGAAAGCGCGGAAGGGCGGGTCGACTTCGTGCAGGGCGTGGGCGATCTTGTTCACGCACTGGGACGGCGGGGCCGTGAGCTGGCCCGCCTCATCGAACGCGCCCTCCTCGAAAAAGAAGGAGGCGGCCGTGGCGGAGGCCAGGAAGTGGGGCGTGGACACCCGGAACTGGGCCGCGGAGGAGAAGACGGCCCGGGACTCGGGAGACGAGGGGTCGAACGAATCTAAAAGGGCTTGGCCGCGGGACCGGAGGGCGGCGACGGCGTCGGGGGAGAGGAAGTCCGGGACGACGAGGAAGCCTGCAGTGAAATGGATAGAGAAAGGTTGAGAGGGGTGGGGTGGACGCAGGGACGGCGCGTGCGGGACGTTCTCATGCCAGACAGACAAGGGGAGAGAGCAAGGTTGAAGAGAGAGAGGGGGCGCGAGCGACGACGCGCGGTCGCTCATCTCGCCTCTTTTCGCTCGCGCGCCTCAACAAAAACACACGCACAGCACGTGCGCTCACCATCTTTCTCGTACTGGGCTACTTGGGCGGGCGTCAGGCTGGGCGGGGGTGGGGCGGTCATTGAAGCGGACGAGAGGTGCGCGGACCGGCGCTGGAAAGCATGCTTCGGAGAGTGAAGCGACACTCGCGCACGGCTCCTCCTCCTCTTCTCTCTTCTCTCTTCACTATTGCTTTCCTGGCGGGTGGGGTGAAACCCCAAGCACACAGAGCACCAGAAGCACCACGCACAGCCCCTTGCAGCACTCTTCGCTCATCATGGGCGACGACGGCGACTTTGCGTCCGCCGCCATCGGCGGCGAGGTGAGTTGTTGAACGAAAAAAAGCCAGCGCGGCGGGGCCAGTTGCTGTCGGCGTGAGGTGAAGCGCTTGCGCACACCGCCCCCTGTGCACGCTCCCTTCTGGGTGTTCGCGCACCCCACAGGCTGGCGGTGCCGCCCTTCATGAGGACGACCGTGCGGAGATCGCATGCGCTGGCCGAGGCGCACAGCGCGCACGAGCGTTCTCTTCCTCTCTCCGGTCCCCCCCGCCTTTTTCTCCATTCCCATCCCTCGCCCTCTCTTCCACACACAGCCTCCCAAAGCGCCCGCCGCCTTTGACGCGACCCAGTACTCCTTCTTCGACCTAGGCGGCAGCGCCGGCGGCGGCGGCGGCCTGGGCGACGATGGCGGCCTGGGCGACGGCGACGATGGCGGCCTGGGCGGCAGCGGCGACGACGGCGGGATCGAGGCCGGTGTCGACGCGCCGCCGGAGGAGGAGGCCCTGGGCGAGGACGGCCCGGTCGGGAGCGACGAGCTGGACCTGGTGGATGACGATGCGGACATCTCCCTGGACGATGTCACCGACCTGTCGTACGCGGCCATGTTCGCGGCGGGCATGGCGGCGGCGGGGTTGGGTGGGGGCGACGATGCCGGCGCGGGCGTGGGTGGGCCGTCCACCGACTCAGGCTTCCACCTCCCCAACCTCCTCATGGCTGATGAGCCGGCGGCGTCCTCCCGCCCGCGCGCGCCGCCGCCACTGGGCGCGGGCGCCGGCCTGCTGGGCGCGGGCTCCCGCCTGGAGCCGGTGCCGCCGCCCGTCCTGCGAGGGCTGCCAGCGGGCGCGCCGCTGAGCGTGTATGCCGCCGCACTGCGCTCGGCCGCTGGCGGCGGCGCTGCGTTTGCCTCGCCGCCGCCGCCGCCCCAGCCCCACCGCCCCGTCCCCGTCTCCGCGTCCGACCTGGAGGCCCAGATGCGGGCGCGGGCGGCGGCGGCGGCGGGCGGTCCCCCGCCCCCCCGCGGGCCGCCGCCCTCCCTGTCCGCGGCCGAGGTCGAGGCGCGCATGCGTGGCCAGGCGGCCGCGGCTGCTGCGGCAGTGGCAGCGCCCCGCGGCCCGCCGCAGGCGCCGTCGCCGCCGCACGGCTACGCCCACGCCCCTCCCCACCCGGGGTACGTCGGTGGCGGTCAGGTCTACCCGCAGGGCGGGCGTGGCGGGCCCATGCCCATGCCCCCGCCGCCGCCGCCGCCGGGCGGGAATGTGTGGGCCGCGCGTGCGGCCGCGGCCGCCGCGGCCGGGCGGGGCGGGCCGGGGCCGCAGCACCCCCATGGCCCCCCGCCCGGCGCGCCGGGCGGCCCACGCGTCGTCCTGGTGCGAGGCCCCCCGCCCGGCGTGGGCGGCCGGGGTGGTCCCTACCCTGGCGGCCGCGGCGGCCCGCCCTTCCCCGGGCGTGGCGCCCCCTATGGCGGCGGCCGTGGCGGCCCGCCCTTCCAGGGGCCGCCTGCCCATTTCCACCACCCCCCGCCCCACCACCCCCCGCCCCAGCAGCAGCCTCTGTCCACCGTCGCCCGCCGCCGCCTGCACGGCTCCTCCGCCATGGCGCCGGACGAGGTGGACTCCATCCTGCGGGCCCAGTGGCGGGCCGTCCACGGCGGGCCCCCGTACGTGGAAGATTATTTGTACCAGGCCCGCGTCCACGCGGCGGGCCCGGCCGCGGTGCGCGCGGCGCACGCGCGGCCCTTTGCGCCCGAGGCCCTGCGCGAGGATGACGGGTTTGGGTCCCTGGCCGACGGTGACGCCCCCTCCTACCACGCCTGCGTCCGCCTGGAGGGGCTGGGCCGCATCACCGTCCCCAACCTGCGCCGGCCCCGGCCGCTCATGGACCTGGGCGGCGGCCCCCCTGCCCTGCCCCAGCCGTCTGCCGGCTCAAAGGGCGAGGGCGACCCTGTGCCCTCCTCCGCTCTCTCCCCGCCCGGCACGCCCTCCGCCCCGGCCCCGCCCCGCCGCCGCCTGGCGGACGAGCCCCGCCTGGCAGCCCGCCTGGTGGTGGAGGAGTGCGCGGTGCGGGCGCTGGACGTGGACGACGTCGACCGCCTGTGGGCCGTGTCCCAGCACTTTCCGCATCAACATGAGGAAGCTTCCTGGGACGCGCCGCCCCGCCCGGCCGGGCCGGCCCTGGCGGCCCGGCGGTCCGCGCTCATGGCCTCCATCGCGGCGTCCATGCGCCTGCCGGAGGCGGCCGCGCCCGCGGCGGGCGGCGGTGGTGGGGGCGACGCCGTGTTCTGCCGACTCATGGCTCTGCCCAAGGGCCGGTCCGCCCTCGCGCACGCCCTGCGCCTGCTGAATGCGCCGCTGGCCTGGGGCGCGGGCGCGGGCGGCCCGCCGTCCCCGCCCCCCTTCACCCTGCTGTGGGCCACCCTGCGCAACGCGGCCGACCTGTTTGCGGAGCCGGAGCGGGAGGGCGAGGGCGCGGGTGCAGCCGCGCGCGAGCGGGCCGAGGTCGAGGCGACCGCGTCCGTCGCGGGCGCGGCCGCCTCCGTCGCCCGCCGCCTGCCCGACGCGGCCGCCCTGTGTGACGCCCTGGATGCGCTGTCGAAGGGCACCCTGGGCGAGCGGGCGGCAGCGGCGGCGTCGCCCGCGGACGCGCTGCTGCCTCTGCTCCCGCCCGCGTCGGGCGTGGAGGGGGGCGGGGGCAGCAGCACCAGTGCCGCCGCCGCCGCCGCCCCGCCCGCCTCGGCCCGGCCCTGGCTGTCTGACGTCCTGTGCGCGGTTCTGCTGCGGGCGCAGGAGGTGGGCCTGGCGGGCGTGGGCAGCGAGGCGCCCTCCGGCCCGGGCGCGCCGACGGCCGATGACAAGGCTCGGTGGGCCGGGTCGGTCGGCGGGCTGTGGGCCTTGCTGGCCAAGCACGTGGACACCCTGGCCGCCGTGCACGACATGGCGCTGGCCGCGGGCGCGAGCGAGGCGGCCGAGTACGCGCGGCGGGTGGTGCCGGTGGACCTGATCCGCACTGCCTTGCCGCACGCGGGGGAGGAGGTGGCCGCGGCCGTGAAGGCGGGGATGGCCAAACTGAAATGATGGATGGATGGAGAAAATGGAGAGGGAGGGAACATGGAGAGAGAGGGCGGGGAAGATGGAGCGCCGGCTGACAACCAACAACAACGCCTCTCCATTTTTTATATGAGGGTGCAGGTTACGCAAGAGAGAGGGAGAGAGTGGGAGAGAGGGAGGGCGGCGCGTGTGCGGGGGCGGGGCGTTGGACGGGCGTGCGTTTGTGAGAAGAGAGAGAGAGGCCGAGATTTCATTTCATTTCATTTTCGCGCGCAGCATCATTTTGCATTGCCCGGGCGTCGCTCTCCTCTTTCTCGCGCCCACGCACGCCCAAGGAGACTCCCCTCCCATGCGCCACGCCCTCACCCAAGGCTCGCCCCTCACCCAGGATGCCCGCTCGTGCAGCGGCGGGGACGGCAGGCGGCGTGTGGCGCTGACACGGCGCCGTCGCACCGTGGCCGCGCCCGCTGCCGCCGCCGCGCCCGGGCGGCCCTCCCCCGCGCCTCCTGCCTCCTCCCTCATCCCCGACACGCTCCGCGACCTGGCGGCCGACCCGGATCACGCCGCCCTGATCGAGGCCGTCTCACAGCCGGGCGGCCAGGCCAAGCTGACCGCGGCGGAACGCCGCGCCCGCCAGCGCGCGCTGGACGACCTGGGTGTGCCGCCCTTTGCCCGCTTCGTGGCTGAGCGGGCGGCGGAGGAGGCGGGGTCCGTGCCGCCCTCTCCCACCACCCCCGTCCTCATGCGCTCGCCCGTCCGCGTGTTGCAGCTCAACGTGGGCCTGTACTGCAACCAGGCGTGCCGGCACTGCCACGTCGAGTCGTCGCCCCTGCGGACGGAGATGATGGACGCGCGCACTGCGAACGCGTGCGTGGGGTTGATGGGGGGGGCCGGGGCGGGTTCGCTCACCACGCTCGACTTGACAGGCGGCGCGCCCGAGCTCAACGCCCCCGTCTTCCGCCGCCTCGTCATCGCCGGCCGGGCAGCTGGGCTGGACGTCATCGACCGGTGCAACCTGACCGTGCTGTCCGAGCCGGGGCAGGAAGGGCTGGCGGGCTTCTTAGCGGAGAATGGCGTCACCGTCGTCGCGTCCTTACCCTGCTACACGCCCGCCACGGTCGACGCCCAGCGCGGGCGGGGCGTCTTCGACCGGTCTATCGACGGCCTGCGGTCCCTGAACGCGCTGGGGTACGGCCTGCCCGGGACCGGCCTGCGCCTGGACCTGGTGTACAACCCGGCGGGCCCGTCCCTGGCGCCGCCCCAGGCGGTCCTGGAGCCCGCGTACCGCGCAGAGCTGAACGACGTGTACGGCATCACATTTTCAAACCTGATCGCCTTAAACAACATGCCCATCAAGCGGTTCGCGGACGACCTGGCGCGCACAGACGGCGGGCTGCGAGGCTACATGGACATCCTGGTCCAGGCCTTCAACCCGGCCACCCTGGGCGGGCTGATGTGCCGGGACACGCTGAGCGTGGGATGGGATGGGGCCCTCTACGACTACGACTTCAATCAGCAGCTGGCCCTGCCGTTGGGCGGCCCGGGCGTGGTGCCGCGGACGGTGTTTGAGCTGGAGTCGCTGGCCCAGCTGGAGGGGCGGCCCATCGCGGTGGGGTGCCACTGCTTCGGGTGCACGGCGGGCAGCGGGAGCGGGTGCGGCGGGCAGAAATAAAGAAGGGTAAGTGAAAAGGTTTTCCAGCCATCATCATCACACGTCCACGCGCCCCACTCTCCTTTCTCTCTCACGCCCACACCATCCCCCGGGGTAACCTTCTCTCACACGCGCACAGGTGTGCGGGGGGGGGAGAACAAATAGGGAAAAGCACGAAACACGCACGCACGCCCAAAGAAAAGGGGGACACTCAGCGCCACCCACCTCCTCCATGCTCACGCGAGGTCGGAACACACACACACGGGAGGCCCGCACACCCGCACCCGCCCGTCATCCATTCTCACAGCCCCACCAGCTTGGAGGACACGTCCCACAGCTTGGCCGCTTTCGAGTCGTCGCCCACCTCATCAGACACCTCGTTCTCGAAGAAGGAACCCGCCCCCTCCGCCGACCATGACCAGTACACACCAGACTTGTCAAGTTTCGGGTCCGCCACGACGGCTGCCAGGCGGGACCCCGCCTCCTCCTCCGACACGTACCCCTTGGTCACGTACTTCTGGAACAGCGGGAAAATGGTCTTGAACAGGCCGTAGTGCGACCGGAACAGGCCCGTCTCCGCGATGCAGCCCGGGTAGAGCGATGCAAAGGTGACACCTGTCGAGTCGTGGTACCGCTTGTGCATCTCCCGCATCGTCAGCATGTTGCAGACCTTGGAGTCCTTGTAGGCTTTGGCCCCATCAAACTCGCCGCCGTCCATCATGGCGGTGGTCCCCGGGCCGATGCCGGCCGCCAGGCCACGGAGGTCGCCCAGGTCGGCCTTGGGCGGGACGTTGCCGGCCAGCGTGTTGGTGTTGCCCGTGATGGAGCCGACAATGACGAGGCGGGGTTTCGGGGCGCCCGCCGGCTCGCCGTCCGCCAGGTCGGACAGGAGCAGGTTGCACAGCAGGAAGTGGCCCAGATGGTTGGTCCCCGCGGACAGCTCAAAGCCGTCCGCCGTGAAGGATGGCTCCTTGGCGGTCGGCAAGTAAACCGCGGCATTAGCGACCAGGGCGTCCAGGCGGCGCCCGGACCGCCGGAAGGTGTCCACAAAGGCCCGCACAGACTCAAGGGAGGCCAGGTCCAGGTGCATGACGGAGTAGGAGCCCTGAGAGAAGACAGAGGGAGAAAGGTGAGAGGAGGCGTGCGAGAGACCCTCTCTCCAGGGAAGTGGATAAGGGGTCGGGTCGGGACGGGCGCGCGAGCGTCGGGGTCGCGTCGGAAGAATTGGCGCGCTGCCTCTCTCTCCGCCGCCGCGCCCTGCCGCCCGAGGCCTGAGCCTCTGCCTCCTCCTCTCACGCGCATCAGAATTTTCACCTCCTACTCCTCACATCGTGCGGGCCTCACCACCCCCTCTTCCCCCTCTCTCTCCTGCTCACCTTGGGGAAGCCCAGCCGCTTGGCCGCCGCGTCCGCCTTGGAAAAGTCGCGGACCGTCATGACGACGTGCCAGTCGCCGCCCGCGGCCAGGGCCTTGGCCGCCGCGAGGCCCAGCCCCGACGACGCGCCCGTGATGACGACCGTCTTTTTCTGGGAGGCCTTGGGCTCGCTCGTCACGGCGGAGGGCGGCTGGGTCAGGGCCGGCGTGGCCGTCGCAGTCGCGGCCGGCGGGGCGGGCCCGCGGGCAGGGGTGGTGGTCGCAGGACGGACGGCCAGGCGGGTGGTGACGCTGGTCAGGGCGGCCGACCGGCGGGCCGATGGCGCGACCGGGCGGGCGGTGACCGCGGACATGGAGAGGGCCATGGTTTTTTGGGAAGGGACGGGGAGAGGCGAGAGGGCGAGAGGAAATTGAGCGAAGAGTGCGAGAGGGGAGTGAGCGACAGGCGACCTGCACACTCGCTGTCTCCAGGCGCGGCCTCCTCTCTCTGTCCCTCCCCTCTCTGCGCCCGCGCACGCACACAACCCACACACAGACTCGGTCATGTCTCCCACCGCCACCCTGGCCGTCTCGGACGGTGTGGGCACCATCACCCTGGCCAACCCTCCCGTCAACGCGCTGCACCCGGATGGTGAGGAGAATGGGGGGGGGGGGGGCCGGCCGCACGGCGCGGGCGAAAACGGCCGCGCGGGGTCGCACCAAGAGGCCTTGAGCGCCCCAGCTTGTGCCGGAAGTAAGGAGGAGAAACGCATCCTCTGACCCAGGGCACGGGCGGGGCGCGGCCGTGCTAGCGCAAGGCGCCCGCCCCCCTCTCCTTCCGCGGTTTCTGGCTTTCGCGCGTTGAGGGGGGGATGGCGGCGCCGTCGCCCTCTCTCTCTTTCCGCCACGCCTCCTGTCCCCTCACCCGCCCGCACATCCCCGCCCGCCCCGCCTGGCGAGGCAGTGTCCGTGCACACGATCGCCGGACCGGGCACCGAGGGGCGAGAGCGGCCCCATAGCCGCTCTCCGACGCAAAAAAGACAGCATCAGCGCGCGGAGAAGCGCGGCGGCTTGCCGACTCACCCCCTCTTTTCTCCACCCCTCCCAGTCCTCCGCGCCCTGTTCGACTGCCTGCGCCGGGCGCACGCCGACCCGGCCGTGGCCGCCATCGTCATCACCGGCTCCGGCGACCGCGCCTTTTCGGCGGGGTTCGACATCGCCCAGTTCGCGGCGTCCGACGGCGGCGGTGGGATCGACGGGTCCATCAATGCCGCCTTCTGCGCGCTGCTGGAGTCCGGCCCTAAACCCACCGTCGCTGCCATTCGGTCCCTGGCCCTGGGCGGCGGCCTGGAGGTGGCCCTGGCCTGCCACGCCCGCCTGGTGACCCCCGGCGCCCAGCTGGGCCTGCCGGAGCTGCAGCTCGGCATTTTACCCGGCTTTGGCGGGACGCAGCGCTTGCCCCGCCTGGTGGGTTTGCAGGCGGCCTTGAAAATGATCCTCACCTCCGCGCCCTTGCGGTCGGACGCGGCCCTGAAGGCTGGCCTGGTCGATGCGGTCGTCCCGGCTGACCAGCTCCTCCCCGCCGCGGCTGCCTGGGCCAAGGCCATCGCGGCAGGGTCCAAACCCCGCCTGGCCAGCCTGCACCGCACCGACCGGCTGCCCCCGCTGGGCGAGGCGGCCGCCACGCTCGCCTTCGCCCGGGCCGAGACCGCCAAGCGGGCGCCCAACCTGACGCACCCCCTGCTGACGCTGGACGCCATCGGGGCCGGCATTGAGAAGGGCGGGGACGCGGGCCTGGACGCGGAGTCGGCGGCCTTTGCGGCCGCGGCCGCCCTGGACACGCACAAGGCCTTGGTGCACATTTTCTTTGCGCAGCGGGCGACCAAGAAAGTGGGCGGCATCACGGACGCTGGCCTATCCCCGCGCCCCGTCCGCTCCGTCGGCATCATCGGGGGCGGGCTGATGGGGTCCGGCATCGCCACGGCTTGCCTGCTGGCGGGCATGGGCGTGGTGCTGAAGGAGGTCAACCAAACGTTCTTGGACGGGGGCGTCGGGCGGGTGCGGGCCAACCTGGCCTCCCGCGTGAAAAAGGGGAAAATGAGCGCGGACGCGTCGGACGCGGCCCTGACCCGCCTGACGCCGACGCTGGACTACGCGGCCTTTGCGGGCGTCGACATGGTCATCGAGGCCGCCCTGGAGGACTTGAAGCTCAAACAGCAGATCTTCGTGGACGTGGCGGCCGTGGTCAAGCCGTCCTGCATCCTCTCGACCAACACCTCCACGATCGACATCGCGGCCATCGGCGCCCGCCTGGCCCCGGCCGACGCGGCCCGCCTGGTGGGCAACCACTTCTTCTCGCCCGCCCACATCATGCCCCTGCTGGAGGTGGTGCGCGTCCCCGGCCTGACGGACCCGCAGGCCGTCCTGGACACGCTCGCCTTTGGCGGGGCCATAAAGAAAACGCCCGTCGTCGTCACCTCCTGCACGGGTTTTGCCGTCAACCGCGTCTTCTTCCCGTACACCCAGGCCGCCTGCCTGCTGGCCGACCTGGGCGGCGACCCGTACGCCATCGACGCGGCCCTGGGCCCCCGCGGCTTCGGCATGCCCATGGGCCCCTTCCGCCTGAGCGACCTGGTGGGGGCCGACGTCGGCCTGCACGTCGGCTCGAACTTCGTGACGGCCTTCCCGGACCGGGTGTACGCGGCGAGCCTGATCCTGGGCCTGAACCAGGCGAAGCGCCTGGGCGAGAAGAGCGGGGCGGGGTTTTACTCCTACGCGGCAGGGCGCGGGAAGGCACAGCCGGACCCGGCCGGCTTGGCGCCGCTCCTGGCCACCTCGCGCGCGTCCGCGGCGGCCCTGCCGAAAGTCGACCTGCGCACGCCCGCCGACGTCGCGGCGTTTGTCCTGTTCCCGGTCGTCAACGAGGGCTGCCGCGTCATCTCGGAGCGGGTGGTGGACAAGCCCGCCGACCTGGACGTGGCCTCCGTCCTCGCCATGGGATTCCCGCCGTACCGGGGCGGCCTGATCAAGTGGGGCGACCTGGTCGGTCCCGCCCGGGTGGTGGCCCGCCTGGAGGAGTGGGAGCGCCTGTTTGCAGGGAGCGGGCTGGGCGGCTTCTTCAAGCCGTGCCCTTACCTCAAGGCGGCGGCGGCGGCGGGCACGCCGCTGGGGGCGGGGGCGGGGGCGGGCTCGCGGCTGTGAGGAAGGTGGGAGAGAGATGGGGGTGGATGGATGGATGGAGATGCGCGTGTATGTGTGTGTGTGTGTGTGTGTGTGTGTGTGTGTGTGGAGGCCGACGCGTCCTGCTAGAGGGCACTCGCGCGCCTGCTAGGAAGTGTGCGAGCGACCGCCAGGAGGGCCTTCGCGGAGAGTTCTTTTTTGTTTTTCGGGCGGCGCCTACCCACTGTCCTCCTAGAGAGGGCAGGGGGGGGGGGGGGGGGGGGGGGCCCCCCCCAAAAAACAAAAAAAAACTCCCCGCCACGCCCCCCCTGCGGGGCGCCCCCCCCCACCCTAGCTG
>Ga0114918_10003872_pt1 | contig 13082 bp, 9 predicted proteins | sample LantaG_FD_87015 | JGI IMG/M metagenome (GOLD analysis project Ga0114918, IMG submission 87015) | Deep subsurface microbial communities from Baltic Sea to uncover new lineages of life (NeLLi) - Landsort_02402 metaG | ecosystem: Environmental > Aquatic > Marine > Oceanic > Sediment | place: Baltic...
CCTCGCTAAAGTAACTTCAAAGCTTCACGTCCGCTCAATGTTTTAATTGCACAAACGTCATTGACATCATCTCCAATTGCATCAGCAGACAAATCATCTTTTTTCTTCAAAGTTTCTCTAACATGATCTTCAATAGTATTTAGACAGATAAAATTAATAACAGTAACAGTATGATCAGTAGTAATACGATGAGCTCTGTCAGTTCTCTGCTTCATAATTGCCGGAGACCAGTTGTCATCATAATGAAATACATACGAAGCTCCCTGGAAATTCAAACCAGTAGAACCAGCCTCATTCATCACACAAATATCAATATTCTCATCCTCGTTAAATCTACGGGCAATAGCAGGACGATCTTTTTTAGATGTCCTTCCTGTAATTTTCAAAGACTTCCAACCATTATTCTCAAATTCTACGTAAAGTTTTTCGACCATTTGTTCAAACATCGAGAAGATCAATACCTTGTGTCCATTTGCGATGATTTCCTCTAGCGCCTCAATACAAGTTGCAAACTTAGATCCAAACTCAGGATACTCATCGACTAATACTGGAGCATTACAAAACTGACGAGCCCGAAGGACTGTGGTTATTGCTAAAGCCTCTTCTGTAATCTCATGGCTTTGATCTTTAATTGCGTTATAAATCTTACGTTCATCTGGGGAAAGTTCGACATATATATTCTTAAAGATCTTTTCAGGAAGTTGTTTGGCTACATCTTTCTTCAGTCTGCGTAAGAAAAAAGGTTTAATTGTATCTCTTACCTCTTCAACATTAAGATATCCAACAACTGCATTCCACTCATTTCGAATAGCATATCTATCTAAGAATTTACCACGAGAAGTGAATAGCCCTGGAATTAAGAACTCAAAAATACTATGCAGATCCTCTAGTCTACCATCAATAGGTGTACCGGATAATCCTATACGTAATCCATCATCTTTAATCTTCAGCTTTTTCGCAAACTTAGATCTCTTTGATTTCCAATTTTTAAACATATGAATTTCATCAACTATAATCATATCAAAAGCAGTCTGAAGAAATGTAGCATCTTCAAAATCTCGAATTATAAGTTCTGGATTGACAACCGTAAAAAAATTACCCTCATTCCATTGTTGGTCTCGCTTGTCAGGAGTTCCGTCAACAATCGTAAATTCTTCATTAGTCCAAAATTCAAACTCTTCTTTCCAGTTATATTTAAGAGACGCAGGAGCAATCACCAAACACTTCTTTGCACCATGCGTTTTCTTTCTCCAAAGAGCAATACCTATAGCTTGGAGACTATTGTGACTAATAACCATATCTGCCGTATAATTATGTTCACCATCGATTTCAAGATCATAAACATAATCATTATATTTTTCTTTTTCGATAGATTCTACTTGCATCCAAACAAAATCTTCAAAAATCATAGACTCTAGTTGCTTCAAAACACATTCAATCTCATCTTTTTGTATTTTAAGGCTCTCTTCAATAGAGGCGTATCTTTTTGACCATCTTGATCTTCCAATATCTGGAAGTCCATCATTCAGACAAGAACGAACAGAATCAATGATATGCTTTAATTTATCTATTGATGGATTTTGATAAGTAGATTTATCAGAAACATACACACTGGATTCCATACCCGCCAAACGATTGGTAAGACCAGATAGTGACATTAATTTTTGTAATAACTTTTTACAAGGAACACTATTTCCTAGATTTGTATTTTCTGGTTTGGCACAAAGATTATTTAACTTGTCATTTTTGCGTGTGGACAAAAAACCTATTTGTTTTTGAAATGTTCTAGCATATTTTCCGCCAATAGTAATTTTCCAATAAAGAGAATCTCCCCATTTTGGAGTATTGATTGTTTTATTGGAAACAACACCAATAACCCCTAATCTTCTGAGCATATAATGAAGACTACGAATAATCTTTTCGGATTTTGAGGAAACTTCTATGTTATCTTTATTACAACATCCTTCAGCTTCAAAATAAGCTTGCAAAAATACCTTTATCACTTCGGCTTTTGCGTTTACAATTTTTCTCGGAATTACTTTGTCTCCGGAAAGTGCTCCCCATCTATAATCTGAAAATTCAGCATCCATCCATAACCTATATAGTTTAGAACTGATTTGTAAATAATGAGAAGTTCCATCTTTTCTGTGACATATTTGACCACCATTCTTTGAAAGCCTAAATGAACTGAAAAGGATCTTCAGTTCTTCTAATATCTCTTTATCTTTTTGCGTGATTCTTAATTGCGTATTTCTATTTTCATGACCCTCTGCTATTTGCCAAGCTAAAAAATAGGCTTGGTTTTTCGAAATTCCGCTATCGCAAAAATCATCCTCAATAATTTTATTTACTAAAACCCATTCTTTTGGTTTGATATCTTTGATCTTTTTCCAACCCATATCGGTAAAAAGAGCATGATTCATAGCAGCTTTTAAAACCGACCCATCTTGCAATTTAATCTGTGAAATTCTTTTAACTTTTTCTCTATAAATACGAACTGCCTTTTGGAATTTTGCTTTGCGATTAGACATCCCTAAAACTCGAATAGCGGATAAAGTCCTCCATTCTCCTTCGCTATCTATTGTTGATGTACTTGGTTTGCTATATTTATCCCATACTTCTTCTAAAGGAATATTTCCGATTCCCTTAATATTTATTGATACATCTCGTACCAAGCATTTGCCCAATCCCATCTCGTCCCCTAATAGAAACCCTCTTTCCACAAGAGATCCGAACTGAATTCCTAGTTTTTGATAATTATAAAGAGACACTCCTTCTGGTGGTTTGACTCCGGGAACTCTTAGACAAATAGGATCATCACGCAAAGCAGCTTTTCGAATGTTGTCTAGTTGGTCTATACGAGCCAATTCTTCTTTTGCTAGTTCTTCAATTTTAGGGTCGAGTTCATTGAAAGGAATTTTGTCAATGAGCATATTAAGATTAGGCACTGTAAAGTACCATGCCCATCCTTTTGGAGCAGAAGGATGCCATGAACCACCTAATCTTTTTAGGTTAGCTTTATCACCGAATGGACTCTCAACAACAAGGAGATTTTCATCCATGTCAAAATGGAGAGCTCTGTGGCCACGAGCGGTAAACTTAATTGGCAATAATCCGCTCTTGGCAATTTCTTCTTTTGCCAATGCATTCTTCCTTTTTTTGTTTTATGTTTATGCTTCTATTTCTAAAAAGCCCTGATGGACTGTATAGGTATGACTAGAATCCTTTGTAATTTTCATACGATAAGGATACTGCTTTAGCTCTAATGCTGCGGTATCTGCGTTAACAATGAAGAATTGAATAATCCCATTTGTACGATCATAAAATACTGCTCTGCTTGGATCAGAAGAGTTCCAATTCATAACTGGAACCAAAAAATCGTCACTCTCGTAAAGAATCATTTCACACGATTGATAACCACCAAGATCTAATGGGCCATAAACAGTATCGACCTTAACCTTGAAACTTTTGGCTTCTCCTTGAACAATTTTATCAATCTGCATCTCTAATCCTCACCTGTATATCTACTTTAAATTTAATCAGCCCATATGCGACGTTCGAGCAAGAATGATTCGTCCTTTTCTGGATCATAACGAACAAAGAAAATGATAACTTGCTCTACAATAAATTCCTTGTTTTCTTCAGTAGGATCATTTGGAACACGAATAAACTCTGTTCCAGATCCATAGTTGTCCTTTTCATCTGGTGTCATAAATTCAAAGGTAAAAGGACCACTTCTGTCTCCTGAATTCGTAATCCCTCTTTCTTCACAAGAAGGTGGCTGTGGGCCGAAACCTCCAGCAGGCGGAGTGAACTTTCTTAATGGCTTTTTATATCTTCCCTGACTCATTTGCTAAACGTTACCCTCGAAGTGTTAGGTTTTTTAGATAGTTTACTAGTTACAAATTCAACCATCGGATCAGCTTGACTTCCTGTTCGTCTTCTTTCTTTGAGCCATTCAGTCATTTGTTGAGCATCAAATTTAACTTGCATATCATCTTCAAATAAATCTGAAAAAAGTTCACCAAGCTTTTCTTTTGCTCGGCGAAGACTAACACCCTCTTTAAGTTTTACGTTATCTTCCATTGTCATTGCAGGAGAACCGATTATTGCCTTCATACGACGAATTTCAGTAGACGATACTCCTTCGGCAATACTGAAACTATCCTCGGACAAATTGATCTTGGCTTTATGTTGTCTTCCGTGAATAATAACGGACTCTCCAGAACCTAATTGTGAGTCTTCTTGATTAGCAGCTTCCTTACGAAGAATTTTTTTAATTTCATTACTTTCAGCTTCTAATTCTTTAAGCTGTTTTTTAAGTTCAAATCCACGATCTACTAAATCAGGAATTGCAGTGTTGGGTGACATACTCTAATCTCCTTCGTGTCCTAACACATAAACGGTTAGGTATCATTATACTCTTGCAAATTCTATTCTGGTGTAATTTCTTCAACTTCTTCAGTTTCTGTTTCGAGAGCATTTGGATTTACACCTTCAGGAGCTACATTCTGTGACTCCCAGTTTCTTGCCTCAACTCTAGCAATCCATTCTCGATAATGATTCCTCTTAACCTTGAACGTAAAATTACTAGCTTCTCCAACTCTCTCTGCAATACCGTCAGCTATCGCAGAATTGACCAAAGATTCGCCAAAAACCTCATCAGGCATCGATTTGTCGGCCATTTCGAGGAATCCATTGGAAAGCTCACTAGGCTTGAATTTTTCGCTAATTCCTGCACATACTACAGGAAGAGGTGCCTGGGTTCTAGCTGAGATCATTTGAGCCACAGAAGATGTGATTGGTCTGAAGTTAGAAGGATAGGATCCATTTTGATAAATGAGATTATTCCATATCTCAGTAAAAAGATCATCATTATCAGGAGTCTTAGGATCTTCACCAACAGGAGCCTGGGCTTCAATTCTGCGAAGCTCCGTCATTTCTCCTGCTGTTTCCTTAAGACTGAGCATTATCGATGAACTACGCTTAGTTGTTACAAGAAGTGATCCTTGTGTAAAGTTTGTCGACAATATATCAGATCCATTGTCGATCCATACTTTCCAAGCGTTATTCCGAAGATTCTTACGAGTAACAGAATTCTTGTCGTCAAGATAACGCCAAAACTCTTTTGAAAATGTCTTCGAAACACCTTCTAAAGAATTTGCGAAAGCATCTGTCAGAACAAAATGAACACTTCTCTTTACTGCGAATCTTCTTCTTTCATGGCTATTAAGTCTCATTGTTATGCGATAACTCCTTGTTGAGCAAGAGAAAGAAAACTACCTGCAATTTGTTCGTCAACCATTCCTTCTACCGATTCAATTCTTTCGCCTTCTTCATTAAGTAAAACGAAGGTAGGCAAAATAGAAACGTCATATATTTGAGCTAGTTCGATTTCATTTGTTGGATCAAGTTCTTTAACATCAATTCCATACTTTCTAGCTAATCCTTTCACAATAGGCTTGGCAATGTCGCAGGCAGGACAATCTTCTGTCGAAAATGCAAGAACTTGACAGTTCATCCTTGACTCCTTCTCTTTATAAAAACATTCACTGAAAACAAAAAAATCATCGAAGCATAACTTAAGATGATTCCCCTCAATAGATAATAAGGTAACTTAAGCACATATATTGAAGATTCATCAAAGAAGAATAAATGTCCTTATTGCAACTAGCACATATTCCTTTTACCTCTCAGGGTTTATGGAGAAGAAACAAAAATTAGATTTTTCATGAATGACCATAATTCCTTTCTTTCGATTTTCAATGACTCTAATTTCTTCCACACCTTTATGTATCTAATCATTAAAATTAGCTACTGGAACTAGAAGAGCTAGGAGTAGGACAACAAGCTTCAATCTTTAAATTCAATTCATCAAGAGCCGATCTTACATCAGCAGAAAGCAACCCAGACAAAGAAGTAAAAGGAGTCTCGGATGCTATTACATTATGTGGATTACCAACAGTTGTTCCTCTATGTGTATCGTTTAATCCTACATTTGCGTGATCTGTACCGTTACTACCTCTATGTGTGTTATTTAATCCTACATCTGAGTGATCCGTACCATTACTGCCTCTATGTGTGGTGTTTGCCTCTATTGCTGTAATATGCGCTGATGATGCCAAACCTTTTATAATGTTTGTTGCAAGTTGAATGTCGTCTGTACCATTAGTATGATTAGAAGCATGATTATTAGGATCGCGAGGGTCACTAGAATTATCTAAAGTAGCGTCTGTTATCTTGCCATTAAGTTGTGCTAATGTACCAGAATTAATATTAGATATACTAGTATCGTGAGGGTTCGCTAGATCTGATAAATGCATTGAGATATCAGAAGTATTATCAGCAATGTTACTTGTATTAGTTCCAATATTACCTGTATTTGTTGAAATGTTTCCTGCATTAGTTGAGATATTTCCTGCATTAGTTGAAATGTTACCAGCGTTTGTGCTAATGTCGGTTGTGTTCGTACCGATTTGAGATAGGTTTGTTCCAATATCAGCTGTATTCTCGTTGATTGCGCCTACGATAGAAGATTTGCCATTATCAAACGAATTTTGCCCAAGCTCACTTAATTGAGTAGTCATGCGGATATCCTGAACAACAAATTCATCTTCAGTGTAAAGAAGAGGAACTCCAGAATTAGCATGAACCAATGTCATCAAAGGAACTGTAGAAAATGCTGAAGGTTGTTCAATTCGCATTGTATTAGCACTATCCAAACCTACCCAAAAAGAACCCGTAACTGTTAAATTTGTTTGAGTAAGAAAAGGACTATGAGGATCAACCTTTGTGTTTATATGTTCTGTAAAACTGCTAACATATAATTTGTTCTCTGGATCAGTATCAAGAATCCCAGGATAACCACCTGTTAAATCATATGTTGCTAACAATAAATAAGTGTTATTCGTCGTTGCAAATGGAGTAATACTAGAAACAACACCAAAAGAAGATGGATCTCTATATAAAGTACTATTCCACGAAAGATAAAGATAATAAAAATTTCCGATCGATAATCCTTCCCAAACAATACTAGAGCTTGTTCTAGCTAAGGCACTGCGAAATGCTGCCTTAATAGCAATTCCACCCGAAGGATTTAGTAGTATAAGGTTTCCAGATCCGGAATCTGGAGCTTGAGAATATGTACCTTCTTCAATTACACCATTACCAGCAACACCATTAGCTGCCTGAAGGAGCCAATCAGACATTTGAGCCTGAAGCTCATTATCTGGTTGTTCAATTAAATCACCATCATTACCATATGGAATACCATAATAAGAAGTGGAACCTGTAAAGGACATTGTATCTAGCCTCCTAATTCAAATGTTTCTGGGAATCCTACTTTTTCTGTTTGATCTCCAACAAAAGTATCTCCTACCGTTGCGATAAATGCACCATTTCTAGTAATTGATGTTACACCTGTAAATGTTGATGAAAAATTCTGAATTAAACGACTACTATACGATGTACCTAAACGACCTTCTGCAACAGCTTGCATATCATCTATTAAACTAGCACGAAAATTTGGTCTCGGTAATTTAAGTGTAAATCCGGCTCCATATGGCATATTATAGTCTCCTTTTTATGGTTCGTAAGGCTCAATTGGACTAGTAGGTGGTAAAATCGTAATATCTCCAGTAATCGGATTTTCTACGATCGTACCTGTTGGTCTAAGAACTGCTAATGTCAAATCTGTTGTTAACTTTTTCGACACAGCATCAAAATTATGAGAAATTCCAGTGATCCAATATCGATCGTTAAGTTTATCCCACAAATTAATTCCTAAGTTACCAGGAATAGAAGTAGAACCAGTATAGTAAATTGAAATAATTTGTTTTGCTAACACTTTAGCATATCTTGTTAAAGCCTCTCGGGTCCAAAAAGATTCTAATGGTTTCACTACCAGTTTTTCCCAAGGAATATGCGGTATTGTTTGGCTTGTAAGATCTACACCTACTGCAATTGGAAATAAAGGCAAATCACTTGTAGTAGAGCCAGAACCATTATCAAGAGGATTATTGTTATCTGTCGCCCCTCCTGTAACAGCTGCATTATTTTGCAAAGCCATAACGATAAGCTTATTATAAAATTGAGAAAAATCAGGATTACGATTCAAATTAAAAATTCTAGTAGTCGGATATTCCCAATTTTTTGGAGTGAAATCTGGATGTTCTGGTTCTCCAAACGCATTAATCTTATATACATACACTTTTCCATCTGGTTGAACTAAAATATAATTTGCTGTATCGTCAGCTACTTCTTGAAGAGCATCCCATAATGATGTTCCCATTTTAAACTCATGTCTAACCTGTCCAAGAACAGAAGATGCGCTTAACTTTTCTTCTTTATTTGTATACGAATAATCTCTTTCTACATTTCCCCATCCACAAAGAAAATCTACAGTCTTCTCAATTGTTTCTCCATCAAAGAATGGAGAATTATATAACTTCATTTCATTGAGTTTTTTATTAATTCCAAAAAGAGGAACTTTTAATTCTGCTCCGTTTGCAGATTGATCCATTCCAAATCCATAAGCAAAACCTTTAATTATTGTACCCTGCGTTGCATTGTTGTTGTCTCTTCCAAGTCTAAATGCATACGTATTAGTACCTGTAGCATCCATACCACTCTTTGTCATTTGAATATCTAAAGAAACTTGACCAATTTGTTGAATCGCAAAATCTGATGCGTTTCCATATATTTGATTTAAAGCATACCTATCGATTGTCATACTTCCACTTGTTTCTTCGAGAGCATGTGAGACTTGAATGTTTGTAATACATGTTTTCCACTCGTCACCAAGATTAAAATATGGAGTATTGTTATTATGTATTTTAGATAAATCTATTTTTTCTCTTTGAACTTTAATAGCGCCATAAATAAGAATTGGATAGCGAGGATAAAGTGATTCATTAAGCCTGCCAACAATAGCATCATATCTTGTTTTTAAATCGTTAGCATCTTCGTCAGTATTGTATTCTTTTCTTGCGCCCTGCCTAGTTTTTAATCTCCAAGACAAAACGGTGCCAGTTCTAGAACCGACCAATTTAGCTCTAGAATCAATGGTTGATGCTTGATTTACAACATTATTGTTTGATGCCTCCCATTTTATTTCTCCGGTAGTTGATTCAGTAAGAGTATAAGTTCCATTTGCTCCAGATGCTGACAATCCAGAAATTTCAACATCATCTCCAGCAACAAACGGATTAGCACCTGTGATTCCTGCTGTCGCCAAAGCCTTTCCGGAAACTTGGGGAGTCTGCGAGTAATATCCAAGAGTAGCACTCACGTCAGAAACAGTAAATGGAAGAGTCTCTGCTGGAGAACTTTCCAAAACAGCATCCATTCCATTTTTACACCACAAAGGCCAATAATAATAATTAATTCCCGATATATTAAGAGAATCAGTATCAGATGAAATTGGTTCTAATACAATCATTTCACAACGTGTATGAAAAAACAAAGGAATATATGCTAGTTTTCCTGTAACATTAAACATATCAATACTAAGACGATCACCAACAGCAATTAATCCCCTTTTACATGTTTTCTCTGGATCTGTAGTAGAACGAATAAGAATAGAAGGAGCTACACTGTTTCCTTCTAAAAAAGGATTAGAAGAATCTGGATCGCCCGGTTCATTGTCTGGATAATCAGGATTAACATCACGATTATAAAGACCAGTAACATTCATGTCTGGATTAGAAACACAAAATTGAGACATACGATTAGATACTTTTTTGTCTAATCCATTAAAATTGCCAACAGACACCATAATACCATTAAGTACAGGGATAACAGAAAGCGCAATCGTATTAGGATCTTGTTCTCCAGCTGGCTGAGTTGCCGTTAATACAGGAGGAGCCGGAAGATTAAATGTTGTTCTCTCTCCATAAACATCAACTTGAACCTGAGCGCCCTTACTCATCTTAATTTGGATTTTAGATGTAACCGGTAAATCTCCTGTCTTATCACTCAAATCACCAACATTTCCAAGTCTAATTGTAATATCCCAAGGAAGTGTCTTGTTAATTTCAGCACCAGACTTTTTCTCATCTGGGTGCAAATTCATCAATAACATAAAGGCACCAAGTCTTGCACCAGAAAATGTACCATTATTATCAAAATATTCAGCATTACTATCACCAGCAGGATCGTCCGAACCAAGAGCATCTATTTTAACTGCACTAGAAGCATCCATTTCTAAACTAATACCAGCATCTGCATCATCATTCGGATGAGATTTCACTTCTATTTGAGTTCCCTTTTTACTCACATATGTTGCTGCCCACTGTTCTGCTCCTTCTTTTGATCCTTTATTAGTATCAAAATTTTTAGGTTGTAAATAAGCAGTATCGTATTCATATTTGTATGTATCCCCAGTCTTTATTTTCTTAACTTTTCTAGCTTTCCAAGCCCATGGAGCATTCTGAGCAGAAGCACCTGCAGTTCCTGGATAGCCGGGATCATACTCCATAATATTATTAATTAATTCTGGTCTATCAGGAACTAATGGAGCCGGTATCATTACTCCATTACTTAAAATAGACGCACAACCTGAATACATTAATCCTGTTTCTTCTTTAGTGTATACATCTCGATTAATAAACGGAGGACAATACAATGCTGCTTTCTCGGTTTGCGGATTATTCTCGGCTTGTCTAATAGAAGCAACTAATAGCGTTTTTTGTCCAGCCCCAGTAGAAGCATTATCCTTTCCTTCAGCATTTACAACCTGAAGAGAACTATCGTTAAAACTTAAATTTGACACAAAACTGCGGAAGGCTTCGTCGTCTCCGCTAAAATCTGGAATACCAGAACCTTGTGTCAAAAAAGGATTAGACATATTTTTATTTCCTTATTTTTATGTTCCAGCAAGTGTCTCTTTGGTAACTTGGGTATTCTTCTCATTCTTTTTAGTAGTTTCGTCAGTGCTATTAAGAACTGCTAAAATTTCTCCAAGCTTTGCAATAACTTGTGTGATTATCTCTTGCTGCGCTTTCTTGTCTTCTTCTTCTTTCTTTTTGTCTTCTTCTCGCTTCTTTGCGGCATCAGGATCATCACTTTTATCCATTTTTCTTTGAGATACTTCTTTTGCACCTTCGGCTTCAGATGCAACCTGTTTATCGCTCTTAAGAATTTTAGCTACCATGTCTCCGCCTAAATTAGAAGCTAGTGATCCTAAGCCAGATGTCAATGATCCTACTCCAGAACCCACTTTTTCCGAAAGCGATTGTAAGGGAGAAGATTTAGAACCAGGAGCGGTATCTGGAGCAATTTGAGTAGTTGGAGCGGCTTTATTAGATGGAGTCGGAACCGGATCCCATTCATCAGGATCTGGAGCTGTTTCTGGACCCCATTCGTCAGGATCTATTAGCGTCTTTTCGCCTGCTTTTTTGACGCGAGAAGCTTCTGACGATGAACCCTCTGATCCTGGCAAACTTGTCGGTAAATCCAACTGTATTTTGCTTTTTTTCTGTTGTTTTTTGAGTCTTTTGTCTTCTTCTATCCGAGCTAAATTTGCTAAATATTTCTGAGTCTTTTCTTCGGTTCTTCTATTAAGCTCTTCAGTAGAAGTGTTTTTAAGAGCTTCCTTTACTCTTTCATCTCCAAGATTACCTTTGATGCCAAGTTTTTTAGCAGCTTCCTTTTTAATATCTTGCTTGGCCTCTCTCTCCATACGATCTTCTAAAGCTACCCTTCTATTACGTCTGACATCACTTTGTTGATAATTTTTAGGTCCAAGTTTATCAAGGTGCTTTGTTCTCTCGTTGAATTCTTCGTGAGAAATATCTCCCTTTTTAGATGCTTGATATGATTCCTCAAATAGTTTTTTCTTTTTTTCTGAATCTAGATAATCAGCAGGACCAGCTTTTTCTTTGAATGCAGCAAGACCGGCAACATCTTTAGCTATTTTTGCTTCTTTTTCTTTATTTTCGGCAATTTCTTTTTGAATTTTTTCTCTGTTACCACTTAAATCAAAACCTTTACTCATTGCGTCAACTTTTTGTGACCCTAATCCAGATAACAATTCGCTTCGTTTTTCAGTGCCGGTATCAATAGACTCTCTTTCCGATCCCATTCTTTTCCTAAGTTTAGCAATTTCTTCTTTTCTTTTAAGAGTGTCTGCTTTTTTCTTCTCTTCAGCTTCAGCTAATCTTTTTTTGGTTTGTGCTTCAACTATTTTAGCTTGTCTAGCATATAATTGTTTTCCTGTTAACATTGTCTTAAGTTGGCTGTCTTGAGATTCTCTGCTTTTCTTATCTTTCTTTGATTGACCAGCTGTTAATACGTCATCGGCAAGACTTGATACACCAGCACCGACACCCACACCGGCACCAACTCCCGCAGCTATACCTGCGGCTGTACCAATAGTACCGCCAACAGCAGCACCTGTAAGTGTACCTGTGGCTGCACCAACAGCAGCACCACCTGCGGCTGTACCACCAGCAGCAAGACTAGCGGAAGTTCCTCCTAATACTCCACCCACCGTACTGCCTACAGAACCACCAACCGCAGCGCCACCTGTAGCTCCTGCTGTCCCTCCTGCCGCAGCAAGAGCGGGTGCCGCTACAACCGTAGTACCCAGAGCAACTGCTGTTAGGGCAGCAACATTTCTAGTTCCTCTAGCTATATTGACATTTTTATCAGTCTCAATAATATCTTTTGTATTTTTACGTCTTTGATCTTGTAACCTTCCCATGTCAGATGCAATAGCAAGTGATTTTTCCTTATCTTTATTTATTTTTTCTTTTTCTTTTCTCAGTTCAATATCGGATTTTCTTTGTTCTTTTTCGAGTTCAAATACTTTCTTCCGATCAGCTTTTATTTGATCATATGATTTTGATCTTTTTTGATCAATTTCTACAATCGCTTTTTCTTTGGCGGCAATATCTTGATTTGTTTTACCAAGAGCTGATTCTTTCTTGTTTTGCCTTTTCATTCGTTCTTTTAATCTATCTGCCTCATTTAAATTTGATTCTTTTTCAGAAGACCAAGGTCCTGCAGCTCCAGAACTAAAACGATTCGCTTGTTTTTGCGCTAATTCTTCCTTTTCGGTTCTTGGTCGATTAGGATCTTTC
>Ga0114918_10003873_pt1 | contig 13082 bp, 9 predicted proteins | sample LantaG_FD_87015 | JGI IMG/M metagenome (GOLD analysis project Ga0114918, IMG submission 87015) | Deep subsurface microbial communities from Baltic Sea to uncover new lineages of life (NeLLi) - Landsort_02402 metaG | ecosystem: Environmental > Aquatic > Marine > Oceanic > Sediment | place: Baltic...
ATGAGGGCGAGGTTCTGGCATTGTTGGGCGAGAATGGCGCCGGTAAGAGCACTTTGATGAACGTCCTGGTTGGTCTCTACCGTCCGGACGCCGGCGAGATCAGGGTTCAGGGTCGCCCCGTTGAGATTCACTCTCCCCGCGATGCGTCCAGCCTAGGTATCGGCATGGTGCACCAGAACTTCAAGCTGGTGTCCACTATGACGGTTGCCCAGAACGTGATTCTGGGTCTCCAGGATCTCCCCTTTGTCCCGAACATGGCGGAGGTCGCGGCCCGGATCCGGGAGCTCTCCGATCGCTACAACATGGAGGTCGACCCGCAGGCCTATGTTTGGCAGCTCAGCGTGGGTGAGCAACAGCGTGTCGAGATTCTCAAGCTCATCTATCGCGGTGCCGGCATTCTGATCCTGGATGAGCCCACGGCGGTTCTGACGCCGCAGGAGGCGGAGGAGCTTGGCCGGGTATTGAAGGTGATGCAGTCTGAGGGAAAGTCCACGATCTTCATCACGCACAAGATGGGTGAGGTGATGGCTTTCTCGAACCGGGTCTGTGTATTGCGGCAAGGACAGTTGGCCGCCGCTAGACGTACTGATGAGACGAACCCTCGGGAACTGGCGCGTCTTATGGTGGGTCGCGACGTGCTTTTCCGGCTTGATAAGAAGCCGATGGCACCGGGGAATGTCATCCTGGAACTTCGTGATGTGCATGCCGTGAACGATAAGGGCCTCCCAGCTCTCCGTGGGCTCTCTCTGACCATCCAGCAGGGCGAGATCCTGGGGATCGCCGGCGTTGCCGGTAACGGGCAGCGCGAACTCGCCGAGGTGATCACAGGGCTGCGTGAGATCAAGAAGGGCAGCGTCGTCATTAACAACCGTGATCTCACCAACTGTTCTCCGCTGGAGGTCATTAGTTCCGGCGTCAGCCATATCCCGGCTGACCGCATGGGCGTGGGAATCGTAGGGGATATGCCGGTGGCCGACAATATCGCGATGAAGGGCTATCGGAAGTCCCCAATGGCCAAGCATGGGCTGCTCAACCGGGAGCGGATCCTGGACTTTGCTCGTGCTATGATCGACGTCTTCCAGATTGCCACGCCTTCGCCACAGACGTATGTGAAGTTCTTGTCGGGTGGCAACATCCAGAAGACCATTCTGGCGCGGGAAATCGACGCTTGCGTGAGCTTACTGGTCGCGGTCTACCCCTCGCGCGGATTGGATGTTGGTGCGACAGAGGCTGTGCATCAGCGGCTGATCGAGCAGCGCGATGCCGACCGAGCCGTGCTGTTGATTTCCGAGGATCTCGAGGAGTTGATCTCCGTTGCCGACCGCATTGCTGTGCTATACGAGGGCCGGTCGATGGGGTTTTTCCCGGCTGCCGAAGCGGAAGTGGAAACGTTGGGATTGATGATGGCCGGGGCTCAGGACGAGGCACTGGCCACTGTCGGACGCGAAGCCCCCGGCGCTGTTGGTCCCGACGTCTTGGTTCAACCAAGTTGACCGCGAGGAGCGCCCGAAGATGAACTTGATCTTGAGAAAGCGCGAATCTGTTTCGAGGCGAGCGGCAATTCTGGTCCCGCTGATTTCGTTTGCCGTTTCATTGCTCTTCGGAGCGCTTCTACTGGCTGTGTCTGGGGCGAACCCCTTCGTTACCTATGGTGCGATGTTGCAGGGGGCGTTGGGCTCGGCCTATGGCCTGAGTGAGGTGCTGGTCAAGACGATCCCCTTGATTCTGACCGGTTTGGCGGTCTCCCTGGCCTTCCGCATGCGCTTCTGGAATATCGGGGCCGAAGGTCAGCTGACGATGGGGGCTGTTGCGGCTGCCGGGATGGCGCTCTTCTGGTCGCAGGGCCTTCCGGATTGGACCATTATGCCGCTTTCGATCCTGGCGGGGTGTGTGGCGGGGGCGCTATGGGCAGGAATTCCGGCTGTGCTGAAGGCTGCCCTCAAGGTGGACGAGACGTTGACCACGTTGATGATGAACTACGTGGCGATTCTTTACTCGGAACATCTCTATTACATTGCGTGGCGGGCAGAGGGGTATAACTCCGGCACCGAGCGTATCACTGAGGTTGCGTGGCTGACCCGCTTTGCCGGACGTGCGCATAGCGGTCTGTTCTTCGGCCTGTTCCTCGCTGTCGCGCTGTGGGCCGTCTTCCGCTACACGCGGTGGGGTTTCGAGCTCAAGATTATCGGCTTGAATCCTACGGCTGCCCGCTATCTGGGGATCAGCATCGCGCGCAATATCGTCGTCACGCTCTTGATTTCCGGCGCTATCAGCGGTTTGGCCGGTGCTGTGGAGGTCTTGGGACTCTCCCATCGCCTGCAGCAGGGCATCTCGGTGGGGTATGGTTATACCGCGATTATCATTGCGTGGATGGCGCAACTTAACCCCCTGGGCGTGGTTTTTGTCGCTTTCTTGATGGCGTCTCTGCTCGTCGGCGGTGATCAAATCCAGATGAAGATGCGCCTCCCCGCATCGGTGGGGGTTGTGCTCCAGGGAATGCTGTTGATTCCGATGTTGGCCGGCGGTTTGTTCCGCGAGTATGCCCTGGAACTGCGCCGCCCCGGAGACGAAGTGGCTCAAGCCAAGCCCGTGGAGGTGGCGTGATGGGTGTTCTTGCGCTACTCACGTCGATCGTCACCATCACGCTTCGGGCCGGGACGTCGCTGATCTACGGTACGATTGGGGAGACGTATACCGAGCGTTCAGGGGTTCTGAACCTCGGTGTTGAAGGGATGATGCTGTCCGGTGCCGTCGCGGCGTTTGCCACGGCCTATTACAGCGGCAGCGTATGGTTGGGACTCTTGGCGGCGGCGGTGATGGGGGCGGTGTTGGCTTCCGTCCATGCTTTTCTGACGGTAACGATGCGCGCCCGACAGGTCGTCAGCGGATTGAGCATCACGATCTTTGGGACGGGGCTGGCAAGTTTCCTGGGGGAGCGTCTGGGGCCGGAGTCCAACAACTACAATCTGGTGGGGATGGTGGGTCCGAAGTTCTCGCCTGTCGAGATTCCACTGCTGAGCGACATCCCCATCCTGGGCGCGTTCTTCAAGCAGGATATCCTGACCTATTTCCTCTTCATTCTCGTTCCGGCGGCGTGGTACTATCTCTACAAGACCCGTAATGGTCTGAACCTGCGCGCGGTGGGTGAGAATCCGCAGACGGCGGACGCGATGGGCATTGACGTGATCCGCACGCGCTACATCTACACGATCCTGGGCGGTGCTCTGGTGGGGTTGGGGGGCGCACATCTCTCGCTCGCCTATGCGCCGGGCTGGACTGAGAACATCACGGGTGGACGTGGCTGGATTGTGATTGCGCTGGTCATCTTCGCGATGTGGAATCCGGCACGCGCCGTGCTGGGCGCCATGTTGTTCGGCGGCATCAACGCCGTCCAATTCCGCCTCCAGGCCGGCGGCACCACCATTCCCTCCGCTTATCTGAACATGCTGCCGTATGTGATGACCATCTTGGTGCTCGTCGCGATGACCTGGTGGGAGACGCTCAGTCACCTCGTTGGTGCCCCCGCGGCATTGGGACAGCCGTATATGCGTGAGGAGAAGTAGGCGAGGAACCGAGAAAGCGAAAGAGCGAGCAGGCGAGTGGCTGGATCTGTCTGCCGATTTGTCTGTTTGTGATTTGCCATTTGAGATTTGTTGATTCAAAGGATGTCTATGTCTGATTATGGTCGGGAGATTCCAGCTGAGTGGAAGCCGCAGGCAACATCGCGAAACTGCTTTGTCTGCGGACGCGAGAACCCTGTGGGACTGCATGTCCGATTCTATGAGGATCTCGCAAATGCTCGTGTGGTCGTGCCTCTGATGATCCCTGATACCTATCAGGGATACCCCGGCATTGCCCACGGCGGCATCCTGGCGACGATCCTGGACGAGCTCTCAGGTCGTGCTTTGATGATGGGAGCGGAGGATGACGTCTTCTGGGTGACGGCAAAGTTGGAGGTCCGCTATCGCAAGCCAACACCGACGGAGACTGAACTGACGGCGGTCGGGTGGGTGGTCAACAAGCGCCGTCGCATTGCCGAGGTAGCCGGAGAGATCCGCCTGCCCGATGGCACGGTGACTGTCGAGGCGACTGCTGTCGTGGTGCTCCCGCCGAAAGACACGCTCCAGCGATGGGATGAGGATCGTGAAGGGTGGCGGGTTGAGGGTGAGGGCGACTGATCTTTGTGAGTGGAGGACAATATGCTGCGCAATCTCAGGCACTACAAGCGACCCACCAAGATTGAGGATGCTGTCGCGTTGGTGCACTCCAATGCCAACGCCGTCTACCTTGGCGGTGGCGCGTGGACCGTGGCGCAAGGAGATCCCTCTCTTGAGTTTGTGGTTGACCTTCAGGACTTGGGTCTTGGCTATGTCGAGGCCACCCTGGCGGGAATCCAAATCGGGGCGACGGCATCGCTGCAGGCCCTGATCGATCATCCTGATGCCGCTGTTCTGGCTAATGGCCTTCTGGCGCGCGCTGCGGGATATGTGCAGTCGCGAAACCTGCGCGAGCAGGGCTCTGTGGGCGGCACGCTGATTGTTGCAGATGCTGCCGAGCCATTGACGACGGCTCTGTTGGTGCTGGATGCCGAAATCCGCTATGCCGATCCTGTGGTGCACAAGGCGCCCTTTATGAGCTTTGTGGCCTACCGGGATCGTCTGATCAAGACCCGGGCGCTGATCACGGAGCTCCGTGTGCAGCGCCCGCCGGCCCGGAGCGCGGCTAACTTTGAGGTCGTGGGCCGGTCGCCCAAGGACAAGCCGATCGTGTGCGCTGCTGCCTACGTCGAGGTGGATGAGGGCCTGCCGAGTGTGATCCGCGTGGCGGTGGGGGGCGTGCACGCCCAGCCCGTCCGGCTGCACAAGACCGAACACATATTGAGTGGGCAGTTCCCGACGTCAGACAAGGTGACGCAGGCTCTGGCGCCGGCGCTCGCTGACTTGTCGCCCGTCGCGGATTTCCGGGGAAGTGCTGAGTACCGCTTGGCGATGGCCGGCGTTCTGGCTCGCCGTGCGATCATGGGGGCCTGGCAAGCCGCACGCAGAATATCATAGGGTGGGCTAAGGACGGACCGATCCGCGGTCGGCGCAAACGGCTGATTGGGCTCACGCATCTCAGGCGAGGGTCTTGTAGAGACGACACGCGGCAGACGGCGTCGTCGGGGTGTCCCGTCGGTCCCCTGAGGCTGAGTTGTGGTCCAGATGCGTACGCCCTGAACCGGCTGGTAAGTGACCGGCGGCGCCTCGGGGATGATGAATAGAGTTGGAGGATGTTATGACTGAAGGCCAAGTTGAGCGCAAGCCATTGGGTGAGACCTATGGCGGACAGGCTATTATTGAGGGAGTGATGATGCGCGGCAAGTACAATGCCGCGATCGCAGTGCGCCGTCTCGATGGCGAAATTGTGGTTAAACAGGAGTCTCTGAGCGGTCTCTACCGCGGTCCTGTCAGTAAGATCCCCTTCTTGAGAGGGATGCCGCTTCTGTGGGATTCCCTGGGCCTGGGGATGCGGGCGCTCTTCTACTCGGCTGAGGTCGCGGGGCAGGAAGAGGACCCGGACTTCACCATGTCAGGTGGCCTGGGCATCGCGACCGGGGCGTTCTCGATGCTCTTGGGCGTCGGGTTGTTTATGGTGCTGCCCTCGTTTGTGGCCGGCTTGATCGTGCAGGAGGAGGCGGTCCTCTTCAATGTGGTCGAGGGCCTGATTCGTCTGGTGCTCCTGATCGGCTATATTGCGGCAATCGGCCAGGCTGAGGATATCCGGCGGGTCTTTGCCTATCACGGTGCGGAGCATAAGACAATCAATGCGTACGAGGATGGCGCTCCGTTGACCGTGGACGGCGTGCGACCCTACTCGCGGCAGCATCCGCGCTGTGGCACGGCTTTTCTCATGACGGTTGTATTGATCTCTGTGTTGGTCCTTGCGCCCCTGGGACGCCCCTCGCTCCTGGTGCGCATCGCGACACGCCTGGCGCTGTTGCCGGTTATCGCGGGAATCTCCTACGAGATCCTGCGGTTCACGGCGCGGCATCAGGATAACCCGTTGATTCGCTGGATGATCGCGCCCAACCTGGCGCTGCAGAACCTGACCACACGCGAGCCTGAGGATGATATGCTTGAGGTCGGTATCCGGGCGCTGCAATCGGTCCTGGTAGGGGAGGGCGAGGCTGCTGCTGCCGCTTCTTCGGAGGCAGCTCCTGCCACAGTATCTTCTACCGCGGACTAACCGCGGATAGTTTCTTACCAGCCTTGCGAGGGGTTGAGCAACCTGTGCTCAACCCCTCGCAAGATTTTTATGCACCCGGCTTGGTCGCCCGGATCAAGAAGAAGGGCAGGTGGGCCACCTGTGACCAGGCGCCGGTGAATTGCTGAGCTGCACGTTCGGCTTGGCTGAGTTGCTGCTCTTCCTCCTCGGTTAGCGGCAGTTCCCTCAGAAAGCAGAAGCGCGCCGGGTCCGCGATGCTCAGGGTGTCGAAGAGCGAGACACGGACATCAAAACCTTGTTCCTCGAGCATTCCGGGCAGTCTGCGCCCTACCCAGGGGTCGGCCCCCGCTCGCTCAAGCCCCTGGAGCCACAGGTCTTGCGTGGTGATGGACCCGGGGTATTCGATCAGGCCACCGTAGTCCGGCTCCAGCGCGACCAAAACCCCGCCGGGCTCGAGCGCGCGCCAGACTTCCGCGATGACTGTCCTCAGGGGAGAGATCCACAGCAACGCCAGTTGTGAGAAGATCAGATCCAGCGTCCCGTTGCGGAAGGGCAAGCTCACCCCATCCGCTGCCACGCGGTGCGCCCCTTCAGCTCGGCCGGCTTGCAGGGCCTGCAGTGAGCGATCCAGCCCGATCACCATGCCGCCTGCCCGGCGAGAGAGCTCCGGCAGGACGCTGCCAACGCCCGTCCCCAGGTCGAGGACCCGGTGCCGGCGTGCGATGTGGACGTGCCGCAGGAGCTGCGCACGTGCCGGGGCCAGCCAACCGGCCTGGAGTTCCAGGAGCTTTGCGGAGGGAAGCGCTGCGGGCAAAGATCCCCCCTTTATGAAGACTAGCAAGACAATGCAATGCGAGGCACGGTAGCCATCACCGCACCGGGCCACACGCCGGCAAAGGTAACGCTACGCTAGATCTGAGAATCAGCGTAGCCGCAGGGTACGCGCGGTCTACAACTACGGCAATCTCCGGCTGTCCCCTTCAGCGGCTTCATCTGCCTCAGTGGTTCAGCGATTCAGACATCCGTTGGGGGCACATTCCACACGAGGGTGCGCGATACCGTAGGCACCTGCACGCAGGCTGCGAACTAGACAACCTGTCCTCGCAGGGGAGTCCGCCGCTATCCAGACCTCATTTCTTACGCGAATCATGCGGGACGAATATGTAGCGCGTGCAGTCTTGGGTTCGTAGTGACCAATTCATTGGTTTCGCGACTGGGAACGACTGAAGTTGTTACTACGAACCTGGTCGGTTGCAGCGGATGGCGAGTCATTTACGAAGTAGACGTCATGTTCGTTTACGCACACCACGCAGGCATGAAAACGCAGGCCCCGTTCTGCTCGGGCCGGCGGCGAGCACGCAAGGCTATTCTCGGAACAGCGGTGCGACGTGCCATCTTGGACCGCGGGCGTCTCGCCCGCATCTTCGCGCCGGTGGGAACTGCGATGTTCATAGCAGCTGCTGCGCACTTCGGGCTCTTGGAACCAGAGCGGGCGAGACGTGGGCATTCTGATGCACGCGGTCCGCAGAGGCTGCAATCTGGCGCGAGTTATTCTCGAAGTAGACCGGCTTCAGGAATCACCGCTCGCCGGTATTGTACTAGCCGGTGCGTTTTCCTCAAGTCCATCATCTGCCGCCGCCAGCGCAGGCACACGCGCACGCACAGCCGGCACAGGCGCAACTGCTGCTCCCCCCGCCTCCGCCGCTGCTGGAAGCTTTGCTGATCGCTTGGAAGATATCGCCTGTCACCCGATCCACACCGCTGAGGTCGACAAAGCCGCCTGCGGCAGCCGGGATGCTCATCGAGCCGGGCAGGATAGCGGCAGCCATCCCTCCCATCGTCGTCTCTGCCCATCCGGAGAAGGAGCCGGCGACATCGCCGAACGACGTCTTTCCGCCGCGCGCCGGTCCGCTGCTGCTCGTGGCGCGCTGTGCCGGGGTCCACGAGCTGCTGACTGGCATGGCCCACATCGGCCAGTAGTGGCCCCCGCGGTGTGTCAGGACTGTGGGGTAGCTTTCGTTCATCATCACCCATGGCAGAAACTTGTCGAGGTACTGCTCCCGCGCCTCGATCTCACCGAGGCTCCCCGCTTGTTCCATCGCCCGATCTATCACCCGTCGATAGTACTCCTGCGTGTCCGAGAGATCGAACGCCCTCATCTTTTCCGCAGTGGCCTTGATCAGACGTTCCATCGCTTTCGTGAAGTCGATCTCGCCCACCGGCTTCTTGGGATTGCGCTCCAGCTGGTCCAGAAAGTCGTCCTCGTACCTGTGGACGATGGTGCCCTCTTTGTGCGCAGCCTTACGGCGTGCCCCACGTCGTCTCGTGGAGGAACGACGGTTTTCGGAGCTCCCCCATGTGCGGAAGGGCTCGCGTATGCTGACCGTGACTGGGTCCTGGGCAACGAGCTCCAGGATGCTTTTCTCCAACAGGCCGAAGATCACCAAGGTGAGAACCTTGCTCAGCGGTAGCTCCAGCAAGATGGCGGACTCCGGCGCGGTCAGGCCTCGCTTGATGCCGCCCCCTTCTGTCTGCGCAACCGGTGGCAGGTACTTCAAGGGCTTGCGCCTGATGCGTGTTTCATTGAAGATCACCAGCGCGATGAGTATGGGGAATGACGGCAACATTAGGATCGGGCTGAGGAAGAAGAGAACGATCATGCCCCCGGCCAACAGGGCAAAGACGGTGCACCCGGTACCGCCGGTAAAGCGGAAGAACAGGAGCGTTAGCAGGCCCAGTGAGGACACGCCTAGTAGGATCTTGATTTGCGGGTTGTCATCGAGCCACTGCTTTACCAGGTCGATCGTCGTCATCTTGACGACACGGGTCATCACGCGACTCGGGAAAGAGATCCCAACCATATAGGCCTGTGTCGCCGGTACCTCACTCCACTCCCATACTGCGACGGCGTGACCCTGGTACAGGGCTTTGGTCGTGAAGGGCTCTTGCTGGTACAGCACCTCGTCGGGTTCGATGCCCTCCGGCAGATGGATGGCCACACCGATGGTGCTCTGCCCCTTTACCACATCGCTGTCGAACCAGGTGGGCGTGATACGCATCGAGGCGAGCTCTTTGTCGGTCGTGTCCTGGTACACCATATCCGGCATGGTGGCTTCGAAGTGCAAGGTACCGATCGCTCCAGACGGGATCGCCTGATCGTGGAGGTGGATTTCTACTCCGATATCGATGTATTCGGAAGTCCGGATGTCGCTTAGCGAGACGCCGTCAATAGAGGCCGACATCGTGGTAATGTCGTAGTCTTTGTGCGGCAGCCCAATATCGACAATATCGATATCGGTGCCGTAGTTTTCGAAGGTGATGTCGTAGACGATCCTCGCTGAGGCGTCCGGCAGCACGGTGACTTCCATCTTTAGTTCGGGCACCGCGAACCAGTAGCTCTGCGTGTAGGCTGGACCGGCTGCTCTGCCGGTGATGACGAGGCAGACGCACAGGGCGATGAACAAGGATAGGCGTCTCAACATAGTCAAGTTCCTCCGTAGAGCGGCCCTAACGGCCCCCTCCGGCACAGGCGCACGCGCAGGCGCATCCGGCGCACGCACACGCGCAGCTACTGCCGCCACTGCTCGATGAGCTGCTGACGGGCATAGGTTTGCTGAGGCGAGTCGGCAGAATCGCAACGGCCATGCCGCCCATCGTGGTCTCAGCCCATCCGGCAAAGGAGGCTGAGACGTCCCCGAAGGTGCTGGTCGCGGCACGTCCGGCGCCCGGTGTGGATTTGCTTCTGCCTCCGCCCAAAGTTCCAACAGCGAGGCCGGCGCCGCCGGCCTGACGTGCCCACATCGGCCAGTAGTTGTAGCTCCCCACGGTCATCGCCGGGCGATAGTCTTTGCGCAGCATCACCCAGGGCAAGTATTTGTCGAGGTAGGCTTCACGCTGTCCGATATCACCCAAGGCAGCGGCCTGTTCCATCGCACGATCAATGACGCGGCGATAGTAATCCTGAGTATCCGAGAGATCGAATCCCTGCATCTTCTTCGCAACCTCGTCGACCAGCTCTTGCGCCGGCTTGACCACGGCGAGCTGCTGTAGAGGGGTGGCTGGATGCGCCTCGACCAGATCCAGGAAGGGGTGCTCATAGGTGTGAATAACGGTGCCGGCTTGCTGCGCCATCCGGCGGCGGTAACGCCGGCAGGAGTCCTCGTCTTTGAGGTCTGCTTTGCCCGTAACCCGGAAGGCTTCGGTAACCTCAACCGTGAGCGGGTCATCGTCGGTCTGGTGGATCAGGCCCTTTTCCAGCATCCCGAAGATCACGAGGGTGACTACTTTGGTCAGCGGGATCTCAAGCAAAGCTGCGGCTTCCGGAGCCGTCAGGCCACGCTTGATCCCGCCCCCCTCGACCTGAGCGATGGGGGGGAGGTAGTTCGGTTTCATGGCGCGGACGATGCCGCGTACGACCAAGAAGACGATAACGATCGGGAGGAGTATGGGGATGCAGCCGAACACGAACGGGAGGACACCGCCGAACCAGCGACCCAGGATGTCCCAGAAGGTGACCTCGATAACCTGGGTGATTCCGCGTCGGGGAAACGAGACGCCCACGCGGTAGGCTTCCGTCGGTCTGACATTCTCATAGCGCCAAACGACGACGGTGTTCCCCCGATCGTCTTTGTACTTGCCGGTGAAGGGCTCATCCTGGTAGAGTACCTCGTCGGGCTCGATCCCGGGCAGCATACGGATGCGTATCTCGATGTTCCCGGCGCCCTGGACCAGGTCGCTATCGAACCAGGTCGGCGTGATCTGCAGGGAGGCGTTCTCTTCGTTGGTTGTATCGGCATAGACCATCTCGGGTGAGACAAACTCCATATGCAGCGTGCCGGTCTCGCCAAAGTCGATGGCGTAGTCTTCCAGATGGACCTCGACGCCGGTGTCGATGTAGGTCGATGTGCGGATATCGTCCAGGGGCTGCCCGTCGATAGAGGCGACCATTTGTGAGAGGTCGTAGTTATCATTGGGCGTGCCGATGTCCACGATATCGATCGGGCTGCCCTGGTTCTGGAATGTAATGTCGTAGACGATGTGCGTGGCGCCTTCGGGCAACACGGTGACGTCCATCAACAACTCCGACACCGTGAAGCTGTAGGTTTGCAGGTTGGGGACCGGAGCTGGTGCCGCCGCTGAGTGACGCGCCGGCAAGGCTGCCCGTGCAGGCATGCCGGCACGTGCAGACACGGGCGTGGCAACGAGCGAGATCATCGCTGTCATAGTTACCAAGAGTGCAGCAAATCGTCGTCTTTTAGCCATAGCTGTCATCCCTTTGCATATCCAGCCTTTGCTGTTTCTACGCGTGATGCGGTCAGGCGCTGCGTGCCCAGCTGTCAGGGTCCCGTGGACAACCCGCCGCACAGATGGTCAGTCCGGGGCAGACATCGCAGCGGGTGGGGGCTTCCACACGCTCGCGATAGTCCCGGAAGACCGGTGCATTCCATATGGTGTCCCAAGTATCGTCGTTCAGATTCCCGGCGCTCTCATAGCGTCCCCGCGGGGGGAAGACGTCGCCGTTAGGTTCAACGCGGACGGCCACATCGCCTGAACAACGCGGACCGGCGACGATCTGGTCGGTCAGCGCTTTGGTCGGATCACGCTCCACCGGCGGATTCCACATAAAGCGCGCCTGTGCCAGGTCAGCGATCTCCTCTACTGTCGTCGCGACCTGGGCCATGCCCTCGCCGGTGAATATGCCGTCCTGTTCCGCCAAGGTGGCATCGGAGGTGGCGTACGCTACGAAGGAGAGATTGTCCGCACCTTTTGCGATCAGCGTCTCGACCGTTTCCTCCAGCGCATCCAGGGTCGCCTGGATGAGGGGAATCTCTGCTACCGCGCTGATCTGGTGCTCCTCAAGCCAGGCCAACAACCGCTCTGCGGCGGCCAGATCTCCGGCGCCGCAGACAGCATCGTGGATGGCCGCATCAGGGGATGCGTACGGGAAGGTCACGTAGTCGACACCGGCCTGGCGTAGATCGGCCAGGAAGCCCGCGTCGTCAAGATTGCCGGCGCGGCTCCGCACACCGGCGATCATCCCCAGATCCTCGGCGCGTTCCACCGCGCGGATCAGGTGCGCCGGCTCACCATCGTCCGGGAACAGCACGACGACATGTGGAATCCCGACCTCCCATAGGCGATCCAGGATCGGCACGATAACGTCCGGTGGCGCTAAGGGCACGGAGGCCTGGAACGGTGCAATGAGCTGGGTGCTGTAGGGCGATGTGGCAGCATCCTCAAGATTGAAGACGGGATAGGAATCGCCCGGCGCCTTGACCTGCTCGATGATCTTGTTCACCTGAGCGATGTCCGCGCGTATCATATCGTCACGGGCGCCGGAGAAGGTCCTCTTTAGCCTCGTGCTGATCTCGGTCTCCGACTTGCCCTCCAGCAGTCCCTTGGTAATGACCACACCGGTCGGGGACAGTCGTGCTGTCGCCATGGCGTTGGCAATGAGCATCCCGCTGCCATCGTTTTCCACACGGAGGTGGAATCGCGCGAAGGCCTGGTCGGTTTCGTGCATAGCGTGATAGAGTCCGGGTGCGATGGGGGCTGCGCGCTCCGCAGGCCTAAAAGTCAGCAAGCGTCTGAGCCAGTCTTTCATGTCATTGACCTCCTACACCTGGTATTTTTCCTTGTACAGAGCGGGTTGGTAGACTGCACGTCTGCCCGGACATTCCACCCGGGGACAGAGTAGACAGCTTTCGAAACGTTCCTCGGTCGTGAACCGGATCCCTGAGATGGATTTGTTGGGGACCATCAAGAAGCTGTCGGTCAGATGGATGCCGATCGCGGCTTCCGGATCTCCCAGAATCTTGAAGAGGGGGCGCTGTTCGCGGATCGGCCAATCTGCCAGCGAGCCCGGGGCCATCGTCGCG
>Ga0114918_10003875_pt1 | contig 13077 bp, 9 predicted proteins | sample LantaG_FD_87015 | JGI IMG/M metagenome (GOLD analysis project Ga0114918, IMG submission 87015) | Deep subsurface microbial communities from Baltic Sea to uncover new lineages of life (NeLLi) - Landsort_02402 metaG | ecosystem: Environmental > Aquatic > Marine > Oceanic > Sediment | place: Baltic...
CGTTCTTTGTTTTTATGTTAAGATCATATAAAGGGAGAACAAGAAAGGGGGGGGGAAGATGAAAGGCTGGTTTTTTTTTTTTTTTTTTTTTCGAGCGACAAGTGAGTTTGGAAACCAATGCCCCTCTTTTCACTCTTTTTTTCTTTTTCTCTCTCCTCTTTGCTCCCCTCTCGGCGAGGAGAGAGCTCTCAGCTCTCTCTCACCCTCTCTCAATTGCTGCTTTCGTGGCTCTTTTTTGGTGCTCTCCGCCGATCAGCAGCAGTGAGCATCGAACGAGGCGCCTCGCAGCGATGCGGGGAGCTCGAAGCAGAAGCAAGCGATCGATCGCTCTCGTCGCTCTCGTCGTCACCATCGCCTTTGCCTGCTCCTTTCGGTCAATCCGCGCCCAGTTCTCGCGCCCGGTGGCCTCCGCCGCGGACGCCCAGGCGCACGCCGCTCGCTCCAAGTTTACGGCACGCGAGTCGAGCGGCGACCTGGGGTCTCACCCTCTGACGGGCGAGGACGAAGGCGACGATGGTGATGGTTCAATCGACGCCGATCGGCCATCGCTCCACCACTCGTTCGCGCCCGACGCCGACGCCGGCGACTGCGGCGCGCCGCTCTCGCACCTCTGGACCGCCGACGCCGGCGCCTCCTCCATCGCCGCCACGCCTTTAATCACCGATCTCTTCTCCGACGGCTCCAAAGAGGTCATCGTGCCGGCCTTTGTCCACGAGCTCGAGGCCCTCGACGGAGCCTCCGGCGCGAGGTGGTCCGACGGCCGCTGGCCTGCCTTCCACGGCTCGTCGGCGCACGCATCGCCTCTGCTGGCCGACGTCGACGGCGACGGCGTGCAGGAGGTGCTGCTGGGCACCTACGACGGGCGGGTAAGCGCCTACCGGGACACGGGGGAGAGGGTTCGGCCGGTCGAAGACGACGAGGGCGGCGCACAAGGTGAAAGCGGGGGTGGAGGTCTGGCGTTCCCGCGGCTGAAGGCGCGGACCCTCTGGTACCAGGGCCTCGCCGCGGACCCCACCTCGCACGACAGGCCCGACTTGGGGAAGAACGCCGACGCGCAGCAGGAGCTGCAGGCGAAGCTGGTCGACGAGGCGCTGCGGGCGAGGGAGGAGAAGAAGAACAGCGGCGGAGGCGGAGCTCCCGGCCGTCGCCGTCGCCATCGCTCCCTGCTGCAAGCTGCAGCCAACGACGCCGCAGCGACGAGCGTCGAGGCCGAGGCCAAGGCCACCTTCGACGAGCTCTTTGGCGAGCAGAGCAGCGGCGGCGGAGGCGAGAAAGCCGCAGGAACGGCGACGACGACAACTTTCGCCGACGCGAACGACGGCGGAGCTTCCTCTTCCTCTTCCTCTGATGAACAACTCCAGAGCGAGCACAAGCAGCTCACCCCGGACCAAATGGCCTCCCTGCTCGCCGAGGGGATCGACGCCGCCGAGATCGAGGGCATCCAGGAGCGGCTGGCCAACGAGGCAGAGTCATGGGTCGAAAACGTCGAAAACGCCAGAATCGATGGTGGGAGTTTCGAAAACGGAGCAGGAGGAGGAGACAACGCCGAGCTCTGGGGCGACGAGCCCCCGGAGGTAGAGCGCCTCCCTTCCAACGAGGCCCTCAAGAACGCCGGCGTGGACGTAAAAGGCGGGAATTCCGCCCTCCCGGAGTTTATCTTGGTCGACGCTCACCTGCTGGCGACGCCCGTCGTCGCCGACGTCGATGGCGACGGCCACGACGAACTCGTCGCCGCCGTCTCCTACTTCTTCGACGACGCCGAGTGGCCCCGCTCCCGCATCGAGAAAGAGTTGGGAGGCGGAGTTGATACCGAGAAGTACGTTATGGCGGGGGCCGTGGCGATCTCGCTGCGCGGCGGCGGCAGCGACGGGCGCGGCGGAACCCGGAAAAGAGGCGACGTCGTCTGGGCGTCGCACCTGGACTCGAGCACTTCTTCTTCTCACTTCCAGGCCCGCGCCCTCTCTAGCCCTTCCATCGCGGACGTGGACCGCGACGGCAAGCTCGAGGTCGTGGTGACGACGACGCTGGGGTTCGTCTACATCCTCGAAGGCGCGACGGGCAAGGCGAGGGACGGGTGGCCGCTGCAGCTGGCGCCCGTGCAGGCCTCTGCTGCCCTCGCCGACGTCGACGGTTGTGGAAAGCTGGAGCTTATCGTCGCCGACGAGGCCGGGACCGTGGCGGCTCTGAAGAGCACCGCCGGGAACGGGACCAATAATAACCCCAACGATTTCATTTTGTGGGAACGGCACCTCGGCGCGGCGGTCACCGCGACGCCGGCGATCGGAGATGTTGATGGAGACGGCGACCTCGAGGTCATGGTGGGCGACGCAGCGGGCACGGTGTGGTGCCTCGACGCTCGCACGGGCCTGGACGCCAACCGGTGGCAGCACGGCAAAGATGACGTGGCTGCGAGGAGGAACGCGCTGTGGCCGTGGAAGCGAGACTTGACGACCTCTTCACCGTCTTCAACTTCTCCTTCTCTTCGCCGCGGCGCCCGAGGCCGGATCGTCGCCTCCCCTCTGCTGGTGCCCCTGGGCGACCCCCCACTTCAGCAGGGCAGGCACCCGCCCCTCCGCGTCGTCGTCCCGGCGTTCGACGGCCTTCTATACGCCATTGCCGGTGACGGAGCCTGCTTCGATTCGCTCGATCTGGGAGAGGCCAGCTACTCTCGACCCTTGGCGGATGACCTGGACGGCGACGGCTCCCTGGAGCTGGTCCTGGCGACGATGTCCGGTTCGGTGCACGCCATCAAGGCCGGGAGGGCCGGCGTGAGCCACAGGGTCGACGCCGCCGCGGCGGCCTCCACGGCGCTCCACCTGCCGCCGCTCGCCGCCGCCGCTCTCTCCGCCATTTCGCAATCTCCTTCCCCGTCAAACTCGCTCCCTTCCTTGCAGCTCGATGCCGACGACCCCCCACCGGCGGACCCGTTGGCGGTCACGGCAGAGGCCATCCCGGACGGCAACAGGTTCGTCTGCTCCGCTCCCTCCTTCGAGGGCGTGAGGGCCCTGGCAGAGGACAGGAGCCCGCGAGACGTCCGAGGGCGAGAGCTCGCCGTGAGGTTCGAGATCGTCGACCGTCGAAGCAGGAAGGCCGGGCCCGAGTTCCCTTCGACCGCCGCTGTCGTGGCTCCCCCGACCGACGATAACGGGGGAAGGGGGCCTTACAGGGTGACGGTGTCGCTGCAGGGCGTCGGCGCGGAGCAGATGAGCGGGAGCGGAAAGAAGAAAGGTTCGAAGAGTTCTTCAACTTCTTCTTCTTCTTCTTCTTCTTCTTCTTCTTCTTCTTCTTCTTCTTCTTCTTCTTCTTCTTCTTCTTCTTCTTCTTCTTCTTCTCCGGCGACGACCACCGTAGTCGGGATGACTGGCACGTACCCTCGCCCGGGGGTGTACAGCCTGACGCTCCCCGTTCCCAGGGCGAGGACGACGGCGACGGTCAGGGTGGAGATGGTGGATGAGGTGAGGAAGAGAAAAAAAGGAGTTTTAAACTTTTTTTTTCCTTTTCAATTTTCTTCTTCGTCTTTTTCTTTTTCTTCTTCTTCTTCTTCTTCTTTTCCGCTCACCTCAAAATTCTCTCTTCCACCTTCAAACTCAAATTCCAGTCCGGCACGCGCTTCTCTGACTCCTTCGCGCTTTCCTTCCACGTGCACGCGCACCGCGCCCTGAAGTTCATGGTGGCGGCGCCCACGCTGCTCGCCGCCGCGGCGGTGGCGGCGGCGGTCGGCGGAGGTGGTGGCGGTGGCGGAAGAGGAGGAAAGAGCGGGAGGCGAAGGAGCCAGCAGCAGAGGCGGCAGAGTCCCGGGTCCGGTGGCATCCTGGACGCGCCGCTGCCGCTGCGGTACTGAAGCCCTCGGTTCTCTCTATGTAAAAAAAGCAAGCAAAAAAGCAAGCAAGCAAGCGAATCCAAAAAAAGTAAGGTCGAGGAGCAAAGCAACGAGGGCCGCTCGCTTCAAACTCGGCTGCTCACTTTTTGTTTTCATCTAGAAGTTGCTGCCCCTTCTTTTTCTTTTGCTTTGTCAACTTCTCCCCTCCGATGCGTCCAACGGCCTTGTTCCTGGCGCCGCGCGCAGGGCCCACGCCGCCCTCTGCCGTGGGCGACGGCGGCGGCGGCGGCGGCAAGAAGAAGGACAGCGCGCCGCTCCCTCGGCTGCACAAATTGCAGTCTCCGTCGTCGCCCTCGAGAAGCTCCTCATCGAAAGCGGGGGCGTCTGCAGCCAACGCCGACGCCTCGGCCGCCAGTAGCAGCTCGGCAGCAGCAGCAGCAGCAGCAGCGTCGCAGCAACAGCCGGCTGCTTCTGCTGCTGCCGCAGCAAACGCCTCCAAGTCCGCCGCGGCCTTTGCCTACGCGCAGGGCCTGCTCTCGAAGCTTCGAGGCAATGAAAGCGTGAGTCAAGAAAAAAAAACATGAAAAAATGGAAGGGCGCCCTCCCGATCCAACTTGCTTCTTGGCTTCGGTTTCCTCTCTTTACAGCCCTCGCGTCGAAGACATATCGTGTTTTACCTCTGTGTTGGTGGAAGAGACCTGACGAGCGTGCGAATGAGGAGCTGTTGGGGTCGCTTGGAAAACAACAACATCGAACGACGACCGACGACCGACGACGACGCAGCGTCGTTATCATCGTCGTCGTTCAATGAACTTTTGCTTTTCCCCTTTGGCAACTCGCCCCAGGCCTCTTCCCGCTCTCTTCTATCGCGCATTGCTGCCTTGTCGACTGTTACGTCGCGCCTAGAGGGATGGAATCTCGAACCGAGGGCGAGAAAGGCCCGCAGACCGCAGTGAAAGTCGCGAAAAAAAGAGCACAGCGAAACGAGTGACGAACGATGGCGGACACGTCAGCACGTCGACCTCTTCTCCCACCACCACCTCTCACCATCTCTCCGCTTCTTATTCTCCTCTCGTCTCCACCGCAACCACCGCCACCACACAGGCCTCGACGACCTCGACCTCTGCAGCGGCCACGCTCACGGCCCCTCCGCCGCAGGTCGTCGCGGCGCCTCCGACTTCGACTTCGTCTCCGTCGCCGCCCTCGACGACCTCCGAAGCCGCTCCCTCGGCCGACGCTCCTCCTTCAACAACCTCCTCCTCCTCGCCTCTGCTCCAGCAGCCCGACCTCCGCCGCTTCCTGAGACCCACGGGCGACTCCGAGACGCGCTACATCCGCATGCTCTCCTCGCTGTGCGCGCAGACCTACTACATAGAGAAGCTGACGAGCAGCACGCTGTGGAGGAGGCACCGGCTCGAGCTCGTCTCGACCTCGCGCGCGTGCGAGCTGCGGGGCGCGCGCGGCGGGCCGCTGGCGCAGCAGCGGGTGAGCCCTTCGAGCTTCTCTTCTTCGGGGTATTCCTCGGGTTCGCCCGGTTCTTCCCCTGCTTCTTCTGCTCCTCCTTCTCCGGGGCGTGGCGCCTTGCTCCAGAAGAGGGAGCTGCAGTCTCCTGAGGACGCGTTCGGCGACGGAGACGCGATGGCGGCCTCGCCGGCGCAGGCGGCCGTCGCGGCGGCGGCGGCGGAGGCGGCCGCCTCGCTGGCATCGGCCGGTGCCCCGCCGACGGACGCGCTCGCGGCTGCCGCTCTGGCTCGCGTCCAGGCCGCCGATAGCGTGGTGATGGAAGCGGAGGTTGTTGAAGAGACGGCGGTGCTTGTGAGCTCGAGCTCTTCGACTCCTCCTCCGCCGCTGAAACAATCCGCGACCGATCTCGTCGCCTCCCGCCTCGCCGCCGCGGCGCAGGCCGCCGCCGCCGCCGCCGCGCCCCTGGCCTCCGCTGCCGGGTCGGCGGTGGGATCCGCCGCCTCCGCCGCCGCGCTCAACGTCGGGTCGCTGGCGGCGGCGGCCGGCGCGGCGGCCCCGGAGCCGCTGCGCGCCGTCGCAGGCGCGGCGGCCGCCGGCGCGGCCGGCGTCGCGGGCAACCTTCCTCTGCGGGCCGTGGCCGGCTCCCTGCAGTCCGCCGCCGCCGCAGGCCACTCCACCGCCGTGGCGACGATCGCCCTGGTGACAGCTGCCGTGCAATCCAGCTGGGGGAGCAGCAGCGAGGGATCCACCTTGAAGGGCGACGACCTCGACGACGACGGCGCATGCGCGTCTTCGCCGACAGAGTGGTTCATCGCCGACGACCCCGGGTCGCACACCCGCTACTTCATCATCCAGGGCTCCGACACCCTCGACCACTGGAAGGTCAACCTGACCTTCAACCCCGTCCCCTTCGAGGACCCGGACCTGGGCGTCAAAGTGCACAGGGGCGTCTACGAAGCGGCACTGCGGCTGTACGACCGCTTCTTGCCGCTGGTCGTCGAGCATGTGGCCTCGAGCCCGTTTGCCAAGGTGGTCTTTGCCGGCCACTCCTTGGGCGGGTCGCTGGGGACGCTGCTGATGCTGATGTTCCTAAGGCGTGGGGTGCTGCCCCCCGTGGCGCTGTCTCCGGCGTACACTTTCGGGGCTCCCGCGGTGCTCTGTGACGCCGCGGCGTGGGGGTCGAGCTCGAGCAATTCTTCTTCGGGTTCGAGCTCTTCTTCTTCGACCTCACTTTTAACCTCTTCCTCGTCTCCGACGCTGGCCAAGACCCCGCTCTCCACCGACCCCGCCACGCGCCCCCGCGGCTGCTCCGTCTGCGGCGCCCCCGCCGGGGACTGTCTCCACGTCGCCGCGGGCGCCTGCGCCGCCCCGCTGCTCCAGCAGGGGACCTCTTCGACGAGCTTTAGGCCTCCGGCCCCTCTGCTCGAGAGGCTGTGTCTGCCGCCGGGCGCCGTCCGCAACGTGGTGATGGCCCGCGACATCGTGCCGCGCGCGTTCACGTGCGACTACTCGAGCGTGGCGAGCCTGCTGGGGACCGTGAGGAAGGAGTTCAGGGACCTGGAGTGCCTGCAGACGCCGGCGTCGGCCGTGGCGGCCGCCGCCGAGGCGGCGCTGAGGAGCGAGAGAGGGAATAGTTCTTCGCCTTCGTCGTCGTCGTCGTCGTCGTCGCCGATGGACGTTGCGCTCGTCGCCGCGCTCGAAGCCGAAGAGAAACAGAAGGACAAAAAGTCGAACGACCAAACGCAGACCCCAAACTCCCTCTTCTCCTCCTCGAGCACCCGCCAGGTGATGTACACCTTCATCGGATGCCTGGTGGTATTGCAGCCCGACGCTTCGCACGCGTTCGTCAAAGGAGAAAAGGAAGCGGCTGGCCACCCCCTGCTTCCCTCGGGCCCCGGGCTTTATACTCTGCGAGAGCCCGCGCTTCTGTCCGGGTCCGGCGCCACGGGCGCCAACAACATAGCCCCTCTGGTCAGAGGCGGCGGCAAGCGCGTCGTGATCGGCGCCTCCTCGAACGGGAAGTCTATGTCAGCGTCGGTGAACAACAGCAACAGCAGCGCGGCCGCGACGCCGCCGCCGGCGTTCGCCGCCGCGCGCCTGAGGCCCGTCAAGTCCGTCTCGGCCGCCGTCGCCGCGCTGATGGACCAGCCTCACCCTCTCGAAACCTTAACCGACCCGGGGGCATACGGCAACGAGGGTTCGATCTCGAGGTATCACAACCCAGACCACTATACCAGGGCTGTCGGGGGTGTGTTGCGGGCGAGGCAGGGGTCGGCGAGGTGGAGGCCGCTGAGCGAGCTGGCCGAGATCGGCAGGGGCGAGCCGCGGTGGAAGAAAGACGGGAAAGTGGTTTCTTCTTCTTCTTCTTCTTCTTCTTCTTCTTCTTCTTCTTCTTCTTCGCCGTCTTCGTCGTCGCCTGCGCCTCCTGCCGTTGCCGCTCCGGTTCCTCCTCCGCCTCCGTCCCCTTTCCTCGCGAGGCTGTCTCCCGGGATGCGGCCGCAGCTCGGGCGCGGCGGCGGGACGACGGTGATTAGGGCGCGGCCTGCTGCTGCTTCGGTGGTGGCGGCGAAGAACGGCGGCGGCAACGAAGGCGACGGTGACGACAAGAATTGATCAACCAAAAGCGACGCCCCTCCCCCCCCGAACTCGACTTCAAAGACTTTCAACCGTATGAAAAAAGGGCACGCTCTCACAAGAGCTGCTGCTGCCTTCTAGGAGACCCAGCAAAGAATTGAGATAGCATTGAGAGAGCGAGTTGAGAGAGAGAAAACAAAAAAAATTAAAAAATCAAAATCGAGCCAGCCACTTTTTCAGTTGTACCTTTGTCAAAAATAGCTCTCTTTTTTTCATTTTACACTATGTTCTTCATTCACTCATTCGTTGTGTTTTGTTGTCAGGATCTCTCTCTCGCGCCAGGTGTAGCTGGGCCTCCAGAACGAAAGCGCGGCACGCGGGAGTTGGCTTTCGTCGTCGCTTCCGTCATCACTCTCGCTGTTGTCGTCGCTCTCGTCGCTTCCGCTGTCTTCACTCCCTCCTCCGCCTCTTCCGTTTCCGCAGCTCCTGCGGCACCCCGACCCCGTCGCCACCAGCGGCAGCCACGGGTGGATCGCCACGGCTGCCACGGCCTCTTTGGAGACGCGCCAGCCGGTCGATGAAGCAGGCGGAGGTAAAGCGGCAGCGGCAGCATCGGCGGCACCGATTCCTTCTCCTTCTTCTTCTCCTCCTCCTCCCTCCTTCTTCCCCCTCTGCTGCTGCGCCGCTTCCCACTCGCCCCGCAGGTCGAAGGCTCTCACCCACCCGTCCTCGCCGCCGCTCAGCAGGTGGCGACCGGCCACGGGCTCCACGGCCAGCCCGATGCGCTGCTGCGTGCGGCCCGAGGCGCGCGAGAGCGAGAGCGCGCAGCCGCCGCCGTTGCCGCCGCCGCTGCCGTTGCCGTTGCCGCTGCCGTTGCCGCTGCCGTTGCCGCTGCCGTTGCCGCTGCCGTTGTCGTTCGAGCTTTCGTTTGCGTTTGAGATTCCGCCTCCGAGGGGCAGCACCGAGTCCCCTCGCCTGACGTCCCAGCACCTCACCGCGCCGTCCCTCCTCGCGGCCGAGTACAGGTACCAGCCGCACGGGGACCAGCACAAGGCCGTGGCGGCGTCGGCGTGCCCGCCCTCGAGCGACAGCAGCACCTCGCCGGTCGAGGGGAGCGCGACCGAGACCGAGCCCGAGACGAAACCCACAGCCAGCAAGGCCGGCAGCGTTGAAGAAGAGGAAGGAGAGGAGGGCGAATTGGAGCAGGCCAGGGCGGAGACCATCGAGGATCCCCCTCGCAGGGGACAGTGCGTTAGGAGAGGCGCGGGAGCAGCAGCAGAAGAAGGGGCAGCAGCAGGGACGAAATCATAAGAGCGCGCCGGCTGCCGCCGCTGCCTCTTGCCAAACTGCAGCGGCACTCCGCTCGCGTCGCCACCGCCGCCGCCGCCCCCAAAGCCCCCGCTCCCGAACGACAAAGACAACGAGGAAGAGACTCTTCCATTCTCACTCGTTTTCCTCGAAGAAGAAGATCTGGGAGAGGGGATGACGGCCCTCGGCGCCTTGCCCGGCCTCGAGACGTCGAACAGAGCGACGCTGCCCGCGCGCCCGCCGAGCGCCAGCGTGCCTCCGTCGGGCGTGAAGCAGAGCGCGGTGGTGGTCGCGGGCTCTACCGCCTGGTCCATCGGCATGAACGAGGCCACGATGTTCGGAGGCGTCGAAAGGGCATCGGCAGCAGCATCAGCAGCGGCAGCAGCGGCAGCGGCGGCAGAAGGAAGAAAAGGCCCGAGGAGCTGGACCGGGAGGTGCCTAGCCGCGACCGCGAGCAGCGGCGGGCCGAACCCGAGGCAGCCTCCGCCCCCGTCTGCTGCTGCTGCCCCGCCGAGAGGGTGGAAGGCGAGGTCGTGGATGATGTCCCCTGCGTGCCAGGAACGGGACAGGGAGATTGGCGGGGGAGAAGGAGCGGCAGCGTCCTCCTCCTCCTCCTCCTCCTCCTCCTCCTCCTCCTCCTCTTCGTCGCCGCTGCTGCTACTCTCTTCCTCTTCCTCGTCTTCCGTCTTCTTCCTCGTCCTCCTCTTCCTCCTCGGAGGCCACGGCGCCTCTTTCCCCAGCGCCACCGCATCCGCGGGGATATCGAAGAGTCTCACGTGGTTGTCATCGGCAGAAGAAGCCAGCAGGGTCCCGCAGGGAGAGAAGCGGAGGGCCTTGACGAAGTTGAGGCCTGTTTTGAAGAAGGAAAAAGGAGGAGGAGGAGGAGGTCGAGGTTTTTTGAATTTGGCTAGCTCCAATCTGATCTGCTTCCGCCGATGTTGTCCCTCTCTAATTCCTCTATGATCTCTCTCTCGTACCTTCAAACTCGTCTGTGAAAGATCCCAGATGCGTGGGTGGCGTGGAGGCATCGAAGGCGAGCTCGGAGAAGCCTGGAGGGCGGTCGCAGGCGAGCAGAGATGCCATCGACTTTTTTCCCGAAAATTTCTTCAAAGTGATCCACGGCGTAAAAACTCATTTTTTCAGATTTCGATGGAGAAAAAAGTGGAGACTTCCGGAAGCAGCCACGGCATCTATAGAGCTTTTCATTGCTTCTTAACTGCTCTTGAGGATTTACACGAGATTGTTTTACGCCTCTGAAAGAGAGCAGGCTCAAAAGAAGACGATTCGAAGGCGCCGCTGCTTGCCGATTGAATTGAGAGAAAAAAGAAAACGAATGATCGAAAGAGAGCAGCTCGACCTCCGCTCGGCCCTCGCCGAGCTCGGCCTCGACTCCTCCACCTCCACCTCCACCTCGGAACCCTCCCAGCCCCTCCTCGACGCGGCCACCATCCGAGCCGCCTTCCGCAGGCGCGCCAAGGAGATCCACCCCGACCTGAACCCGGGGGCTCGAGCCGAGGAGGAGGCGTCGAGGCGCTTCGCCAGGCTCTCGCGCGCCGCGGAGGTCGCCCTGGCCGCCGCCTCCGGGAGGGGAAGTCACTACTCGTCGCAGTTCCAGCACCAGGGAGTTCCCGAATCCTTGCTGTCCTCTCTGCTACGGCAGCGCAAAGTCGCTCTGGGCCTGTCGGCGGCGCTCGTCGCAGCTGGAGGTGGGGCCCTCTGGCTCGCGCTTGGGGTCCACCGCGATCGATATTCCAAAGAGGTCGCTGCCGTTGTGCGGCAGCCCCCCTCGGAGGCGGCGCTGAGCGTGGCGAGGATGGTGGAGGAGGCGCGGGTGGAGGCGCGGGACCTGAGGCTGAAGGCAGAGGCAGAGGCCGAGAAGAAGAAGGGGAGGAAGTGAGTGTAATTTATTTTGTTGTTTGTGTCTCAAAATTTACAGAGCTTATTGATACAAATGCCCTGCCACCGCAAGCAGCAGCAGCAGCAGCAGCAGCGGAAAAAGAAGAAGAATGCGCGTTGAGGTTCGTTTTCATTGCTTGTTTGAGTTCTTTTCGGCCTCATTTTTTTCAGACAACGACGTCCTCCGACGCCGCCTCGGAAGCCGGCGAGGTCCCGTCGCCGTTTGCGTTCGCGTTAACCGCCGCAGGAGCAGCACTCGCATTCCTGGGTCCCTCGGAGCGTCCCCTGGTCCCCCGCGGCTGGTTATTGTTGTTGTTGTTGGCGGCAGCGGCAGCGGCAGCAGCAGGAACAGCGGCGGGAGGAGCAGCGACGGCGCCGGCGGCATTCGCTGTCGCCGCCGCCGTCGCGGCTGCCGCAGCAGCAGCGGCTCCCTGCCTGAGCTCCTCCAGCGCCCTCTCGACGGCAGCGAGCCTCGCCTTCAGGGCCTCATTCTCGCCGCGCAGCTCCTCGACCTCGACGGCCGCGGTGACGGCGGTGGGGACCGCCGGGAGAGGAGGCGTGGGGTCCGCAGGAGCGGCGGTTGCTGCTGTTCCGGCCTTTGCCTTTTTACTCGCCGCCGCCGGCGCTCCTGCCTTTTTCGCTGCCGGCGCCGAAGCCGCGCTCGCCGCAGCAGCGGCAGCGTTCGCAGCGGCCGCCGTCTTCCCGCGCCTCGTCGTCATCAGGCCGTCGTTGGAGCCGAAGAAGTCGAGGCCGGAGACGAGGGCCGCCGCCGCAGCTGCTGCAGCGGCCGCTGCGGCCTTTGTCGCGGCCTCTTCTCCACCTTCTTCTTCAACTTCGACTCCGGCTTTCTCCTCTTCCACGGGAGCGACGCCCGAAGCGGAAGGCACGGCATGAGCAGCAGCAGAAGATTCGATGGCGGCACCGGAAGCAGATGGCTCCGGAGCAGCACCGGCAGCAGCAGGAGCGGCAGCGGCCGCCTCCGTGGCAACCCCCGCCGCTGCGTCCGTCGCCGCCGCAGCCGCTTCTCCGTTTCCGTTCCCGTTTGCCAGCGCGAGAGCCTCCAGGTCGCAGCCCCCTCCCGGAGTCGTCGGGAACGGCCTCTCCACGAAGGGCGTCGCGTCGGCGGCGGGGGGCCTCGGCGGGGGCTGGTTGCTCAGCTGCTGCTGCTGGGCCCTCCTCGCAGCGTTTTTGTTTTTGTTCTTGTTGCCCTTGCCCCCCTTGTTCTTGTTGTTTGCGGGTCCCGCTGTCGCTCCTCCGACTTCTGATCCTCCCGCCGCTTCCTCGTCCTCGGGGAAAGGGTGCTCGACGAAGGGCGTGCCCTCGACGAAGGGGGTCCCTTCCGGGGTGAGCACGGGGACGTTCTTCCCTAAACATCGATTTTTATGGAAAAAAATGAGTGAGTTTTTCAGCTGCGTTTTTCTCCCTTGAAAAAGCATCCAAAAACAAACAAATCTCTCCCTTCGCTTACCGTGCGAGCGGATCAAGAAAGAATTCGAGTTGTAAGGGGCGTGCGGCGCCGAGGCCGGGGGCCAAGGGGAGAAGCGGACGCGGCCCCTGCCCCCTCCTCCCCCTCCTCCTCGACCTCCTCCGCCGGCATTGCCTCCTCCACCGCGACCACCGCCTGTATTTTTTTTAAGAAAGAGTTTTTTTTGTCAAGCCCGATTCAGAGAGGAAAGAGTACGTGTTTTTGGTTTGGCTTTGGGCCCCTGATCACCTCCACGACGTTTCCTTGCTCCTGCGAGGAGGAGAGAGAGAGTGAAGCGTCGGCAGAAGAGCAGGAGAAGGCGAAACAACATTTGAGTGCCTCTCTCTCTCTCTCTCTCTCTCTCTCTCTCTCTCTCTCTCTCTCTCTCTCTCGATTGCTCGCCATCGTTTCTCTTTCTCTCCTCTCTCTTCTCCTCTCTTCTCCTTCCTTCCTTCTTCCACCACGCACCTCGAAAGTTCCGCCTCGCGCGCTTGTTGCTGTTGTTGTTGAGAGCGTGCTGCTGCTGGCTGCCGTCGTCGAGGCCGCCTCC
>Ga0114918_10003876_pt1 | contig 13076 bp, 13 predicted proteins | sample LantaG_FD_87015 | JGI IMG/M metagenome (GOLD analysis project Ga0114918, IMG submission 87015) | Deep subsurface microbial communities from Baltic Sea to uncover new lineages of life (NeLLi) - Landsort_02402 metaG | ecosystem: Environmental > Aquatic > Marine > Oceanic > Sediment | place...
GGCGAGCCGGAAGGGGAGCTTTTAGCTGCTATCAATCAAGAATTTGGCTCTTTTGAAAATTTTGTGGCTAAGTTTAGTTCCAAGACGGGGGCTATTCAGGGCTCGGGCTGGGGCTGGCTTGGCTACTGCAAGGAGAATAAGAAGGTGGTATTCGAGACATGCGCTAATCAGGACCCTTTGAGTACCAAGGGTTTAGTGCCTCTTTTGGGGGTGGATGTCTGGGAGCATGCCTATTATCTGCAGTATAAAAATGTTCGCCCAGAGTATCTAAAAAATATTTGGCGCATTGTGAATTGGGGTAACGTGGCAGAGAGGTTTACCGAAGCAAAGATGTGAGTATACTTTTTATTCCCTTGTTTTTTTGCCCTTTTTTTTAGATAATGGATCCAAATAAGCAGGATTGGTATTTATGGGTTTATTCTCTTCTAAGCCGAAGATTAAGATACAAACGACAAAAAAAGATGGTTTTAGTGGGTGGCTTAAATGCTCGCATTGCGCAGAGCTCATCCATTCGAATGAACTGGGACAAAATCGCCACTGTTGTCCCAAATGCGATTACCATTACCGTCTTTCTGCTCCGCAGAGGGTAGAGCTCTTGGCCGATGCGGGCTCTTTTGAGGAATTCTTTAATGAATATAGCCCAATCGATCCCTTAGAATTTGTAGATACAGACTCTTATACAAATCGAATCAAGAAAGCTCAGGAAAAGACAAAGCGCAAAGATGCGGCTATGGTCGGCATTTGCAAAATGGATGGGAAGCGTGTAGCTCTTGGTATTTTGGATTTTGCTTTTATGGGCGGCTCGATGGGGTCTGTTGTGGGCGAGAAGCTCTGTCTGTTAATTGAAAAGGCGCTTAAGGATAAAATTCCACTTGTTCTAGTTTCAGCTTCGGGTGGCGCTCGTATGCAGGAGTCTATTCTTTCGTTGATGCAGATGGCCAAGACGTCTGCAGCTCTTGCGAAGTTTGGCCAGGCGGGACTTCCCTATATTTCTATTCTAACGAATCCAACCACTGGGGGCGTGACCGCTTCTTATGCTACTTTAGGTGATATCATTATCGCAGAACCAGATGCCTTGATTGGTTTTGCCGGCCCTCGCGTTGTAGAGCAGACGACTCGCGAAAAACTGCCTCCAGGTGCACAGAAATCGGAATTTCTGCTCGAAAAGGGAATGATTGATTGCATTGTTAATAGGCATGATTTAAAAGATAGGTTGTCGCTGATTTTGAATTATTTAACAGACAATGCGCGAGCAAAGGCCTCGAGGAAGAGCGACCTGCCAGAAAAGCTGAGTAAAATCATCGAATTGGCAGACAAAAAGCCAGCTCCTGTTGCGCACTAAATTTGTGTTATGGAAAAGAAACCTCTTCGCATTCTCATTGATGATGAGGCTTTGGTTCCCTTCTATGGATCAGAGCTTGCAGCTGGCGCTGATCTAAAATCGGCAAGTCAAGAAGACATCGTAATAGAATCTGGAAAAACTGCGCTCGTACCAACGGGAATCCGGATGGAAATTCCAGCAGGCTATGAGGTTCAAATCCGCCCGCGTAGTGGGCTTGCTTTTAAACACCAAGTCACCGTCCTCAACACCCCTGGAACTATTGACGCTGATTATCGCGGCGAGGTGAAAGTTTTACTCATCAATCATAGCTCTGAGCCCTTTATCATTTCTTTTGGTATGCGGATTGCGCAAATGGTTTTTGCCCCTGTCGTTCAAGCGGTTTTTCAAATTGAAAACGCTTTGACAAGTTCTGGGCGCGGAGAAGGAGGGTTCGGTCATACTGGATCGCATTAAGAATTTCATAAAAGAGGACTCTGTGGCAATAAATGATTATCTAGATGAGAAACTGGTTTCGCATTTAGACGTCCATACGCAAAATGAGGCCTTAGAAACTCTTGTTAACCTCCTTGACAAGGAAGGGAAACTGCATGATAGAGAGGCCTTTTTTGAGGCGATCTTAGATCGAGAAAAGATCATTTCAACAGGTATCGGAATAGGCGTTGCTATTCCCCATGCGAAATTGCAGGGATATGATGATTTTTTCATAGCTATTGGCATTCAGAAAAATGAGGGGATACAGTGGAAAGCCCTCGATGGTCTTCCGGTCCGTCTGATTTTCATGATTGGTGGCCCAGAGGATCAACAGACAGAGTATTTGAATATTCTCTCAATGATTACCACAGCGATCAAAGATGAGGAGTGTCGCAAAGCTCTTTTGAAAGCAAATAGTGCTCGTGACGTAGTGGCAATTTTTGAAGATCTCTAACGAGGAAGGCATGAGATGGATCTAAAGATCAAAGATGTAGCAGAACTTCTTAGTGTTTCCGAGACGACCATCAGGCGATGGCTTCTCGATGGCAAAATTCCAGCCTACAAGCTCAACCGGCAGTATCGCTTCAGCCGAATCGAAATTGAAAACTGGGTAATGGAGCAAAAACTCTCTAAACATACTGCGGCAGAACTCCTTCCCGCTTCTGGTGAAGAGCAAATTTTCCCCCAACCGGGCAATCAGCAATTTAGTTTGTATCGCGCTCTCAACCGAGGGGGAGTGATCGCAGATGTAGAAGGGGAGACCAAAGAAGAGGTCATTTTAGCTTCTACAGCAAGTATTGCAGAGAAGTTGCGACATGACCCTGATGTTCTCTCAGAGCTCCTTCTCGATAGAGAAAGGCTTATGCCAACAGCTTTCAATAATGGAGTTGCCGTTCCCCACACAAGAGAATGTTTGCAAAAAGTTCCATTTGATCTAGTGACCATTGTCTTCCCAGAAAAGCCGATCGAGTATGGTGCGCTAGATAAAAAACCGGTGGATATCCTTTTCTTTCTCTTTGCCACAGGAGATAAGATCCATCTGCATCTATTGGCTAAATTAGCGCACCTAAGCAGCAATGAAGAGTTTTTGGCCTTTTTACGCACACATCCTGCAAAGACAGAGCTGTTAGAGCGGGTGCGCCAGTGGGAAGGATCTCTCAACATTGGATAGGAATTCTTCCTTCCAATGATACTGGTCTAGAAGGCCCTTTGTATCTCGTCCAAGGATTTGATACGCTAAATAGAGCGCTTCGATCGAAGCGAGGCCGTGCTCGACGTCTTGGCGTCTTGGGTAAGCTGTTGACATCTGTGGAAGGCTCCGCAAGTTTAAGGGGGCCTTCAAAGATTTAAGCATTTTTTCAGCGTAGCGCCAGGTCCCATCAATCAAAAAAATTCCCTTATCGCCGTCTTCTTTGGTTAGGGGAGGAGCGTCTACAGCTAGCACTACATAGGGCTCCAAGTTTAGCTGGGTGTCTTCCAAAGGATAGGTGAAAAATTGCATGTCGGCCCGATTTTCTAGGCCTCTAAGGCTGCATTTTTTCAAGTTCTCCTTGCGGTGTCTCAAAATAATTGTAGGAGGAAATGGCTTCATTTTCTTATACAGAGGGTATGAAACCATCTATTATCGCATGTACCCTATTGATTTGCAATTTTACCTTTGGCAATTGGCAAGAAGACTATGAACTCGCTAAACAGGAAGCTCTTTCCCAAGAGAAGCCTCTTCTGATCGCCTTTTTAGGGCCCAATTGGTGCCCATACTCCGATCAGCTCGAAGAAGAAATTCTTGCGGATCTAAAATTTTTAGCAGGTTTAAATAAAGATGTTGTCCTTTTTAAAGTTGAGATCCCAGAAAGCTTTGAGGAAGAGGCGTATCCGGGACAAGAGTTGAAAGAGAAATTTCAGGTAGAAGAATGTCCCTCATTAGTACTCGCTCACCCCTCTGGTGAGGAAATCGCAAAGCTCACCTTCCTGCCTGTCGGGCAAAAAGAATTTGCCAGCGTGATTAGAAGCACACTTGCCGACTACAGAAAAGTGAGTCGAATCACTAAAGCGGGGCTCGAAAAGCTTCAAGTTGAAGAGCTCAAAGCGCTATACGCTAAAGCCGGGCACTTGGCTGATGAGACTTTTAAAAATGCCCTCTTAAGCCAGGGGCTCAAATCTGACCGCAGTCCCTATTTTTTGCTAGAGGAGTATAGTAACCTCCTCACTGCAGGAAAAATGGGAAAATGGAAGCTCAAGTCTTTGAGAAAAAAAATTCAGCAGCGTGATCCGGAAAATGCAGAAGGGTATATGCGCAAGCTCGCTGTGATGGACTTTGAGTCTTTAGCTAATTTCAAGAGGCCAAAGCAAGCAGAATTGGTTGTGGCGCCACTAAAAAAATATATCCAGGATTTTGGCAATAGTGATGCGAAGGGAGCCTGGGAGATCGAGATGAGAATCTCGCAGTATTACTTTACGCAAGACAAAATAAAAGAGGCCCTAGCACATGCTAAAGCCTCTTTAGAGATCGCCCCTGTTGAGCACAGGGGCGAAATCGCTCAATCTATCGAATATCTAGAAGTCGAAGCGAGCTCTGACCACCAATCCCGCTAAGACAAGGTTTCCATAGATCTCCCTGTATTCATCTAGGGTAAAGAATATATCATCTCCCTCCAGTAAAGGTAGCAAAGAAGTGTCGTATTGATTTCTATGGTTGTGATCAAACCAAATGTGGTGCTCCCAGCCTAAATCGAGTGCGAATCTATAACTATCACAACAGAAGGTGCATTCATATCGCAGTCCTGCTGCTAAATCTAATATGGCTTGCATTGCGGAAAATTTGCTTTGGCTTTTTCCGCCGTCAACGTCTATCGCAAAATCATCGCTGTCTTCAGATTCAGAAAAGTATGATCCATTACGATCAAGATCAAAACATCCCCATAGCAGGGCGATATCCGCATTTCCAAATATACTAAAGCCGCAGCCTAAATGCCAGTTTGGCTGAAAGCCCCCTGAAAGACCCGCACCCCAAAATTTGTTTTTCAAGTTTGCGTTTTCAGCAAATGAAAACGGATTTTCTTCGGAGGTGCCAGCTATTATTTCTTGAGTAGAAAATCTAGTTTTTGTCCAGCCACCGCGAACCCCCATGTAGGGACGCATAGAAAATGACTCGCTAAGCCAATAATTTCTCCCCAATTCCAGATCAATTGTATTGAAGTCTAATTTCCACCGCGCGCTTACTACAGTTTCATTTAAAACAAAGTTGTCATCTTGAGAGCCGGTTGCAATTAATAAGTCGGTAAGACTAGAAAATGTGAGCCAAGGATTGAGTAGAAATTCATCTGAGCCCACTATAGAGGTCGATTGCTTCTTTTTTGTGTGAAAGTATGTCCAATAGAGATACAAATCCCAGCCGTCACAGAAATCATTTCCCCCAATGCCTACTCGAACACCAGGATCCCAATTTTCTTTCATCCACTTCACTTCCCGAGGTTGGGGCATATTGAATGGATCGTCACCCAAGCTAAGTGAGACATTTTCTCCTTGCAGTGCATAGCTCAAGCCCGTTTCTTTTCCAAACCAATAGAGGAAATCGGCTGTGATAAAGAAGTCACAAGCACATTGCAAATCGTAATATTGTGGTGTGTAGCATTCGCAATCGATGCATTTTTTGGGCTCAGGGACGCAGCAAGGTTCGCAAGCGTTGTTGCAGCAGTCAGAGCTGCAATCGGATCCTGCAATCATTTGGGTAGTACACGCTAAACTTAAGGCGAGTAAGGTCTTCTTCATTTGTTAACTCCGGGTTATCATTCCCAGATAGCAAAAAAAACCTTTTATAGGAAGGGGGTGCGCCAAGAAATAGTTCTGAGCAGGTCTTTGGGGATTTCAAAGAGAAAGCGAGAAGGTGTGGATTTCTCTTCTTTACCATAGCGTTTGCGCTGCCTGGCCATACTCAAGTTGAGGTGTTTTTTTGCGCGGGTAATGGCCACATACATGAGCCTGCGCTCTTCTTCGAGCTGAAAGCTCTTTTCGTGGGGGATGATGTGGTCTTCAAGAGCGACGAGAAAGACCGATTCAAACTCGAGGCCTTTGGCGCTATGAAAGGTCATTACGTTTACTTTATCGGCGATGAGATCCTTTTCCTTTTTTGAGAACTTATTTTGATCTAGGAGTGTGGTTGTTAAAAAGTCTTGGAGAGAGGGTTCTTGAGTCTGTTCTTCGTAAAGGCGTAGTGCTTCAACAGAGGATTCTACATTTTCCCATTTAAACTGCCGCATTTTCTCACTTTTCACCTCTTCTTCGATCGCTTTTTTGTAATCGATGAGTTCGATGAGTTCTTCAAAGGCCTCTTTCAGTGGTTTAGTTCCAAATGAGTCCTGAGCATTGCGGATGAGGTAGACAAAGTTTTGCACGGCTTGGATTGCTCTTTCTTTCAGCTCGGGGTGGCTTTTTAGGTTTTGTAGTTCTTGCCAAAGAGGAGTTTTGGCTGCTCGATTTTCTTGGGTCAGGACGCTTAAGGTTTTGTCTGATATGCCTCTGCGGGGGACATTGATGATGCGCAGAAGAGCTTCTTCATCGAGAGGGTTGGCAATGGCGCGTAAATAGGCCATGAGGTCTTTTACTTCGCTTCTCTCGTAGAGCTCGGTCCCACCAAACACTTGGTAGGGGATGCCCCGCTTGTATTCGCCATTTTTTTGCCACATTCCTTGCATCAGCGCCATTTCAAAAGGCCGAGAGAGTGCATTGGAGCGGTAAAGAATAGCAAAGTCACGCCAGCGTAGGTTGCGTGTTTGCCGCAAGTGGAGCATCCTCTGCACGACGGCCGATGCTTCGTTTTCTTCTGTAGGGGCATGAAAAAGAGTGATTTGTTCAGAATCAGAGGCTTTGGAGTAGAGCTGTTTTTGGTGTCTTTCGCTGTTGTTGGCAATTAAGCTGTTAGCCGCTTTTAAGATGTTAGGCAAAGAGCGGTAATTTTGCTCAAGTTTAATTACATGGTTGGATTCAAAGGTGAGGATATTTTTGATTTCAGCGCCGCGCCAGCCATAGATAGATTGGTCATCATCTCCTACGACACATAAGTTGCCATATTTGGCTGATAGGAGTTTGGCGATTTTATATTGTATTGGATTGGTGTCTTGGTACTCATCGATCATGATATAGCGGAAATGATCTTGGTATTTTTCGAGTACCTGTGGATGCTTTTCAAAGAGTTCTAAGGTGAGGGTAAGCAAGCTGTCAAAGTCAACGGCATTGAAAGCGCGCATACTGGTCTGCATCCTTTTAAAGAGTGTTTGCGAGATTTTGTCTGTGGGGATAGTTCCAAGTGATTTTGCGCGGGAGATTTCTTGGTAGACCGGTTCAATGGAGGGGAGATCTCCCTCATGTTCTAAAACTTCTCGTGTCATCTGCTTGAGAAGACGGCGGATGTCTCTTTCGTCGTACAGGCTGAAGTTCTTTGTGTAGCCAAGGTGTTGGATTTCTTGGCGAAGCAAGCGCATGCAAAAGCTGTGGAAGGTGCAAAGAACGACTTTTTTTGCTTCTTTCGAGGAGAGGAGTTTGCCAATGCGCTCGCGCATTTCTGCGGCGGCCTTGTTGGTGAAGGTGAGCCCTAGAATTGAGGATGGGTCGGCGCCCTTCTGAATGAGGTGGGCGATACGGTGGACAATGACTTTGGTTTTACCGCTGCCAGCACCCGCGAGAACGAGAACTCTTCCCTCGGTGGCGTTAACGGCTTGCTGTTGCTGCGCATTGAGTGTCATAAAAGCTTTGGAAATCCTTTTTCACGATCTCTAAAGATACAGGGGCGGCCCCTTTTTTGGATAGGACTACAATGTCAAGGGGAGGTAGTTGATGTCGATGGGTGCGAAAAATCTCGCGAATGAGCCGTTTAAAGCGGTTACGAGCGACGGCGTTGCCATAAGATTTAGGCGCGGTGATCCCAAGCCTTGCAAGCTGACCGGGGGACGAGTCGATGACGAGTCCTTCCCCGTAGAAACGGGTTCGTTTTTGCTTGTATTCACTCCGTTTGCGGATGCGAAATTTTTTTGGAAATATGTTTAAACCGACAGCTCTTTGCGGCCCTTGCGGCGACGGCGGCTGATTACTTTTCGTCCGCCGACAGTCGACATTCTTTTTCTGAAACCGCATGTTTTCTGTCTTCTTTTTTTACTTGGCTGATATGTTCTTTTCATAGGAATATCCTCTTTAAGCACTCAATCATAAGACAATTGCTTGCAAATGGCAACCTAAAATATTTTTTTGGGGTTTGAAACTAATAGCAAGGCGGGCTATACTTACGGTTTTCAATTTTGAATGGAAAATACGATGAAAGTAAAAGCGTCAGTAAAGGCAGATCCCTCTAAGGGAGATAAGATTGTACGTCGAAAAGGGCGTGTCTATGTGATAAACAAAAAAGATCCGAATCGGAAGCAGAGACAGAAAGGCCCTGCTAGACTAAAGTAAACGAGGAATATGACAAAAGCATTAGTAGCAAAACAAGCTCGCCGCGAAAGAATGGTCAATTTGAAGTGGGAAGAGCGACAAAGACTCAAGAAAATTGTACGTAGTATCGATGTTTCTGACGAAGAGCGCATGGATGCTCAAGATAAACTAAATAAGCTCCCACGCAACTCATCTCCAGTACGATTGCGCAACCGTTGCAAGCTTACCGGTAGACCTCGTGGTTACTTGCGTAAGTTCCAAATGTCACGTATTTGCTTCCGCGAGCTGGCTAACAACGGAACTATTCCGGGTGTTTTTAAGGCTAGTTGGTAATAAAGTCTTTTAGAGGCTTCCAAGATTCGAGCGACTCATTCCAGACATAACTTTGTTGGGATAGAGTCGCTTCCTTATATAAGCGAAAGACCGCATCGAAACTCATAGGGCCATGCTGTTTATTTTGCCCATCTAAGTAATACCAAAATTTTTCATTATACTTTGGGTCGAATGCTGGCGTGATATCGATTGTATTGGGATCTTTCACCCGGGTCTGCTTCTGGTGTGAAGGGGCCCCTTTTTTTGCCCGCTTAGCCTTAGGGTCAAAAAAAAGAAATAACAACCCAAAAACGCCAAATAGCATGCCAAGGAAGAACCAAAGGAAGGGATCCTTGCCTTTTTTCTTGGCAAAATAAGCAGAAAGGGCGCCAAAGGCGATATAAAGTAGGGGATTTGGCATTAACATGACCCCATTTTCGGAGAAAAAGCTGTTCAAATCAAGTAAAATGCGCTAAAATAGAGGCTATAAACAAATGTTTTTTGAGGATAGCTATGAAAGAAAAATTTCAAATGGATACCAAAGAGATTGACCTTCCCGATACACTCTTTGTAAGAGATATCGAGACGAGGGTTTTTCAAACTATTGCTTTGCAAACTCTCTCTACCATTGAGGGTGTTTCGATGCTTGAAGGGGGCCTCATTGATAGCTTCCTTGGAAGAGACGGTCCTGATCGTGTGAAGGGGATCTACGTCGACCAAGATCAGAAAAACCGAGCTGTAAAGATCAAGCTTGAGATCAATATTGCCTACGGAATTTCACTGCCAGAAAAAGCAGAGGAGATCCAAAGCAAAATTGCACAAGAAGTAAGCCGCCTCACAGGTCTGCATGTCAGCTGTGTGCACGTTGTCTTCCGCAACCTCGTTCTTCCTCACGAAAAGCAGCTCGAAGGGCCTCCAGAAGAAGCTCCGATTGTCGAAGAAGTAGCGCAGTACTCGGAAGATTTTGAGTGAGAAACGGACATCTTGTCTTTTCAGCGATTCAGTTCTTGCTTGTAGCCGCACTTTGCGCGGCAGGTGCGGGACTGATCACCTTAGACAGTTCTCTTCTCTTACGCCAATCTCTAGCTGATTGGATCATTAGCCCCACCTCAAATCTCCTTCTCATAGGCTCTCTTATCTTAAGCGTGGCACTTCTCCTAGGGATCGGCTTTTGGGCGATGCAGCGAGGTTCCTTTGTCCGTTTAAGCATGCGCAAAGGCCCATTCTCTGTTCATGAGGCTTTAGTTCGAAAAGCTGTTCAACAATTTTGGATCGAGAACTATCCCGATACCAAACGCCCTTCAGAGGTGTTTGTCTCTAACCAAAAGATCGAAATCGCCTTAGAAGATGAGAGCCAAGACCTCGAAGAGGTAGAAAAAAAGCTCGGAGAGTTTTTCTCCAAGCATCTCGGTTATGAAAAAGAGTTCTTTCTAAGTTTGACTAAGAGATAAAGCTTCTCAATTTTTCAATGTCTTTTTTTGTAATGCCAGCAACGGAGAGGAGTTCCTCGTCGGTGGCATCTTTGACGCGCTTAAAACTTCCAAACTTCTGCAGGAGGCGCTTTTTCTTGATGGGGCCGATTCCTGGGATGGTACTTAAGGCACTAGAAATGACATGCTTTGAGCGGCGCTTGCGATGGAAGCCGATGGCTCTATCGTGGGCCGCATCGCGGATCTGCTGGAGGAGGAAGAGCAGGGGCGAGCGGACATCGAGGTGAATAGGTTCTTTGCGGCCCGGCAGGAAGACTCTCTCGGCGGTCATTCCTTTGGTGTGCTTGGCTTCCTCTTTGGTGAGGGCAGCGATATCGACGTTTGCGATATCGAGCTCTTTGAGGACTTGGATCCCGATATTGAGTTGCCCCTTGCCTCCGTCGATCAGGACGAGGTCTGGCAGATCGTCTTCGTCTTTGGCGCGCGACAGGCGGCGAGAGAGGACTTGGTGGGTGGCAGCATAGTCGTCGCCTTTATTGATCCCTTTGATTTTGTAGTAGCGGGCTCGCTTTTTGTCGTAGATTCCGTTTGTGAAGGCGACCATGGAGGCGACGAGATCGGTGCCAGAGATGCTAGAGGTATCAAAACATTCAATGCGCTGGGGGTAACGGCTGAGGTTGAGCTTTTCCGAGAGGTCAAGGAGCATTTTCTCGCGCAGTTCTTGCTCGTTTTTTTCTTGTTGGAAGGTGGTCCAAGCATTTTTCTGGGCTAAGCGGACCAAGCTTTTTTTGTTTCCTCTCTCAGGAGTGAATAAAGTGATCTTTTTATCTGTTTGCTCAAAAAGAATTTCGGTAAGGGCGTCGTGATCTTTTAGTTTTAGCGGTAAGAGGATCTCTTCGGGCAAATCTTTTTTCTGGCGGTAATACTGTAAGAGGAATGAAGAGATGAGCTCTTCATCTTCTTCTAGCGCGTGTGAGAAGCTGTAGTGCTCAGAGCCAATGAGTTTGCCCTCTCGGACAAAGAGTTGCATCAAGATCACTTCATCTGCCTGGCGGAAAAGGCCAATACTATCACTGTCTTTTGCTCCTGCTTTTTCCACAACCTGTCTGGTTTGGATAACATGTTCGATTTGGAGAATGGTATTGTGTAGCGCGCCAGCTTTTTCAAATTCTAACTCATCAGATGCAGCTAGCATTTCGTCGCGCAGGTGATCTAGGACTATGGTATCTTTGCCTTTTAAAAAATCGATGGTGCTGTCAACAAAGGTGTCATACTCTTGTTTGCTGCAGAGGTCAACGCAGGGAGCAATACACCGTTTGATGCCATAGAGTAGGCAGGGTCTTGTCCGTCTTTTTAGCTCTTCGTCAGAGCATTGTCTTAGAGGAAAGAGCTTGGTAAGGAGTTCGTACGTTTGGCGAGCAGCGTAGGCGCTTGTGTAAGGGCCGAAGTAAAGTCCTTTGAGTTTGGGCTTGCCCTTATAGCGTATCAGTTGGAGTCTGGGCCACTTGTGCACACTGTTGATCATGAGGCTGATGAAGGTCTTGTCGTCTTTTAGGGTGGCGTTGTAGCGGGGCTTGTGTTTCTTGATGAGGGTGTTTTCAACAAGCAGCGCTTCTTTTTCTGTCTCGACAACGATTGTTTCTATCGATTCGATTTCTTTCAAAAGATAGGGGATCATGGCCCTGGAATCTCTTCTCTTGGCAAAATACTGTTTCATCCGTTTTTTGAGGTGCTTGGCTTTGCCGACATAGACTACTTGCCCTTTGGCATTTTTCATCAAGTAGACGCCAGGATCTATGGGGAAGCGATCGAGAAGGCTTGGATCAAAGGGCATTGGCTTTCCACTGCAATAGAAGCTGCAGGGCCTCTAATGGGCTTAGCTGATTGGGGTCAAGGGCTTCAAGCTCTTCCAAAACGGGGCTTCGAGGAGCTTCTGAAGCGGTAAAGAGATCGAGTTGCTTTGTATCTTTGCGCGGGGGTGGGGTTTCATTTTCTAACTCGCGCAGTTTTTTTTCAGCACTCTTTAAGGCAACGTATGGCAAGCCTGCTAGTCTTGCGACATGGATCCCATAACTTTTATCGGCAACGCCGGGCTCTATCTTACGCAAAAAGACGATTCCACCACCGGTTTCCTCAACGGCTACACTAAGATTAAAGGCGCCCTGGTATTTTTCGGTGAGATCGGTCATCTCAAAGTAGTGGGTTGCAAACAAGGTTTTTGCTTGGCGCCCTGGTGTACTTAATAAATACTCAGCCACTGCCCAGGCAATTGAGATGCCGTCGTAGGTGCTTGTGCCCCGTCCAATTTCATCGAGGATGACAAGGGAGCGCTCTGTGGCATTGTGCAAAATGTTGGCCGTCTCGGTCATCTCAACCATGAAGGTTGATTGCCCGCGGGTGAGATCGTCACTGGCACCAATTCTGCTAAACACTTTGTCGATGATGCCGATATGTGCAGAGCTAGCAGGCACGAATGAACCGATTTGAGCTAAGATTACAATGAGAGCGGCTTGTCTAATGAAGGTCGATTTTCCAGCCATGTTGGGGCCGGTGATCAGAGCGAGTTGTTTGCCATTAAAGGCTATGTCATTGGGTATAAAACTCTCTTCTAAATTCGCTTCGATGACAGGGTGGCGCCCATCTTTTACTTCATATGTTGTGCTCGTATCTACCGTTGGGCGGATGTATTCGCGTTCATTTGCCAGTTTGGCAAGGGCGGCAAAGCAATCAATCTGAGTGATCGCACTTGCGATAGCGCGGATAGGAGCTGCATACGTTGAGATCTCTTTTCGAAGTTCAGTAAAGAGGCTACCTTCTATTGCGCTGATTTTTTCATCAGCAGAGAGGATTTTATATTCGAATTCTTTGAGCTCATCGGTGATGAATCGCTCTGCATTGACAAGGGTTTGTCTTCGGTGGAATTCAGTAGGAACATTAGCGCTTTGGCCTTTGCTTACTTCGATGTAATAGCCAAAAGCTCTTGTGTAGCCCACCTTTAGTGTTCTGATGCCAAGAGTTTCTCGAAGGCGGATTTGATAGTTTGCAATCCAGCTTTTGCTATCTCTTTTAATGACTAGAAACTCATCGAGCGCCTCGTTATA
>Ga0114918_10003879_pt1 | contig 13070 bp, 15 predicted proteins | sample LantaG_FD_87015 | JGI IMG/M metagenome (GOLD analysis project Ga0114918, IMG submission 87015) | Deep subsurface microbial communities from Baltic Sea to uncover new lineages of life (NeLLi) - Landsort_02402 metaG | ecosystem: Environmental > Aquatic > Marine > Oceanic > Sediment | place...
ACCAAAATGGAAACAGTGTTTTAGACTTAGCAGACAAACTCTATACCAACGGCGGCGGTGTCCTTTTAGACAAAACCAGCTCAGCCATACAAGATTTCTCTGGTACCTTGGAAAAGGCAGCCAGTATGGGACAGCCACTGGCTGACTATATGGTTAATGGCAAGGTTCCTACTTTTGAAATTCCAGGCTTGATTCATAATTATGGAACATATAACGTTCTTCTTACTACTGGGGAATATGATACTGGTGTAGTTTTTAATCTTGTTGATTGGAACTTTAAGAAAGAAGACAATAAACTTTTCGTTGGACGTAAGTATGCCATACAGGATCGCATGGCCGGGCAGGCATCCTCTACTAGCTGTCGCGCTCCCAGGGGAGAGCCCACTGAAGGAACTACCGGAACCTATGTTTATGAGCACGCAGGAACGGGATTTGCAGTGCCTCCATTTGAGATACTGAGTCACAGGACCACCCCGCGCGGTATCGCAATAAAAGCTCAAAGTATTATGGATGGTAAACCGCTCAACCTTGTACCCGTAGATGGAATTAAAAGTTTAGTGAAAATAACACAAGAAAACGATCCAGAAGTCTATATCGATGGATGTGTCAATGTATACGTTCCGACTTCTATGCAGTTTATTGTGTTGCCTCCAGAACGCGATGTTATCATCCCAGATCCCCAGCAAGCAATCAAGCTTTCTTCCTGGAAGCAGCTAATGACAATGGGGCCGTCTGCCCAGGTTAGGATTATAGCAGAGCCAGATAATCACTATCAGCTTGACATGGTCACGTTTCCCTTACATAGAATGCCAGAACATATCAGAAAACTGTCTAACTTCAGCCCGGTAGATCGCAGGGCTTCCAAGACCGTTGACGTGGTTCTTGGCCTCAAGGTAGCTGGGATAGAGTCTCTATATGAACTCGTGGGCTTAAAATCTGGATACACGCATACGCTGACCATTCCTCTCAAAACAGCTTCCGAGATATCCGGACCGCTTCAAGCAAAGGACTACTCGGCGGTATGGTATGAGATTCATGACCGCATTCCTCATTCTGCTCTTTATAAAATAGCCAGCATGATGGAAGAAGAGAAAACCCTAAACGAGGTTTTCTCTCTCAACTTTATTAACAAAGACAATATGCAATATTTCATGTCAAATCTCGGGATGCTAAGAGATGTAGAAGAGTATCTTGCTCGTCTATTACTGGCTGCCAGGATAGCTGACGTGGGAATAGAAGAAGGCGAAATAGGTGGGGCCCTAGAAGATGTGGTCCATATAAAAGAGATCCTTTCAAGGAAACAAATACTAGCAGGAGAGTAATTAATGTGGCAAGACCTAAAAAGAGAAGGCACCCACTAAAAGTACCTTATCATAGAGCCCTACAGGCCTGTGCATATGCAGATTTGCCATATGTACGAGCAATCAAATTATTGAAGTCGTATGGTTTTTTAATCCCATTAATCGACGAAGAATTGCGAGCTCAGTATAAGGTCCATCGCAAAGAGGCTAAAGAAATCGATGAAGATTTCGATATATCACCTCGCATGATTAATGCGCTTAAATTAGAACCAATGTATTCCTGGATTAAGGCCGTAGGTAACCCACATAGCAATCCTCGATCTAGTCACATGACTCGTATACTAGACGAGATGACACACCCTATATTAAGGCGTTCTATAGATGTTCTGCTTTTTGTTGGTCGTTCTTATACTGACATAATAGACGTTTTACAGCGGCAATGCGACTCTCCGGTTCCAGAGTGGTCTGTGGAAGATTTAGAAGTTTATGATAGGTTTTTCTGGGACACCAAGGTAATGACTCTTCATGACTGGATGGCCTATGCTACTTGGTGTATGGAAGACGAAGAAGACTACGCGTGGAATTATGTTTTTTTATTTCCCACTGCCAGCATAGCTGATCTACTTTGGGAAGCCGGCATAACTCCCGACTTTTCTCAAAGCCAGATTAGCGATTTAATGTTACACGAATGCTTCGTACGTTTCAAGAATAAACTAGAATCAAACGACGAATCTGGTGCTTTGAGATTCATGAATGCATATCGCCAGCTCCTGGATGTAGTTAAAAAAGGAGCGGGTCAATCTACTAGTTCTACCACGAAGCGTAGAGCGGACAGACTTGGAGAGGCTCTCGACCGCGTTGAGATTCTTTTTAAAGACGACAGATCTCCCGAGCCAGAGACAAGAGAAAGGCTACAGGAAGGGGGGCGGCGCATAGAAGTTAGCTCCAAAGATGCCGTAGATATTAATCCAGCGGCTATAGACGTTCAGCCGTCCAACGATATGAATGATTGATCTACAAAGCAACCCAAGAATAAATCTCTCTGACTGGGTTCAGAGTACTCTCAGTTTGGATGATAAGCCTTTCAGCTTAAAGGGCCGAGAATACCTTCTACCAATTTACGATAACGGGTATGAAGAGATACTTCTCATGACGGGACGTCAAGTGGAGAAGTCTACCACGTTGGCGTCCAAGAGCTTGGGGCTGGCCACCTCTATCCCTTATTTTAGTATTTTGTACGGTGTTCCAGATGACGCCAAGCGTAGACAGTGGAGCCACGACAAACTTCATCCAATGCTTATGAGGTCTCCCTTAATACGGCAGCACTTTATGCAGGGAGAAGATATACTGGATAATGTTTACGAGAAGAAACTTGCCAATGGGTCTCAAATATATTTACGTAATGACGGTGCTGACGGAGACAACTTCCGTGGTCAATCTATTGACTTGTTACTTATCGATGAGATACAGGACATGTTGGAGACGGCTGTAATTGTTGGAGAAGAGGCCTTGAGCCACTCCGAAAAACCCGGTATGCCTAAGGGTGGCATGAAGCTTTATACCGGAACTCCCAAGACTATAGAGAATCATATTGAGGGGTTATGGAGAGAGTCTTCTCAAACCGAGTGGCTTGTTAAGTGCTGGCACTGTAGTGGCGGAGATTTGAGTTACTATAATAATCTTGGCATTCCCAATATCCACCCTGACCTTGGTTTAATTTGTGCTCGATGTGGAAGGCCTATAGATTCGCGAGACGGACGCTGGGTGCATTCATACGAAAATAGGTTCCTTAAGGGATTCCGTATCTCCCAATTGATGGTTCCATGGACTAATTTTAAAAAACTATACTGGAGAAAGTTAATGCGATATCCAGAGGCACAATTCATGAATGAGGTACTTGGAATTAGTTGGGATGCTGCTAGTAAATACTTTACAGAAGATGAGTTGCGGGAGCTGTGTAAACAGGGTGGTCATAAATTAATAGTCGACCCCCCTCCCCAAAGCGTGTTTTCTAGTCCAACTCTGGCTGGAATAGACTGGGGTGTGAATGCTGAGAACGGAGCTTATACGGTTCTCACTATCGGACAGGTTGTCTCTCCTGAAATCTTGAGAGTGATTTATGCCAAGAAGTTTGACCACCGTACTAGCATGACGGACCAGATGCGGTATATAGTTCAAAAGCTTAAAGAATACCGAGTAGAACTTGTAGCCGCAGACCAGGGAGCCGCCGGAGATAGAAACGTTCGTATTTCTGAAGCTATTGGGTCTTCCAAAATAATGCAAGTTCGTTACTCGGATAGCGGTTTTTCTAGCCAGTCTTATGAGAACAGAATGTCAACACTTTCCGTCAATAGAACTATGGCTTTGTCGGACTTTAGAACCGACATGGTAGAGCGTAACATGTTTCGTCTACCATGCTGGGAAGACTTCGAACACATGGCCCAGGACATACTTAATGAATTCGTTGATACCAGGCATAGTGGAGACATGTTTTATACTCATGCGCGCAACGCTCACGATGATGGACTAATGTCAATGATATATTTAAACCTCGCCAGGAAAGTACGTTTTGGCTTCCCTATTCTCAATATGATTAATACCGTGAACTAGGAAGGCCTTGCGTTATGGATCATTCCTAGTTGATTTGACATACAAGGTATATTAGATACAGATGGATTTGCAACAGGAGGATTGTTAGCTGATGGAATTAGATCAATATACCCTCGATACCTTGGCGAAAAAAGCCCTAGGCATTTTTCTGGAACAAGGAAAACATCCTAATGATATTGTAGTCTCGCTGGCTCAGAAAAATGATCTCAACGATGAGCAAGCTCGTCGTCTTTGTGAGTCAACTAATGTTGCAATCAAAAGATATAAAACACACGAAGAACACGATCCCCAAGCGGAATTTCCGTTAGCAGACTGGAAGACAGTTGTACAAGAACTCGTCGATGGATCGAGTGAAGAGCTAGGAGAAATCATGGGAGAGAAGACTGCATCACTCGGGAGCGATGACTGGGAGCTGTTTGAAGAACTAATGGGTGATAACAATATTAGTTTGGGAAAAGAGGCTTCTGGCCCCGAACGTACCACCAAGGATATTATATCGGTAATTGAGATGTTAAAGCAGGCTAGAGACGAAGCTGCAAAATTTAAACTACAATCCGAAATAGCCAAGAGCGCTGCAGCTGATACGATGTTGCGGTATTTACGAGAAGAGGCTATTAAAGATCAAAACATCAATCAGGCATATAGTATATCTCTGGAAAAAATTGGAAGCCGTAGCGAGGCTCAACATGATGGAGTAGAGGCTTTCTTTGATATAGCTCATGGATACCTATCCAAGGAGCTTAATATTAAGATTGCAGAATTAACTCTCGTGCCGATACACGGGACAATCAATCCGTCATGGTCGTTCTTGCGAAAACTTAGTTATTACATGGGAGAGAATGCCAATTCACAGAAATTGGGTGGTGTAGAAATTACTATTCAACATCAATTAGATAGTTTGATGAAATCTATTGGCCGCACAATGGAACGTTTGAACGTAGAGGAATAATAATGGGACTAGGGCTGGCTGAACTTTTTAAAAGGGCTAACGCATTGCCTAAGTATCCCGAGTTAGGCGCACACTACGCTGAACCGAGCGGTGAACGCCAGATGAATATTTTCAGTGACGTTATCCCTACCGCGTCATGGTTTCTAATGCCTAAGACGCTCGGAGTAAATGCCATTGGGGCTCTTGGGTCTGAAATAGCAGGTAACGAACTAATCCGGAAGCAGAGACTTAGACAGGTAGGACGACAAGGATATAATATGGGGTATACTAACCCCTTCTTAGGTTAGGGTGGTTGAATATGGACAACAAAACCGCTGGTGGAGTTAGCAAGAACGTAGCCGCCCAAGTAGCCATTCTAGTGGCTAGTGGAATGCTGGGTAGGGCCGCCTATGACGCAGTAGGCCTTGGTATGGGACACCTGGACAGAACTACCAATATGCGCCGTCATTGGGAGAAAATAAATGCTCTATATCCAGAGGAAATGGATGACAATAAGGAGCAGAACAAGCGCAACTACGAAGCCATTTATAGGGTAGCTCCTACGTTAGCCAAAATACCACAAATAACTATTCACTATTTAAGACAAGCTAAGGATTACTCTACTGGGGGATTCGATCCTTCAACGATAGAAACCCTAGCCAAGACGGAAGCTGCTGTTTCCGCGACGCAACAGAAACGTTTTGCTCCGATTAGAGAATTAACCCCTGACATGAGAAACCTCGGAGACGCGTTGGGGTCATCAGCCTCAATATCAACTCTGCCCATAGGTTTAAGTGACCTCTTGATGGGATAAGATGAAGAATCAAGAATGGCGCACCAAACATACGACCTATGAAAGTTATGATCCCTTCACTTCTGAACCTCGTATTGAAATATTAAGTAAGAAAGCATCGGACGAAAAGACTAATAAAATAGCCATGCTTCCAGACATGCTTGACTTTTTTAATAGTATCAAAATAGATTCAGACAACAAGGCATATTTACTTATTAACGTTATGGGTGCGTCAGACTTCTACGGTTGTAACCTAAACGGAGACTGGTTTGATGAAGAGGACCTTCTGCGTTACTATAAAACCTTTGAACAAGGACACGTTTTTTCCAATCACAAAAACGAAGATCCATCTCACGCGCTTGGGCGAATTCTGTTTGCTTCCTATAATCCAATAATGCACCGAGTTGAGCTTCTTGTGGAGGTCTGGAAAGACGATCCACGAGCTCAAAAAATCTTGCAACAGATAGAAGCCGGAGCTCTTCCCAGAGTATCAATGGGATGCCGGGTAATGTATGACGTTTGTACCATCTGTGGAAACAAGGCTAGAACCCGCCACGAATATTGCGTCCATTGCAGGGATGGTAGGCTAGGTAAACTTAATCCAGATGGAACGCGCAACGCCGTAAAGAACCCACATCCTCGCTTCTTCGATATTTCATTTGTTATAAAAGAAGCCGACAACAGTAGTGGCTTCCTGGCCAAGGTTGCGTCTGACAAGAACGCCACAGAAGACAAAGAATCGTCTATGGAGAAAGAAATTCCAGCGGGTGAAGTAGTCGAGAATGTTAATGATGCCGTAGGTGGCGAGAAAGAAATAGTACTTAACGATGCCTCAAAAATAGACAACGCTGACAATCCTCTACCAGAAGAATTATTAGATCTCATGGGCGGTTTTTCCATGCCAGAGATATGCTCTACCATGGGAGCTCTTAGGATGAAGCTTAAGCCGGAAGAGTTTACTTATCTGGCACTAAAGCCATCTGTGGGGCGCAGAGGCGCTGGAATGTTTTTAGCTCAGCGCAAGCGAATAGGACCAGTTGTAATAATCAAAAAAAGCGGATTAAATCTAATTGATTACTCCAAGCATTATAACCCAAGGCTTGCCAGCCTACTATTCCCACATATGAGCAAGCGTTCATTTTATCCTGGATGTTATGAAAACAGGAAGAAGGCCCCCAAGATAGCCCGCCATGGCGATATCCAGAATTCTAGCTTGATGGAGATGTACGGATCGTATGTCTATGATCTTAAGCACGAACACCCTACGGCCATTGCAAATTTACTAGACAGGCAGCCTGAACTTAAGTTAGCTTCTGTTGGTTTAGTATCTAATTGGGAAACATTAAAAGATCCAGTGTCACATTATAAAACGGCCTCAGAAAACATTGGTATGCAGGGGGTACTAGTAAGTCACAATATGCTTTTAGGCGCCTACGCTAATGAGCTTAAATAGTATTATGGTAAAACATAATTTGACAGGAACATAAACAAGTGTAAACTTTCTGATGAAAGATTTATACGAAATCTTGTAACGGGAGGTTAATATGCCCATCTTAAAACAGGGCGCTGCAGCTATCGATGAAATAGTCATGGGTATGCAGCTGTCTGGCGTGGATCGCATCAAGCAGTTGCTTGCTGGCGGATTCCATCAAGAAGCTATTAAGGAGGCAAATCGTCTGTCTCCTGATGACTTAAACAAGTTGGCGGCCGATATTGGAGCCCCAATGACGCCCAATGAGGTGGAACAGACAGATTCTGCAGTGTCTCCACCCAAAGATACCGTTGTGCAGGAACATGAGCTAGACGAAAACCCCAGTTTAGGTGAGCCTAATAGCCAACCGGAATCTACTCCGGCTCCAGCTAAAGCGGATATTAATCCGGTAGAGGGCCCCGCAAACACTGATAGCGGAGCTGAAGATCGTGCTCCTAATCAGATCGAGGAAGCTGCCACCCCTCCTCCTTCAACTACTGAAGACCCTAAGGACGAACATCCTAAGACTACAGTACCAGAGAATGAGGTTAGTGTGGCTACCAAGCAGGGTGCTGAAGATCCAAAAGAAGAAGATCCGAAAGAGGAAACTCCAAAAGGAAATTTAGCTCCACCTTTCCCGCCTAAAGATACCGACGAGAAAAAAGACGAACCGGCCAAGGAAGAGCCAGAAGAGTCAGAAGAGCCTGAAAAGGCTGCTGCACTCCAGGGATACGTTAAAGGTTCCCAGGATGCATTGCTGGCCATAATCCGCAATTTGCAGAAATAGGAGGTAGAGTAAAATGGGTAGCACTGCTGAGATGTGCGGCTTCACTGCCTCACCCAAACCAGTAAAGAAAACCGCCAGTAGACAAAAAAAGGTAGAACCTGTTGAGCGTATCAAGCAGGCTTTTTCTGGAGCGTATAACCAAGGGTTTGAAGACCAGGTTAAGCGTATGAAGTTTTTACTGGAAGCTAGTGGACAGAAGATGAAAAAGGCTGAAGACATTCTTCCAGACGAAATTGTTCCAGATGACGTTATCGAAGATGATCTTGGCGAAGAAGAAATTGTAGATGATGCTATGGCTGAAGAATCTTTAGGCCAGGGAGACCTCGCCGATCAATTGATTGAAAAGCTACTTGCAACTATAGAAGACCCTACTCTCGCAAATGACGAAGATAGGGAATCCGTGCTAGAGTCTGCTAACACATTTGAGGACGAAGAACTCAAAGAAGGTAAGAAGACAGCTAGCGTAAATGAACTGGTAGAAGCCAGAATGCAACAGTACTTTGATCTGCTTGGGCAAGAAGGGTAGGACCATGTCCCACCTTTCTCCGCTTCGGTATGTCCAGGAACTGATGTCAGAGGCCGAAAAAGAGGCAAGCGTTAATCAGCCAGCACCTCCTCCTTCGGGGGAAGAGCCGGCGCTAAAAATCGCAAATTTTCTAGACAAGGTTGCTAGAGAATTAAGGGAAGAGAACCCCGAAGTCTTCGATAAAAATTTACAAGAACTATTTGTCGGCGAAGACGTCGATGAAGGAACACTAAAACTCAGAGAAAGCGTCAAACAGCGTATAGTACAGCTTCAACAAGGGGTAGCCCCCCCGAGTTAGGTGGTGAACGGTGAACAAAACTTTGCATATTACTTCCGAAAAATTAGCACATCTCTTAGAGGTGACTGCTGATCTGCTTCGGCAGGAAGTTGAAAGTAATAGGGAACTTAAAAAAGTAGCCCGAGCAATAGCCATTGTAGAACCACTACAAGCCAAGGGGCTATTACCTAAGATAGCGGCCAAATCGATATTTGAACAGGCCCAAGAGCTGGTGAAAATGGCGGACAAGGATTTCCAAATGTTGGAATATATGGCGCAAAAAGGTCCGCAAGCTTATCGTGGATTTGGACAGAGTGTAAAACAATCCTCTCCAGCTGGAGGGGAAGAATCTTATTCTCGAGTCGTTCACGATATTGACCGTGTAGTAATGGGACGAAACTAACAGAAAGGATCGAAGACTATGGCTCTTCAGATCAAGACACTCGATGAACTTGTTCATCGCACCTCGGTGTCTATCGCAACAGAATCGTCCAGCTACGAGTTTTGTGGTGGTGAGTTCGTTAATATTAACGAAGACTACGAGGTAGAGAAGGTCCTTGCAGGCGGAACATTCACTGTTCCCTGGCAGGTCTTTCAGGATACATATGGCCGATATGACAGACTGGGCACCGGTAAGGTGACAGTAGTCTACGGCTTCTACTTTGCAGACATCGATTTGTATGACGGAACCCCCGCCGTGGCATGGTTCAATGGCCAGGTACTTACTGCTGCCTATACGTCCGTAACGGACTCTAATGGCAACACTTGTGCTGGAGCCTTTGTAACCCCTGCCGTAGCTGGTGATTTAGCGGTAGCACTTTGTATTAGTCCTCCGGGACATTGCCCTCGTGGAGACGACTGGATGAGAATCCAAGTTCTATCTCCTTACGAGTACCAAGGATAGGGGGTGAGTGAATAATGGACGGAACAATCACTGCTCTCTATAACACCCAGTACCTCACTAAAATGAGGGACCCGGTTACTCGTGCCAAACTCTCGCTCCACATGGGCGAGTATATTCGTCAAAAGGTTCGTGAGGGATCGATCTCTGACAAGATCATCCCGCCTCAGACCGTAACTGCCGCAGAGCTTGTACCTCAGCTCACCGGCGATACCATGTATAAGATTGATGAGCTTGAGCCCGACGCTCGCGCACTGGAGCTTAACTGGGACGGAATGCCGACCGGTGAGTACTTCCATGGTGACAGGTTTGTTACTCCTTTGTGGGTAACTTCCACCGAGCGTATGACCAAGTCCGTCGAAGAGCTCTGGGCCTACAGGATGCCAATTCGCGAAGTCCTCAGTGACATTTCCGCGAACGAAATCCTTAGAGTCCAGGACCAGCACTTCTTCAGGCTGGCAGAAGCCGCTGTAGCGATCAGCGGTAAAGTGGTTCAGACCACAGAAACTCGTCCAACACCGGATGCTCTTACCGACTTGCAGAATATGCTCGACGGTGACCAGCTCGAATGCGCAGTATTTGTCATGCACAAGACTGACTTCAACCGGCTGAAGACATTGCCCTCCGCTCTCACTGACCAACTTGCAGCTGAGCTCGTTGTCAAGGGATGGAGTGCAGCAACAGTTGGTGGAGTCAAGTACATTGTTACCATTAAGGGTGACGTTGTACCAGAGAACACCATCTGGGCATTTACTGCTCCTGAATACCTTGGTACTCATTACCAGCTCCAGGATATCGAATTTGAGTCCGAGACCAGGTTCCGTAGAGTGCAGTTCGAATCCAGAAAGGTTCATGGATTTAACATTGCAAACCTTGATGCTGTTGCTAAGCTTGAGCTCGGAGTCACTACTTAGTAGCGGTTGGTAAAAAATAAGGAGAAAACTCTGATGCCTAAGCGAAAGATACAAGAGCCGATGACGGTAACTGGACGGATAGTCCACAAGGGCCCGTCGAACTCACCACGTTGTGTAGTGGAAGACCCTTCAGAAAAGGAAAGACGGTGGGTACTTTGCCCCGGAAACGGGAAGAAGTCCAGCACTGGTCTCATAACAATTCAAAAGGGATCAAGATTACATGAGTTCGTAAAGTCTCATAAGTATCTTAGCTTTAATTTGGTGTCAGAGCAAGCAGGTACTGGCGGCGGAAATGCGGCTGCCGCCAAACCTGAAATCCGAAGGAAGAAAAGAAATACAATTACCAACGTCCAAAAGACTTACGATAATTGGAAGAAAGAAAAGAATGCAACCCGCCAAGAACATCTCCCCAAGCCAATGGATGAGACGTCTATGAATGGGCCTACCCCTAAACAACTGTTAGAGGTTGCGAGTAAAATGTCTCCCAAGGCAATGCTCGGGGAAAAAGAAACAAAACCAGTAGAGGTTATTAAACCTGTGCTTCCTCCGGAGCCAATCGAAACGCCTGTGATTGTTGAAGTCCAAGATCCCGTAGAGGTAGATCAAGAGATTATTCCAGAGCCACAAGCTGAGACCAAGTTTGCTATTCAACCAGTAAGCGAAAGAACAACCCTGACTGACGAGGTTGTTGAGCAGAAGCTTGAGAATATGGAGTATGAGGATCTAATAGATATCGCTGTTTTTAACTCGATAGATATGGGCCGTACGCGCACCCCTAAGGGTATCCTTAACAAAATCTATAAGCATATGGATGAAACGGGCGAAGGAATTAAGTTTCCGGAATAGCGCGTAGCTTGGAGAGACAATGCCTGGCAAAGCTATAAATGATTACGTTGTAGATCTTAGGGAGTTTTTACAGGACCACCCTCAATTCAATAGACTTCTGCTTTGGCAGGAAGAGTCTGGCGACGGAGCTTTTCGCTTTGCCTTGCGTCAGGCTTTAGACAAATACAATTATCTTATACCTCCTCTGCTTGGTGCGGTTTCTTTTGAGTCGTTCCTCGCAGATTCGCTTATTGTCCGAATGGCAGCCAGTATAGTCTTAGAAATAGTAGGGGTATTAAGGACCAGAAACTCATTAAATTATTCAGACGCTGGCTTGACTATTAGAGACACCGAGAAGGGTCAAGAATATCGTCAATGGGCATTGCAATTTAAACAAGGAGCTTTGATGGATGCTAAGGCTTATAAAGACGTAAGAAATATTCAGAGTATATTATATTCTGGTGGCATTGGTAGCTCTTATGGGAGATAATTATGAACGATAATCCAATCCTGAAGATAGCTGACGCATACGATAACTATCGTCAAGCGCAACGCAAAAAGGGATTAATGGGCGTGCTTGGGGCACTCGGTATCGGTGGGGCTGGGCTATTGGGGTATAGCCGCATTCGCCAATCCCAGGTACAAAAAGCCTTACAGCTAGCCGCAAAGAAACGAAGAGGTTATGGTTTGCTGGCTGGACTAGCTGGTCTTGGAATAGCCGCACCTATGGCTATTAATGCCATGAACCAGGGAAATGGGCTTGATGATGTGCAAGAGGGTTTTAGGGGTATACTTAGTTCTATACCAGGAGGACTCGAAGCAATAAAATCAAGTCCACAGCTGTCGAGGATACTCAGTGGAGATATTTCTGAAAATGTAACCAGCTTCCGGGATAATCTAATGGACAGAATGGGCAACTTCGAAAGCATTCCAAGCCTTGGAAATATGCAAGAGTCCATCAGTGGTTTGTTCGATAAAGTTTTGTAATATGTTCGAGAACGAGTCCCTTAGCAGTCTCTTAAAAAAGATAGGATATGGGACTAGTAAGACCGCCGCTTATACCGAAGGTCAATATGATTCTCCCGAGGCTTTCCTTCAGGCTTCGAGGGATAGAATGGAAAGAGCGGATCCAGGGGCAGAGCTACTCGACAATCCAGATCCATTAACTTCTAGGTCCACCTTCGGAAGAGGAGTTTTTGCTCCTTGGGAAGATGTGAGTCCTAGAGAGTCTATAATTACACGTCATGAAGTCGATGAGTATTTGTCTTATCTAGGCGCCCAGGATAGAAGAAATGCAGGTAACTTAAAGTCTTATGATCCATTTGCCACAAGTTTAACTGGCCTTGTTCCGGCGGCGTTCAATAGAGGATCGGGCGGAGGAACCAGAGACTGGAACGACTATCTCCACTCCATATCCCCATCTTTTCTTGACTCAAGAGATACCAATCATGGTAACTGGGGAGTCATTGGTAAAGAATACAATAACGTTCATAATTTAGGAGTTAGACCTTATCGCAACGCGCTCAGATCTCCTGAGTATTATTTTATGAGATCTTTAGGGTTTAGCCCGGCAGACGCCGTTTCTCCTCAAGCGATAAAAGCTCTACAGAATCTCACCCCACCACAGAGAATCCGCTCAGATGGAGAACCTGACACTTTTGAATTTAGCCCTGAACAGCAAAAAGAGATGGCAGCTATTAGATCTTTATCACCAATGCTAGGATCATCTCGTCCAGA
>Ga0114918_10003882_pt1 | contig 13068 bp, 8 predicted proteins | sample LantaG_FD_87015 | JGI IMG/M metagenome (GOLD analysis project Ga0114918, IMG submission 87015) | Deep subsurface microbial communities from Baltic Sea to uncover new lineages of life (NeLLi) - Landsort_02402 metaG | ecosystem: Environmental > Aquatic > Marine > Oceanic > Sediment | place: Baltic...
GGGGCGCGCATGCCTCGCTCTCTCCTCCTCTCTTCTCCAACCTGCCGCACTCACCTTTCGTCCCGCCCGTCACGACGACGCGGAGCGGGGGGGCACCCTCGCCCGATTGCGCCCGGGCGGGCGCCAGGGCAGGCCGGGCAGGAGGAGGGAGGAGGCGCACCGCCCGCCCGCGACGGCCCGCCGCCGCCGGCGCGAGCGGGCCACCCCCGCCCCGGCGGGGACGGGCCACTGCTGCTGCCGGGCCGGGCGTGGCCAGGGCGGCGGCGACTGGAGGATGGCAGGGCCTGGTGAGGGTGGGGTGGAGCATTTGAGGGCGGGAGAGCGCGTGTGCCAGACAGCAGCAGCAGGCCCGGGCTAGCAGGTTGAAAAAATGGAGAGAGAAGTATAGAAGTGCTTGCTCGGCCCCTTCTTCAGAAGGGCGTTTCCGCTCCGCCGGGCCTCCAGACACGTGCGTGTGTGCGCAGGGCGAGCGCTCCTCCCACCCCTCTCTCTCCCTCGCACACGCGCGCGCCTCGCGCGGCCTCGGAGGCCCACACACACACCACACACAACACACGCCCGCACGCCCCCCGCCCGTCGGCGGGGGTGTGGCTTCCCCCCCCACACACACGCTAAGCGAGAAAGAGAGAAATGAGCACCGACGCGCTCGCTATGGTCACGGACGACGCCGCCCTGGCCGACCATGTCGCCGCCCGCCGGGCCGCCCTGCAGGACGAGCTGGACCGCATCCGGGCCCAGAAGGCCGCCCTGGAGGCCAAGCTGGCCGAGCTGCGCCCCGCCGCGCCGCCCAAGAAGGGCGGCGGCGTCGGCGTGCCGGCCGGGTCGGCCGGCAAGAAGCGGCCGGGCGGCGCGGGGGCGGGCCGCCCGGGCGAGCCGCCCTACGACCCGTCCATCCCGCTCACGGGCCCCGCCAAGCGGGCCCGGGTGGAGGCGGACCGGGAGCGCCGGGTCAACCTGCTGTGGCAGCAGTGCGCGACGATCGCCAAGACGCTCATGCGCCACCGCGACTCGGCGCCCTTCCACAAGCCGGTCGACCCGGTCGCCCTCAAGTGCCCGGACTACCTGACCATCATCAAGACGCCCATGGACCTGGGCACGGCGCTGGCCCGGCTGGGCGGCACCCCAGGCGGCCCGCCCCGCGCGTACTCGGCGCCCACCGAGTTCCGCGACAACGTCCGCCTCATGTTCGCCAACTGCCGCACCTACAACAAGGTCGGCACGCCCGTCCGCCGCATGGGGGATGCCCTGTCCGACCTGTGGGAGAAGAAGTGGGCGCAGCAGGGCATCGAGGCCAAGTGGGCGCTGGAGATGGAGCGCCAGAAGGACGAGCAGCTGGTGCGTCCGAGAGAGCGGCGGGGCGGGAGCGGCGGATGTGGGGAGGGAAGGGGGGGCGGGAAGGGGGGGGCGGGGCGGGGTCTGGGCGGGGCCTGGGCGGTGTGGCTACCCGTCGGGCCGCCAGGCGGGCGCCTAGCCGCACCAGGCGTAGGGTCGAAACGTGTGGGCGTGGGATCGAGTGCCCTCCCGGCGCGGCGGCGGGCCCAGATGCGGCGGCTGCGCCGACACGAGCGCCAGCGCCCCCGGGCGCCCTCCCCCTCTTTTCCCTCCATCCTCAACCCCTCTCTTTTCCTCCCTCTCCCTTCCTCTAGGAGCTGGACGGCGCGCCCGAGCACGTCATCAAGATGCGCCAGATGGACCGGGAGCTGCGCGCCCTGCAGGAGGTGGCCGCCGCCGCGGGCGGCCCCGCCCCTCCCCGCCCCACCCACCCGGGCGAGCGCGACATGAGCTTTGAGGAGAAGCGGCGCCTGTCGACAGCGCTGGGGTCGCTCCCCGCGGACAAGCTGGGCAAGGCCCTGGACATTGTGGCGGTCGCCCACCCGCTGCCGGAGGGCGTGGAAGAGGTGGAGCTGGACATCGACGCCCTGGGGCGGGAGACGCTGTGGAAGCTGGACGCGTACTGCCTGTCGGTCATGCCGGTGCGTGTTGAGAGAGAGAGAGGGGGGATGATGGAGAGGGGGACACGGACGCACAGCCGCTTTGCTCACCTCCCCCCCCTCTCTCCTCTCTCTCCCTCTCTTCCGTCTCTTGCAGCAAATCCACGTGGCCAAGGACAAGCCGTCCGCGGCCGCGACTGCGGCCGCCAACGCGGCGGGCGCGTGGGCGGCTTCGGGGCGGGCGGGTGCGCCGCCGGCCGGCGGCGCCGCGCCTGGCGGCCCGCCCGCCAAGCCGGCGCCCGCGCCCCTGCCCGCCACGACGGGCGGTACCAAGGCCGGCTCCGACTCAGGCTCCCAGGGCGAGGTCGGCTCCAAGCAGGGCTCCGGCGCGTCGGGCGAGCTGAAGAGTGCGTTGACGCGGGCGGAGGAGGAGGTGGAATGAGATGGGGAGGAGGGAGAGATGGGGGGATGGTGAACAGGGGGGGGCGGCGAGCGCGCGGCCTGCTCTGCTTCCTTGCATGGCGCCCCCAACCCCCGCTGGCGCGTGCCCTCTCCGCCCTCTCTTCCTGACAAAGCGTGCCGCCTCCGCCCCCTCCCCTCCCCCCCTTTTTTTTCTTTTCACAGAGCCCTCGGCCGGTGGGCCCGGCGGCGCGGCCGCGCCGGACATGTCGGCCCTCGTCTCCGCCACCCGCCCGGGCGGGCCGGGCGGCCCGCCCGGGCCCGCCATCATCAAGCACATGGCCCACAAGAAGGAGGTCACCCTCCAGAACGCGGGCGCCTGGGCGGGCCTGGCCGCGGACGCGGCGGGCGGCGGCGGCCCTGGCGGCGGCGGCCCCGGCGGCGACGGCCCTGGCGGCGAGGGTGGCCCAGGCCCCGCCGGCGCCGCGCCCGCGCCCGCCGGCGCAGAGGGCGCGCCCGCGCCCGCCAGTGGTGATGGCCCCACCGGGCCGCCGCCGGCTGGCCCTGGCGGCCCCGCCGGCGCCCCGGGCGCCGCCGCGGGCGCCGGCGGGGGCGGGGGCGGCGGGGACAACCTGTGGGCCGAGTTCCAGTCGCGGGAGGAGGCCCAGCACGCGCGCGAGGCGGCCAAGGCGGCCGAGGACGCCCGACTGAAGGCGGAGCAGGCGGCCAAGGAGGCGGCCGCCGCGGCGGAGCTGGAGGCCAAGCGCCGGGCGGCGGAGGAGGAGGCGGCCGCGGCGGCGGCGGCCAAGGAGGCCGAAGCGGCGGCCGCGCGCGCGGCCGCCGAGGAGGCGCGCCGGGCCGAGCTGGACGCAATGCGCAACGTGGCCCGCCCGGACGAGGAGGCCGGCGGCGACGCCGGCGCGGCCGCCCTGCTGCAGGCCGCGGGCGGCGCGGCGGCCGGCTTTGGCCTGGTGCACGCGGACGACGAGTCAGACGACTCGGAGGACGAGGAGATGGAGGACGGGGAGGCTTAAGAGGAGGTGCGGCGGTGAGTGGGCGGGGGCGGAGTTTCCTACCTCTCGACAAAAAGACCCCCAACAAAAAATGTGTGCGGGTGTGTGTCCTCCCTTCCCCCTTTTTTCACCTTTTTCCAGATATGAGAGTGTTTGCGTGTGTGTGTGTGTGTGTGCGTGTGGGCTGTGCGGGGCGGGGCGGTGGAGTGCGTGTGTGTGTGTGTGTGTGTGCGGGCGTGTGCAAAATTGAGCAACAACTAATGCATGCCTGAAATCTACATCTCTCTCCACAGGGCGCCGCCCACCGCCACACACCCAGACATGCACATGACCAGCCTGTGGTAAATGAACATGTGCGTGTGGCGTGCGCGCGCAGGTGTAGGCGCTCTCTCCTCACCCCTCTGCCGCCCTGGATGGCGGTCGTCCCGCCGCTGCCTCCGCCCCACCTCTCATGAACTTCGCCCCCAGCCGGGCCACCTCCTCCTCCGCCAGCGCATCCGCCAGAACGTCCGACCCCGTCGGCGCGGCGCCGCCGCCGGGGCGGGCGGGCGCCCGGCCCAAGGAAGCGGCCGAAAAAGGGAGCGGGGTGAATGAGGAGGATGAAGGCGGCGACAGGGGCGGCTGGTGAGGGGCCGCCGCCGGCCGGGCCGCCGGCGCCGGCGCAGCAGCGGCCGCTGACGGCGGCGGCGGCGGCGGAGGCATCAGCCGCATGCCGCTGCGCAGCTCGGACCGGATGGACTCCAGCTGGGGGGCGGACGCGTGCAAATCGCCGCGGACCTGTGGGAAAGGATGGAAGGAGAGAAGATGAAGAGATCAGGAGAGGTCGAGGTCGGGGGCGTCGGGTCGCATCCCCCCGGGTCGCTCTTTCTCTTACCGCCGCCACGTCTGCCGCTTCCAAGGCTTCAAACGCGCGACGCCGGGTGCGGGCGACGAGGGCGGTTGCCCGCCCGGTCGCCACGCCGGCCGCCCGGGCTAGGCGGGGCACGTCCTTGGGGCCTGGAGTGAGGAGAGAGACAGGGGAGAGGTCGTGAGAGCGGCTGGCCGTGGAGAGAATTTGCGCTCTCCTCATCCTCTCTCCTCCTCCCACGCACCTATGAGCACGGCCGCCGCCACGGTGACCAACAGCAGCTCAGTCGGGCCCAGGCCCAGCATGGTTGATGGGCAACGGCGCGGGCGCGCGAGCAGAGAGAGAGAGAGAGAGGGCGCGGCGCGGCGCGAAGAAAAAAAAAGAGTGAGTGACACTCGACCTGCCACCTCTCTCTTGTTCACACGACCACCATCCCCTCCCCCTTTCCACCCGCCGGCTCCACCGCATCCCAAAACTGCTCCACCTGGTCCCCCCGGATCAGCTTGCGCTCCGCCCCCGCCGCCGTCACCGTGACCAGGCGGGCCATGCCCCCCGAAGAGCCGTCGATGGAGATGGCCAGGGCAAGCGCGGTCGCCACCAGCTTCTCCGCGGCCGCCCGGTCCAGGCCGGGCCGGTACTCGGCGTCCAGGTAGCCCCATATGTAGGTGGAGCCGGACCCGTCGGTCGCCCAAGGCAGGCGGACCATGGACCCGCCGATGGGGATGCCGTAGACCTGGCCCCCCTTCTCCGCGTCCCACCCCCCCACCAGCATCGCGCCCAGGAGGGCCTCCTTGTTGCTGTAGTTCATCCTCTTGACCAGGTGGGCGACGGCGGAGACGGTGGGGGTTGTGCCCAGCTCGGAGGCCAGCTGGTCCACAAAGTAGCGGACTAAGAGAGAGAGAGAGAGAGGGAGAGGAGAGCGTGTGAGGGTGAGGATGGATGTGGAGAGAGGGGCGGGGCGCGCGGGGTTGAGGACCCGATCGGCGAGGGTGCATGGGGGGGAGAGCGGCGCGCGTGCGACCCGGGTAAAAGACACGCAGGAACCCATGCCTGCCCGTCGCTGGCTCCCCATAGTGTCTGACCACACAGCCGTGGGCGGACGCGCCCAGCACGGCTCCCACTGGGGCCTCAAGGCGCGTCGAAGAGGGAGGAGACAGCGTGCCCCCATTGAAAACGACGCGCGCACCCTCTCTCCGCCCGCCCGTCCATCTCACCGTAATCCCCGACCGCCTGCGTGTCCGCGGCCGACCCGGACCGTAGCAGCCAGACGGAGCCGTCCTGGTCCAGCACGGTCAGCTTGTCGGACGCCCGGTTGGAGACGTACGCGCCCGTGGAGACGCGCGAGTCGGCGCCGACGACGACGCCGCCGTCAAAGGCGACGGCGACGATGGTGGTACCGGTGGCGGGAGCGGCGTCGCCCCAGGCGCAGGGCGTGCCGGCGGGGTCCATGGGAGAGCCTCTCTACAGAGAGAGAGAGAGACAGAGAGAGGGATATGCAGCACACCCGGTGTGCGAGAATGAGACTTCCTTCAACCTCTCCTCTCCTCTCCCTCCTCTCCCTCTCCTCGCCACACGCCCGCCGCCCGCCCATAAACATACACACATACACATCAACTCTTCCAGTGCTCGTAATCCTTGTACACAAACCGGGCCTCCGCGGCCTTGAGGCCGGCGCTGAGGCCCAATGCCGCGCCCGCGGCCGTGACCCCGGGCGCGGCGGCAGCGGCCAACTCTGCGCCGGTCGCGCCGTCCGCGGCACTCCCGCCCGCCGCCACGACGGCCGCCAAAAAGGCCGCCCCCGCGACGATCCGGGCGACGACACGCCACGTCTTCAGCCCCGCTAGGGCGGCGCTGCAGGAGGGACAGTGCCGGGTGTGCGACTCGAACCGGTCCAGCACCACCCGCCGGGGCAGGGACGCCGTGGGGGGCGGCCCGTCCGGCGGCCCGCCCGTCGTCGCCTGCACCCACCCGCCCCCGCCCCGGCCGTGCAGCCACGTCTGCCATGCCCGGAAGGGGGCGTCCGCGCCCGTGGGCAGGTAGCACGCCCGCGCCCAGTCGGCGCCAGAGTGGTCGCCGCCCGCCTTGGTGTTGGTCGCCGTCGTCGCCAAAAAAGCCAGGTCGCCGTCAAACACCTCATTCAGGAGGAGGTGGTCGACCCAGCGCGGGCGGGCCGCCAGGAGGGCGGACACCCAGCGCGGCATGGGCTGGGTGATAACCGCGTGGTTGATGACCCGGGTGGTGCTCGCCGTCAGCGGGGTCGCGTAAAAGAAGAGGACGTTCTTCAGGCCACCCGCCGCCCCACCACCTGCAGACCCGGGCGGGCCCGGCGTGAGGTACTCGATGTAAGCCGGCGGCACGCAGGTGACGTGCTGCTTGACCAGGGCCCGCGCGTCGGGCGCCCACTCCAGGTCGAAGGTCAGGCCGTCGGCGCGCCCCGCACCGTCGCGGGCGGCGTTCAGGGCAGACACCTCGAAATGAGCCGCAAAGGGCGAGTGGCGGGAGGAGGCCACGCCCGAGTGCGCGAACGGGACGTGGTCCTGGGACAGCAGGTTGCCCACCAGCTCGTCGTGCGGGACGTGAAAGTCGCGCACAAACCACTGGTTGGTGGTGGCGGTGATGGCGGCCGGCGGCAGGGCCCGCAGGGCGGCGTTGCCGGGCGTAGGGGATGCGGCCGCCTCGCCAGGCGAGGCCGGGTCGGCCCACACCCACAGCAGGCCGTCCGCCTCCCGGGTGGGGTAGGCCTTGGCGCACGCCCGGGGCGAGGCCAGGGCCGCCTTTTCGACGGCCCCACCATCGTGGGAGGCCTGTGGGATGGAGACGGGCTTGCCGTCCGCCCCGAAGGACCAGCCGTGGTAGGAGCACGTGAGCGCCGCGGGGGACGCGGTGCCGGCGGGCTGGATGCGGCCCTGGCTCAGCGGCGCCCGGCGGTGGGGGCACTCGTCCGCGACGGCGCGCCAGGCCACGCCGTCATGCCAGACGGCCAGGGGCGTGCCCAGCAGGGAGATGGCGTGGGGCTTGGCCGTGTCCAGGTCGCCCGGGACGAAGAGGGGGTACCACTGAGGAGTGAAGGGGATGGGTGGGGGAGAGGGGGGCGCGCGTGAGGAGGTCGAAAAAAGATGCGTCGGGTGCGAGGGCAACTTCCGAGAGGAGCGCACGCGCCCAGCCACCCTCTCTCCCATCCCCGACACGCGCACACTCTCACACAACTCGTACCTGCTTGGTCCAGCTGAAGGGCGCCACGGTTGCCGGCTGGCCCGCGGGCGCCGGCAGGGGCACTGACGCCGCGTCGACGACGCGCGGCGGTGACGCAGCGGCAGCGCTCGCCTCGGAGGGCGAGGGTCGGGGCGGGGCGGGCTTGGCCGCCACCTGCGCCTTGGCTTTGGGCGCAGGAACGGCATGTCCAGCACCACGAGACGCGGCGGCCCGGGTGGCTATCAGGGCGCGGCGGGGCGCGGACGGGCGGGGGAGCGCGGCATGCGCTTGCATCATCAATGCTTCTCTTGTTTCCCGTGAGAGAGAGAGAGAGCGATGAGGGTCAGACCGACCTCAGCGGTGCAACAAGGCCGGGCCTTGGAGGGTGTGCGTGGGCGATGCGTGTGGCCCTGGGGGGGCGCGTGCGCGTGGTGCGCTTGTGAATGTGGGGCGTGTCGGAAATCAAACAAATGATGGGACAGGCGAGTCGAGAGCGGAGAGACAGACCCGCAATTTCTCGGCGCCGGCGCAGAGTGCCCGCCTTTTTCGATGAGAGTCTCGCGCCCCGCCGCCTCGTCCGCCGCCGCCCATGCCGCCTCCCGGCACCGGGCGGCCTCAGTCACCCTGTCGACTGTCCGCGAGGCCCGCGTGCGGCAGGTGCTGGAGGTAAGAAAGAGAGAGAGAGAGGAACAACAGGTCGACCGGCGGCCCCGCACCGTCGCCTAGCCCCAACCCTTCATGCTCAACCTTCACTCCATACCCCAGGGCCTTGACCTGCGCGACGACCCAGCCGCCCGGCCGCCCGCCTCGGCGTGCGCCTGCTCGGACGACGACGACGACTGGGCCGACCCCGTCACGCCGGCCGACGTAGCGAACCTGTTCGACACCCTGCTCGGCCACGGCTTCCCGCCACACCACGCACGTGCTGCGCTGACTGCTCTGTCCGGTCCTGGCTCCTCCGCCTCGACAGCCGACCTGTGCGAGTCCGCGGCCCTGGACTGGCTTTGCCTCCACATCCCCGCCTCCGACCTGCCCCGCCACCTGGCGGGCGCGGCCGGCCTGGCCCGCGAACCGGGCGCGGGGGGCGGGGAGGGCATGCGTGTGCTAGCGGCCAGCGACCCCCGGGCGGGGCCGGGGCCGTCTGTTTCTGCAGCTGCGTCTCCACCTCCTCCCGCTCCTCCTTCCTCCTCCTCCTCTTCCAGCGATGACGAGGCCGCCGCCGCGGCCGCCGCCGCTGCCGCCATCGCGGCCGCCGCCAAGCAAAAGGCGTGGATCATGCGCTACATGGAGGAGCACTGCTCGTCGGAGGAGGACGAGGGCGGTGATGAAAGGCAGGCAGGCGGCAGCGGTTCTGATCGCGGAGCCAGCGGCAGCGACCGCGGCTCGCCCGCCGGCTCCACGATAGAGGACTGGGAGGTGTGGGGCGACCCGCGCGAGGTCGCCCGCCGCAAGGCCGCCCGCGCCCGGGCGGCCGTGCCGCCGGAGGTGCGGCGGGACCAGCTGGCCGGGGAGTGGGCGACCGCGCGCGCCGAGGCGGCCCGCGCAAAGGGCGCGGGCGACACCGCCCGCCAGAAGCTGGTGGGCCGGCTGATTGGCGCCCTCAAGCAGGAGGCGACGGGGCTGGGCCTGACGGATGCCGACCTGGAGGCTGCGCTGGGCGGGGCGGGCGGCGGCGGCGGCGGCGGCGACGACGCCCCATCCTCCTCCTCCTCGGACAGCGACGACGGCGGCCCCGGCCTGTTTGGTGGTGGCGACGGCGCCGGCGACGCCGGTGACGGCGCCCCACCCCAGTGGGAGGCGCCCAAAGCCAAGCCCCCCACTGTGGACGACCTGCTCGCCCCCTGGGGCTTTGAAGCGGCGGGCGAGACGAAGAAGGGCAAGAAAAGCGGCGGCGGCAAGCCTGGCCCCCCGCCCGAGCCCGTCAAGCCGCCCAAGGCCGTCCTCCAGTCCCTGTGCCAGCGGGCGGGCGCACCCGCGCCCCGGTTTGAGCGCCTGGACCCGGGCGGCCTGCGCATGGAGACGGCGGGGACGCGGTACAGCGTGTCCGTGGAGGCGACCGTGGGCGCTGCTGCCCAAGGCCGGTCGGCCAAGGCAGGAGGCGCGTCTGGCCGCAAGCCGCCGCCCCGCACCTTCCGCCTGGCCGAGGCGGAGGACGGGTGGGAGGCCATCCAGGACGCCCAGAACGCGGTCGCCACCCGGGCGCTGTACGAGGTGACGGGTGGCATGGGGCCCGCCGCCGCGGACGCCCTGCGCCTGCTGGGCGAGCCGTTCCGCGGGCTGTGGGTGGGGTGGGCGGCCGCAGACGGCGCGATGGGGCATGGCGGCGGTGAGGGTGGGAGTGGAGGGCCCGCCGGGCCGGGCGAGACGGACGCCGAGGACGCCGCCTTTTTCGCTGACATCGCGGGCCGATGCGCGGCCAACGCGGTGGCGGCCGCCCAGGCGGCGGCGGCTGAGACGGCGGCGGCGGCCAAAGTCGCGCTGGAGATGGAGGCAGCTCCCTCGCCACCGCCCACCACCACCACCTCCCCTCTTCCTTCCCCCTCTCAGTCCGCCCAGGAGCGGGCGGAGAGCGAGGCCATGGCGGCCGACCTGACGGCGTTCGAGGCTTCGCCTGCGGGCGCGGACTGGGCGGCCGCCCGGGGTCGCCTGCCCGTCGTCCAGATCCGGGAGCCCCTGCTGGCCGCCCTGGGGGGTGCGGGCGGTGTTGGTGGGGGCGACGTCGCGGTCGTCGCGGGCGAGACCGGGTCGGGCAAGACGACGCAGGTGCCCCAGTTTTTACTGGAGGCCATGACGCGGGCGGGCCAGGGCGGCGTGACCAACATCATCTGCACCCAGCCCCGCCGCATCGCCGCCATCTCCGTGGCGGAGCGGGTGGCAGCGGAGCGGGGGGAGCCGCCGCCGGGAAAAGGGGGCGGCCGGGTCGGCTACCACGTCCGCCTGGACGCGGCCCGCACGCGGGCGACGCGCCTCCTGTTCTGCACGACGGGCATCCTGCTGCGCCGCCTGGTGGGCGACGCCGACTTGGCCGGCGTCTCGCACGTCGTCGTGGATGAGGTGCACGAGCGGACCCTCCAAGGCGATTTCCTGATGGCCCTTCTCAAGGAGCTGGTGCTCCGGCGGCGGGCCGCGCTGGCGGCGGGCCTCCCCGGCGCCCGCCCGCTGAAAGTCGTTCTCATGTCTGCCACCCTGGACTCCTCCCTGTTCGCGTCCTACTTTGGCGGGGCGGCCACCCTGGAGGCCGGCGGCCGCACCTTCCCCGTCGACCACCTGTTCCTGGAGGACGCGTATGAGGCGACCGGCTACGCCCTGGCGCCCGACTCGCGGGCCGCGGTGCGCCCGGACCGGGGCGGCGCGCGGGGCGGCGCCGACCGGGCCCGCCTGGAGCGGGGCGCGGGCGGCGGCGCCCGCGGGGCCGCCCTGGTCCGGGCCGGGTGGGGCGACGACGCGGGGGATGCGCCCCCCTTAAACAAGCATTTCGACCCGGCCGCCTACGTAGGCTACTCCGCATCCACCCTCCGCAACCTGGCCCGCCTGGATGAGACCGTCCTGGACCTGGACCTGGTGGAGGAGGTGGTGGCCCACATCCACGCCGACCGCCCGCCGGGCGCGGTCCTGGTCTTCCTGCCCGGCCTGGCCGAAATCACGGCCCTGGCCGACCGCCTGGCCGCCCTTCCCGACGCCCGGGAGGGCCACCTGCGCGTGTTACCCTTGCACTCCTCCGTCTCCGCGGCCGACCAGCGCCGCGTCTTTGACCGCCCGCCCCCGGGGGTGCGCAAGATCGTCCTGGCCACCAACGTCGCGGAGACGTCCATCACCATCGACGACGTCGTCTACTGCGTGGACTCGGGCAAGCACCGGGAGCGGCGGCACGACCCGACCCGGGGCATGGGCCTGCTGGTGGAGGACTTTGTGTCCCGCGCGTCGGCGCTCCAGCGCAAGGGGCGGGCCGGCCGCGTCCAGGCCGGCACCTGCTTCGGTCTGTACACGCGGGCCCGGTTCGAGCAGCGCATGCGGGCCTTCCAGTCGCCCGAAATGGTGCGGGTCCCGCTGGAGGAGCTGGTCCTCCAGATCCACGCCCTGGGCCTGGGCCCCGCCGCGGCGTTCCTGGGGCGCGTCCTGGAGCCGCCCCCACCCAAAGCCGTCGCGGGAGCGGTGGCGGCCCTGACGGCCGTCGGCGCCCTGACGCGCGGGCGGGAGCGGCTGACCCCGCTGGGCCGTCACCTGGCGGCCCTGCCCCTGGACCCCCGCCTGGGCAAGCTCCTCCTGTACGGCGCGGCCCTGGGCTGCCTGGGCCCGGCCCTGACCATCGCGGCCTCCCTCGCCCACCGCCCGCCCTTTGCGACGCCCCTGGACGACCAGGCCGCGGTGGGGCGGGTGAAGGCGGGCATGGCCGCCCCAGGCTCCAAGACGGGCGGCCCCCTGGCGGCGGGCCAGCAGTCGGACCACCTGCTGGCGGCAGCGGCCTACGCCGGGTGGGCGGCCGCCCGGGCAAAGGGCGGGCGGGCGGCCGGGGCCGCGCACGCGCGCTCGCTGTGCTTGTCCATCCAGGCCCTGGAGATGCTGCGGGACATGCGGGCCCAGTTTGCGGCCATGCTGGCGGACTCCGGGTTTGTCCGGGACGCGGGGCGGCGGCGGGGTGGCGGCGGCGGCGGCGGCGGCGGCGGCGGCGGCGGAGGTGAGGCCTGGTTTGACGACCTGGCCCACCCGGCCAACGCGCACGCGGGCCGGCCGGCCGTCGTCAAGGCCGCCCTGGCGGCCGCTCTCTACCCCAACGTGGCGATCATGGATGAGGGCTCCCTGGCCAACGCGACCGCGGCGGGGAACAAGCCCGCCTGGCACGATGGGTCGGGGCCCGTCGCCCTGCACCCAGGCTCAGTCAACGCGGGCCTGGCCGGGCGCGCGTACGGCGCGCCCTACACCCTCTTCCTCGAAAAAGTGCGCACCAGCCGCACTTTTCTGCGAGACACCACCGTCGTGGGGGCGGTCCCGCTCCTCCTCTTTGGCGGTGCCCTGGACGTCCGCCACGGAGAGGGCACAGTCCTCATCGATGGCTGGCTGACCGTGCGGGCGGCCGCGCCGACGGCGGTGCTGGTCAAAAAGCTTCGGGCCGCGCTGGACGCCGCGCTCGCGGCGAGGGTAGGGGGAGGAGGAGGGGGTGAGGACGGCGGGACCGATGCTTCTGCGGAAGTGGTGGCCGCCATCGTGGACCTGCTCCAGGATGAGGCGGCGACCATGGGCGCGGCGGTGAGCGCGGCTGCCAAGGGCGCGAGCGTGTAGAAAAAGGGTGTCTAAATGAGTTCTTTTTACAGTGTTCTTGCGCGCGCACGCACACAGTCAAAACGGGTGGAGGCGATGGATGCCGCCGGTTCCAACAGCGGCGCGAGCATGCGCCCTCACAGGAGGAGGGGGGGGAGGTGCACGCGCCGCGCGGGCCGGGACGGAAGGATAAGGCAAAAGGAGGGTTTAAAAAAAGGTACTTCGTCTAAAAGTGGGGTTCTCACACAACGCTCACGGCCTTGGCGCCACCCGCCCCTCCACTGTTCCCGACCGCCGCTGCGCTGGGCGCAAAGTCAGCCAGGTTGTAGATGACGTGGACGATGAGGGAGCAGGAGGGGCAGCGGGCGATGTCCTCGCCGGCGGCGAGTTCCTCCTGTGAATGGCAAGGGCGAGAGGGAGGAGGTCAGTA
>Ga0114918_10003885_pt1 | contig 13062 bp, 9 predicted proteins | sample LantaG_FD_87015 | JGI IMG/M metagenome (GOLD analysis project Ga0114918, IMG submission 87015) | Deep subsurface microbial communities from Baltic Sea to uncover new lineages of life (NeLLi) - Landsort_02402 metaG | ecosystem: Environmental > Aquatic > Marine > Oceanic > Sediment | place: Baltic...
AAGAGGAGAAAGAAAAAAAGAGAAAGAAATCATTTTTTTTATAGGTTACCATTTCGCTTTTATTAATTTTCCTGTTTCCCCCCCCCCCCCCCACCCTTTCACTCTCCCCCCAATCCAACAGCAACTAAGGCGGCGTCGCAAAGTCCGCCCCGACCCTCTTGACCGCCTTGGCCACCTCGGTCAGCAGCTCCGCTTGGAAAGCGCCGAACCTTCTCGAGCCCTGCGGCGTCGTGTGGGCCTTCACGCCGACCGTCGCCGACCAGGGGGTCAGCGCGCTCAGAGAGGCGCCGAAGGGCAAGGCCTTCGACACGTCCGCGTGCGCGCCCATCCAGCCGCGCAGCTCGTGCGCCAGCGCGTCGATCCTGTCGATGTCGCCCAGCCGCAGCTCCACTTTGAAGGCCGTCTGTCGGGGCCTTCCGGCCATGGCGGCGGCGAGCTGCGACGAGGTCGAGGCGGCAACACCTCCGCCTTTCCCCAAACGCGATTCGTTCATGACGATGTAGTCCCCGACGGCGCGGTTCGGGATCGACAGCGGCATGCCGGCGTCGTTGCGGACCACGCAGCGCATGATGTCGATGCGCTCGACGGTGCCCGTGGCGACGACGCCTCCCGCGGCCGTCAGCAGACTAATTCGTTCCCCGGCGACAAAGGGACGAGTGAGGTAGAGGTTGAGGCCCGAGATCGCGTTTGCCGTCACCGTCTGCGCGCCGAAGCCGATCGCGAGCCCCCCGAAGCCTCCGACCGTCAGCAGAGGGGTAGGATCGACGCCCAAGACACTCAGGGAGGCGCAGCAGGCCACGGCGACGATTCCCCAAGTGGCTAAGCCGGCGAACGGGATCAGGAACCTCTCCAATGCGCCAGTAGAGTGCTGCTGCGAGGAGGCCAGCGAGGCCGCGTGCGCTGCCGAGGCGGCCGAGGCGGCGGCCGCCTCGTCCGCCCCCTTTGCCCTCGCGGCCTCGGCGGCGGCGGAGGCGGCGGCCGCGGCGTTGGCGGCCCGGGTGCTTCCGCCGCCGCTGTAGTCCGAGGCGGCCGCCCGCGAGAGAGCCACGGAGACGACGCGGTCCTTCCACTGGATCACGAACCAGGCGAAGAAGACGATCCCTGCCAGGCCAGCAGCGTCCAAGGCAGCGTCGTCCAACAGACCCAACAGGGCGCCTGCGCGCTCGACGGCCGCGCGGGCGGGGCTGGCTTTCGGGAGCGTCGAGGCCGCGGCCGAGTGTTTGACGGCGATCTGCGCGAGCAGCGTCATCGTGCGCACCGCCTGCGCGAGGGCTATAGCGGGAAAGAAGACGCGGGCCGGGGGCAGGGCCGCGCAGGCCGCGGCGTCGAGGGCGACGCGGAGGGGGGACAAGGGGGTGGAGGCCTTTTCTGCCTCGGCGTCGACGCGCTGTTGGTTGGAGGAGAGGAGGAGGAGGTTGTGGAGGTTGAGAGAGAAGTTAAGAGCGAGTTTGAGTTCAAGCGATGAGAGCGATCTCCAAGCCATCGATCTCCACGAGCATTCGAATCCCTTTACCCCCCGCCGCGTGCTCTCTGTCTCCGCTCTCCGCTCTCTCTTTCCACCAATTCCCAATCTCTGTGCATCCATAATCATCATACCCTCATAGACTCCACGGCCAGCTTGCCCAAGAGCTTCACGCCCAGCCCGGCGACCAAGAACGCAATGCCGATCTCGGCGCCCGCTCTCGCGAACAGCGAGGGGAGCGGGATCTCCTGCGCCGCGGCCCAGGCCGCGGCGGCCGCCGTCGGGTCGAGCTGCGAGATGTCCGGAATCAACCACACGGGCACTCTCGACGCGGCGCGGGCGGCGGCGACGGCCGCGGTGGAGGGCCCGGCGCGGACGCAAGTCGACGACGATGACGGTGTTTCTTTCCTCGAAGGCGTCGTCTTGCGGACGACGGCGATGGGCCGAGAGCGGAGAGCGACGAGAGGAGAAGGAGAAGGAGAAGAAGATAAAATCGAAGCTCGCGGTCTGGGCTGCTGCTGCATTGGCGTCACGCGCACGGCTCGCATCGTCGTCATCGTTGCCATTTTGGAAAAGAGGGAGAGATGCGAGAGAAGAAGGGAGAGAACGGGAGAAGGGAAAAGATAAAAAACTGATAAACTCTCGTCCGAAAAAATTAAAAAAAACCCGGAAAAAAAACCTCGTTCTCTCTTCCACCCTCTCTCTTATCTTCCCCTCTCCCCCCACTCTCTCTAAACGACCAGCGGCGGCAGCGCCTCCAGGTCCCTGACCACGCCAGAGATCGCGTCGATCTGCCTCGCCAGCGCCTCGACGCCAGCGGCGAGCTCGACGCCGGCGTTGTTGCCGCCGCCGTCAGCGCCGCCAAAGCCGAAGCCTCCGCCCTCGGAGGAGACCACCTCGACGAGCTCCTCGCCCGTCGCCGCGTCCTTAGAGAGCTCGAGCTCGACGTCTACCGCGCAGCCATGCAGCGGGATCCCGGTCTCGGGCCCCGTTCCCGAGGGGCCGCACCAGGTGACGCAGGTCTGGGCCGCGATGAGCTGGTGCAGAGCCTCGCGGAGCTCGTCGACCGAGAGGGGCTGCGCGTTCGGGTCCGAGGAGGAAGATGAAGTCGCGGCTCCCGACGTCGACGACGAAGAAGCGTTGGCCGCCGCCGCCGCCGCCGCAGAAGAGCTCGAGCTCGATGAGTTCATCAGCGCGGTCAGCTTGGGCAGGCTGGCCTTGGTGTAGATCCTGAGCAGCTGCCTCAGCGGGGGCAGGTGCCTGCGGGAGGCCACCACGCCCAGGAAGGCGCGGAGCTGGACCCGGTAAGCGGCCTGCGCGGCGTTGGCGTTTTCGCTGCTCGAACCTCCTTCGTTTGCCACCGCCGAAGAGCTCGAAGAATCCGTCGGGACGAACTTGGGGCAGCCGTACGCGAACAGGTCCTCCCAGCTCGCATCGTGCGCCGACCTCGACATCCTCGCGACCTTGTCGCCGTGCTTCTCGCGCAGGGCCGAAGCGGCGGCGTCGGAAAGGCGGGAAGAGCTGGAGTTGGAGCCGAAGCTGCCTCCTCCTCCAACTCCCATCCCGCCCGCGGCCCCGGGGCACAGCGCCAGCGCCAGCGCCAGCAGCGCCGCGCACTGCTCGTTCTTCTTCAGTAAGGCGTCGTACCCCTGCGACCTCGCGTGGAACTGCTTGACGCGCGCGACGTGGGCCAGCGCGGCGTCGAGCGCTCGCGAGGCGTCGACGAAGCGGCCGAGCATCAAGTAAGAAAACCCAGCGTAGTAGTGGAGGCAGACGTGTGCCCCCGCGACCTTCAGGGTGTAGAGGTGGCGGTTGGGGACGACAGCGGCGAGGGCAGCCGCGGTGGACGATGAAGAAGAGGTCGAGGTTTCCCCCGAAGAAGAAGAGCTCGAGCTCGTCGTCACCATCATGGGGTTGAGCGCCGGGCCCAAGGCTTCGAGCGAGCCCTGGTAGTCACCCAGGCAGCACCTGACCCTCGCCAGGCCCAGGCGAGCAAAGAGGCCGAGCAGCCTGAGCACGTTCGACCCTTTCCCGTCGGGTCCCGAGCCCCCGTCCGCGGCCGCGAAGGCCGCTGCTCCGGCCGGGCTGCACAGCACAGAGTCGTCGAGCGCCGCCCTGGCGGCGAGCTCGGCAAGGTAGCGCGACACCTCCGCGGCGGGCCAGGCCGAGCCCGCGGGGCCCTGCAGGTCCGCGGTGTCCAGAGGGGACACGCCCTTGGCGCCGCTGCTGCCGCCGCTTCCTCCTTGAGCCGCGGCGGCGGCCCCCGCGCGGCTGCGGGCCTGGTGAAATGCCTGGAACTGGTAGCAGAACTCGTCGACGACGTCCCAGAGCCAGGAAGGGGGCAGGCGGACGTTGAGGTTGGCGTTCAGGACGATATCGAAGAGCGCCCTGTAGTTGTCCCAGGAGGCCGCGCGGTCGCGGAGGGTGACGGACCCGGCGCAGCACGCGTGCAGGTGGCGGAAGGTGAGCTCCTTGTAGAGCAGGAGGAAGACGGCGTCGCTGTCGACGAGCGCGGCGATGGCGGCGGCCGGGGGCCAGGGCGTCGAGCGGTAGAGGCGCTCGGTGAGCCTGGAGAAGGAGGTGTCGACCATGGAGGCGATCTCCGGGACATTGCGCTCGCTGTTGTGGTATTTGATTGGAAGCCGAGAGAGGAAAGAAGGAGCGAGGCGAGAGAAGGAGGTGAGGGAGAGGGAGAGGCGGAGAGGCGATCGATCGACGATCGATCGACGACGACGACGACGGCTGCGATTGATTTCCTCAATCTTTCCACCGCGACCGAGGCCCTTTTCCTTTCTCCGTGCCGCTCGCCCCCAGGCGACAATATAGGCGGTACGTCCTCGCCGATCTCGACGACCGAGAGCGAATCTTCCAAACTCACCGGATGTGCCTGTAAAGGTAGACGACGAACTGTTTGATGATGTCTGGCACGGGCACCGACGCCGCGTCGGCGGCCGAGAGCGAGCTCATCGTTCAACCTTTTTTTTTCCTTTGCTTCGCTGCGGGGGGTGGGCGCGCTGGTTCTTCTCGCTCACGGGAGGAGAGCGAGAAGCACGCTCGTGAGAGGCCCTCTGTGAAAGAAAGAACTGGGCGTAAGAGGGCCCAGAGAGAAAGCGAAGAGGAGGAAAAGAGGGCGCTTCGATCTGAAGAGGCGCTGGGAAGAAGAAGTGAGCGCGTCGTTGTTTTTCTCTCGACCCCCAAAACTCCTCTCCTCTTTTCTCTCCTCTTCTCTTCTTCGCCCCCGTGCTGCCACAGAGAAAAAGAGAGAGAGAGAGAGAGAGAGACACATACACAGAGAACAGAGAACTAACTAAGTCGCTTGTCGACAACGTTTTATCCTATACATCAAGAGTCTCACAACTCGCTCCTGTCCTCCCCTCCTCCTCCTCCTCCTCCGCCGCCGCTACCTCCTCCTCGACGGCGACGGCCCCTCTTCGCTCGCTCGACCTTCTCCGAGGCGCTGTCGACGAAAGAGACGTACCCGCCGGCCAGGTTCCCGAAGAAGAGCCTGTCGCCGTCTCCCGCGTCGGTCACGGCCGAGGTCGACGAGAGAGCCGCGCCGGTGGGATCGAGCAGCCACCCTTCGATCTCGATACCTTCTTTTCCTTTTTTTTTCTCTTTCGTCAGAAGGAGCCTCGCGGCCGCTCCCCACGGCTTGAGCGGCGGCCTCGCCTTCTCGGGCATCCACGCCATCAGCATCCTTCCGAGCTTCCAGGGCACCAGGTGCTTTGCCGCCGGCTGCAGCGGGGCGACGAGAGCGAGCCAGAACCCATCTTGAAGAGGAGGAGAACTTTTCGAGTTTTCGGAACTTTTCGTCGTCGAAAACGCGCGCGAGATGCCGTCGGGGTACCCAGGCAGCCCATCGATCAAAACCTCCTTCTGTCCCCTTTTGTCCCCCTCCAAGTAGATCTTGTAGACTTTCAGCGAGTTGGTCTCTACGACCGCGGCCCAGGTCTCGTCCGGCGACAGCGCGACGCCGTTTGCAAACCAAAGCCCGGAGGCGACGACGCTCGTGAGCCCCGTCGAAGGGTCGAAAGACAGAAGCCTCCCCGTGGGTTCTCCCTGCGCCAAAGAGAGAATATAAGCCTGCATCGTGTCCCAGAAGCCCTGCGAGTTGCGCAAGGGAGGGATCGCGGCGGAATCGGTGAAGTAGACGACGCCGGTGCCGTGAGCCACGTCGAGGTCGTTGGCGTAGAGGATCGAAGAATGAAGATTGCTTTTCTCGTTCCTCGAGACCGCAGACGTCAGCAAAATAACCTTTGCCTTCTTCTCGCCTCCTCCCTTGACAAAAGCGCCGGCTTCGAGCATCACCAGCCCGGCGCCGGACATGCAGACGAGCAGGTTGCCCCGGGGGTCGAAGTGGAAGCCCAGGGGCCTCCCGGCGCCGAGGTGCGCCAGCGGCCTCTCGTCGAGGAGATAGCTCGTTTCATCCTTCTTCGTTGCCCTCCACACGTAGCCGTACCGGTCGCACATCACCAGGTCGCGCCCGTTGGGGTGGACCGCGACCGACTCGGACCCCAGCACCTGCCCTTCGAACAGCCTCGTCACTGACGAAGGGTTCAGCAGCGAGTTGGGCTCGAAGGCGGTGCCGGGCGCCATGGGAACGGGTTTCGGGATCTTGGCTGGGTCCAGGGGACCGATGGGGAGGGTGGAGGGCAAGGGCATGGGGAGGGAATCGAAGCGGAGGTAGGCTGTTTGGTTTGGTTGGAAGAGTGGAGGAGGAGGAGGTGGAAGAGAGAGAGAAAGAGGTGAGATCGATCGATCGATCAAAGACGAATCGTTTTCTTGCCGCGCTCTCTTTATCTCGCTTTCCGCTCCCAATAGTTATCTCTTTCGCGTCCGGGAAGAGCACTACAATCAAAGCAGACGCACTCAGGAGCGCCAGCGCCGCTGCCGCGGCCGAGAGGAGGCGGGAGCAGCCCATCGAGAAAGCGCCTGAATTTGAAGATCGTTCGACAAGTTTTCGTTTTTTTTCTTTTTCCGACCTCAAAAAAAATGAGTGAGTGAGAGAGAGAGATACCCCGCTTTCCTTTCCTTTCTTTTCTTTCTTTCCAAACCCCCAGCGCGCCAAGCCTTACAAATAAAAATAACGAGAAATAACAACGACTAAAAACAACAACTTAATCATTTCAAAGCGTCGCCCACGGCCTCAGCTTCGAGAGGGCGATCACAGCTCCGTCCATCCGCTCGTCGACGACGACGGACGACGCGAGCCTCGAGTTCGGTTTCACGACCTCGGCCAGCTCCTCCAGCGCCCTCCTCGCGGCATCGTCTCCGGCGTGCAGCGGGTTCGCGGCAGCCACCTCCGCGGGCACCTCGACCACTGCGTCCGCCGCGCCGCGCCCCTCGGGCGAGAACGCGACCGGGGACACGCCGTGGGAGTACTCGCCCTCGAGGCTCGAGTGCGACTCCGGGATCTCGGCCGCGTGGTCGAGCAGCACGGAAGCCAGGGTGGATCCGGGGAGGGCCCTGAGCGGCATCCTGGTGCGTCCGTCCGGGAGGACGAGGGTCAAGGAAATTGGCTTGACGCGCGGGGCGTGCGATCCCGGGGTCGAGGTCGAAGGTGCCGAAGGGGGAGCATCGGCTGCGGCGGAAGCAATCGCCGACGACGAAAACGAGGCTCCGACGACGCCGCGCGCCGAGAGCGAGGCGAGGGTCGTGCCCGCCGCGGCCGTGAGCGCGCCGAAGGCTCGCGCCGCCTGAGAGGAGAGCATGGCGAAGAGAAGAAGAAGGGAAGGGGGGGCGCAGAGGAGGAAGCGGAAGAGAAAATGAGAAGAGAGAGAGCAAAGTTTTTCAATTTCTGCTTCTTCTTCGCACTCCTTCGCGAGCGAAAGGGCGAAAAAAAAAAGAGGCGAAAGGAGAAAAAAGCTTGCGAAGAGGAGCATGGAGCATTCGGAAAAGTCGCTGCTCTCTTCCAAGTTGATCTGAAGGGAAGGAGCCTTTTTTTTGCCCCTCTATCCCCCTCAGAAGATGCCCCGCGCATCTGCCTACAAGAAGGGCGGGCCGGTGAGTTGTTGACAGAAGAAGAAGGAGTTGACATGGAGAGCGCTTGCGGACTAGAGAAAAGCGCGACGAAACCGATTCGACGAGGTCGAGGGTTCGCCTTTTCTACCGCCCTCTGGACACGAGGCCACCCAAGCTCGCTGTCGCGGCACCGTATGATAATGGATCACCTGTCCCAGGCGTTTGATTTCGGGGAAAAGGGACAGAGAGTCGTTGGGCAGAGAGGCGGCATGGATTGAAAAAAAGGGCGAAAAAAATCGTCGCTTTTCGATAACCGAGCTCCCCCTTTTTTTCGACCTCCTCCCCTCTCTCCTTCTTCTCTTCCCTCACTCACGTGGGGCCCCTCTCCTCCAAACCTCATTCCTCCAAAACCAGTCCACGCTCCCGGAGAGCTCGGTCCCACCGGCTCTTGGTCTCCGAGTCCCGGCCTCGGCGCTCGTGGCGTTTTCGGCCGCTCCAGCGGAGAAAAACCAAGAGGTCAAAAAAGAAGAGGAAGCCGGCGGTGCCAGCGGCGACGGCGGCAACGCTGCTCCTCCTCCTCCTTCCTCTCCTCCTCCTCCTCCTCCCTCTTCTCTCCCGCTCTTCCTCCTCGACGGCGTCTCGGTCTACCGCCGCGCGGCCCCGGGGGCCCCGAGGGAGCCCGTGAGCCTGCTCGAGATCGCGGAGCTGCTCAGCAAGGGAGGGGGAGGAGGAGCAGGAGGAGAGGAACAGAAACCTCCGCCGCGGATCCGCGCGCACGGCACTCTTGTTGATCATCACGCCGCGGCCTCCCTTCCTAAAGGAGGCCTCGCCGCCGCCAGAGCCGCCCCGCTGCGGTTCGGCGGCTCCGCCAGGGGCGGCTCCGGCTTCTTCGCGCAGCCCTCCTGCGAGAAGGGGACGCAGAGGCCTCTCGAGCTGCGAGGAATAAGGGGCGCCGTCGCCGACGCCTCGGCGCCGCCGTGCTTCTGGCTCATGACCCGCCGGGGATGGTACCGCGTCCTCGGGGCCGCCCCCGAATACAGCGAGACTTTTGAGAAAGACGTGCGGGCTCTGAGGCTGGCTGCTGCCGCCGCGAGGCTCGCTGACGAGGAGGCGGCGAGGGCAGAGGGGGGAGGAGGAGGGAGCGTTTTATGAGCAGAAGGAGAGGAAGAAGCGGAACATGAGAGCAACGGCGTTGGCGGCGTTGGCGGCAACGTCGGCGGCAAAGGAGCGGCGGCAACGACAGCAACGACTTTGTCCGCCCTCTCCCGCGTCCGCGAGGCGGCCGCCTCCGCGCTCCGCAGGGATAGCGAGAAGGACCTGAGAGCCCTGGAGGACGGAGACGAGGACGGGGACCCTTACCGCGAGATTGGCGGAGGAGGAGGCGAAGAAGACTCGGAGGTGGAGGTCGAGGCTGCTGCCGCGGCCGCGAAGGCCGGCGACGAAGGACAGAAGGCAGCGGCTCCTGCTCCTCTGCCGCCTCTGCCCGCCTCTCTCTCGCTGCCAGCGCTGAAGCTCCTGGCTGCTGCCGCGGAGCCCTTTGCCGTCAGAGGAGGAGGAGCGGCAGCAGAGAGCGGCGGCGGCAGACCCCTGCTCCCTTCGCTCCTCGCGGAGGCGGCAGCGGCAGCGGCAGCGGCTTCTCCCTCTCACCACTCTCACCACCACTCTCACCGCCACCGCCACCACCGAAGGCGCCACCGCCGCCACCGCGCCCGCGGCGACGCCGAGACCACCGCCCCTCCGGCCGACAGAGAGCTCCTCCCGGCGGCGGACGCGCTCTTGGAAGACCCGGCCCCGGGCGTCGACGTCGGGGAGCTGCTCTCGGTGTGGGACCTCTCGCACGCTCTGTTGGCTTCGTCTTCGTCTTCGTCTTCGTCGTCTTCGTCTTCTTTGTCTTCTTCCTCCGTGCCCTTTTCCTTGTCCTCTGCTGATGCTACCGCCGAGGAGGGTCATCACTCCTCTGTGGTCTGCTCGTGGTCCGGCGTGGCCGCCGAGGCCGCGGCGACCTTCCCCAGCGGGCAAGGGAGGAAAGCGGCGGCCGCCGCCGCCGAAGAAGAAGAAGGCGACAGGAGCGCAGCGACGACGACGACCCCCTCGTCCTCCTCCGCCCCTTCTCCTCCTTCTTCCTGCTCTTCCTCGCCCTCCGCGCTCTCCGCACCCCCGCCCTTCCCTCTGGGCAGACTCCTGGCCGCGTTTTCCGAGAAGAAAAAAGGGGAAAAGGAAGAGAAAGAGAAAGAGGAAGAGGAACAGAAAGAAACGAAACCCGACGACCCCCTCGTCGTCTCGACGCTCGCTTCGGCGTTCGCGCCCGGACTCGCCGCCCAAACTTGGCTGCTGACCGACCTCCACTGCGCCCTGCTGGTCTCGGGCTCTCCCGCGGCCCCTCCTGCCAGCGGGGACGCCAAGAGGGACGCGGCAGCGGCGGAGGCCTCATCCTCCCGGCCAGTGCCGGCAGCAGGGAACGGAAGCGGCAACGGAAACGGAAGCGGGAACGGAACCGGAGGAGGCGCGGCGGCGCTCCTCGCGGCGGCGTTCCCGGAGCTCGCGCGGGGCTTCCTCGAGAGGCTGGCCGGCGGCGAGAGCTCCCTCAAAAGGATAGCTGCGGCGAGTGATGTCTTTTCTGGCTCTTTTTCTTCTTCAGAAGAGGATCTCCTGAAGTCTCGCGGAGGAGGAGGAAGCAGCAACGGTGGGAGCGGCGACGGAGGAAGCGGCGACAACAACAACAACGACGCCCTTCCTCCTCCTCCTCCCTCTTCCACTTCTTCTTCTAGTTCTTCTCCGTCCCTCCTGTCCCCGCTGGCAGCCCGCGCCGCCCTCTCCCTGGCGACCCAGCCCTACGAGGCCCTCTCGGCGCGGGAGCGCTGCTCGCTGCTGTCAGCGCTTGCCAACGCGGCGGCGTCGGGCGAGCGCGCCGCCGCCGCCCTCCGCGCCGCTTTCCTCCGCGGCGGCGCCGGCCCGCGCTCCCCGGGCTTCGGCTCTTTCCTCTCCGGCGGCGGCGGCGGCGGCGGCGGCGGCGGCGGCGGGGGACTCGCCGCGGGAAGCATCCTGGGGTGCGACGCGAGCGGAAGAGTGCGATACCACGCTCTCGGGGGAGTTTCTGGCAGGGGGCTGGTCTTTGCCGAGGAGGTGCGGCGGCTCGAGGTCGAGGTCGATGACGGCGGCGACGGCGACGGCGACGACGACGACGACGAGAGTGAAAGAGAGAAAGGGAGCAAAGGAAAAGCCAAACCTTCTTCTTCTTCCTCTTCCTCTTCTTCCTCTTGGTCCGTCTACGGCCCGAAGTCGGCCTTGTCCCTCGCTCGCTGGCTCTCCGGCGGCAGCGACTGCGAGAGGAGGGCAGGGGCAGCGATCGAAGGCTGGCTGGAGCTGTCTCTCTCGACTCTTTCGAGCTCGAGTTCTTCTCTCGCTTCGGCTTCGACTTCTTTAACCTCTTCTGCCGTCGTCGCCGTCCTCGACTCCTACAGCGACACCCCTCCACCGCCTCCTTCCCCGCTCCTAGCTCTCCTCAGCGGGATGCAGAACTTCCTCTCCAGGGCGCGGTGGTGGGAGAAGCCCGCTCACTGGCTCGAAGGGCGCGAAGCCCTCCGAGCGACGTTGAGATTTCTCTGCCGCTCCTCTTCTTCTTCCAACTCTCCTTCTTCTCCTCCCTTTCCTCCCGTCGTCCTGGCGCAAAAGCTGTCCCGCTGCCTCTGGCTCGCCGAGGAGCTCGTCTACGACGACCTTCTCAAGGGCACGGGCTGGGGCAGGAGGAGGGGCTGGTTCAAGGAGAAGGCCGACGGAGCGCGCTCCGTCGCGGCCGTCGCCGCGCTCGCCGCCGCGGCCGACGCCGCCTCGAGGACAAGGGCCGAACTCGGATTGCTGACGTGGCAGCAGTGGGCCGGCGTGCTGCGGGCCAGCGGCGGTCCGACCCCACCGCCGAGGGTTCCGGGCGTAGGGGAGGTGGTCGGCGTGTCGGGGGCCGGGTACCAAGAGCACGTGCAGAGAATCGCCCCCCCTCGAGGCTTCGAGCCGCCGCCGCTGCCGCCGCACTGGCGGTGCAACAACCCGGAAACCCTTTCTTCTTCGCCTTCTTCCTCGTCTCTTTCTCTTCTTCTCCCGACAGCGGTCGTGGAGGAGGTCTCCTTCGCCGTCGGGGTCTGGCAGCGCCCCACCTGGCAGGGGCGCTTCTCGGCCGCCAACGCCGTCACGGAGCTGGACGACGCGAGGAGGGTCTGCGCGTGGGTGCTGCTGCGGAGGAAAAGAGAAGGAGAAGGAGGGGTTTCGACGACGGCGGCAGCTGCGGAGAAGGAAGAGATCCTCTGGAGCGTCTTCACGGCCGAGCACGGCTTCAGGCACGCCCCACCGGGCAGCGGCGCCGTCATGGCCCTGCCAGGCCCTAAGAGGAAGAGGAACAAGGAGGAAGAAGCAGACGGAGAAGAAGGAGAAGCAGCAGGCGCGCCGCCTCCCTACTTTTCGAAGACTCGAGATCTGGTTTCCGTCGGCGTTCACGCCCACGGCGGGAGAGAGGTGGCGCCCGATTTCTTCGTTTCGGCGCCTTCTCTTCTTCGTTGCTGCGGCGACGCTTCCGCGTTCCCTGCTGGCACGGCGGTGAGGGGCGTCTCGAGGGATAACGAGGGCGCTCTCGGAGTCGTCGTCGTCGCGAAAGACGACGAAAACGAAAACGAAAACGATGAAGCTCGTTTTCCTCCTCCTCCTCCTCCACCTCCGCCTTCGCCGCCTCTCGACCCGTGGAGGAGTGTCCACGTCGAGTGGCGCACCGGCCTGCGGGGCCTCAGGACGGACAGCTCCATGCCCCTTCCCCCCTCGTGGGCCTCCCCCTGGGAGCTCGAGCCGATTCCGGCCTCTGACCTCCCGGGGCCGCTGCCTCCTCCTCCTCCGCCGACGGCAGCAGCAGCAGTACCTCCGCCTTCGCCGCCTGCTCCTCCGGCTGTCGCTCCCGTGGTCCTTCCCATTTTGCCCTCTTCTCCGGCCGACGAAGAGAAGAAGAGGAAGGGAAGGAAGCCTGCCGCGGCGGCGTCCCCTCGGCGGGCCCCGGCGAAGAGGAAGCCGGCAGCAGCAACAGCGGCGGTGGCGGCGACGGCGGAACCCGCCGCTGGTGCCGCCGCCGCTCCGAAAAAGAGGGGAAGGCCGCCGAAGCAGAAGCCGCCTCCGCCTCCGCCTCCGCCTCCGCTTCCAGAGCAGCCGCACCTTTTCTACGGCAACGGTTTCTCTGCGGCTGCTCCTTCTGCTCCTGCTGCTCCTCAGCTTCAACAACCTCTGCTGCCGCCGCTGCCACAAACAACAACAACGCTCCTCCCTCCGCCGCTGCCCCAGGAAGAAGAACCCCAACGAGAGCAGCAGCAGCAGCAGCTCTTCATGCCGCCGCAGTTCCTTCCTCCGGACGACGATAATAACAACGCTTTCGACTTCGACGACGGCCTCGGAGACGAAGAAGAGATGGGATGAATTAGAACTTTTTCACCATTTTTTTTCCCCGCCGCTAAAAAACAAAACTTTTCTTTTTTTCTTTTTTTCGAATCCCCTTCCCCCCCCCCCCCCCCCCCCCCTTTTCCTCCCCCCCCCCCCCCCCCCCCCCACCCCCCACCCCCCCCCCCACCCAACCATCCCCGTACTCGCCACCACAAATCCAACACCCTTCCTCC
>Ga0114918_10003886_pt1 | contig 13062 bp, 19 predicted proteins | sample LantaG_FD_87015 | JGI IMG/M metagenome (GOLD analysis project Ga0114918, IMG submission 87015) | Deep subsurface microbial communities from Baltic Sea to uncover new lineages of life (NeLLi) - Landsort_02402 metaG | ecosystem: Environmental > Aquatic > Marine > Oceanic > Sediment | place...
GGGGAAGCACGGGGGAACGGGGCCGCAGGGAATGCCATGCACATGACGGACGGGGCCGGGGCCGGGAGGGGCACATAATCCCCGCAGGGATTGATAATCGCGTAAACTACCGGACTTCCCGCAGGGATTGATAATCGCACCGCGCACATGCGCGCCGGGGGGAACACCTGCTAGAACCGTACAAACAAAACCCCCGGCCTGCAGGGTCGGGGGTCGGGGGTCGGAAGGGCCGCGCCTAACGGCGAACGGCCAAAGCGATAGTTACTCCGAGAGGGTCGAGGACTACACCGGGAGAACCGGCGAAGTACGCCGGGCCGCGTGTCGCCGCACACCAGCAACGATAGCACTGCCATGCGCCGTCGCCGAAACTGTAAACGGGGTCGGCAATGGTCCGGTTGCAGCAAGCGCACCGGACTTCTTTTCTGGTCGGGGTCATAGTCATTCTCCGAAAAGGGCCGTAGAAGACGTTCAATCGTTTACTGCGCAAGAATGCGCTTCGGCGCGGGGCGGGAGTCGAACCCGCCAAGCGGCCCTTGTGGGGGTTGCCGAAGCCGTTCCTTTTCGCGGGAGTCGAACCCGCCAGCAACGAAACCCGCTTCCACCGGGCCACACCTTAGCACTACTCTTATTATAACAGCAAGCGGGGCAATGTCAAGAGAGATTCCAGATTTCTATTCAGGCGATGGTTGCTTAACTGAGTTGCACGAGACGGCAAGCATGGTCGGTCTGTCCGGGAAGGGGTTCAATGGTCGCCCACAACGCGCGGCCCGCGCCGGGGCGGAACCGATTGATAATCGTGACGGGGGCGGGGACGCGCCGGGACGCGCCGTCCTGGGTTGCGCTTGTTGCGCCGCGCAAAAAAGCCCCCCGCAATGGTACGGGGGGCTGGGGGTCGCGCCGGTCACACAAACGACGCTATGAACTGGCTGATCTTGCTGTTCAACGCCGGAGCGCCGCAAGACAAGCAAGAGTCTTCAGACTCCCACGCTTCCGCAAGCTCCCACGCTTCCGGCTCCGTGAACTCCAGAACCCAGCCGGGGCCGTCGTCATTCTCTCGCGCCGCCTTGCACAGCAACTCAGACGACAGATAGCGTCCGCCATGCCAAAATACGGCGTACGCCTCGTCCGTGTCCAACTGTAACGTGTACGCACTCTTGCTCATGTCTTCTCTCCACAAAAGGAATGTTGTCCACTACTCTTATTATAACAGCAACGTGGGCAATGTCAAGAGAGATTCTAACTTTTTCTGAGTTTTTTTTTTGCTCGCGGGAACGGGGCAAGCGCACACGTACGCGCGGGGGCCGCGCCCCCGAGACGATTGATAATCTCAGCCAGAGCGGGCAGCCGCGTCTCGGCGGGGGCGCCTGCGCCGGAGACACGAGGCGCTTGATAATCGGCGGGCGGACGGGCGCGGTCGGAACGTGACGGAACGGATCGGCCCGCGCTGCCGGGGCCGCAATGGGAAGGGGCCGGAGGGGACCGTACACGCAAAACCCACGGCCCGGAGGGGGTCGAGGGTCGGGTCGAGGGCCGCTAGTCGTGGAAGAGCCAGCCGCCAGCGAACGTCGACGGTTCGCCGTCGCCGACGAACTCGATCTTGCACCTGCTCTGGAACCTGCCGAAGCAGGTACGGTGGGGTCGGCCCGTCGTCTTGACGCTCACGGCCACGTTGTAGAGTCCGTCACCCATCGGGACGCGGAACTGACAGCCGGGGAAGCTACTGTCCGCGCGGCTGTCGCCGGGGTCAAGCTGCAAAGAGATACTCCAGTCGTCGGCCTGGACGGCGTCACCGGCCTGCGCGGCATGTCGCGGTGTTGCGGTCATGGTCATTCTCCAGAAAGAAGCGGGGCCGCAACGGTGCAGCCCCGTAGAGTGTGGGTTGCTACGGCACTACCCTTAATATAACAGCACGGCAGGCAATGTCAAGAGAGATTCTAACTTTTTCTGAGTTTTTTTTTGCGGAGTCGGGCGGAGTCGGGCCGTCGAGTTCCCGTCGGGGCCGCCGCCGAACCGCCAGGAGATTGATAATCCGAGGGACGGCCTGCGGGCGCGGGGATTACAATGAAACGGCCCCGGTGGTTCCGGGGCCGTGGGGTCGATGGTGGGCTAGAAACCGTCGTCGAATCCGTCGTCGTACTCGTGTCCCAGAGGAGTCTCGCACTCCCAGTCGCTGAAATCATTGTCATGCGCGAAGTCGTCGCGCTCTTGCCCTTCAAGGAGCATGTCGCGGGCGTGTTCCTCATCCGTTTCCGCTTCCGCTTCCGCTTCCGCTTCCGCTTCCTCATCCGCTTCCGAACACGCCGCCTGCAGCCGCGCTACTTCCGCGTCCGCTTCCGCCAACTTCACGCGCAGACGGGCGGCGCGGTCCACCGCCGCGTCAAGGTCCGCCGCCAGTGCTTCCGCATATTCGTAGCTGTCCACTGTCTTGACTCCCAAAAAGAGACTAACGGGTTTGACTGTCACTACTCTTAATATAACAGCACGACGATCAATGTCAAGAGAGATTCTGACTTTTCTGCAATCTTTTTGCGAGGCCATGCCGCCGGAGCGCACCAGAGAAGAGGCCGCGCCGATTGATAATCTCGGTGGGGCGGAGGAGGTGCGCCACGAAGATGCACATGCCTACCGGGCAGCGCGCCGATTGATAATCTCGCTCCGGGGCCGGGCGGCACGAGGCCGCCGGGGGTTGTGCGCCGGGTTATCCGGCGCTGACGTAACTGCTAACCGCGCCCTCATGTATGCCAAGCGCCTTCGACGCCATGGCATAGTCGCCGTGACACAAAGCCAGTACTTCAGCCACGTACGCGCGCTTGACCTCCTCAAGCGTTCGGACCTTCCGCAAAGCGTCGACAAACAATTCGGGCCGCAGTGGGTTTGTCTCATCCCATACCGTGACCGGGGCCGTGACTTCAACCGTAACCTTAACTCCGTCAATCTCGACTGTGTGTTTCATGCGACTCTCCGTGAAGCCTTGCGGCAAGCGGCCTTGCGGGCCGCCGCCTTTTTGTTGCCATGCGCCCTTGTCGCGGGCGCAACATACCGGCGTACACTGCGGAGTAACTCCGCTTGCGTCGGCATTATTATTGTGGTCGACACTGTCTTGACTCCACAAAAGTGATGGTTGACTGTCCTACACTACCATTATTATAACAGCACGGGCCGGAGTGTCAAGCACCTGTTTTGCTTTCTCGCAAGAAAAGCTACGGGCCGCGCAAGGCCGCTTGCGGAGCATTGCGGGCCAAAACCCCATGACGGGCCGCTAATCGCAATGGTGACGCTGTACGGGCCTTGCGCGGGCCGCGCAAGAACTGCCGAAGCGGGCCGCAATTCTTTTTTCGGCAAATCGCATAAAAAAACCTAGAATCTCTCTTGACACTTGCGTCATTGCTGTTATATTAAGGGTAGTGACAGTCAAGCGTTTCTTTTGAGGAGTCAGACAGTGAACGTAAACGAATTGATCGCGGAAGCACAAAACGGAAGCACGGCGGCAACGGAAGCTATTATCGCCAAGTACGCCGCCGCCGTAAACAAAGCGGCAAGTCGCGGGTTCGGCCCGGCAAGCAAGGACGATAAGCGTCAAGCGGCAATGGTCGGACTGCTGGAATCAATCCAGACTTTCGACCCGAACCGGGGGGCGGCATTCTCTACTCATGCTCATTGGGCAATGCGCGGGGCCGTTACCGTCGAGTGCAGGGTTTACGCGAACTGCCCGGCGACTAACGCGACCGTGCGCGACGGCGACGGCGACGAAACGCCAATGACGGAAGCGTACATCGACCCGAACGGCGAAACTCCGCTGGAAGTCGCCGAACGGCGCGATATCCTCAGTCGGGCAATGGTCGGGCTGGACAATGCGACCGAACGCGAACGGGCCGCTTTCAAGCTCTTCGCGGGCCTCGACCGCGACGGCATAGAGCGTAGCTTAACGGAAGTCGGCGCAATGCTGGAAGTGTCCAGAGAACGCGCAAGGCAACTTGTGAACGGGGCGCGGGCCGCAATGGTCGCCGCCGCCTAGTCAACAAGCAACTAGGGCAAGGTCGGGCAACCGGCCTTGCCCACTTCACTACAGGAGAATGCAATGCTCTGGATAGCAACACTTCGCGGACGCAAAGTCAAATCAATCCCGATGCCGGACGGGAACCGAAAAATGGTTCGGGAAAGCAAAGGCAAGAAACGTACTGAGACAGTTACTAAGCAAGAGTCGGATGCGGAACTGTTAAGACTGAAAAGGGCCGGAGCGTTCATCATTTGGCCGCTCTAATCAAGAAGGGAAAAGACACATGACGGACTTCACGGACATTGTCGAATGCGAACTGGTCAAACGGGCAATGGAAGTCGCCGTCGCCGGGCGACACTCACTACTGCTGTTCGGGCCGCACGACTACGGCAAGACACTGTGCCTGCAGGCAATGGCGGGCCTTGCGGACGTCGACAACGTCGGGCCGCTGCAAGACATGACCGCCGCCAAGCGTCGGGCCGTAATCGCCAAACTGGATAAGGGCGACCGGGCAATGGTCGCGGAAGTCATCCCGTGCCCTTGCGGAAGCTACGGCGACCCGTACGCAATCTGCAGGTGCGACACGACGAGAATTGTGGACCACCGCGACAAACTGCAAGACGTGGCGCGGAGTTTCGACATGCTCATCGGAGTGCCGCGACCGATAGCCGTAGCAATGGCGAAGGGGACGCCCTACCATGGTGAAGACACCGCGACCGTCAAGGCGCGGATTGAACGGGCCGCGACTAACGCCGTGCCGGAAGGACTCTCCGAAGACGCGCAAAGCCTGCTAGCGAAAGCGATAAGCCACGCGCCGCTTTCGCCGAAGCAAGCCACCGTCGCCAAAGCAATCGGCGCAACCGTGGCGCGGCTCGACGGCAAGGCAACCGTGGAAGTCTTCCATATCTCAGAAGCAATCCAGTACGTGACCGGGCTAAACAATACGTGGGGGAGTCTAGGCGACTAAACTCCGTGCAACCCCGCGTCGCCGGGAGTGCCGCCCAAGCGCTCCCGGCATTTTCTTGTACGCGCCAGGGCGATTTCCAAGCGTCGCGGAACGAGCGACGGCCTCCGCAGGATTGATAATCCAGTTGTTGCATGATCTGCAACAAGTGCAGCGGGGATTGATAATCGCGCTCCGGGCCTCGGCCCCGCCGCCGGGGGCCGCGCCGCAACCGGGGTTGTAGTCGGGAAGCGTACAGCAAAAAGCCACGACCGGGGCCGTGGCTTAATGCTAGTGTCAGGCAATCAATCGGGAGTCAGACGATTGTTGCCACGAATTCGTCGATCTTGCTGTTCAAGGCCGCGCTTCCGCAGGCAAGGCAGAAAGCCTCATCTTCCCACGCTTGCGCCAGTTCCCACGCTTCCGGTTCGGTCAGTTCCAGAACCCAACCGCCGTCGCCGTCGTCACTTTCGTGCATCGATTGCGCCAAAAGTTCCGACACCAGATACCGCCCGCCGTGCCAGAAGATAGCTTCCGCTTCCCCGGCGTCGAGTTCGAGTCTGTACGCGTGCCGCGTCCGTGTCTTTGTCGCTGTCGTCATGTCTTTTCTCCGGGTTAGGCGCGGGGCCGCGCAAAGCGGCCCCACGCAATGGTTGCTAGTCCTCGTCGGGACGCATGAGGGTAATGACGGCTTCCCCGTTGTCGCCGGGGCCGATCATCATCTTGACCGTGTAATAGGTCTTGCGGCCCGTGTGCATTATGAGATTGTAATGGCGGGTGCTTTCGTCGCCGCCACGAAGGGCCGCAAGACGGCCCATATACAGAACATCCCACAGACGCCCGTCATGGTCCTGAAACGACTTGCTGGCGGGTATGTCGTTTATATCCGCCTGCAGGTTCGCCGTGATTGCAACCGGGACGCGAAATCCCGCTTCCGCCGCCATCTTTGAAACGTCGATCAGTACGCCGTCCGCAAGGGCTTGCGCCCGCGTATAGGCGTGAATGACCGGCCCGAAAACGTCTTCCATCGTCGCGCTGCTCTCTTCCATCGTCTTGACTCCCACAAAAGGTTGTTGCTGTCACTACCACTATTATAACAGCAGGGGCGGCAATGTCAAGAGACTTTTCTTTTTTCTTTCCCCCTTGACATAGGGAACCGCGCTGTTATAATAGGGGTAGTGGCAGACAGTCAACAATGGTCTTTGTGGAGTCAACTCCGATGACGGAAAATGATCTGGTCATGCTGGGATTCCGCCGGGAAGTGTTCAAGAACGCCGCCGGGACGTACGCGGCACGCCTCAAGTACTGGCCGATCAACACGCCGCAGCGGATACGCACGAAACTGCTCGACGGCTACCCAACGGAGATAACGGCACACGCCGCCATCGACGTCGAAATCAAGCGCATTCGCCGGGAGGAGAGACACAATGGCCACTAACGCAAAAATCCGCCGCGATACACTCTGTTGCATATGGTACGGTGAACACGCCGACCTTGACCGCCTGCGGGCCGATAAGGGCATCGATGTTGAATCGACGGGGTGGTGGAACGTCGAGACCGGCGTTGCGTTCGTAGACGCCAAAATCAAGCGCGGAGACAAGACGCTTGAAACGGTCGACGTAACCTACTCTCTGGACGGCTACACGTTCCCAGAAGGGGATAAACCGCAACTAATTGTGTGCGCCAACGACGGCGGCAAGACCGAAATCAACGGCGTCCCGGTAATAAACTTGACGCCCTACATGCATGCGGAGTTCGTCGGACTGCTAGAACTGCTCAGTCAATCGGACTAATCCACGGACGGTCGCCAGGACGCTGGCGGCTTTGCGGCGGCGAATGATAATCCCGGCCAGAGAGCAGGGAGCTTGATAATCCTATTCGGAGTCCTGGTCGTCCCAACCGAGCGACTCGATCATTTCTTTCGTCACCCTCAACGGCTTGCCGTCCTTATCACGGACGCGCAGCAACTCGAAGCTCATAACCGGGGGCGCATGCAAGTACCACTCGGGGTCGAGACGCACCGGCTCAAAGTGGGGGTTCGCGCACGGAGAGAGCTTCGCGGGCGGGGCCGTCTCACACTGTCGCGCTGCAGCGTCGGCACTGTCCTTGCGAGCGGCGCAGTAGACCGCCGCAGGGGAAGTCCCGTACAAAGCATCGCGCCTACGGCCAAAGTCTCGTACCATGCGGGAATAGATGTACCAGCCCCAAGCCACGGCGGCGCAACCGAAGACAACGGCAACGCGGCCTTCAAAAGAGATACCGTAGCGGACATGCAATGCCCACACGAACACCGGGAGAGCAATCGTAGTGAACGCCAAGCCCGCGAAACCGAGCCACAGAAACATGAACTCGTTGAACGTCGGTCGTCTGGACACTCTCGCGTCTCCTTACAAGTCTCCGGGATTGATAATCCTGTTTCAGTCCCCGCCGTTTTCCAAACGGTCGGGGTCGGGGGTTTCAGCTTACACCCAGCGGGACGGGCGTTCCGTCGCGCCGCCGCAGTTCCCGTAGCACGTAGGTCAGGAGACGCAAGCGCGTTCCGTCAAGCATCTGGATTGTAGTAGTGCCGTCCGCATGGTTGCTCAAAACAGTCCCCTCTCGATCATAGAAGGGACTGTCGGGCCAGTAAACGCGGACCGTGCCGAAACGTCGGGGCTTCCAGTCACGCGGCATTGTCGACCTCCTCCCACGCCGCCAGGACGGCGTCAATGGCGTCGAACAAGCCCGCGTCAACATGGTCGTCGACGTAAGCGCCAAGCGCGTCCTCAAATGCGCGCCACTCCGCCGGGGTCAGACACTTCAGACGTTCGACGACCTTGACGGATTTCTCCGGGGTGTTCTCGGTCACGTCGTACCACTCCGTGCGGAGTTCGTCGTCACTGTCCGCCACGGCGAAGAGAGACTCCAGAACGGCAGAGTCTTCACGCCACGGGCGCTCGTCAAAGTAACCGGGGTCTTCCACTACCCTGCAATGGTCAATGCAGTCGTCGATGAACGCTCTGGCACAATCCAGAACGCCCATGTGCCCGTCCGTATCGGCCCCGCAAGCGTTGTGCTGGCAGTCCACGTCTTCCGGAGAGTCTTCCGCGCCGGGGCAGTTCCAGCCGAACGCCGCCGCTATGGACGGATAGTCGTTGTCCGTCTGGACGAGAACAGTGTTCTGATCGTCCCGCGTATCCCAGTCATAGTGCCCTTCCCCCGCTTCCGGGTTAGTCACCCTGCATATGAACAAGCAGCAGGGCGCATAAGACGGGTCACGGTCAAGCGCAATCAAGGTCTTTGCCACGTTTGTATCCTCCACAAAAAGGGTCAATCGTCCACTACTCTTAATATAACAGCAGGGCGATCAATGTCAAGGGATATTCTAAGATTCTTTTCGGACAATAAGCAGAACGACGGGGCGACCGTCCCGAGACAAGAACCACACGGCGCAGGCCAACAGCGCCAGGACGTAAGCCAGCGGCAGCGAGAGTTTCGCGGACACGGCGTCCGCCTCCGATTGATAATCCCGCTCCAGACAGAAAAGCGGTGGAGGGCCGTGGGGCCGCTCCGCCTGGGGTCAGTGTGTTTCCGTCACGCGCAGGCCGCACAAGTCCGTGATTGCCGCCGACCGACTCGGGCGCGTGCGGCTCGTCTTGCCGCACTTGTCACATGTTGCGATAAAGCCGCCGCGCAAGAACAGCTTGCGGACAGTCACGGCGATATGCTTGCAATGGTCCGCCGCAACAGCGTCGCCCACGCGGGCCATGTCCGCCGCAACGTCGGGAGCGAAGTCTGTACTCATGGTCTTTCTCCGTAAAAGGGTTATCGTCCACTACTGCTATTATAACAGCAGGGGAGCAAATGTCAAGGGGAAAAGCAAAAGGGGCCGGAGTTTTTCCGGCCCCTTGATGGTCAGGGTCACGCGGCGCTTTCAACTAGTTCCGCGTCGGCGTTCTCTTCCGCCGTCTGCAGAATAAGGTCAAGACAGCCTTGAACGTCCAACAGAACGCGCATGCAAGCCTTGTGTGCGCCGCCGCCGTTGGCGTAGCGGTCAATGTACTTGTAGCTGGTCGCGTCACAAGCCACGCCGTACATTCGCGCCAAAACGGCGGCAGTCAATTCGGCGGTCACTTCTTGCGACGGGACTTGACCGGGCTGTATCTCCTTGCCGACCGCTTCCAGAACGCGCTTGTGCGCCGCGTGTGCGAGTTCATGGAAGAACGTCCGTTCTGTCGTCGTTGCGAGTTCAATGGTGTCCTTGCGGGGGTTGTACGCGCCCCAGTAACAACCGTTGGTAGGTTCGTAGGTCAGATCGATTCCCCACGCGCGGGCGACTTCCGCAAGCGGCGGAGGCGTTTCCGGGGAATAGTCCGGGAGAGTGTCCGCAAGGGTAACGGTCGCGCCGCCAACCGTCGCCATGTAAACGGGGTTGCCGTCGGCATCGACCGTATCGTCGGGGTGCTGCGTATCTTCCAGCCGGAATTCGGGCTGGCCCGCGAACCCGGCAAGGTAGGTCACGCGCTGGCGGTCGGTCACGACTTCGCCCGTGGCCGCGTCTTGCGTCTGTACGTCCTTGTAAAAGGACTTCTTGACCGGGCGGAGAATGTAAAACGCCTTGCTTCCGCGCTTCGGCATGCGCCCGAGTTCCTTCCACGCCTTGAACGTGCGCCCGTCGGCGGTCTCGCTGAACACCTGCAGCAGACGGTTCATGAGACTCCAATTGTCACTAGGCTTGCCGCCCGCGCGGCGGGCAATGGTCGACATCGCAATGTCGCCGACAAGGTCGCGGGCGTCGCCCTGGAAAGCGCTAAGAACTGCGTTTAGCGCGGTCTCCGCTGTTTCACTGTTTCTGAGTTCCGGCATCTTTCGTTCTCCACAAAAAGGTTAGTCGTCCACTACTCTTAATATAACAGCACGACGGGCAATGTCAATAGACTTTCCTGGATTATTTATTCTTTACGTAGGGCCTTGACATAAAGGCCCCTGCTGTTATAATAAGGGTAGTGCTTAGGCGCGGCCCGGTGGAAGCGGGTTTCGTTGCTGGCGGGTTCGACTCCCGCGAAAAGGAACGGCTTCGGCAACCCCTTACAAGGGCCGCAAGGACTGGTTCGACTCCAACCACGCGCCAAAGCACGACGGGCGAGTGTCGAAACTGGCAGACGAGCCTGCCTCAAAAACAGGTGTCCGAAAGGACGTGAGGGTTCGACTCCCTCCTCGCCCACCACACTAAACACACTAGCGGCATAACGCGCGCCGCGCTATACTAACGCGCGTGAAACACACGCCAATACAATCAACGGACGTTGCGTCGGTCGGGTACGATCCCCGGTCGCACACACTCGAAGTCGAGTTTCACCGAGGCGGAACCTACCAGTACGACTTAGTACCGCCAGCGGAATATGAACGCTTCATGCGGACCAACTCGAAGGGGCGCTATCTCCACACGCATATCCGCAAACTCTACCCCTACAAGAAAGTGTCGCCGTGGTCGCCGGGCGATCCGGACCCGAATGGAAATCCGGGGGACGCAGAAACCCGGCGGAGGCTGGAGCGGTTCACGCCGAAGCAGGAGGGGGAGCATATTGGAAATCGTCCTACCCCGCCGGGCGGAAAACCCGCATGGAGCTTCCTCCGCGATCCCGACGACGTCGATCCCCGCACGGGCCGCTAATCCACACCTCCTACAACAGCGCGGCGGGCAATGTCAAGAAGCTTTCCTGGATTATTTATTTTTTATTCAGTGTCTTGACACAAAAGCATCTGCTGTTATAATAACGGTATGACCTACAACGTTTTCTACGAAGCGGCTTACATTTATCCGTCGCCGGAACACGTCGCGGCGGCGCAATCACTTGCTTACCATTCCAAGCACAAGGGGTTGCGCGCCGTAATGGTCGAAGCATGGAGAAAGTGTGCAGCGCTTCCGGCAATGCGGATAACGCTTGCAGACGATAACGGTAAGCCGCTTCCGATCTATCATGCGGCTTTCTACGGCTGGCGTTACTCAACAGCGACAAGACTCCGAAAACTCGTGGCCAGAAGAGGGTTACGTATAACCGAAGAGCGTAGTCGAAATGACGAGTTGTCATGGTACTTCACAATAGCACGTAACAACGGAAGTACCCTGAAGGTACGACTTAGCAATCACCCGCAAAGCGTAAGAGGGCAAGAAGCAAGGTACAAAATGGCCGAGAACGGTTGGCGGGACGCTGAAATCTCATTGGTCTTCCCGCGAGCAGAACACGAAAAAGAGAACACTTGGAACGACCTTTGCGCAACGCTGGTTTGATACGCCGGGAAACGAGGAGGGCAAAAAGACACGGCGCGGCGGGCAATGTCAAGAAGCGCCTCTTGTCTTTTGTATTAAAAGAGTCGGGGCCGGAGTGCAACTCCGGCCCCAAGACACATGAGGCGTAGGGACGGTCTAAGCCGTTCGGGTAATGACGTCCGCCGGGGAGAACCGGCCACCCGCCCTAGCCTGCACAAAGAACGTGAAGCGTACCACAGCTATACTCATTCTATCGGCGGAACCGGGTCGGCGCAATAGCGTACCCTAAGACGGACGTGAGTGTACCACGCAGACTCGCCCAAGACGACGACACCAAGCAACTCGACGCCGAGGGGTACATGCTCAGCCAGAACGGCTGCCGGGGGTCCGCTGCCGACCGGAATGAAAATCCGATACTCGCGCTCCTCGTCCGGCTCCGCGCCGTCGCGGTAGAAACCGAGCATCTGCCGCATGACACCTAGATTGAAAATCTCGTCAACCACGGACAGCACCTCGACGTACAGCGTACCGGGGTCGAGCCGTAGACGCAACCGTAAACGCAAAAAGAGGCGGCAGGGTCAACCACGCGCGAACACGTCGCCCTTGAGCCTCTAACTAGCCAACATGTCAATCTTCCTCCGCGTCGCTGAGGGTCTCGCGCACCCGCGCCTCCTGCCACGCCAGTTCGGCGGCGCGGGCGTCGTCGGCGCGGGCGGCGTAGGCGGCATAAGAGGCGTGAGCGGCGTAAGCAACAAAGGAAACCGCAGCGGCTTGGGCGGCGAATTCAGCGGCTTGGGCAGCGCGTTTGGCGGCTTTGGCGGCGTCTCTAGCGGCCTTTTCACCGGCGTGATAAGCGGCAGCGGAGGCATAATCAACCTGTGCCCGAGTCGCCGCGCCGCGCAGCCATGCTCGGGCCGTCTCTAGCGTCTGTCGCGGGCGCGCGTCGTACGAATACTCTGCCTCCCAAACCGGCAGGACGTGCTCGGCGAAATCACACGACCGCGCAACTAGCCACCGCTGCGGCATCACAAATATAAGGAACCGCCACTTGTCGCGCCACGGGATAGCTAGGCCGAGAATGTCCTGCGGCGTGAGCGCCTCACGGCCTGCGAAAAGCGCATCGAGGCGTTCGCGGGTGTACGTCCCCCCACACGGCCTATACGACAATATCTCCTCAATTGTCACGGTTCTCATTTCTCGCTCCTTCCTACGGCCCTCGTTGGTCACTCCGGGGGGTTCTCCACGTCGGGGTCGCGCTTTATAGCCTCAATGCGCCTGCGAAGCTTGGCGACCGTATCAAGAACCACGTCAAGAAGCTCCTCGACTGCGGGGTCGATGGTCGCCGCAAGCGCGTCATCATCCTGCAGCGCACGCGCCAACCTACGCGCGTCCTCGTCCGCCCTCTCGGCGTCCAGCGCAAGAGACGGCCCGTCGTGGGGGAACACTTCCGCGTACAAGCAGCTGTACTTAGCGCCCAGTATGCCCGACCGGTAAGGCGCAATACTGCCCGTGTCATCGGACTCACCCGCGTAACGGCGCGCCTGACACGTCAGATGCGCGTCTAGGTTAGCTTCCCGCTCCTTATCCAGAAACTTCATGGTTTTGCTCCCGCAAAAGGTTCTTCAGTTCCCACGCCTTGTTGTAAGCGGCCACAAGCGCCGTATCCACTACCGGGTCGACGTCGATTTACGAAGTAGACGCCGCGTCCAGCAACGTATTGAAACACTCGATCAAGTCATTGGTCATCTTCATTTCAGGCGGCGCTTCGACCACCGCAGCGTTCTCGATAGTCATTTGAAACCTCCTCAAACAAAGCATGAAAGACTTAGGCCGTCACTACTGTTATTATAACAGCGGGACGGCCTATGTCAA
>Ga0114918_10003887_pt1 | contig 13060 bp, 17 predicted proteins | sample LantaG_FD_87015 | JGI IMG/M metagenome (GOLD analysis project Ga0114918, IMG submission 87015) | Deep subsurface microbial communities from Baltic Sea to uncover new lineages of life (NeLLi) - Landsort_02402 metaG | ecosystem: Environmental > Aquatic > Marine > Oceanic > Sediment | place...
AATGAAAAGAACAATTGTTTTTTTACTTTTAGTTATTTTTATAGGAAATCTTTTATTTTCTTTTTCAGTTTCAGCAGGAGAATATCAAGGGTATGATGGGACTGTTAAGTACGAAGGACTTGTTCCTTGTGGTAAATCTATAGCTGGACCTGATGAAACAGAAGGAGTAACAAAACCTTGCCAACTTTGTCATCTCTTTGTGATGCTGGATGGAATAATAGATTTTGTTTTAATTGATATTCTTCCTTGGATAGTTATCCTGATGATTCTTATAGCTGGGATAATGTTTTACTTTGCCGGAGGAAATCCTAGTTTACTTCTCCAAGCTAAAAAATTAATAACCTCTGTAGTTATAGGGGTAACTATTATTCTTTGTGCTTATCTAATTATAGGAACAATTCTTACTGTTCTTGGAGTTCAGGAATGGACTACCTTAGATAAGTGGGCTGGAGAGGGTGTTTTTAATATTAATTGTCCGATAGGAGAAAACGGAAGTAGTGTAACCCCAACCCCAACCCCAACCCCAACCCCAACCCCAACCCCAACCCTAGACCCTGGTGATTATACTACTGAATCTGAATGTGTAACTGCAGGTTTTTATTGGTGGCCTGATAACGCTTGTCATGATACAATATTTCTTTCGCCATAATGAAAAAATAAAAATAAATCTGTGTAATAACCAAAATAGATTTTCTATTCTCAAATTAAGTATTAATAAGCAATGAGGGGAGAAAAATAGAAACAAAGCCCCCATAGCTCAATTGGAAGAGCAGTTGCCTCTTAAGCAATTGGTTACAGGTTCGAGTCCTGTTGGGGGCACAAAATTAATTTTAAATTATAAACATTATGTTAAAAACAGACAAAAAGACAAAAATAATCAAAGAATCTAAAATCCATGAAACTGATACTGGCTCAGCTAGTGTTCAGATTTCCATTTTAAGCGAAGAAATTAAAGAATTGCTTTCCCATCTTAAAAAACATCCTAAAGATTTTCACTCTCGACGGGGGCTTTTGAAAATGGTCGTCAAAAGAAAAAGATTGTTAAATTATTTAGAAAGAACAGATAAAAGAAAATACAATTCTATTTTGAAAAAAATAGGACTGAAAAAATAATATGTCTATTAAACCAAAAGAACAGAGAGTAGAAGTTTTGATTGATGTCCAAAATCTTTATTATTCAGCCAGAAATCTTCACCAGGCCAAAGTTAATTTTAAAGAGATTTTAAAAAAAGCAATTGCGGGAAGAAAATTTATTAGAGCCTTTGCTTATGTAGTGAGAACTAAGGCCGGAGAAGAAAAAGCGTTTTTTGAGGCCTTAATAAAACTAGGGATAGAAACAAAAGTCAGAGACCTACAGGAGTTTTATGGAGGTAGTAAAAAAGCTGATTGGGATGTGGGCATAGTGATTGATGCCATTAGGACTGCTCCGGGAGTAGATGTGGTAGTCCTTTGTTCTGGAGATGGTGATTTTATACCTTTAGTTGAATATCTAAAAAATCAGGGCAAAAGAGTGGAAATCGTGGCTTTCGGAAGAACAACTTCTTCAAAATTAAAAGAAGTTGCTGATGAATTTATAGATGTCGAAAAAAATCTTAAAACTTTTTTACTTATAAAAAAATAAAATGAATAAATTTAAAATAGAAATAGGAGGTAGAAATCTTGAAGTGGAAACAGGTGGTTTAGCCGAAAGATCTTCCGGAAATGTCTTAATAAAATATGGAGATACATCAATCTTTAGTGTTTCTCAATTAGGAGAAGAAAGAGAAGGTCTTGATTTTTTCCCTTTAACTTGTCGTTATGAGGAAAGATATTATGCTGCAGGCCGAATTCGCGGCTCTCGTTTTATCAAAAGAGAAGGACGTCCTTCTGATAATTCTGTTTTAATTTCTAGAATAATTGACAGAGCAGTTCGGCCAAGATTTTCCAAGGACATACACAAGGAAATTCAAATAGTTGATATTTGTTTTTCTTATGATAAAGAAAATGACCCAGCAGTCTTAGGGCTGATAGGGTCTTCTTTGAGTTTATTAATTTCGGAAATTCCTTGGTCAGGGCCTGTTTCTGCTGTGCGCATAGGAGAAAAAGATAATGAATTTATTTTGAATCCAACGTGCGTAGAAAGAGAACAAGGAAAAATAGATTTATTACTTTCGGCAATTGAAAAAGATGGAGATATTTTAATAAATATGATTGAAGCAAGTGGAAATGAAATTAATGAAGATTTAGTTTGCAAAGCATTTGATTTTGCTAAGCCATATCTTAAGAAGATAATTGACTTTCAAAAAGAAATTGCTCAGAAAATTGGAAAAGAAAAAGTTGTATTTCCGGTTGTGGAACATCAGATTGATGTTGAAAAAGAGACTGAGGATTTTTTAGGAGATAGATTAGAAAAAACAATTTATCAAAAAGATGCGCAAAAAAGAGAAGAAGGTCTTGCAAATTTGAAAAAATCTCTGATAGAAGTTATAGAAAAAAAATATATTGAAGATAAAAATAGAGAGGAAAAAGTTAAAGATGCTTTTTATTTTTTTGATCAGAAATATGGAGAAATAATAAAAGAAAATATTTTAAAAAATAATAAGAGACCAGATGGAAGAAAAATTGACGAGGTACGAGAAATTAATACTAGGGTAAATGTTTTACCAAGGGTTCATGGTTCGGCATTTTTTTCTCGTGGTTTAACTAAGGCTTTGTCTATAACCACATTAGGTGCTCCGGGTGATAAGCAGATTTTAGATGAAATGGAGCTTACGGGTAAAAAAAGATTTATCCATTATTATAATTTTCCTCCTTATTGTTCGGGTGAAGTAAAGCCAATGAGGGGGCCGGGGAGGAGAGAGATAGGGCATGGAGCATTAGCGGAAAAAGCCATAATGCCATTGCTTCCTAAGATTGATGATTTCCCCTATACGATTTTAACTGTATCGGAAATTCTTTGTTCCAATGGCTCCAGCAGTATGGCCTCTGTGTCTGGTACTTCCCTATCTTTAATGGATGCCGGAGTTCCAATAAAAAGTCCGGCCGCGGGGATTGCTATGGGAATAATACAAGGAAAAAATAAAGAATATAAACTTCTTACTGATATTCAGGGAGCCGAAGATGGACATGGGGGAATGGATTTTAAAGTGGCTGGTACAAAAAATGGAATTACAGCCATACAATTGGACGTGAAAATAGATGGGATTAATGATAAAATATTAAAAGAGACATTAGAAAGAGCTAAAAAAGCAAGATTAGAAATTTTAGAAAAAACAAATAAAACTTTATCTACCCCCAGAAAAGAATTATCTGAATTAGCTCCCAGAATATATACATTAAAAATTAATCCTGATAAAATAGGTAGTGTTATTGGCCCTGGCGGCAAAGTAATAAATGAGATAATTGATACTTGCGGAGTAGATATTGATATTGAAGATTCAGGAGAAGTATTTATTACTAAAAAAGAGGGAGGAGATGCCGAAAGAGCTGTTAAATGGGTAGAAGATATTACTAGGGAAGCCAAAATAGGAGAAATTTTTCAAGGTAAAGTGAAAAAGATTCTAGATTTTGGAGCGTTTGTGGAAATATTGCCAGGGCAAGAAGGGTTAGTCCATATCTCTAAATTTACCTCAGAGAGAGTAGAAAAAGTAACCGATCTTGTAAAAGTAGGAGATATTATTCCGGTGAAAGTAACCGGAATTGATGGTACAGGAAGAATTGACTTATCAGCCAAAGAAGCTGGGTTTAAACCAAATTTTAAAAGATAAAAAATTTAAAATAAACCTATGGAACAAAAATTGGAGCAAGAAATAGAAAAAGAAAAAGAAATTATTTCTAATAATAAAAGAGAAAAATCAGTTTCAGAAATCCTGGATCAAGGGATAATTTTGATGATGAAAGACGATATGGATTTTTTGAGAAGGGAAGATGAATCAGTTTCAATAGAAAGAAAAATCAAGAAAGAGGAAATGCTTATTAATATGATAAAAGCAAAAGCTGGGGAAGGGGTTAGAATAGAAGAAGAGAAAAAGAGAAAAAAGAGATAAGAACTAGAAAAAAGAGAAAGGAGAATAGAAAAAGAGCATAAAGAAATAGAAGAAATCAAAACAAAGGCCAAACAAAAAGAGATGGAAATAATAGCCAAAAAACAGAAAGAATTGGCTGAGGAAAGAGAAAGGGACAGAGATAAAGAAATAGAAGAACAGAAAATAAAAATAGAGAGATCTAAGGTAGAAGAAGAAAAAATAATAGAAGATATCAGAAAGCGTGCTGTCGAGGAAGCGGGGCAAAGAAAGGAAAGACTAGCAAATAAAAAGAGTTTGGAAGAAAAATTAGAAAAAGAAAGAACAGAAGTAAAAAACAAATTAGAAGAAATTTTAGCAAATAAGTTGCCTTTGGAAGAAAAGAAAACCAAACTTGATGGGAATAAGAATATGTTAAAAGATATCCTTAAAGATATTTTGAAAGATGAAGCAGAGCTAGAAGATAAAAAAAGATTGATTGAAAAAAAAGAAGCAGAAATTACAGATCCAGCTGAGAAGCATAAAGTGGAGAAACAAAGATGGACAATAGAAAAAGATGTAAAAGAAATTGAACAACAAAAATGGAAACAGTTAGAAGATATTCAAAAAATAGAAAAGCAAATTAAAGATATTAATATTAAATTTGAAGAGCTTAGGAGAGAAGAAAATAGATTAAAGGAAATAGAAAAGAAAACAATCAATCTCCAGGAAAAAATAAAATTAGAGAAGGAGAAAGAAAAAATAAATAAAGAAATTGAATTATATCATCTCCAATTGGCTCCTTTAATATCTGAAAAAATAGAACTGGAAACAAAAAACAGACAGATAAATAAAAAACTTCAAGATATTTTAGTACAGGAAGCAGAGGTTGAAAGAAAAGTAAAAGTATTCAAGCAAAAAACGCAAGAAGCAAGTGGCTTAGAAGAGGAAAAAGAAATAGAAGAAAAAATATGGGGGATGGATCAAGAAAGACAAATTATTGAGAAGGATAGATGGGGGAAAGAAAAAGAAATCAATAAAAGTATGGATAAAATGAAAGAAATAGATTTAAGTTATGGAAAGATTTTTGCCGAAAAAGAAAAGTTAGAAGCGACGATAACAGAAATAAACAACTTATTAAAAGATGCGACTTTGCCGTCAGATGATGTAGAAAAAGTAAGGATAGAAAAAGAACAGGAGGCACAAAAAGGGCCCAGAATAGAAATGACTGAACAAGAATCATTTTCTACTGAAGAAGATGAAAAAGGCGAATTAGAGCAAGAGCAGAAAGATATAATTTCTGAGATCAAAGAAAAACTTATGGCCGAGGAAAAAGCTAAGGAAGATGAAGAATTTTCGAATAAAATGAACGAACAGGATAAAAAAACAGTTGTAGAAAAAGAAGGAGAAGAAGAACAAGATATAATAGGGAGAAGAAGACAAGAAATGGAAAAAGAAAAGAAAATAGCAAGTGAAAAACAAACAATTTTGGCCAAAGAGAAGATTTTAAAGGGATTAGAAAAGATTTCTCCAGATGAAGAGAGAGAGAGAAAAAAGTTTTTAGATAGAATAAAAAACAAACAAGCAGAAGCAGCAAAACAAGAATTTCTCCAAGGAGAAAGAGTCTTTACTTTAGAAAAGCCAGGAGAAGAAATTATTTATCGTCCTTTGCCCAAAACACAATCTTCTCAAGAAAAAATTTTAATGAGAGTATTGATTTTTCTTCTATTAATTTCTGTTGTGATTGCAATTTATTTATTAAAGTCTAAGTATCTCTAAAAAATATGAAAGAAATATTATTAAAGAAAATAAGAAAGAGGTTAGAACAAGACAAGATAAAAATAGAAAACCAATTGAAAAGTTTTACAAAAAAGGATAAGAATTTAAAAGCAGATTGGGACACAATATATCCTCGACTTAATAATAGCAGCTTAGAGGATGAAGCAAATGAGGTGGAAGAATATGGCAATCTTTTACCTATTGAAAACACATTAGAGATAGAATTAGAAAAAATAGACAAAGCATTAGAAAAAATAAAAGACAAAAAATATGGTTTATGCGAGAAATGTAAAAAACCTATTTCTCTAGCTCGTTTAAAAATATATCCGCAAGCAGGTTATTGTAAAAAATGTCAAGCATAAAAGTATTAAATTAAAATTATGACTAATCTTTATAAGGACATTTCTTCTGGAGATAATTTACCAGATGAAATTAACGTAATTGTCGAAGTTCCTAAAAATTCTTCTAATAAATATGAATACAATGAAAAAAAGGGTAATTTTGAGCTAGACCGAATTATACACTCTCCCCTTTTTTTCCCATTTGAGTATGGTTTTATTCCGCAAACGTTATCCGAAGATGGTGATCCTTTAGACATAATTCTCCTAGCAACTTTTCCTAGCTTTACTGGCTGTATGGTTAAGGCAACGCCTGTAGGTGTTCTTTTAATGGAAGACGAAAAGGGTATTGATCATAAAATTATTGCTGTGCCTTTAGAAAAAATAGATCCTCACTTTAAAGGGATAAAAGACATAGGCGATATCAACCAACACTTAAAACAAGAAATTGAAGTTTTTTTTGAAGATTATAAAAAATTGGAGAAAGACAAATTTGTTAAAATTAAAGGATGGGGGGAAGCTGATCAGGCCAAAGAAATTATAAAAAAAGCATCAGAAAAATATGAAGGTTGATTTCAAGAAAATGCCAAAATCAGAAATGGAAATTTCATTCGAAATCCCCTGGGAAGAATTTAAGCCTTATGTGAACAAAGCCTATTCTGTTTTAAGCCAGGACATCACTATTAAGGGTTTTAGAAAAGGCAATGTTCCCCAAGATATTTTGGAAAAGGAAATTGGAATAGGTAAAATTTTAGAACAAGCAGCAGATTTAACAGCCAAAGATAAATATCCTCAAGCAATTCATAAAGAAGGCATAGAGCCAATATCTATACCAGAGGTTAGTATTACAAAATTGGCGAAAGATAATCCTTTTGAATTTAAAGCTAAAGTCTCTATCTTGCCGAATATTGTTTTACCAGATTACAAAGTAATTGCTTCCAAGGCAGAGAAAAAAGAAATTTCTGTTATGGATAAAGATGTTGATGATGCTCTAAAATGGGTTCAACAATCAAGAGCGGTTTTTACCTCTTTGGATAGAGAAGCTAAAAAAAATGATTTTATAGAGATTGAATATCAGAGTCCTCAGATTGAGAGCAATAAACTTTTCAGTGATAAATTTATATTAGGCAAAGCTGAATTCGCTCCTGGTTTTGAGGAGAATTTGGAAGGGATGAAGAAAGATGAACAAAAAGAGTTTAGCGTTGTTTTCCCGAAAGGACATAACAATAAAATATTGGCTGGCAAGAATATATTTTTTAAAGTTAAAATGAAGTTAGTTCAGAAAATGGAACTGCCAGAACTGAATGATGAATTTGCAAGTAAACTTGGTAAGTTTAAAGATTTAGAATCTTTTAAAAATAATATAAAAGAAAATCTTAAAAAAGAAAAAGAACTTGAGCAAAAACAGAAAATGAGGAATGAAATTTTAGAAAAAATAGCTCAAGATTCTAAATGTGAAATACCGGAAATCTTAGTTGAAAATGAAAAGGATAACCTTTTAGAAGACTTGAAACAAAGAGTTGATCAAGGACTTAAAATTCCTTTTGCCGAATATTTGGTCCAAATAAAAAAAACAGAAAAAGAAATTAAAGATTCTTTTAATAATGCTGCTGAAAAAAGAGTTAAAAACTTTTTAGCTTTAAGAGAGATTGGGAAGAAAGAAGAGATTAAAGTTTCTAAAGAAGAGATAGAAGAAGAAACAAATAAAACATTAAAGAATTATCCAAGTAAAGATGATGTTAAAAAACTTGATATTGACAGACTAAAAGATTATACTGAAAGTGCAATGTATAATGAAAAGATTTTTGAAAGATTAGAAAGTTTTATTAAATAATCATTAATAATATGCCCTTAGTCCCATCAATCATTGAAAAATCACAAAGAGGAGAAAGAGTTTACGATATCTTTTCTCGTTTATTGGAAGAAAGAATAATTTTTTTAGCTGGTCCTATCACTGATAGTCTGGCTAATTTAGTTATTGCTCAAATTCTATTTTTAGCTTCTAAAGATGCTAAAAAAGATATTAAATTATATATTAACAGCCCTGGTGGTTCGGTTACAGCTGGTTTGGCCATTTATGACACCATGCAGTATATTAGCTGTGATATTTCTACTATTTGTATTGGTATGGCCGCTTCCATGGGAGCAACTCTTTTAACAGCTGGGGAGAAAGGTAAAAGATTTGCCTTGCCTAATTCCGAGATATTGCTTCACCAAGTAGCCGGAGGGATTAAAGGGCAAGCAGCAGATATTGAGATTGAAGCTAAGCAGATATTAAAGATAAAAGGAAAACTTAATCAGATTTTAGCTGAACATACTGGCCAACCTATAAAAAAGGTTGAAAAAGAAACAGATAGAGATTTCTACTTATCAGCCGAAGAGGCTAAAAAATATGGTATTATTGATGAAGTAATAAAAGGGAAGAAATAAAAATTTAAGCAAAAATATGAAAATTATTAAAAATAAAAAAGAATTTAGATTATTATGGTCCCTATTCTTTTTAATGTTTTCAATTATTTTTACATTTTTCTTTTTTAGTAATTATAAAATAGAACAAGTTCAAGCTGGGACAGAAGATAATGTTTTGGGTTGGGCTTGGTCAGAAAATATAGGCTGGATTAGTTTCAATAATACATCTGGTGAGGGAGGTGTTAATTACGGAGTCCATATCGACTCTAATGGTATCTTTTCTGGTTATGCTTGGTCAGAAAATATAGGCTGGATTAGTTTCAACCAAACAGAACTTTCAGGTTGTCCTTCAGGAGTTTGTCGAGCAGAAGTTGATTTATTAAGTCATGGACTTGAGGTTTCTGGTTGGGCTAGAGCTCTGGCTTATGGCGATGGTTGGGATGGATGGATAAGTTTAAATGGAGTCGAGATAAATGGAGAAACTCAAAAATTTGAAGGATGGGCCTGGGGAGATTTTGTAGTTGGATGGATTAGTTTTAATTGTAATAATCCAGAAACACCAGATGCTTGTTCCGCCTCTAATTATAAAGTAGAGACCTCCTTTAATTTTAATTGGCCTCCTTATAAACCTCAACCGGTAGGAGAGGGAGAAACATGGTATCGTTGTTGGGCAAGTCCTCAAGTAGCATTAGGTACTTCGATTAGTTTTAATTGGACATATCTTGACTCAGATGGCGACCCCCAACAAAGTTATGAAATCTGGGTAGATGGAGATCCAAACTTTCAGGGATCGAAATTTAATTATATAGCAGATGTAAACGCTACTAGTTATACCTTGGACTTGAGTCATGACGAAGAAGGAGATTGGTTATCTAAACTTGCTTGGGATAATACTTATTGGTGGAAAGTAAGAGTGAAAGATACTGGAAGTGGCAAATGGTCAGAATGGTCAGACCCAAATTCATTTACAATGAAGAGTCATGCTAACCCCGATCCTGATTTTACATGGTCCCCTTCTTCACCAAGTGCAGGCGAGATCGTTCAATTAATTGCTGATGATGGAATAAACCAAAGTGTTTGTTATAATTCATCTGATACTCCAATTCCCTGTATTGGAACCTTCTTTTGGACGTTGACAGGAGCGACGTTTGCTTCTACATCAAATGAATATACAAAAAACCCACTAATTAAATTTACGGATTCGGGAGATTATGAAATCACTCTTAAAATAACAGATAATGTTGGTTTCTGTACCCAGCCTCATCAAATACAAGCAACTTTTCCGTTACCAGAGTGGGAAGAAACATCTCCATAAACTTGAATAATTAAAATATTAATTAAACGAAAATATATGTTCAATTTGTCAAAAAAATACAGTGTCTTATTCATTATTTTAGGAATAATTATTATTGGGATATGTTTAATTTATTTTTTAGGGCAAGTTAAAAAAGAGGAAAATAACAAAGATTTGTTATCTGAAAAAGAGATTGTTTCTCCAATTGAATCTGAGGCAGGTGAAGTAGGAGAAGTAAAAGTTAAAGATGAAACAACTGGGGAAGAAAAATCTTTAGTTACCCCAATTATACCTCCAGCTATTTTTTCTACTGCTGGAACTATTATTGAAAAGAAAACTAATTCTTTAACCATTGCTGGTGAAGGCACTAACTTTGCTGATGGAGTTTCTAGAAACTTAACTTGTATTTTTATTAATGAAACTTTAACCTTTGAAAAAGGTCAATTAAAATATTATCAAGGGGAAGACGGATTAAATCATTTAGAAAGAGGAATGAAAATTTTAGTTGATAGCGATGAAAATATCCGTGGCAAAATCGAGTTTAAAGTGAAAACAGTAAATATTTTAGAGTAAACTAGTAGCATAAAGGTCATTAAATAATTTTTAAAAGAACCATGTTTAAACCAAAATTAAAATCTCTTGCTTTTCTAATTAGTGTTTTTGTATTAACTCTTATTTCTGGTTATTTTATTTTTGCTGCTTGGACTGAACCAGCAAGTCCGCCACCCGATGGAAATGTTTCTGCTCCTATTAATATCGGGACAACTCCCCAGGCTAAAGCGGGAAGAATTTCAGCTACTGAATTCTATGACTATAATAATCCTGCTTATTATGTTAATCCTGCTGGTCAGTCACTATTTTCTAATATAAAAATTGGCAATTTTAGATTTAATCCAATCTCAGCTACTGAATTAGGAGTCTATGATCCAGCAGGAAATTTGATATTAATTTTTGACTAATTTGTTTAATCAGTTATTATGACTCTTCTTTACGAATTGAAAGAATTTTTGAAAAGTATTTTATTATGGGTTTACTTTTTTCTGGGCTTTGCAATTTTCTTTTTCGGATTTGGGTTAAAACAAATTGAAGTTTTAGGCAAAGGACTTTTTTTGCCAGTACCCACCATTTATTCTTTTTCGGCCCAATTTTTTAAGTATCTTCAACAAAGTTTATTACCATCTCAAGTTGAGATAGTTGTACTTAACCCTTTGAACGCTTTTTTGGCCCAAATAATGATTGCTTTATCTCTAGCTTTTATTCTCGCATTTCCTATCCTCCTTTATAGATTAATCAAATTTATTTCCCCTGCTCTTTATAAAAAAGAAAAGAAAGCTGTATTTAAAGTAGTGATTTTTTCAGTAATTTTATTTATCTCAGGTTGTCTTTTCTCTTATTTTGTTTTAATCCCTTCTACTTTCAAAATTCTTTATTCATTTGCCACAGTTCTTGAAGCTTCTCCGCTTTTTACTGCTTATGAGTTTGTAAGTTTAACCTTTGTTTTAGCTATAGCAGTAGGGGTAATGTTCCAAATTCCAATTTTTATGATTTTATTAAGTCGTCTTGGTCTAGTTGGTTCTAACTTTTGGAAGAATAATTGTAAATATATTTTCTTGGGTTTTCTAATATTTTCTGCTATATAACTCCAGACGGTACAGGTGTTACGATGTTAATCTTATTCTTTCCTTTAGCTGGACTTTATTTCTTAGGATATAGTTTAATCCCTAAAAAAAATAAGGAGAAATTGAAAAATTAAAAGTCGAAAGTCTTTAGTAAAAAATTTCTTAATTTAATTTAAACAAATGTTAGGAATTGGTGAAATATTAATAATTATAATGGTTATTGCCGTAGTGTTTTTCGGAGTTAAAGAGATCCCTCAATTAGCTAGAACTTTAGGGAAAGTGAAGGGTGAGTTTAAAAAGGGGAAGATGGAGATAGAGAAAGAGATCAAAAATGCCGAGGAGGAAGCCTTGGAGGGAGAGGAAACTTCTAATTTTGATAAAAAAGATGAGACAAAGTAGAAGAAAATTTTTAAAACTTTTATTAATGGGAAGCGGAATTTTGGTTTTAGGAAAGATAATTGGATTAAAGTGGCTATCTTCTGATAATACAGAATCTAAGGAAATAGCAGATCTGGGTAATTTCAAAGTAGTAAAATCAGGAGACCAACTGAGTTTCTTTAATCAAAAAGAAGAAAAGCTATTTGTTTTATGTGAGGATGGGACCCTAGAGATTTAAGTTTAATAACCGATAAATAAAGGTCGCATTAATAATGTAATTGTATTTATATGAAAGAAGATTGTAAACACAAATGGGGGCTAGTGTTAGTCCAACATAGAGGCAAGATATTGCCTAGCGCAGCTAGGATGTGTGTAAAATGTGGACTTTTAAAGATAGGAGCCCATACCATCAAACTTTCAAAAGACAGATTAGATATGGATGGGAAGCCTATTGATAATGCTGGTAAAATAACCGCTACTGAACTCCACGGCGTTGTTTATTATTCAGATGTCCATTTTGAAGAAACGACTTGTCCTATCTGTGGCAAAAAATTTAAGAAGAATGATAAAATTACTCTTTTAACTAGAAAGGTGGATAAAAAAGGAATTTCTCTTTGGCCAGTTCACTTAGATTGTAGCAAGAAGTAATAATTTAGTAACTTATGGCTTTTAGTTGGACATCTTTAAATTCAGGAGATCTAATTGAAAATGAAGATCTAAATGAAATTCATGATAATTTGGATTCCATTTATTCTTATTTAGAACTTTCTAGACCAGGAGGTTCTGGTGCTGCTTGGTCTAGTGTTTGGGTTCTAGACGATGGAGACTCTATAAAATCAGATCACCCTCAAGAATTAAGAGATGTCACTGATTATGCTGATGATCATTGGTGCTCAACGCATTATTCAATTTATAAATCGGGAGTGAATAGCAATAATTAAGGTACTAATAAATAGGAGTTATAATTTTAGGCGTAAAAAATATGACATTTATTTGGCAACAGAATATATCGGAGGATGCTTCAATCGACATGACTGACATAAAAGAAATTAGAGATAATGTTGATATTGTTGATGACAAAAAATGTAAAACTCATTACAGCGGTCATGATAGTGGTTACAATAATAGCGTAAATTCTTCTGTTCTTTCTACTCACAAGGTTGGTCACAATTCTCCTTATAACTCTTCTGTTCTTTCTACTGACAAGGTTGGTCACAATTCTCCTTATAACTCTTCTGTTCTTTCTACTGACAAGGTTGGTCA
>Ga0114918_10003888_pt1 | contig 13060 bp, 9 predicted proteins | sample LantaG_FD_87015 | JGI IMG/M metagenome (GOLD analysis project Ga0114918, IMG submission 87015) | Deep subsurface microbial communities from Baltic Sea to uncover new lineages of life (NeLLi) - Landsort_02402 metaG | ecosystem: Environmental > Aquatic > Marine > Oceanic > Sediment | place: Baltic...
GCTTTAGCCGTGGATGAATGAGCCAATCCTGCTATTCGCTGCGAGCCAAGCGACGTAGCGAATTCAGGTCAGACCGCAGGTCTGTAACAGTAAGAACCCCGGCTTTAGCCGGGGGAATCTATTTGTGGTAGGAACTTCCGTGCAGGATGGAAAAACTACGATAGAGCTGTTCCAGGAGGACCAGCCGCACCAATTGGTGGGAAAAGGTAAGTTCCGACAGGGATAGAATAAGGTCGGTTTTTTTAAGGATGCTATCGTCGAGACCGTAAGGTCCGCCGATGAGGAAAGTAATCGGTCCCCGGTTTTGGGTTTGGATTTGCTCCAGCAGCCGGGCGAATCGGTGGGAATCTTTCTTTTGTCCCCGGTCGCTTAAGGCGATAAAATAACCGCCCTTGAATTCTTTTTCAAAACGGGCGGCTTCTTTTTTCTTTATCTCGGCGGGAGAGAGAGAAGCGGCGGCGCGGGGGGAGGGAAGGTTCTTGATTTCTATCGAGGCGTAGCGTCCGAGCAGTTTGAGGTAGTGATGCACCCCCTCGGTGAGCCATTTGTTTTTATCCCGGCCGCTCGCTATGACGCGTATTTTAACCACCGGAGATGACCCTGACTACCAACCGGCGTCGGCGGGGACCGTCGAATTCGCAGAAATAAACGGTCTGCCAGCGTCCCAGCACCAGCTTTTTGTTCTCGAATATAACCTGCACCGACGAACCGAACAGGGACGCTTTCAGGTGGGCGTCGGAGTTGCCCTCGGCATGATGGTACCCGTCGTCATGCGGGATTTCCTTTTTCAGCTTGTAGAGAATATCGCGGGTGACATCGGGGTCGGCGTTTTCGTTAATCGTGATACCGGCGGTGGTGTGGGGAACGAAGGCGTAGACCACGCCCGAATCAACACCGCTTTCGGTCACGGCCTTCTCGAGCAGCGAGGTAATATCGATCATTTCCTCGCGGTCATGAGTCGGGACTTCGTAAGTATTCATCAGGCAAACAGAGCCTCGGCAAATTCTTTGGGATTAAAGCGCTGCAGGTCGTCGACCTTCTCGCCCAGGCCGATAAAATCCACTGGCACGCCCAGTTCCTCGGCGATGCCTATTATCACGCCCCCCTTGGCGGTGCCGTCCAGTTTGGTGATGATAATGCCGTCGCAGCCAACCGCGTCGGTAAAAACCTTGACCTGCGAGAGGGCGTTCTGGCCGGTAGTGCCGTCGATTATCAGCTTGCTATAGATGGTCGCCCCGGGGGCAGCTTTGAGCACCACCCGCTTGATTTTTTTCAGCTCTTCCATCAGATTGGTTTTGGTGTGCAAGCGCCCGGCGGTGTCCAGCAAGAGGCGGTCGGCATTACGGGCGCGGGCGGCGCTGGCGGCGTCGAAAGCCACCGCGGCCGGGTCGGCCCCTTTCTGGGACATGATAATATCCACCCCGCTGCGTTCCGCCCAGATGGCCACCTGCTCCACCGCCGCGGCGCGGAAAGTGTCGCAGGCCCCGATTATCACTTTTTCACCCTCGCCGGAGTAAAAGGTGGCCAGCTTGCCGATAGTGGTGGTTTTCCCCACGCCGTTCACGCCCACAATCATCCAGATTATCGGTTTCGTATCAACGGGGGTGTCGGTCTGGCTCTCTTCAGGGGAGAGGATGGCGCTGATTTCCTCTTTTAAAAGAGCGATTACATCCTCGCCCTCGGTGAGCTTGCGCTCCCGGGCTTTTTCCTTGACGCTTTCGATAAGCCGCATGGTGGCTTTCACGCCCACGTCGGCCTCGATTAATATCTCTTCGATTTCGTCCAGCAGGTCGTCGTCTATTTTACGCCGTTTGACAACCTGGGATATCTTGCCCAGCAGGTTGTCTTTCGTTTTGGCGAGTGATTTTTTCAGTTTTTCAAAAGGTGTGAACATAAGAGGTAAACTTACTCGTCTTCGTTTTTATCCTGAATGGTAATATTGGGATTCATCCTTTCTTTAATCGTTTCCGGCAATCCGGAATCGACCTCGGCTTTTTCAACGGCCGGGGAGGGAGCCGGGTTTTCGGCCCCGATCTCTTCGTATTCGGGCAGTTCACTGACATAGTGAACCAGTTCGCCGGTCTGCTCGTCGGGTTCATCGAGGAACTTGACCGCCACCAGCTTGGAAATGCCCGGATGTTCCATGGTAATGCCGTAAAGGTTGTTGGCCACTTCCATCGTAATTTTGTTGTGCGAGATGGCGATAAACTGGGTGTCTTTTGAGAATTTCCGGATGATTTTCAGGAAACGATGGCAGTTGGCGTCGTCCAGCGGGGCGTCGATTTCGTCCAGGATACAGAAGGGGGAGGGTTTCACCAGGTAAAGTGAAAACAGCAGGGATATGGCCGTCAGGGCGCGTTCGCCGCCGGACATCTGCGAGATGGAGAGCAGCTTTTTGCCGCGCGGGCGGGCGATAATCTCGATATTCGATTCCAGCGGGTCTTCCGGCACCGAGAGGTGGATATCGGCCTCGCCGCCGGTAAACAACTCGACAAACAGACCCTGGAAGTTTTTCTGGACCTGTTCAAACGTTTCGCCGAACAGCTTGCGGGCGGTCACGTTGATTTTGCTGATGGTGGAGCGCAGGTCGTTTTTGGCGGTAGTCAAATCGTTGAGCTGTTCGTTGAGGAACTCCTCGCGCTCCTTGGTTTCGCGGTATTCCTCCAGGGACAGGAGGTTGACGGCACCGAATTTTTTGAGCCGTTCCTTTTTCTCCTGGAGTTGTTCACGGCCTTCTTCGACGGTCAGTCTGTCGTCCGGTTTCTCGATTTCGACCGTTTTTATGTCGAGGTCATACTCGTCGAGGAATTTATCCCTTATGGATTTAATCTCCGACTCCATGGTGTTGAGGCGTATTTCGAACTGGTGGGATTCCTCCGAAAGGGTTTCTTTTTCCCGCCGCACTTCTTTTATGTTTTTCTCCTTGGCGTCAACCTGTTCCATGAGGTCGGTCTGCACGTCGCGTAAGCTCTTCTGGCGGACGGATAGTTTTTCCCGGGCTTCGAAAATCTTCTTGAGATTCTTTTCGTAGGTCTCGTTCTTTTCCTCGGCGACGGATATTTCGGCGCGGGCGTTTTCTATCTCCTGCTGCTTGGTGTGCAGGGAATTGTCGATTTCTTTCTGGATCTCGCTTATATGCGCCTGCTGGCTTTTGGCCTGTTCCACGCGGCTGCGGGTTTCTATCATCGAAACGTGAAGTTTCGATACTTTATTCAGGGCGTCGGAAGCGGCTTTTTCCAGTTCGTCCAGGCGGGAACCGGCCTGGTTCATATTATCAAGGAGATTGTCCTTCTGGCCGCTCAACTGGTCGTAGTTCAGCCCCAGGCTGTACTGCCGGTCATGGACCTTTTCCAGCCGGGCGGTTATATTCTGCTTTTCGTTTTCAAGGCGGGTCAGTTCATTTTTAAAAGTGCGGCTGTCAAATTCCAGCTCCCCGATTTTCTTCTGCTCCAGATCGGCTTCCTCGGCTATATCTTCTATCTCAGAAATCAATTGATTGAATTCCGCCCGGGCGGCGGCCAGCTCGGCGGTGGTCCGGTTCTTTTCTTCCTTGAGCGTTTCTTTCTTTTGCGTCAGGTTCTTTATCATCTCTTCCTGTTCCTGGACTTTTTCTTTACGGCGGAACAGGGAGAAGCCGTCGTCGGAGCCGCCGGATATGAGGTTGTTGTTGTAAAGAACCCCGTCGGTCGAGACGGCGCTGAAGCCGTATGGGAGACGAGCGAGTATATCATCGGGGTGGGCGCCGGCTTTATAGACAGCGGTGCGGGACAGGACCGCTTCCTTGAGGTATTGCAGGTCGCTGTCGGTGGACACGAAATTGTCCAGCCAGCCGAGGAATTCCTCCTGGTCAAGTTCCGGGCGTTTGACGGCCGGGTTGATTGTACCGGTGTCCGGCACCAGGATACCGATGCGGCCTTTTTTTTCGGTGCGTAAATATGAGATGATTTCTTCGGCGGTCCGGCGGTTATAACATATCAGGCATTTGGCCATATCTCCCAGGGTCACCTCGAGAGCTGTTTCCAGTCCCTCCTGGGGAATGAATTTTTCCCCGACCGTGCCGGCAATCCCGCTCCAGCGGTCTTTTTCATCCATAGCGGCCACCAGGCCTGACTCATAGCCCTCGTAATGCAGCATCATGTCTTCCCAGAGATTGCGCCTGGCTTCGCAGGCTTCAATCGAGGCTGCGATGCCGCCTATTTCCAGGGTCTGCTCCTCGCCCTTTTGAACCAGGTTCTCCGTCCGTTCGCCAACCGCCGTTTTCCTGGCCTCGGTTTCCTTTTTGCGGTTAAGTAAATGGTCATGGCTGCTTTTATGGGTTTCCAGTTCGGTGAGGAGGTTTTTCTGACGAGGATATATTTCGTTTATCCGGGTTTCCAGTTCGGTTTTCTGGTGGGACAGGTCATCTTCCTGTTCGCGCAGGCTGTTGCCCTCGGTCTTGCCCGATGACAACCGGCCCTCGAGATCCAGCAATCTCTTGTTCTCATCCTCGCGGCTGGACCGGGCCTTGAGCAGGTCGCGGTCAACGGTTGCCTGAACCTCCTCGGCCTCCTGCAAGCGGGCTGTTATCTCTTCCAGAAGCTGTTTCTGAACATCCAGGTCGCCGCCCGTTTCCTCGGCCTGTTTCTTGAGGTTCTCCGTGCGGTTTAACAGTGCTTCTATGTCGGTTTCATTTTTTTGTATTAAATTGACCGCGTTGTTTTTCTTCTCTCTATACAGGGTGATTTCTTTTTCCAGGACGTGGGCTTTCTCCGACATGGTGTAGACTTCGTTGCTTACCTCGCTTAACTGGCGTTCTATGTCCAGCAACTCCTTGCGGTCGGCTTCGAGCTGGGATGTTACCTGGTCGATAACCGTTTCCCGGCCTGTTTTCTTGTCCGATATGCTGTCGTAACGGGCTTTCAATTCCCGCTTCTCGTTCTCGATATTCTTTATGCGGGTTGAGCTTAAAAACAGTTCCCAGCTTTTTATCTCGTCATTCAAATGCTGGTAGCGCTCGGCTTTTTTGTGCTGGCGGTAGAGGGAGATGACCCGGGTTTTGACCTCGGCGTAGATGTCTTTTAGACGCAGGAAATCGTTCTCGGTTGAGTCCAATTTTCTCAGGGCGGCTTCCTTGCGTTGCTTGTACTTGGTAATACCGGCCGCCTCTTCGAAGAGAAAGCGTCTTTCCTCGGCCTTGTCAGAGAGCACAGCGTCGATCATCTCCGGCTGGATAACCGAATAGGAATGCGCTCCCATGCCGGTGTCGAAAAACAGTTCGAGAATGTCCTTGCGGCGGCAGGGCACCTTGTTCAACAGGTATTCCGACTCGCCGCTTCGGAACAGGCGCCGGGTTATCTGAATTTCGTTGTACTCGGTCGGCAGCACCCCGCGGTCGTTGACAATAGTGAGGGAGACCTCGGCCATGCCCAGTGGCTTGATGTCGCGCGTGCCGTTGAAAATGACCTCTTCCATTTTCGAACTGCGCAAAAGGGAAACCTTCTGCTCGCCGAGCACCCAGCGCAGGGAGTCGAGGACGTTGGTCTTGCCGCAGCCGTTGGGGCCGACAATGGCCGTTATGCCGCTGGAAAACTTTATCGTGGTTTTGTTCGCGAATGATTTAAAACCTAATATATCGAGTCGCTTTAAGTGCACTTTTCCTCCAAGGTCTAACTGCTGAGGTTGTTGGTCCGGGGGACTTCCGGCTGTTTGTTCGTTATATGAGCCAGGGTTTCCAGGAGTGAGCGGTATATGTTGCGCTCGTCCCGAAGATACTTGGTTTTTATCTCTAAGTTGTAAAACGGGTTGCCGCGATGATTCCCGCGGCCGACGCGGATCGCCTGCGGAAAATTAAGAAGCACCGCCGAGGTGAATATCGATGGCGCAAAATTCAAATCCAGCAGCATATCGAAATTGTAGCCCTGAAGCATCTGGATATAGGACTTCTTGGGCAGGCCCGTCCAGGTCAGCTGGTCGGTCGACGGCGTTAGAATCTGAAAGCCCTTGCGGGGATAAATGTCGGCCACTTTGACCCCGGGGATGGCCAGAAGAGTCAGGTCGGCCGGCTTGAAAATACTCGTGATGGTGGGGAGAAACTGCTTGACCAGCGTCAGCTCCCTCAGGCTGGACGGCAGGCAGATGAGTATCCGTTTGGGTGTCATCAGGTCGTCCGGAAAATTTATCGGTCGCTGCTCGATTTTCTTCTTCAATTTGTTGAGGTGCCACCAGGCGAGTATGTTTTTAATCTTACGCATCATGTCTATTCGTCGCCCTGGTTCCGGGCTGAGTCCGGACCGGCGGTGTCGGGAGTTACGGTATTCTGTGCCGGGGTCGCCTGAGAAACGGTGTCCTCGGTCCGAGTCGGGTCGGAAGTCGCCGGTAAGCCCTGAACCGGAAGTGCCTGTCTCTGCACAGCGGCCGACCGATGGGGCTCCGGTTCCGGTTGAGGCGGCGAGTTCAGGACCGAATCGAGATTCACCTGGTTGATTTCCACACCGGAAATACGGCGGGTTTGAGGGTTTCTCAGGTCAACCACTTTGTTGTTCAGTTTAATCTCCACCAGCGAGGGCTGCGCGACCGTTATTTTTATCCGGTATCTGGCTTCGGCCCGGTATTCCCGCCAGGGGACCAGGTTTCTGAAGATGACCGTGTCGCCGTCGGCTCTTAACGATACCCAGCATTCCTCGCGCGCCATCAGGGTCATATTAAACGGCGGCGGTTCCTTCGGCTCGGGCACGTTCCAGTTGTATTCGGCGATATCATCGCTGACCTGACCGGCTCCCGCCGACGGGCTTTCCTCAACCGGCACGGTCGATTCGGTCGTAACCGGGGGAGAAGTGGCGGAGTCTTCCTCGATGAACAATTTATAGATGGCCATGAAGACGATAAAAATACCGACTATGACAATAATCAAAGTGATGAACTTTTTTTTGAACCAGTTGGACTCGGCCGCCGCGGCGTCCTCGGCCCCGGCTTTTTGAGCGTCCGACTCTTTATCTGTTTTTTCCTGCTCGGTGATTTCAATCGGTTCGCCCAGGTCTTCCTTGATGGCCTCGATGGTTTTGTTGTAATCGATACCCAGCGCTTTGGCGTAGGACTTGGCGAAAAGGTTGTAATACAAATCAGACGGAAGCTGGTCGATTTCGCCGGCTTCTAAATAAGTTAAATTTTCCTCTGAAATCTTAAGATCCTCGGAAAGGTCGGCCAGAGAGATATTTTTGTTTTCCCGCTCGAGTTTAAGTACTTGTCCAAATTTTATGTATACTTCATTCATTATCAACCAAGTAGCTGTAATTTGTTCAATGTTTCCCCGGCCAGGCGATCCAGTAATTTGCAAGGAAAACCGATGACATTATCAAGATTTCCCTTGATTCTGTCAACTAAAAAAGCCCCCATTCCCTGTATTCCGTAGGCTCCGGCCTTGTCCCTCGGCTCCCCGGAAGCGATATAATTTTTTATCTGTTCGTCGGTAAGTTCGTTAAAAAAAACCTCGGTGACCTCGTACCCCGACGACAAAATCCGGCTCCCGGCGGCCAGGGCCAGGGCGGTACAAACCTCGTGTCGCTTGCCGGATAAAAAGGACAGAATCCTGAAGGCGTCGGCCTCGTCCGCAGGTTTTTCCAGGATTTTATCCCCGTGCGAAACCACCGTGTCCGCCCCGATTACGATAGCCTCCGGTTCGGTTTGGGCGGCGACCTCAAGGGCTTTTTCCTCGGCCAGCCGCAGGGCGTAACGGCAGGGAGGCTCGTTTTCGCCCCGGGTTTCTTCGGTGTGAAGAACGACCCGTGTAAAAATGACGCCGCTTTCCTGGAGCAGGCGGAATCGCCGCGGCGAACTGGAACCCAGGACAATCGACCGTTTGACAGCGAGTTGTAAGAGATACTTAAAGTTCATGTTCAAGGATAATGGTGACCGGACCGTGATTGGTAAAAGCGATATCCATCTTAGCCCCGAAAACACCGGTTTTGGTAACCAGACCGCTGGCGGCTACCAGTTCAACAAAGCGTTCATACAGCCGTTCGGCCTCGGGCGGTTTCATGGCTTGGTCGAAACCCGGGCGGCGGCCCTTGCGCGTGTCGGCGTAGAGCGTAAACTGCGAGACAACCATGATTTCCGCCCCGACTTCGAGCGCCGAAAGATTCATCTTGCCCGCCCCATCCTCGAAAATACGCAGGTTGACGGCTTTATCGGCCAGGTGTCCGCACGATTCTTCCGTGTCACCGACTTTTGTGCCGAAAAGAATCAACAGGCCGTCGCCGGTGGAACTGTGAAGTTTGCCGTCAATCCGGATTTCAACCCCGGTGGTTCTCTGTATAACTATTTTCATATCATTATCAATTTTTGAAGGGGAATATAATGTAATATATGACAAAGACAATCAAAAATTCATAATCAATAAACTTGCCAAGCCTTTTTGAGGGTGTTTAATTGACATCATGAATAACGTGACAAAAACGCTCGGTATTGATATCGGTTCGGTGGCCTTGAAACTGGTTCTTATCGATGGGGGCCGGCTCGTCAAGGAAGTCTATCACCGTTTTGAGGAAGACGGACCGTTTGAAACCCTTTATAAGATATTAAACGAGCGGTTCCCGGAACTGGTCGGTAATTCCGTGTACCTTGGATTAACGGGAATCGGAGCCAGGACGGCCCAGTCGATATTACGCGGACAGATATTCGGAGAAATCGCCTCCATCGCGGCGGGTAATTTTTACGCCGCTCCCGAGGTCAAAACCGTTATTGAAATGGGGGGAGAGGATTCCAAGTTCCTCCTGCTGGACGCCGAATCGAAAACCACCCTTGATTTCGCCATGAACGCCCAGTGCGCCGCCGGCACCGGTTCCTTCCTTGACCAGCAGGCCAACCGGTTGAAAATATCCATCGAGGACGAGTTCGGCCGGCTGGCGTTAAAATCCAAACACCCGCCGCGCATCGCCGGACGCTGTTCGGTATTCGCCAAGTCGGACATGATTCACCTGCAGCAGATAGCCACCCCCGATTATGATATCGTGGCCGGGCTGTGTCTCGCCGTGGCGCGCAATTTCAAAAGCGCCATCGCCCGCGGGAAAAAATTCGTCAAACCCATCGCCTTCGAAGGCGGTGTGGCCGCCAATCCCGGCATGGTGCGGGCTTTCACCGAAATCCTCGACCTTGAAAAAGGGGAACTGGTCGTGCCCGAACATTTCAACGTCATGGGCGCCCTGGGCGCGGCTTTGCTGGCCGTGGAAAACCGGTCCCTGGTGGAATGTTTCGACCCGGGAAAAGTAAAAAGTTATCTCAACTATCGCCAGGTGGATAAATCCGGCCGGGAAGCCCTGACATATAATTTCCCCGACAGCAAATATTATGATGTCACCCTCCAGGACCGACCCGGCGATATTGACAATTTGGAAGTGTTCCTGGGCATCGACGTCGGTTCGCTCTCGACCAACCTGGTGCTGATCGACCGCGACCACCGGGTAATCGCCCGGCGGTACCTGATGACCGAGGGTCGGCCGATTGAGGCCGTGCGGCGCGGGCTGGCGGAAATCGGGGACGAAGTCGGCGACCGGGTCATGGTCAAAGCCGTCGGCACCACCGGTTCCGGCCGATATTTAACCGGGGATTATGTCGGGGCGGATATTGTCCGCAACGAAATCACCGCCCAGGCCACGGCAGCCATCAATATCGACCCCGAGGTGGATACCGTCTTCGAAATCGGCGGCCAGGATTCCAAGTATATATCGATTGACAAACGGGCGGTGGTGGATTTCGAGATGAACAAGGTGTGCGCCGCCGGGACAGGGTCTTTCCTCCAGGAACAGGCCGAGAAACTCAAGATAAACATCGAATCCGAATTCGGCGACCGAGCCCTGAAAGCCACCTGCCCGGTCGGGTGCGGCGAACGCTGCACGGTCTTCATGGAGTCCGACCTGGTGGGGCACATGCGCAGCGGCGCCAAAATCGACGACCTGATCGCCGGCCTGGCTTACTCCATCGCCAGCAACTACCTGACCAAGGTGGTCGAGGACCGCCGTATCGGCGAACATATCTTTTTCCAGGGCGGCGTGGCCTGGAACAAGGGCGTGGTGGCGGCTTTTGAAAAACTCATCGGTAAGAAGGTCACCGTACCGCCCCATCACGATGTCACCGGGGCTATCGGGGCCGCCATCCTGGCTATCGAAAAAACGACCGAACCGGATTTTAAATCATCGTTTAAAGGGTTCGATTTATACAAGAAAAAATATATAATCTCTTCGTTTACCTGCGAAGAATGTTCCAACCATTGCGAGATTCACAAGGTGGAACCGGAAAATGAAAGCCCGCTGTTTTACGGTTCGCGCTGTGAGCGTTACGAGGTCAAGACCAAGGACGAGAAACAGCTGCCGCCGGATTATTTCGCGCTGCGTAAAAGGTACCTTCACCGGCGTTATCTCCATTTCAGCGAACCGGCCCGATACCGGGCGCGGGTGGGCCTGCCGCGGGTATTGCATTTCTTTGAATACTATCCTTTCTGGCGGGCGTTTTTAGAATCGCTCGATTTCAAGGTGGTTAATTCTCATACCTCGAACCACGACATTGTCGAGGACTCGCTGGAGCTGTTCAGCGCCGAAACCTGTTTCCCAATCAAACTGGTGTACGGCCATATCGCCAACCTGATGAAAAAGAACGTCGATATAATTTTCCTGCCGTCGATTATTAAAGTGGCCGAGGAAAAGGAAAAAGCCGTCGACGGCGGTTATATTTGCCCTTACGTCCAGACGATCGGCTCGGCCATCAATGCTCGTTTTAATTTTGACCGGGCCGGCATACGCTTTGTCAGCAGCCCGGTATCTTTAAGTTATGATATCGACGACCTCAAGCACAAATTCAAACAGTTAGCTCGGGAACTGAATCTTTCCGACCGCGAACTGACCCGGGGGATTAAGTCCGGCCTGAAAGCCTATAAAGCGTATCGTCAGAATGTGAAAAAGGAAGGGGAGAAAATTCTGGCGGGTCTGGGCGAGGACGAAAAAGCCATGGTTATCGTTAGCCGGCCTTATAACGGCAACGACGCCCGGCTTTCGCTGGAGCTTCCGGGCAAAATCCGCGATCTCGGTTACAAGGCCATCCCCCTGGATTTTCTGCCCATCGACGAAAACGGTTACGACAACGGCAATATGTACTGGTTGTACGGGCGGCGGATTATGGCTACCTCGGAATTCGTTCGCAAACACCCCAACCTGTTGGCGGTCTTTATTACCTCGTTCGGCTGCGGTCCCGATTCTTTCATCACGCACTTTTTCCGCAAAATTATGTCCGGCAAGCCGTATTTGCAGCTCGAGGTTGACGAGCACAACGCCGACGCCGGTCTTATCACTCGCTGTGAGGCCTTTATAGATTCCCTGCGTTTTTATAAGTATCAACCGCCGGTATCGGATTTCAATTTCATTTCCGATAGTTTCCGACCCTTCGAAAAAATCATCTTTATCCCCAATATGTGCGACCATGCCTACCCGGTACGGGCGGCCATGGAACGCTGCGGCCTGCAGGTCGAGGTCCTCGAAGAGCCCGATGAACTGACACTGGAGTACGGAAAGAAATTTACGACGGGAAAAGAATGTTTCCCCTGCATCGTCACCACCGGCGATATGATAAAGAAGATCAGGTCCAAAGGGTTTGACCACGAACGGTCGGTGTTTTTCATGCCGGGTGCGGGTGGGCCCTGCCGTTTCGGTCTCTACCGCCAGTTCCACCGGATGATTCTCGATCAACTGGGGTACAACCATATCCCGATATATTCCCCGCATTCCGACGATGGATACGCCGAGTTCGGTTTGAACGGCACCGATTTCAGGAAAATCGCCTGGAAGGGAATAGTTTTCGTGGACTGCCTCACCAAAATACTGCACCGAACCCGGCCCTACGAAATCAACAAGGGTGAGAGCGAACGGCTTTATTACCAGTATCTCGGGCGCATGGATCGGGCGATTGTTAAAGACGAACCCCTGGAGGAACTGGCCGGGGAGGCGGCGCGGGCTTTCAGCCGGGTTGAAAGAACGCCCGGACAGCTCCCGGTGGTGGGTGTGGTCGGTGAGATTTATCTCCGCAACAACCGCTTCTCCAATAATTTCCTGATTGAGAAACTGGAGAATCTGGGCCTCGAGGTCTGGCTGGCCACTTTTGCCGAATGGCCGCTTTATACCTCGTTCACTTTCAAGGATGATTCCATAAAGGAATGCAACCTGAAAGGTTTCCTGAAAAGCAGCATGCAGCTTCTCACCCAGAAATATTACGAGCATAACCTGCAGCGACATTTCGCCCGGCATTTTGATTTCAGACATGATTACCCGGTGGAAAAGGTTTTGAAACTGGCCCGGAAATATATCAACCTGAGCTATAAGGGAGAGGCCGTACTGAGTATCGGCAAAGCCATGGAGATGACTCTTGAGGGTGCTTCGGGAATCGTCAACGCCATGCCGTTCAACTGCATGCCCGGTACGGTGGTCAGCTCCCTGTCGAGAAAAGTATCAGAGGATTTGCAGAATGTCCCCTGGTTGAATATCAGTTACGAAGGTCTGCGGGATTCTGGCGAGGAAACCCGGCTCGAGGCTTTCGCCGACCAGGTTCTCTCCTTCAGACGAAAAAGTTTAAAAGTACAAAAGCTGAAAATATGACAAGTTAATTATGGCGCGTGTTTTCTTCCGAAAAAACACTTAGTGATTGATGTTTCTTTTATAATAAAATATATTTGTAAAAAACAAACCTGATTGAGAATGATTTTTACTTTTTAATTATTGCCTCCCGGCCGGAACTGAACAGGTTTTTTATTGTTAAGAAGGGAAAGAAATAATTTTTTAAAAATGTTGGAGGTTTTTTTACATGAGCAAACCTATAAATATCACCGACGATACTTTTGAAACCGAAGTGCTGCAGTCCGATAAATTGGTCCTGGTGGACTTCTGGGCTACCTGGTGCGGACCGTGCAAGATGATCGCCCCCATTCTGGAAGAAATTGCCGATGAAATGGCCGACCAGATTAAGGTTACCAAGATGGATGTTGATGTCAACAAGGTCGTGGCCGGCAAATTCAATATCATGTCGATTCCGTCCTTGTTATTTTTCA